>OIXX01000778.1_pt1 | contig 15333 bp, 10 predicted proteins | sample 1588161 | NCBI WGS metagenome assembly OIXX01 (sample SAMN03283274) | human gut metagenome | biome: human-associated habitat; material: feces | host: Homo sapiens | place: Peru | collected 2012
AGCCTTCCCCTCTAGGGGAAGGTGCCCCGCAGGGGCGGATAGGGTGACTATGGCATAAAAGACAGCTGGGATAAGGTTTCCCGGTCGCTCCTATGAGAACTGCAAGTCCCCCGCGGCAGATTGAAAGCGAAAATGAGATGATCGTTATTTCACAGCCCCTTTTGCATTTCATCCTTAGAATACTTCTTTGATGACGATGGTCTGTTCACGGCTCGGGCCGACGGATACGATGCCGATCGGTACACCGATGAGCTTGGAGATGCCTTCGAGGTATTCCTTGCAGAGAGCCGGAAGCTCATCATAGCTTCTGATATCGGAGATCTTCTGCTTCCAGCCTTTGAAGGTCTTATAGACCGGGGTGATCTTTTCAAGGAATTTCAGGTCAGCCGGATATTCTTCGATTTCCTTTCCTTCATATTCATAGCCCGTGCAGACCTTGATCTCTTCCATATCATCCAGAATATCCAGACGGGTGATCGCGAGATAATCGAAAGAGTTCAGCTCTGCCGCATAACGGACAGCGCGGGTATCGAGCCAGCCGATACGGCGCGGACGGCCGGTGACAGTGCCGAATTCACGCGCGGTATTTCTGAGATAGTCGCCTGTCTCATCGAGCAGCTCCGTCGGGAACGGACCCTGGCCGACGCGGGTGCTGTACGCCTTCACGACACCGAAAATATTCTGCATGTTGTGCGGTCCGATGCCCGCGCCGATGCAAGCGCCGCCTGCCGTCGGGTGGGAAGAGGTGACGAATGGGTAAGTCCCGTTATCGCAGTCAAGCATGGATGCCTGCGCGCCTTCGAAGAGGACATTCTTGCCTTCCTTCACCAGCTTCTGCACCGTGTAGTTCGTATCCTTGACATAAGGGCGGAGCTTTTCCGCATAGCCGAGATAGTCAGCAAGCATCTTCTCATAGTCGAAGCCTTTCACGCCGTAGAGCTTTTCGAGAAGCATATTCTTCTGATCGACATTATATTTCAGCTTTTCTGCAAACGTTTCCTTATCCATCAGGTCACAAATGCGGATGCCGATACGGTTGATCTTGTCGGCATAGCACGGTCCGATGCCATTCTTCGTGGTGCCGATCTTGCGGCTGCCTTTTCTGGACTCCTCCGCTTCATCAAGACGAATGTGGTATGGGAAGACCACCTGCGCACGAGTGGAGATCTGCAGGTGCTTCGCATCGATCCCCTGCTTTTCCAGATTTTCCATTTCCTCCAAAAGGCTCTTCGGATCGACGACGACACCGGTGCCTACGATGCAGATGGTACCGGGATACATGATGCCGCTCGGCATGAGACGCAACGGATACGCTTTGCCCCCGGTCACGACCGTGTGACCCGCATTATTTCCGCCCTGGGAACGGACGACTACATCTGCTTTTGCCGCAAGATAGTCTACGATCTTGCCTTTACCTTCATCGCCCCACTGGGCACCAATTACCATTGCTGTTGCCATGATTCATTCTTCCTTCCTGTGACGGAATTTTTTCCTCAGACAGATGAGAGAGGAAATCAAAATCTGTACGTTTTACATTTTTTCGCACAATTACATTTTTATTATATCATATAGGGGAAGAAGAGAAAATGAAAACAGGGGCCGGATTCGGATGGATGAAGGCAGCGATCCCTCGAAAAGCGCCACCACGCCCCATCCCTACGCCTTGAACCCCCTATACATTATCTGTTACAATAGATAAGATAAACGTATATGATCCTGTCAGGGAAATACCGACCCTCCCGCACAGTCCGACAGCATCCGTATCTCCCTTGCGAGTACAGCATAAGAAAGTACCATCCGGTGCCAGGCAAGGTTTTGCGAAACGCCCCCCGCAAGGAGCTGCAACATTCCCGCTGTATGATGCCGCCCCACTCCCCGCCAAACCGTCTGCACCCATTATTCCCAAAGAAAGGTCCCCCCTATGTTCCTACATGAAATCATGAAAGGCGCCGATCCATCCCATCTGGCCTTCACCGGCGAAGTCGACGTCACCTATGGCGCACTCGAAGACGCCATCCACCGCTACCGGAATGCCATTTACGCACTGGGCGTCCGCGAAGGCGAGCGCGTCAGCCTCTACTCCGCGAACCGCGCAGAATTCGTCTACGCCTTCATGGCCGTCGTGAGCCTCGGCGCGATCATCGTCCCCGTGAACAACTCCCTCGTAGACCGCGAAGTCGACTACATCCTGAAAGACTCGGGAAGCACTCTCCTCATCACAGACACCCCCATGGACGTCTCCGTTCCTTCGATTTCCATCGAAGAGCTGGATGAGAAATCACGCGAACCGCTCCCCGAAGCCCCTGATTTCCCGGCATCCCTCACCGAAGACGACATATGCGCCCTGATCTACACCTCAGGCACCACCGGCAGTCCCAAAGGCGCCATGCTGACACACAAAAACCTCGTCAGAAACGTCGAACAATTCACCGCGCGGATCATCTTCAAGCCGGAAGACAAAGTCCTCTGCGTCCTACCGATGTTCCACTGCTACGGCATGACCACCATCGTCCACGGCAGCCTCTACGCCCACTCGACCATCGTCATCCTGCGCTCGCGCACACCATCAGAGATCATCAATACCATCGTGAAATACGACGTCACCATCGCCATCATGGTCCCCCCGATGTACAACCTCCTCGCACGCAAGGGCGACCCCTCCCTCATGAAGACCGTCCACACCTTCATCTCCGGAGGCGCCTCCATCCCGCAGCCCGTAGCGCAGGCCTTCTTCATGCGATACAAGCACCCCGTGCAGGAAGGCTACGGCCTCACCGAAGCCTCCCCCGTCGTCTGCGTCCTGCCGACCGCGAAGCCCAAGTACCTGACCAGCGGCCCCGCCATCCCCGGCGTCGAAGCCATGATCTCCGTCGAAATGAACGGACCCTACGTCCCCGGCACCGTCGGCGAGCTCCTCGTCCGCGGCGACAACGTCATGAAGGGCTACTGGAACAAACCGGAAGAAACCAAGAAAGTCCTCACCGAAGACGGCTGGCTCCACACCGGCGACCTCGCCTACATGGACGAAGACCGCTACATCTACATCGTCGACCGCCTGAAAGACCTCATCATCGTGAACGGCGAAAATATCTACCCCGGCGAAGTCGAAGACTGCATCTACGAAGTCGAAGGCGTCGGAGAATGCGCCGTCGTCGGCCAGCCCGATGCCCTCCGCGGCCAAGTCGTCTGGGCCTACGTCGTCATGAAAGAAGGCTACACCTTCGACGAAAACAAGATCCGCAAATACATGATGAAAAACATCGCCAGCTACAAGATCCCGAAACGCTTCATCCCCATGGACGCACTTCCGAAAAATGCCACCGGCAAGATCCTGAAACGCGCCCTCCGCGAAAGCTAAGAAAAGCGCCTCCGACTCACGGAGGCGCTTTTTGCTTGCAGCTGGTGACTGAATGCCCCCACATTCTCGCCCCTTCCTCTGGAAGGGGCTGCCTGGCGTAGCGAGACGGGGTTGGCTCCCCGTATGTTAAAAATACATTTCTCCCGTATCGTCATTTCGAGCGCCAGCGAGAAATCTTTATCGCACTGCGGTTAGCATCACTCATCCGCCTCTACGGAAACGACGCCTTGGTGCTGCCTTTCCACGCTTTCAACCACACATCGTTGATCCGTCTGCAAGGAGGGTTTCTCGACTTCGCTCGAAATGACGATACCCCATTCGAGCAAAGCTTTCATCCACAATCAAGGGACGGCACACCCATGGGCTCCCCTCTCCCATCTATGTTACAATAGAGAAAACCATGCATTGCACGAAAGGACCCCCCCTATGAAACGCAGCGAACCCACATTAGACGACCAGATCCGAAGCATCCACTACAAGTACGAAATCCCCCAAGACAAAGCAGAAGCCCTTCTCTCAAGCGGCCTCCGTTTCCTTGAAATCGACAAAGCCGCCCTTCTCTCCATCCTCGCCGAAGTCCCCATCGATACCATCCTCGACATGCGGAAAGATGACCCATGGGGATGCATCCAGAAAAAGCTAGGTCTCACCGCTGCGCTCTACGAAGAACGCCTCCTGCGCCATCGCGCCCGCCGCCTTCACCGCTTCTACGGCATCCCCGAAGACCGCGCCCTCCCCCTGCTGCAAGACGGCTACCCGAACCACTGGCTCCGCCTCGCCTACCTCTTAGAGCAGCACACCGGCACCTCCATGGAAGACATCCTTGCCGCGCGTAAAAAATCCGAAAAATGGAAACCCTGGGCAGAAGCACGCCTCGGCATCTCCCCCGAAGATTTCACAAAATGGATCGCCGAGACAAGGAATCCAAGTCTGCCGAAAAAGTGAAAGGAACACCTGCCCCGTTGAACCCTATGAACCCATAGAACCCACCAAACCCATTTAAGGAAAAATGATTCAATCAGCATTTCCCTAGTCACCCATGACAAGAAAGGCATCCCCATGACCCACGATTTCATCTACCATAACCCCACCAAAGTCTACTTCGGAAACGGCATGCTCACCCACCTTCCCGAAGAGATCAGCCGCCTCGGCAGTCGCGTCCTCCTCATCACCGGCGGCAGCTCCGCCAAAAAGAACGGTCTCTTCGACAAAGTCCTCGCAGAAATCAGCAAAGCCAATGTCGACTGCTACGGCCTCTCCGGCGTCAAGCCAAATCCCGAGATCGGCCTCGTCCGCGAAGGCATCCGCCTCGTACGCGAAAAACGCCTGGACCTCATCCTCGCCCTCGGCGGAGGCTCCGTCCTCGACACCGCCAAAGTCATCGCAGGCAGCGCCCCCTACGACGCCGACCCCTGGGACCTCATCCGAAGCCGCGCCGCCATCGACACCGCCCTCCCCCTCATCACCATCCCCACCATCGCCGCGACCGGCTCCGAAATGAATGCCAGCGCCGTCATCACCAACCCCGAGGCCGAAGAAAAATACGGCTGGATCGCCCAAGCCTTCCGCCCCTCCGTCTCCTTTCTCTGCCCCGAAAACACCTACACCGTCCCCTCCTATCAGACCGCCTGCGGCTCCGCCGACATCCTCTCCCACATCATGGAAGTCTACTTCCAGAAAGAAGAGACCTTCCCCGCCACCGAAGCCTACATGGAAGCCATGATGCGCTCCGTTATGAAAGACGCCCCCATCGCCATGGCCGACCCTGCCAATGAAGCCGCCCGTGCAAACCTCCTCTGGACCGCCTCCTGGGCCATCAACGACTTCATCGACAGCGGCCATTCCGTCTCCTGGACCTGCCACGGCATCGAGCACGAACTCTCCGCCCACTACGACATCACCCACGGCCTCGGCCTCGCCATCCTCACCCCCGCCTTCCTCACCTACGTCCTGGACGAAACCACCGCCCCCCGCATCGCCCGCTTCGCCATAGGCGTCATGGGCGTCTCCCCCAAAGGCAAGGACACCATCAAGATCGCACAGAAAGGCATCAAGCGCCTGCGGAAATACTTCAAGAAACAGCTCGGCCTCCCGACCACCCTCACAGAGATCGGTATCGACGACACCCGCTTTGCCGAAATGGCCGAAAAGACCATCGCATGGAAGGGCGCCAAAGACGGCCTCCTCCACGGCTTCGTCAGCCTCTCCGCCAAAGACCTCGAAGAGATCTACCGCCTCGCCCTGTGAGTACCCACCGCCGGTAAACCTCACCGCCCACAAAGCCCCGACCAAAGGGAACACACCAAAGGAGAAAACAAGCCATCAAAAAAAAGCCCCTGCCAAAGGGGCTTTTTTCATCTTACCCTCCTGCACGCCAGCCGGTGTCCCGATCCTCCCTCCTATGCGGCAGTCAACGATGCGGTTAAAAAGCTCGTAGAAGCTGGATTTTTCTAAGCTGCCTATACGGCAGTCAACGCCTGCGAAGTAGAACCAGCAGCTAGCCACAATTTCTAAGCTGCCTATACGGCAGTCAACCAGGATCGGGCTCCGGATTTTGGAAGGCCGGAGTTTCTAAGCTGCCTATACGGCAGTCAACATAGGATGTAGGCTTGCGCACTCTCGACAATGTTTCTAAGCTGCCTATGCGGCAGTCAACGGCTACAACTACAGAAACGCCGAGGACATTTTTTTCTAAGCTGCCTATGCGGCAGTCAACATCAAAGGGCTCACGCCGAATGCACAGGTGACTTTCTAAGCTGCCTATGCGGCAGTCAACAACAACAACAACGAACCGCACCGCATGTGTTATTTTCTAAGCTGCCTATGCGGCAGTCAACGGGCAATCAAGGTTTCCCCACCAGTCCAACATTTTCTAAGCTGCCTATGCGGCAGTCAACAGATTCCATTCTTATCTAAAATCCCGATTCTGTTTCTAAGCTGCCTATGCGGCAGTCAACTTTAAGCTCTTCAATGTCTGCCTGGATATCCTTTTCTAAGCTGCCTATGCGGCAGTCAACTTCATCAAGAAAATTGTTTAGCGCAGACAATGATTTCTAAGCTGCCTATGCGGCAGTCAACAGCGTATGACAACAAAAAGGGGCCGCACATGCTTTCTAAGCTGCCTATGCGGCAGTCAACCAAAATTTATTGAGGCTGGAGGAGTAACAGAATTTCTAAGCTGCCTATGCGGCAGTCAACCTGTGCCGGATCCTCCCCAGCGCCAGCACGCCTTTCTAAGCTGCCTATGCGGCAGTCAACTGCAGAAGAAAGTGAAAGAGCTTCGACGCCATCGAGGGAAAAACTATCTCCATCTATTTTACCCAAAGTTTCAACAGGGCGCAAGAAAAGCCGATAGAATCGGCTTTTCTTGCATTGGTCAAAAATTTTGGTCAAAATTCCGGCACAGATGCACTATCGCTCAAGCCATAGGTGCTCAGTGTTCCGGACTGCTCTATCTGACAGGGTGTCTTCTTGATGAAGAGGGAAAAGGTCTGTGCGGTAGATAAGCTTTTCATCTGGATGAATGGCAGATCGTATGTCTCTTTTCTCCGGCCAAGCAGACCGAGCGCGTCCTCATAAGAGACGCCTTCGTGCCGCCGGACGTAGCGGCGCGCTTTTCTCTCCACGGATTCATCCGGCTGATATCGGCTGTAAATGCTATAGCCGGTGATGCGGCGTTCCACTATTTTTCGGATCTTTGTCAGGTGTACATAGTCAGAAAGTCGTTCCAGCCCCTGGTCTAGGTGCAATCTTTCTAATTGTTCTGCCGAGGGAGCGAGGATACGGATCTTATTTCCCAGCCCTTTGTCCTGATACGCCGGGAAGGCCAGCGCGGTCTTCACCATCCCTTCTCTTCGTTTTTCTTCAGCCAGTGCCAGATGCAGCTGGGTGAATACCTTCGTCCAAAGAAAGGATAGCGAGACTTCACCATCTGGAATGAGGGTGATATCCTGATAGTAGTTCATATTATTCCTTTCCGCTTGCTCCAAACACACCGCCACGAACAAGGACTGCCATGACATAGTCTTTGTCCGTTTCGTTTTCAGGTGCCGTTCCGGTCGACCAGTTATCAAAGAGTGTATAGAAATCCACTTTCTCTTTCGGAGAGCGGAAGGCTTTCCCGAGTGTGGTCACAGCGCCGTATGGTTCTGCTGCGATCGGGCCAAGGCCAGATACGCCATACTCCGGATACCATGTATCGATGGTACGCAGTGCATTTCCGATCTTCTGGGAATGCATGGCCGCCATGCCATTGACCTGATACAGCACCTTGCTCTTTTTTCCGTTCCCTTTGTCAAGGATCAGTTCTTCACTCGGATATACCTCCTGTCCATGTCCCATCAAAACGCAGGCTTCGATCTCAAGGAGCAGATAGCTGATCCTGCCGCACAGTGCATCAGCGATCCTGGCAGAGAGCTGATCCAGATCAGGGCTATGCTTATCGAAGTTCTTCAGGCTGTAGTCATATCCGTCAAATGTCATGGTCTCCCCGGATGGCTTGACACGTACAATGACTTCGACTTTTTCTGCGCCCACGCGATTTCTCCAGAAGAATCGTCCACTGGCGATATTGGTGGCATAGCGATGTGCCAATTCCGAGAACCCGCTTTCCTCGATGTAGTCTTCGACCATTTTTGAAATGCCTTGGCCGTGTTCCTCTTCATTGCATACGGATGGATGCTGTACCCCGGACAGGACTTTCAGTGTAAAGCGAAGCTTTAATGTATCCTGATCCAGTTTCAAAGAGGCGCTGTCTACGGTCTGCAGATTGGCCTTTTCTACTTCTGCATTGAGCTTCATCGGATCATTCTTGACAGCTGCTTTTAAGCGATTGGAGATGGTCCCGCGCACCGACTTCTCGATCAACGCGATCGGCTCTTCTTCTGTCTGTCTTTTTTCCCAGCTTGTACCATAGAGGAAACCATCGGATGGGACCAGTTTCTTCTCAAATGCCAGTACGCTTGCTAATGCAATTTTCTTGTTTGCCATGATTGTTCTCCTTTTTATTTTTCGTTTTTACAAATATACAGATCATTGCCTTCATCATATTCGTAGTGCCACATCAGGTCTTCGACGGAAGAGAATCGAAATGGCATTTTGAATTCGCCCAATGTGATCACAGGCTCTGCAAATCGATGCGAGACATTCGGATCTCTCTGCGCTTTCACCTTTCCCAAGCGGGTCAAGCCTTGGAAGCCGACAACAAGGGGGATGAGCCAGCCAGCTTCTCTTCGCTTCGAGGTCCAGGCGCGTACTTCATTTTCTTCATTGATCTCTGCTTCATGGTGGATCGTCAGAAAAGAGAGGAGTGTGTCCAATGTATCTCCCTCTTCATTTCCTGCTTCTTTCAGCAGTCTGCCTCTCTCGACCACCGCGAAGCCGGGCATCAGTCGATGGAGGATCTTCTTTTCTTCCTCCGGGTGTTCCTCGCTGATAAAGTATACAACGGGCGTTTTGAAGGAAAGTATATCGCCTCCTGCTATTTTGAGAGAGGGAAGTGTCTCTCCGACTGCCTGCAGCAGTTCCTCTTTGTTATCGGCAGAAAGGCCGCTGCATTTGACCAGCAGGGATACTTTGAGATGGATCCGAGGGTCTTCGATAAAGGGCGGACGTTCAAATGTATTTCCTCCCTTTTTTCTAAGCGGATTGGATGAGATGGCTATAGAGTAATGGTAATCCCCAGGGTTCTTATAGACCTGCAGGCGGCTTTCATGGCTGATGAAACGGACTTCACGCAAGGATTCTGTCAGCCGCACTTTTCGCTCCAATGCATGCACGGCTCCCATCCACGCTGTCATGGCAGGAAATCCAATGGTACAGAGGCTGCTTAGTGCATTGGCATTTTGTATCTGTATCTCCGGCAGCAAAAGGTATGTCATGATTCGTATCTCACCTCATCTTTCAGTACGATCTCCATTTGGTCCTTAAAGTTGCGCCATTCCGCGTCTCCCAAGGAGACGGCTTCTTCTCCCAAGAGTTTTTCATAGGAGAAAACTACCCATCTGGCAAAAGCAGCTGCGATCTCACCTGTCCAGGAGGGCTCCAGGCGTTCTTCCATGCAAGCATCGTCCAGCCAGATCTTCTGTGATCTCGGAAGTGCTGTATACGTCTCCTCTTCGCTCCATCCAGCAGCACCTGCTCGGATCTGATAGGCAACCAAAAGGACGGCATCGATCATTTCATCCACCAGATCGTGGATGGCCTTTCGTATTTCCATGGTATTCCGCTCTTGTTTCATATAGGCGTGCAGCCGATACAGGGCGCTGCTTTGTGATTTATACCAGATGGACTCTTTGAAGAAGTCCGATCTCGGCACCCTGACCTTCACCTCACGCAAAGATGGCGGCAGGGAAGAGAGAAGATAGGCCTTCCCTCCGCACCGGGAATTCAATGCGCTGATATTCTGCGGCTTGGTCCCTCCAAAGCCTATCATGGTGAGTCCCGTGACTTCTTCACAGGGCTTTCCGTAGTTCTCTGATTTCTTATTGTAGCAGTCTATTTTATGGCCATTGAGCGCTCGGATCCTCTGATACATTTCCAGCGCAAGGCAGGAGGATGGCATGACCGACAGCAGATGATATTCTCCCTCCGCGATCGGGAAGTAGACCTGTCTAAGATGCGTATCTGTCGCTTCCGGTTCCTTTTGGCTGTCTTCCAGCATCTCTTGGACTTTCTTTTGCAGCTTTTCTATAGGGAGTGACAGCAGTTCCAGTTCTTTCTCAAGTTCCTTGTCTCGTGTAATGACTGCCTCCAGCACATTTTTATCGGGAGTCACTGGACTGAGCAGCAGACTGGCGCTTCCCAGATACTGCGCCGGTGTCAGAATATCCAGACTGCAGGTGCTCCCTCCGGTCGTCACATAGCCTGCCACTTTCTTCGAATGGCTGCATACGGTGGTCTTGATGTCCGGATTCGTAAATTTTCCGACATGACTGGCCAGATGACATTCATTCATATGCATGACCATCGCGTCAAACCAGTCGGCTGGTGTTTTCCCCTTTTTTGCCGCACTTTCTATGATGTATTCGTGCAGCGATGTCACTTCTTTCTTTTCTTTTGCCACACTTATCCCTTCCTTTCCTCTTCCTTGAATAATCCCAGCTGGTCCGAATACAGCCAGTGGGTATCCCCAGACGTTTTCGGCATGGTGATTTCACCATACTTCCTTTCAGCCTGCTCGATCTGTTCCTCTTCTGACCGGGGATCTTCCATATCGATCATCCGTCTCACAGACTTTGCATAGCTTCGCTGGATCCACAGGCGGCGTTCCATTTCTTCTGTCATGCCTTCATAGTCATCGATATGCAGGATGGCCTTTCGATCGACAAGGCTGCCGTGGTCATCAAGTTCACAGAATGTTTCTTCTCCATCAGTATATCTCACAGTGAGCTTTACGTCTTCTATCGCATTTTCACGGAAACGCCTGAATTCCATGGGAAGTCCAGTCAGCCACCAGTATTCATCGAGCCAGCCATGCATAGATTGTGGGCCTACGTCTGAGCGGCTGTTGAAATCCATCATCGTCTGGTGTTCGAGATCGATGAGCCGGCTTTCCGGATGGAGTTTCTCCGGCTTCCGGATCCTCGGCGCGGCATCGATGCGGCTTGCCAGATCATTGACATCGATCAGCTGTCTCATATCATGGCTTTTCAGCTGGTACTTCCCGACTTCATAGCCGGGCCATTTGAAGGCTTTCGGTTCTCCCTTCACCCCGCGAAGATTGTACTCCATGACAGCCACATTCGCCGCGGGCTGATCTTTTGCAAGAGTGCGATGACGCATCACGCGTCCAGAAAGCTGGATGATCGAGCGATAGGAGGAGGGCTCGATCACCGCCCAGTCAAAGTCATGGTCTCTTCCGGTTTCTTCGACCGGCGTAGCCACGACGAGGAAAAGGATATTTCCCTCCCGGCTCTCATCGATATGACGGCGAATGACCGGGTCTGTCAGCTCCGCGCTCTGTCCTTCTTCCCCTTTGCGGGACAATACGCTGTCCAAATATTTTTCCTGTTCATGACGCAGGAGAAGGATCTGCCGGCTGTGGTAGGTCATCAGCCGCACCGCTACGTCCTGGCTCCATGTACATCGGAGCAGGTACTTTGAAAGCTCCACGCAGGGATTGACATTCGCCATGCGTACCACGCCAAAGGATACACGCTTTCCTGTCTTTCGGTCGATGATATGATTTTGCTCGTGCATTTTTTCTGCAGCCTTCCGTATCTCCTCAAAGTAATGGAGTTCCGGAGGGGCATCCCCGTCCCGGGAGCTGCACTCGATCAGTTCACCCTTCCTTCGGACGATCTGTGTTTTCAGCTTCCGGCAGCGGCTGGCGACGAATTTCTGATGCAAAAGAGCAAAGTCTCCTTCCTTTCCCGCCTGCATGTCCTGTACGACAGCCTTATATTCGTCACACCAGAGTACGGCACAATGCTTCTTTGCTGCAAAGAAATCATTGTACACGGAAAGTCCTGCCTGATAGGCGCGATACATGCCCTCCGCCAGGTCAGGCGGAATCGTCGCGGAAGAAAGCCCTACATTCCGTCCCAGCATACCGGCAAGGTGTACCAGTCTGGCGATCGCATAGAGCTCCTTTGTCGTAAAGTCATCGATCTCATCGATGACCAGGTCAGATGACATGAGCCGCAGAAAGGGGAGCATGTACCGCCCGCCTTTGATGGTCTGGACGGCTCCCATCATGTGATCGATGGTCGCTGCCAGGATAGGCTTCAGCAGCAATGCCTTGTTTTTATCCGCGCGCCGGTTCGTATCCCCCAGAAAGAGATCCATGAACTGCATCTCTCCGCCATCGAAGGTATCCAGATATTCTACATTTTCCTCCATCCATGGCTCCGCCGACTCTGCGCCGCAGTCGCTTTCTTCCTGCGATTTTTCATGGAGCGCCCGAACGGCATCTGATCCAATGAGCACAGCCAGCTCGCTCCCATCCATGCCCAGCTGCCTACGGTAAGAGTCTCCCGTTTGCAGCGTCAGGGAACGAAGCCCAAGTGCCAAGATATAGCGAAGAGATTTCCGATCCGGAGAAATGGCATGCATGATTTTCGCATTCGCTATCGTTTTCCCGCACCCGGTACTTGCCATATTGACAATGAACCAGGATGCATCTCCTGCCTGTTCCTTTCTGAATGCATGGATCTTAGCTACCGCTTTTTCCTGCCATGCATACGCAGCCGCCCCCTGCTTCTTGAGTCCGCGTACATCATAGGCTCTTTCCATCTTCTCTGCGAAAAAAGGAAGCCTGTGTGCCGCTCTGAGCGACTGATCGCACACCTTCAGCAGGTGCTCTTCCAGATACTGCCTGCATGCACCGCGTCCATCGATATTCGCCCACAGGCGAGTCACTTTCCAGACTGATCTCGCAGACGGCTCCTTTTCCAGCGAAGACGCATAATGATCTCCGATCATCAGGCAGAGTCTGGCGTACGCAAGGATCAGCCGAAAGGCCGGCCTTTCACAAAGTGCCTGCCCAGCCATCGCCACGGACGGCAATGTCCCATAGGCCTCCTGCAGACGACTCACCCATTTGCGCACCGCTTTCTTCCACACAGGAGATTTCTCCCAGAGAAGTCCTTCCGAAAAGGAGAAACATTTCGCCCGGAGAGCGGCAGATATCTCCTCCGTCCTTTGATTTTGATACCCCCAGTCCGCTGTCAGATGCGACCATATACTTTGGAAAGACGCCCTGCACACATTTTCATATCCTGCTCTGGCATCGCCTTTTTTATCTGCCATCCTGTGATGTGACAGGATGAGCCATGCAATGACAGAGGCCAGCGGCGGCAGCCTTCCCAGATGACACTGTCTTTCTTCTGTCAGATCCTCTCCGACCTTTTTCAGAAGCTCCGCTTCATCAAGCGTTCCGGAGATGAGAGCCTGCATCCATTTTTCATCCGTCTCTTCTGCGCCAGTGACTACGACCAGCGCCTCCAGCAGCTTGCAGGAGATCCACTCGTGCCGAAAAGGATCCATCCGATTTTTCCCGCCATGCCTTCTTAACTTATCCTGAAAATAGTCATTTGTCTTTCCCCAGTCATGGAAAAGCGCAGACACAGCTGCCAAAGCCTTTATGAGAGGCAGGTACTGCCACTGATTCTCCCATTCAAAGTGAGATACATTTTTCTGCGTCCAATTGACAGGCACCAATCCCTCTGCATTGAACTTATTCCGATTTCCCACGATCCACAGAAGGTCGCTCCGCGAGCGCGATCGGATCCATCGGCAGGATACAGCCATGCTCTTCGTCGCATTCCTTCGCAGTGCCGTTTTGACAGCGAGAAGTCCGGCCTCCGTGATCACCGTCTGCCAGGCATCATCCCCGATGCGATCAGCAAACGAGTCCAGGATCTTCCGTACGATAGGGATCGCCTTCTTCTCGCTTTGGCTGATAAAGATGACCATCATGCGGCATCACCTTCTCTCTCCGAAATGCTGGCTGACGCTTTTGACTTCACCAAACATGAAATCAAGCACTTGGTGCTCCGTGAATTTTTGCAGCAGCTGCTGACGAAACTGCTGCTCCGTATCATTTTGCGAAGAGCAGATAAATGACCATGGGAGAACCACAGCATCCTTGATCAGATCTGCGACATCAAAGACCAGCGCTCCCCGCCTCGTCTTTCCGTGCATCACGGCAAAGCCATGTGGGATGCCAAGCACCCACAATGTCACGGCAGATAGGCCATATGCCAAATAGTTTCCATGATTCAGGAAAGCATTCGCCTGATCTTCTCCCGAATGATCTCTTGTAAATCCGGAAAGACCCACAGCATGTGCCGCATATTTGTAAAGCTCTTTCGTGAAACGTGCTTCGCTGCTTAAAAGCTGCGTCACGTTTTGCGCTTGCTCAATCATGCGTCGATATTCCTGGATTGCCATTTCGATTTCCATATCATCCACATAGAAACCCGCATCCTGCAGATCCTCATCCTTTTCCCAAACTCTTTCGATAAAAGCGCAGCGCTTTCTTTGAAATTCTTTGGCAGCAGACAGCCGTTTCTTCTCATCAAACCAGAAAGACAGCCATCCTTGCACATATTCCGTCGGGCGATATTCATTTTGTGGATTCAGCCACTCGATCTCTGTCCCGGCCAAGAGCGGCGTCGCACCACCACCGCAAAATCCAACAAGTACCCCCGCCCCGGAGAGCAGGCGCATCGCCGCCTGCGTAATGGAGGTGCCATTTCCCAAAAGGATCACGGTCGTATTCGCGATCGGGATATTCCAATATGCATTTCCTTTCTCTGTCTCCGTCAAATAGAGGACCCGTCCATCCTTCTGCATCACACGGCATTTCGAAAGATAATAAATATTGGCCCGCTTCGAATGAAGAATGGCCTTGTATTCGGACTTTTCCATCGTGTTTTTCATAGGGTTCCCCTCTACGTCTGCTAATGAAACCTAGGGAAATGCTGATCATTTTCTTTTATTTTATCAGACAAGAAAACAAAATATAACTACATGAGCAAAAATGATATAAAGTTATTCTATAACTAAGAATAGATCGCATCCCATATGCGCCCTCTGCGGATCAGCTTTTCTTCCTGCCAAACTGCTTTTCTTTAGTATAGCATAGGTATGATAACAAAAACGCCCTAAGAGAGACCGATCGCTCATTTTTCACAAGGACCTCTCTTGCATTTTACGCACCTTCTTATTCTAGGAGTGACCGGTGACTAAAAAGCCGCTTTCGGGCATCGCTCCAATAAAAAAAAGGCGGCGAAGGCGCCTCCATACAAGCCTTCCCCGCATGGGGAAGGGGGACCGCGTCAGCGGTGGATAGGGTGCTTTCGTATGCAGCACAAATGCGCCTCTCTTTCCCCTATACTACCTTCTGTCTTTCATACCATAGTCACCCTATCCGCCCCTGCGGGGCACCTTCTCCTAGAGGGGGAAGGCTGTGATGCGAGAATACCATCTTCTAAAAAGGCAGCGATGCCGCCACCCCGTGAGACCATCCG
>OIXX01000779.1_pt1 | contig 15282 bp, 10 predicted proteins | sample 1588161 | NCBI WGS metagenome assembly OIXX01 (sample SAMN03283274) | human gut metagenome | biome: human-associated habitat; material: feces | host: Homo sapiens | place: Peru | collected 2012
ACGTGTTCATCGCCATCGGCATCCTGGGCTGGCCCTCCATCGCCCGCGTGTTCCGCTCCGCCATCCTCACGGTGAAGGAGAACGACTACGTGGATGCGGCCCGTGCCATGGGCGCCTCCGATGCACGCATCATCGCCCGTCACATCTTCCCCAACTCCGTGGCTTCCATCGTCGTGTACGCCACCATGAACGTGGGCGGTGCCATCCTCACGGAGAGCGCGCTCTCGTTCCTGGGCATGGGCGTTGTCCCGCCCGATCCCTCCTGGGGCAACCTGATCGAAGACGGCCAGAAGTACCTGGCCACGCAGCCCTGGCTCATGCTGATGCCGGGTTTGGCGATTCTCACCACGGTGCTCGCCTTCACCCTGCTGGGCGACGGCCTGCGCGATGCCCTGGACGTCAAGATGAAGGATGCGTAAGCCTATGTTTGGTAAATCCAAGACGGTCGACACCTCCCAGGACCTCAAGAACCAGCCGGTTCCCGAGGGGCATCACCTGCTGGAGGTCGATGACCTCAAGATGTACTTCCACACCGAGGACGGCGTGGTGCGCGCGGTCGACGGCGTGTCCTACACGCTGGACCGCGGCGAGACTCTCGGCGTGGTGGGCGAGTCCGGTTCGGGCAAGTCCGTCACCCATATGACCATGATGGGCCTCATCCCCATGCCTCCGGGAAAGATCGAGGGCGGGTCCGTGCTCTACCGCGGGCACGACCTGCTCAACATGCCCGAGGCGCAGATGCAGCACGTGCGCGGTAACGACATCGCCATGATCTTCCAAGACCCCATGACCAGCCTGAACCCGGTCTACAAGATCGGCAAGCAGGTGGGGGAGGGCCTGCGCCTGCATCGCGGCTACTCCAAGGAGCAGGCGTTGAAGCGCGCCGTGGAGCTTCTTGACGCCGTGGGCATCCCCGAGCCCGAGAAGCGCGTGAACGAGTATCCGCACCAGTTCTCGGGCGGTATGCGCCAGCGCGTGATGATCGCCATGGCGCTCGCCTGCGACCCCGACATCCTCATCGCCGACGAGCCGACCACGGCGCTCGACGTGACGATCCAGGCACAGATCATCGAGCTCATGCAGGAGATGCAGGAGAAGAACGGCAACGCCATCGTCATGATCACGCACGACCTGGGCGTGGTGGCCGACATCGCGGACAAGATTATGGTCATGTACGCCGGCCGCCCGGTGGAGTTCGGCACCGCTGACGAGATCTTCTACGAGAGCCGCCATCCCTATACCTGGGGCCTCATCCGCAGCATCCCCGAGCAGGCGACGGACGAGAAGAAGCCGCTCACGCCGATTCACGGCAACCCGCCGGCGCTCTCCAACCTGCCCAAGGGCTGCGTGTTCAGCCCGCGCTGCCCGTACGCCACGGACAAGTGCCGCGCTGAGCGCCCCAAGCGCTTCGAGACCGGTACCGGCCACTACGCTGCGTGCCATTACGCGGGCGATGCCGACTTCATCAAGAAGAACGCGCCCGATACCTCGCGCTCCCGTACGGTGAGCGTGGCCATGCTCGATCAAGAAGAGACGAAGGGAGGCGAGGCGTAAGATGGCATTCGATACCTCTCAGGGTCCCTTGCTGAAGGTCGAGCACCTCACCAAGGAGTTCCCCGCCGGTTCCGGCGTCTTCGGCGGCCGCTTCTCCAAGTCCGTGGTCTCTGCCGTGAACGACGTCTCGTTCGAGATCTACCCTGGCGAGACCTTCGGTCTGGTGGGCGAGTCCGGCTGCGGTAAGTCCACCACCGGTCGCACCATCATGCGTCTCAACCGTCCCACCTCGGGCAAGGTGTTCTTCCAGGGTCGCGACGTGGCCGCCATGAACCATCGCGAGCTTAAGGCTATGCGTCGCGACATGCAGTTCATCTTCCAGGACCCCTACGCGAGCCTGAACCCCCGTATGACCATCGGCGAGATCATCTCAGAGCCGATGACCATCCACGGTGTGGGCACCAAGGAAGAGCGCATGGAGACCGTGCGCGAGCTGCTCGACGTGGTCGGCCTGAACCCCGAGCACATCAACCGCTATCCGCATGAGTTCTCGGGCGGTCAGCGCCAGCGCGTGGGCATCGCCCGCGCCTTCGCCCTCAAGCCCAAGCTGATCATCTGCGACGAGCCGGTCTCCGCCCTCGACGTGTCCATTCAGGCCCAGGTGCTGAACCTACTGAAGGACCTGCAGGAACGCTACGGCACGGCCTATTTGTTCATCGCGCACGACCTCTCGGTCGTGCAGCACATCTCCGACCGCGTGGCCGTGATGTACCTCGGCAAGATGGTGGAGGTCTCCGACTGGAAGACGCTCTACACCGAGCCGCATCACCCCTACACGCAGTCGCTGCTCTCCGCGGTGCCGGTGCCCGATCCGGACATTCAGAAGACGCGCAAGCGCATCATCCTGGCCGGTGATCCGCCCTCGCCGATCGATCCGCCGAGTGGCTGCCGCTTCCACACGCGCTGTCCGATCGCTCAGGCCAAGTGCTCGCAGGAGCAGCCCGAGTGGCGCGAGGTGGTGCCGGGTCATTTCTGCGCGTGCCACTTTGCGTCGCCGTTCCCCATCAAGGAGTCGCATATCGACCTGTAACGCTTGGGTCCGGGAACCGGGCGTGTCACGCGCTCAGTCCTCGCGAGACTGGCAAACGGCTGCGCCGTTTGCTCAGTTCGCTGCGGAGGTCGCGCGTGGCACGCCTGGTTTCCGGCCCTGCATTCACGGTTGCGTGCTTTGGAAAGAAAAAAGCTTGTTGCGCGTCTGGCTTTGTCGGACGCGCTTCTTGTATAGGTCGTATTCGAAACAGGCATGCAAGCGCATCGTGCGTGCGAGTACATGGAGTGAATTCACTTGGGGTATCGCCTTTCCCGACCTTGCATGGAGGGGACACATGATCTACAGGGATTTTCAGGGCCTGAAGCTATCGGCGTTGGGGCTTGGCTGCATGCGTCTGCTCAAGAGCGGGCCGGCGGACGAGGATATCGACGTGGCGGCGACCCCGGGATTGCATCGGCTGCGGCGCCTGCGCGTCCGTCTGCCCGCAGGGCATCGATATTCGCGGCATCATGATCGACTTCGCGGAGCGCCTGGCGGGATAGCTTTGGCGAGGTTGAGAGGGGTTCGTGGGCGTGAGGCAAAAAAGTTCAAAAAAGTCCTTGCGCCATCGAGATGCCTTAGGCTACTATATCCCTTGCTGAAACCACGTCGGAGTGGCGGAATTGGCAGACGCGCTAGCTTGAGGTGCTAGTGACCAAATTGCGGTCATGCGGGTTCAAGTCCCGCCTCCGACACCATCGCATTCAAGGAGCCTCTTCGGAGGCTCTTCTTGTATCTGTATCGGGCGGCGTGGGCGCACCGACCGTGGCCGCCGGTAGAGGGAGGCGGTCCATGGAATCCATCTCCGAACGCGAGCTCGCGCAGGTTGCGCGCCTGGTCGAGATTACGAGCGACGCCGTTGCCCTCTGCTCACTCGATGGCGACATCAAGCACGTGAACGAGCAGTTCCTCGCGCTCATGAACGAGCGCCGCCCCCGCGTGGTGGGAACGGATATCAAGGACCTGGTCTTCTCCGAGCGCTTCGAGCGCGCCGAGGGGCACAAGCTGCCGTTCACGCTCGATGGGTCCGATAACACGAACATGCTGAAGCTCGCCGACGGTTCGTTCATCCCCGTGCGCGTGCGCGCCATGGAGATCGTTCCGCGCAGCCTGCTCGGCGGCACGCGCCGGCGGAACCAGCGGCTGCTGGTGGCGGTGCGCAGCCTGGAGGAGCAGTACACCCATGACCGTCAGACGCAGCGCCTGCTCTCGCAGCTGCGCTCCGCCAACAAGCGGCTCCAGGGCACGCTCTCCATCATCATGTCCACCGTGGGCGCCGACGACATGCCCAAACTCCTGGGCGAGGTCCTGAATCGCCTGGTGAACACCTTGGACGCGGACGGCTCCAGCATCTACTTTGCCGAGAGCGGCGGCTTCAAGCTGCGGGGCACCTCGCGCTCGCTCATCGAGGGGCATGTCTACGTGCCGGACTTCGTGCCCTTTGGCGCCGGCACCTCCACCTACGTGCTGCGCGCGGGCCATGCCTGCCGCTTCTCCATCGTTCCGGCCGACGAGCGCGGCGGCTCCGGCACGTTCTACGATCTGGACACGCGGGTCTCCACGCCCCTTCGCCTGGCGGACACCCCGCCCTTCAAGACGATGCTCGCGGCCCCGGTGTTCTTCGGCACGAAGGTACTCGGCGTCCTGGAGCTCGGGTGGCACCGGCCCACCAAGCCCCGTCCGAGCGACCTGCGCGTGCTCGAGGTCATCTGCGACTACCTCTCCATCGAGCTCGTAGGGCTCGTGAGCAACTTGCGCGCCCAGCGCACGGCCGAGCTCACGCGCGCCCTCAACCGGCTGCGCGATGCCATGTTCTCGGCCGGGGGGGACCGTACCGTCGTGTGGCGCCAGATGGAGGAGGAAGTCGGCCGGACGCTTGCCTGCCATGTGTGCCCCGTCGTCCGCGACCGCAGGCACGAGGTGTACGTGGTGGACTTTGAGGGCGGTAGCCGCGTGGTGCTGCCGGGCGGCATCGAGGAGACGTTCTTCTCCACGGTGGCGCCCGCGTCGCGCGCCAGCGCCGTCCTGCGCGACACCGTGCCGGGACCCGCCGACCTGGTGGGGGAGAGCCATCCCCTCGCCCGCGTGCGGCTCACGCGCGTGGACCGTATCTCGCGCACCGGCCACTGGCTCGAGGACCACGGGCTGCCCTGCCAGGGCGTGTTCGTTGACCTGGGCCCCGACGCCCTGGACACCGAGGACGAGGGGCCGGCGGACGAGGCGGCCCCGGCCGCGCTCGCCGTGCGTGGCCGGGGCGTTCCGCACCGCTTTCTGCTCTTCCTGCGCGATGCCAGCCAGGAGCCCATCGACGACATGGAATACGACTTCTTCGAGCGCCTGGCGCACGACTACGAGCTCATGGATTCCGGCGAGCGCGGGCGCGAGTCCGACCGGCGCATCGCCCAGGCGCTGCAGGTGGGCATGCGGAACGACCTGGGACGCGTGCCCGGTATCCGGAGCGATGCGCTCTACTCCTCGGCGACCAAGCAGGCGCTCGTGGGCGGTGACTTCTACACGCTCATGCGGCTCCCCGATGAACGCGCCGTCATGATCTTGGGCGACGTCTCCGGCAAGGGCGTGGAGGCTGCCTCCATGTCCGCGATGGCCAAGACGGCGCTCTCCGCCTACGCCTGGGAGGGGATGTCCCCCGTCTCCATGGTACGCGCGCTCAACCGCATGCTCTCGAGCTTCTCGCGCGTGGAGACCTTCGTGACGGTCTTCGTGGCCAAGGTCGACCTGCGCGCGAAGATCGCCACCTACTGCTCGGCGGGGCACCCGCCCACCATGCTCGTGCGGCCGGGGCGCGAGGTGGAGCTCCTCACGGTCCAGTCGGGTGTGGTGGGCGCCTTCGACACCATGCGCTACGAGGGTGGCTCCTTTACCTTCCAGACGGGTGACATCCTGTTCATGTACACGGACGGCGCGATCGAGGCGCGCGATGCCGCGGGCGCCTTCTTTGGCGAGCGGCGCCTGCGCGACCTGGTGCTCCAGGCGAGCGCGCACGGGGTGGACGGCCTCTGCGAGACGGTGCTGGACGCGCTCGATACCTTCACCGAGTCCGCGCTCGACGACGACGTGGCCCTGGTGGCGCTCGAGCTCGACGAGCCGGAGGCATCGGACGGTCCGAGCGCGTCCCCGGCGATGGGCGATTAGGTCTCGAGCGGGTGGGGAACCATAGGCACATGAACGAGTGGAACGACATAGCAGTCCTGGCACCCACGGGCGATATCGACCTCGCCACGGTTCCCCTGTTGCGGGAGCAGCTGGACGCGCTCATCCGCTCGCGCGTCCTGCGCGTGCTCGTGAGCTGCCAGAACGTGAGCTTCATCGATTCCTCAGGGCAGGCGCTCCTGCTCTCGCGCGCGCGGCGCCTCCAGCAGATGGGCGGCATGCTCTCGCTCGTGAACGCCTCCGCCCAGGTGACGCGCTTTCTGCAGATCGCCTGCCTGATCGACGTGCTGCATGTGAGCTCGGTCAACCGGCCGCCCGTTCCCGTGCTGGCGCCCGGCGCCATGCCCCTGTGGAGCCGCGCGGTCCGCTTGAAGGACGGCGCGGAGCACCTGGGCGAGTACCGGCACCGGGTCTCCGCCGAACTCGAGGCGCTCGACATGTCCGAGGAGGCGCGCTTCGACGTGGCCCTGGCGGCGGGTGAGGCCCTCTCCAACGCCTACGACCACGGCGGCGGCTGTTGCGTCATGACCATGCGCGCGTACCCCGACCGCGTGGTCATCGAGGTGAGCGACGAGGGCACGGGGTTCCAGATCGCGCCTGATGAGGAAGTCACGCCCACGGAGGAGCGCGGGCGCGGCATCCGCCTCATGCGCATGCTCGTGGACTGCGTTGAGGTCCGGCGCCGCGAGGGCGGTCCCGGCACGGTGGTCCGCCTGATCAAGCTGCGCTAGCCGGGGGATGCTGGGCCCGCGGGCCCCTGGATAGCCTACTCCGCCAGGAAGTCCAGGGCGTAGCGGGCGGCCACCATGGACCCCTTGGCAAGCACGGACTCGTCCACCTTGTAGTAGCAGCTGTGCTGCGCGAAGGTGGCGCCGATGGCGGGGTTGCGCGTGCCCACGAAGGCGAGGACGCCGGGGACCTCGCGCAGGTACCAGCTGAAGTCCTCGCCGGACATCGTGCCCTGGTAGCGGCCCACGCCCTCCTCACCGAGCACCTTCACCACCGAGGCCCGGCAGCGGGCCGCCGCCTCCGGCTGGTTCTCCACCTCGTAGTTCGCCACGGTGTAGTCGGTAAGCTTGGCCTCGGCGCCGAGCGCGGCCGCGGTGTGCACCACGATGCGTTCGATGAGGCCGGGCATGAGCTCGTGCGTGTTGTCGCTGTAGGTGCGCACGGTGCCCGTGAGGTACGCGGAGCCGGCGATGACGTTGCGCGCCGTGCCGCCGTGGATCTCGCCGATGGAGACCACCGCGGGCTCGTAGGGGGAGAGGTCGCGGCTCACGATGGTCTGCAGCGCGGTGACGATGGCAGAGACCGCCATGACGGCGTCCGCGCCCTTCTGCGGCATGGCGCCGTGGCAGCTCGTGCCCGTGACGTCGATGCGGAACCAGTCGGTGTTCGCCATGCGCGGGCCCGGCTCGCACGAGATGGTGCCGGCCTCCACCTCGCTCCAGATATGCATGGCGAAGACGCCGTCCACGCCCTTGGTGACGCCCGCGTCCACCATCATCTTGCCGCCCTGGCCGTTCTCCTCGGAGGGCTGGAAGACGATGCGGATCTCGCCGTGGATGTCATCGGTCATGTGACGGAGGATCTGGCAGGCGCCGAGCATCATGGCGATGTGGCAGTCGTGGCCGCAGGCGTGCATGTAGCCCTCGTTCTCGCTGGCGAAGGGTTCGTTCGTCTGCTCGGTGACGGGCAGGGCGTCGATGTCGGCGCGCAGCAGGATGCGGCGGCGCGGCGTGCCGTCGGCCTTGTAGGCGTCCGGCGCGGTGCCGCGGAGCGTGGCGACGAGCCCGGTCTTCAGCGGCTGCTCGTAGGGGATGTTCATGGCATCCAGCTGGTTGGCGATGTCCTGCGTGGTGCGGACCTCGTGGAGGCTCGGCTCCGGGTGGCGGTGGAAGTGCCGGCGCTGCTTGATGATGTAGGGCTCGAACTCGTGGGCGATGTCCTGGATGGCGCGGGTGACCTCGGCGTCCTCGCGCGCCTGGTGCGCGTCCATGATGTGCTGGGCGATGGTCTTGGCCATGGGGTACCTGCCTTTCGCGGGGCGGTGCGTTTTCTTGGCACCATTATAGGCAGCGCGCCGGAGAGCGTGCGGTGCGCGGCGCATCTTGGATGTTGATGGGGACGCGCCCCGGCCCCGAACCGGGCGGATACGGTGCCGTATAATCTGGCGCCGAAGAAAACATGGTCGGGAACGGGCCGCGGTACCAAGCCGCGCGGGAGAAGGGGAGCGCATGACGCAGGTCGCATCAACGGGGCAACGGGTACGCACGCCGGAGCTGCTGGCGCCCGCCGGGAGCCCGGAGGCTCTCGCCGCGGCGCTCGCCGGCGGCGCGGATGCGATCTACCTCGGCCGTGGCGATTTCAACGCCCGCCGCAAGGCCCGCAACTTCTCGGACGACGAGTTCCGGGACGCGTGCCGGGCGGCCCATCTGGCGGGCGCACGCGTGTACGTGACGGTGAACATCGTCATCAAGGAGTCCGAGATGCCCGCCGCCTTGGAGCTCGTGCGCCACTGCACCGAGCTGGGGGCGGACGCGTTCATCATCCAGGACTGGGGGCTCCACGCCCTCGTGCGACGGCTCATGCCCCAGGTGGAGACCCATATCTCCACGCAGGCGAACATCCACGACGCGCGGGGCGCCGCCTGGTGCCGCGCGGCGGGCGCCGAGCGCGTGACGCTCTCGCGCGAGCTCACGGTGGCCGAGATCGGCGAGATCTCCCGCGCATGCCCCGACCTCGACCTGGAGGTCTTCGCGCACGGGGCGATCTGCTTCAGCTACTCCGGCGTGTGCCTGCTCTCGAGCTTCTGCTGCGCGGGCCGCTCGGCCAACCGCGGCATGTGCGCGCAGCCGTGCCGCCTTCCCTACGAGCTACTGGATGAGCAGGGCGGAACCATCAGCGCACCGGGGCGCGAGCGCGCGCTCTGCCCGCGCGACAACAACACGGTCGACCTGCTCCCCGACCTGCTCGAGGCCGGCGCGCACGCCCTCAAGCTCGAGGGCCGCATGAAGGCGCCCGACTACGTGCTCTCCGTGGTGGACGCCTACCGCCACCAGCTGGACGACATCCTGGCGGGGCGCGCGGTCGCGGCGGATGCGCGCGACCTGCGCGCGCGCCAGCTCAAGCGCGCCTTCAACCGCGACTTCACGAGCGCCTACCAGCACGGGCGCTCGGGCGACGAGATGATGAGCTATGAGCGCTCCAACAACCGCGGCCAGGTGGTGGGCGAGGTCCTGGGCTCCAAGACCGTGGGCTCCGGTCCCACGCGCTGCCCGGAGGACCGGCGGAACCGCGTGGCGATCGCGCGCATCCGGCTGTGGGAGCCCGTGGGCAAGGGCGACCTGGTGGAGATTCGCCATGACGACGAGTTCGACCGCTTCCTCACCTACACGGCGACGGAGGACGCGCGGGCGGGCGAGGTCGTGGAGGCCCGGATCCCGCGCGCCATGCCCGCGGGGAGCCGTGTGCGGGTGATCCGCAGCGCCGAGGCCCTGAAGGCGGCGGCCGCCGTGGTCAAGCGCCCGGTGATGCGCAAGCGGGCGGTGGACGTGCGCGTGGTCGCTCGGATCGGCGAGCCGTTCGCGGTTGAGCTCGCCTGCGCGGACGATGCCTCGCTTGCCGCCCGCGCCGAAGGCGCCCCGGTGGAGACGGCGCGGACGCGCGCCGTCTCCCAAGAGGACCTGGTGGAACACGTGGGCCGCATGGGGTCGAGCCCCTTCGAGGCGGTCGGGTTTACCGTCGAGCTCGATTCCGGCGTCGGCCTGGGGTTCTCGGGCGTGCACGCGGTGCGCGCCGCGGCGTGCGAGGCGCTCGTGCGCCTGATTCTGAACCGGTGCCGGGTGGAGGTACCCCGTCAGCTGGACCTCTCCGTGCTGGACGCGGACGCCGCCACCCAGACGGCGGGCGGGCACGTGCCCGAGGTGTGCGCGATCGTTGCCTCGGTGGAGCTCGCCGAGGTGGCGCGGGCCGCGGGTGCCGCGCGCGTCTACGTGGGCACCGACGCCCTCGAGGAGGCGGGCGTCACCCCTGCGGAGGCCGCTCGCGACGGCCTCGTTCCCGTGCTGGACGAGGTGTGCCGCGCGGCCGACCACGCCCGGTTGGACCCGTGGGTGCGCGCGGACGGCACCGTGGCCGTGGGCAACATCTCCGAGCTGGCGCTCGCCGCCGAGCGCGGGACGGTGGCCGAGGTCCGGAGCTGCATCCCCGTGCACAACGCGGCCTGCGCCCGCGCGCTCGAGGCCGCCGGCGCCCGGGGCTTCTGGCTCTCGCCCGAGATCTCGCTCGACGAGCTGGAGGAGCTCGCGCCGCGGATCGGTGCGCCTGCGGGCATGGTCGTCATGGGGCGCCCCCGTGTGATGACGAGCGAGCACTGCATCCTGCAGGTGGCGGACCGCTGCATCCACGACTGCGCACGCTGCGGGCTCCGCCGCCGCCGGCTCTCGCTCAGAAACATCGACGGCAAGGAGCTTCCCGTGCGCACGGATATCCACGGGCGCTCGCGCCTCTACGATTCCTTCCCGCTCGACCTCACGCCGCAGATGGGGCGCATGGCGGCCGCGGGCGTTACCCGCTTCGCCGTGGACGGCACCCTCATGGACGCCGCCGAGCTCGAGCGCGCGGTGGCCCGCGTGGTCCGGGCGGCGGACGCGGTGCGCGCGGGCAGGAAGCCGGCCAAGCGCCTGGCGGGCCACACGTCCGGTTGCCTCTACGTGGGAATCTCCTGATGGCGCGGGAGGGGTCCGCGCGGGTCTCGGCGTCCGAGCCCGAGCCCGAGCCTGAAGGCCTCATCGTCTACCGGGACGAGGCGCTGCTCGCGGCGGATAAGCCCGCCGGTATGATCGTGCACGGCGACGGCACGGGTGCGCGCACGCTCACGGATGCCGTGGCCGGCGCGCTCGGGGGCGACCCGGCCTCGACAGGCGAGCTCCAGGCGGTGAACCGCCTGGACCGGGATACCACGGGGCTCGTGCTCTTCTCGCGCGCGAAGGCGGTGCAGCCCGTGCTCGACCGCCTGGTGGCCGAGCGCGCCGTGGAGAAGACCTACCTGGCCGCGGTGGCCGGTTCGGTCCCCTGGGAGCGCCGGACGTTCGAGCAGCCCATCGGCCGCGACCGCCACAATGCCCGGCGTATGCGCGTGAGCCGGACGGGCAAGCCGGCGCGGACCGAGGCCCGCGTCCTCGCACGCTGCGCGTCCGGTTCCGACGGGCCCGCCGCCACGCTCCTGCTCGTGCGCCTGCACACGGGCCGCAAGCACCAGATTCGCGTCCACCTCGCCCATGCCGGCTTTCCGATCCTGGGCGATGCGCTCTACGGCGGTGCCGGCCGGTGGCACGGCGGCCTCATGCTCCATGCCTGGCGGCTCTCCCTCGCGCACCCCGTCACGGGTGAGCGCCTGAATCTGGAGGCACCCGAACCCGACCGGTTCCATCGCCTGTTTCCCCATGCGGAGCTGCCGGCCTGGTCTCGGTAGCCCGGCCCGGGCACCCGGACCTCAGCCGCGGTGTGGCAGTGCTACCATCGACCGGTCGGGCATCGGGTGACAAGGACGGGTATGGTCGGTCTCGGAACACTCATCAACATGGGCCTCATCGTGGTCGGCGGCCTCGTCGGCATGGTGGGCGGTCGCTTCATCACCCCGCGCATCCAAGACGGCCTCATGAAGGCCGCCGCCGTCTGCGTCATGTTCGTGGGCCTCGCCGGCGCCATGCAGCAGATGCTCGCCGTCTCGGGCGCGGGCCTTACCAGCGGCGGGACCATGCGCATGCTCATCTCGCTCGCCGGGGGCACCGTCATCGGCGAGGCGGCGAATCTGGAGCGCTGGATGGAGCATTTCGGCGAGTGGCTCAAGGCCAAGACCGGCAACGCGCGCGACGGCGGCTTCGTGAATGCCTTCGTCACCTGCTCGCTCACCGTGTGCATCGGCGCCATGGCGGTGGTGGGCGCCATCCAGGACGGCGTGGCGGGCGACTGGTCCACGCTCGCCCTCAAGGGGGCGCTCGACTGCGTGATCGTCTGCGTGATGAGCGCGAGCCTGGGGCGCGGCGCCATCTTCTCCGCCATTCCCGTGGGCATCTTCCAAGGTGCGATCACCCTCGCCGCTCACGCGCTCGAGGGTGCCATGACCACCGCCGCCGTGAACGGCCTCTCCATGGTGGGCGCCATTCTCATCTTCTGCGTGGGCGTGAACCTCATCTGGCCGAAGACGTTCCGTGTAGCCAATATGCTACCGAGTGTGTTCATCGCCGCGCTTCTTGCATTTGTGTAGAATGACGCAGATTACTTTACCTTGCTAAAGAGAGAAGCAAGCATGATCGATATCCATCCGCTGACCGCGGACTTCGAGGATTATTTGCGCGACGAGTCCCGCACGGTAGGGTCTGCGCAGAGCATCTCGTTCCCTGAATCGGAGGCCGAGGTCCGCGAGATCCTCGCTTGCACGGCACCCTCGCCCGTGACCCTCCAGGGCGCCCGCACCGGCCTTGCCGCCGGCGCCGTGCCGGAGGGCGGGCACGTCATGAACCTGTCGCGCATGAACCGCTACCGGGGGCTGCGCGTGGACGGGGAGACGGGCCGCTTCCACCTGCGCGTGGAACCCGGTGTGATTCTCTCGGAGCTGCGAAAGCGCCTGGCCAAGCGCGAGATTCCCGCCGCGGACTGGGACGAGGCGTCCCTCGCCGCGCTCGCTCGCTTCGAGCAGGCTCCCGCGCAGTTCTTCCCCACGGACCCCACCGAGGCCTCGGCCGAGCTGGGCGGCATGGCCGCCTGCAACGCGAGCGGGGCGCGCAGCTACCGCTACGGCGCCATGCGCGCGCACGTGAGCGCCGTGCGCGTGGTGCTGGCGACGGGCGACGTCCTGGCGCTGCGCCGCGGCGAGGCGCGGGCCCGGGGGCGCCGCCTGGACCTTACGTGCGAGGACGGGCGCTCCCTCTCGCTCGACCTGCCCACCTACGTCATGCCCGCGGTGAAGAACGCATCGGGCTACTACGTGGCCGACGACATGGACGCCGTGGACCTCTTCGTGGGCTCGGACGGCACGCTCGGCGTCATCACCGAGCTGGAGCTCGAGCTCCTGCCCGTGCCGGCGGTGACTTGGGGCGTGAGCTGCTTTTTTGAGGACGAGTCCCAGGCGCTCGACTTCACGATCGCCGCGCGCCCGGTGCTCGGGGGCAGGGCGGCCGCGTTCGAGTACTTCGACGGGGCCGCGCTCTCCATCCTGCGCCGTCAGAAGTCCGCGAGCGCCGCGTTCTCCGGCCTGCCCCAGGTGCCCGAGCGCTATCGGGCCTGCGTCTTCGTGGAGCTGGAGTGCGATGACGAGGACCAGGCCCTGGAGAGCCTGGACGCCATCGGGCGCGCCATGGGTGAGGTGGGCGCGGACGAGCGCGACACCTGGGTCGCCCGCACGGACGTGGACCGCGAGTGCCAGCGGTTCTTCCGCCACGCGGTGCCCGAGAGCGTCAACATGCTCATCGACGAGCGCCGCCGCACCGATCCCGTCATCACCAAGCTGGGCAGCGACATGTCCGTGCCGGACGACCGCCTGCACGACGTGGTGGCCCTCTACCGTCGCACCCTTGCCGAGGCGGGCCTGGAGAGCGCGGCGTGGGGGCATATCGGTAACAACCACCTGCACGTGAACGTGCTCCCGCGCGACGCCGCGGACTACGCCGCCGGCAAGGAACTCTTCAAGCGCTGGGCCGCGGAGGTCACCGCCATGGGCGGCGCGGTCTCGGCCGAGCACGGCGTGGGCAAGATGAAGCGCGACTTCCTGCTGACCATGTACGGGCCGGAGCACATCGCCGAGATGGCGCGGCTCAAGTGCCACCTCGACCCCGAGGTGCGGCTGAACCGCGGCAACCTGTTCGCGGCGAGCGAGGCGGAGGGCCAGCCGGTTCCGGCGGCTTTTGCCGCGAAAGGGGATGAGTAGCATGCGGATCCTGGTCTGCGTGAAGGCCGTGCCCGGCTCCACCGAGGTGAAGATGGATCCCAAGACCAACACCATCGTGCGCGACGGCGGCTCGGCGGTCCTGAACCCGTTCGACGCCTCGGCGCTCGAGGTGGCGCTCGCGCTTAAGGACGCGTCCGCGGGCGGCGACGACCCCGTGCGCGTGACGGTGCTCTCCATGGGCATCCCCGCCACGGCGAAGATCCTCCGCGACTGCATCGCACGCGGCGCGGACGATGCCATCCTGCTCTCGGACCGTGCCTTCGCCGGTGCCGACACGCTCGCGACCACCTACGCGCTCTCGTTGGGCGCCGCAGCGATGGGCGAGGCCCCCGACCTGGTACTCTGCGGCAAGATGGCCGTGGACGGCGATACCGCGCAGATCGGTCCCGAGCTGGCGGGCGCCCTCGGCATCCCCTGCGTGGCCGACGTGGCCGAGCTCGTCTCGCTCGCGGACGGCGCCCTCACCGTGCGCCATGCCACGGACGCGGGCGAGGCCACCGTGGAACTCGCGCTGCCGGCCCTGCTCACGGTGGCGAAGGATATCGCCCAGCTGCGCATGCCGAGCATCGCGGGCGTGCGTGCCGCCGAGGACGCCCCCGTGCGTGTGCTCTCCGCCGCGGATGCCGGCGCCGATTCCGCACGGTGCGGACTCGCGGGTTCGCCCACGCAGGTGGTTCGCTCGTTCGTGCCGGAGCGCTCGGGCGCGGCGGAGCGCGTGGAGGGGACGGCGGCCGGGCAGGCCGCCAAGCTGGTCGATCTGCTGGGAGGCATGGGACTATGAGCGGACTCGTCGTCGATAGCGAACGGTGCATCGGGTGCGGCCGGTGCGTGCGCGCGTGCGGCTGCACGGGCATCGTGGTCGAGGGGCCGCGCGGGCATCGGCTGGCCCGGCCCACGGATGCGTGCATCCTCTGCGCCTCCTGCGTGGACGCGTGCCCGGTTGACGCCATCTCCATCGAGCGCGAGGAGGCCGGCGCGGCCGACCTGGCGAGCTACAGCGGGTACTGGGTCTTCTGCCAGACGGACGCGTCGGGCGCTCCGCTGCCGGTGGCGTTCGAGCTCATCGGCCGCGCGCGCGAGCTGGCGGACGCCCGCGGCTGCCGGCTGACGGCGCTTCTGCCGGCAGCCGCGAGCGGGGCGGCCCCGCTCATCGCGGCGGGCGCGGACGAGGTGCTCTGCTGCGCCGACCCGCGGCTCGCGGACGATGACGTGGAGGTGTTCACCTCTTGGATCTGCCATCTGGCGGAGGAGCGCCGGCCCGAGGCCATCCTCTACGGCGCCACGGTCTTCGGCCGCGTGCTCGCGCCCGCCGTGGCGCAGCGCCTGCAGACCGGCCTCACTGCCGACTGCACCGTGCTCGACGTGGACGCGCAGGCAGGGCTTCTCCAGCAGACGCGCCCGGCCTTCGGCGGCAACCTGATGGCGACGATCGTCTGCCCCGCGCACCGGCCCCAGATGGCGACCGTGCGCCCCGGCGTGTTCTCGGCCCCCGCGCTGGATGCGTCGCGCACCGGTTCGGTGGAGGAGGGCGCGCTCGGCGACGTGCCCGCCGCGCTCGAAGGAACCGCTCATGGAG
>OIXX01000783.1_pt1 | contig 15232 bp, 11 predicted proteins | sample 1588161 | NCBI WGS metagenome assembly OIXX01 (sample SAMN03283274) | human gut metagenome | biome: human-associated habitat; material: feces | host: Homo sapiens | place: Peru | collected 2012
GTGGTAAGTGGCTACTTGGGCGACAATGCCTCACCCGACATTTCGGGTCTCATCGGACAGTATGCGCATGGCAACGAGCCAAGCCATCACGTCTTGTATATGTACAATTACGTGGGGCAACCTTGGAAGGCGGCTCGCTTGTTGCGACAGACGATGAAGGAGATGTATAAGGATGATTACGACGGACTGAGCGGCAATGAGGATGTCGGACAGATGTCGGCTTGGTATGTGCTTTCTGCCATGGGACTTTATCAGGTGGAACCAGCTGGTGGCAAGTACATCATCGGCAGTCCTCTCTTCGACAGTGCAGAGATGAATGTAGGAAAAGGTAAGAGTTTCAGGATTGTTTGCAAGGACAACAGCAAGGAGAATATCTATGTGCAGTCGGCTCTGCTGAATGGCAAGCCATACTCCAAATCTTATATCAGGTATGAGGATATGATCAAGGGCGGTGTCTTGGAACTCCAAATGGGCAGTCAACCTTCTCGCTGGGGAACACGACCTGCCGACAGACCCTAAAGAACCATAACAATAGAAACAAAACAGATGAGAAAGTCAATATTTACGATAGCCTTGCTGACGGCTACAATGTCGGCAATGGCACAAGAGAATGCCAAGGTAGATGTGCATGCACGTTATACCAAGGTGGTAACGCCAGTGGATGGTAAGTATGAGTCGAAGCGTCCGCCAGTGGAGGAGCGTCTCTTCACCTCTGCTGCCGTGGAGAAGAAAATCAAGGAAGTACAGAAGATTCTGAAGAAGAACCCTAAGTTGGCATGGATGTTTGCCAACTGCTATCCCAACACGTTGGAGAGCACGGTTCATTACCGAGTGTTGAGCAATGGTGATGACGATACCTTCGTCTATACTGGTGACATTCCAGCCATGTGGCTCCGTGACTCTGGCGCACAGGTTTGGCCATACGTAGCCCTTTCCAACAAAGACGAGAAACTGAGAAAAATGTTGCGTGGCGTGATTCTGCGCCAGTTCAAGTGCATCAATATCGACCGCTATGCCAATGCCTACAATGACGGACCTACCGGGGCTGGTTGGCAGAAGGATGACACCGATATGCAACCAGAAGTGTTTGAGCGCAAGTATGAGATCGACTCGTTCTGTTATCCGATTCGTTTGGCTTACGAGTACTGGAAGGTGACAGGCGATGACTCCATCTTTGGCGAGGAGTGGATCAAGGCGATTGCCAACATCCTCACCACCTTCCATGAGCAACAGCGCAAGGAGACATCTAAGGCATATCATTTCACGAGAATGACCGACCGTGCCTTCGACACCGTGGGATGGGATGGTTTTGGAGCACCTGTCAAGCCAGTGGGGTTGATAGCATCGATGTTCCGACCTTCCGACGATGCCACGATTCTTCCTTTCTTGGTACCATCCAACTTCATGGCTGTCTCTTCCATGAAGAAGGCGGCTGAGATTTTGCAGCATTGTGCCGGCAAGATGCAGGATGAGGCTCAGAAGGAAAATGTCTTGCATCTGGCTGCGGCAAGTGAGGCATTGGCATCGGAGGTACATGCGGCTTTGCAGAAATATGCAGTGGTCGATCATCCTAAGTATGGCAAGATCTATGCCTACGAGGTGGATGGCTTCGGCAACCATCTCTTGATGGATGATGCCAATGTGCCTTCGCTCTTGGGTATGGGTTATTTGGGTGATGTCGCCAAGGACGACCCTATCTATCTGAATACTCGCAGCTTTGTGTGGAGTGAAGACAATCCTTGCTTTTTCCGTGGCAAGGCAGGCGAGGGTATTGGCGGTCCACACATCGGATATGATATGCCTTGGCCTATGTCTATTATGATGAAATGCTTCACGGCTACGAGTGATGATGAGATTCGCTGGTGCATGAAGACGCTGCTCGATACGGATGCAGGAATGGGATTCATCCATGAGTCTTTCCACAAGGATGATGCGTCTAAATATACCCGTGCTTGGTTCGCTTGGCAGAATACCTTGTTTGGTGAATTGGTGGTCAAACTCATCAATGATGGCAAGGCAGATCTCTTGAATAACTTGTAGCCTTGTGCCTCGAAAAGAAAACAGTAACGATATAAATTCTTCAGAGAATGATTCTTCTGATGATAACAATATTCTTTTGATAACAATGAAAGAAATCAAGATTATAGGTTCGGCTCTTCCCAATATTCCTTGGGAGGAGCGGCCTGCCACCAGCCAGGCTCCGCTTTGGAGGTATTCGCAGAATCCAATCATCAAGCGTGACCATCTTCCCGACTCCAACAGCATCTTCAATAGTGCTGTTGTACCATTTGGTGAGGGCTTCGCCGGTGTGTTCCGCTGTGATGACAAGAATCGTCGCATGACGCTCCATGCTGGTTTTAGCAAGGATGCCATCCATTGGGACATCCGGGAGGAAACCATCCGTTTTGAGTGTGGCGATGCTGAGATAGGGGAGTGGGTATATGGCTACGACCCTCGTGTGTGCAAGATAGGCGATAAGTATTATGTTACTTGGTGCAATGGTTATCATGGTCCTACCATCGGCGTGGCTTGGACGGAGGACTTCCTGACTTTCCATCAGTTGGAGAATGCCTTCTTGCCTTACAACCGCAATGGTGTGATGTTCCCACGCAAGATCAATGGCAAGTTTGCTATGTTGAGCCGTCCTAGTGATACGGGGCATACGGCATTTGGTGACATCTTCTATAGTGAGTCGCCCGACTTGGAGTATTGGGGGCATCATCGTCATGTGATGGCACCTGCTGCTTTCGAGGAGAGTGCTTGGCAGTGCATGAAGATAGGTGCAGGACCAGTGCCTATCGAGACTTCCGAGGGATGGCTCCTGATTTATCATGGCGTGCTTCACTCTTGCAATGGATATGTCTATGCCTTTGGTGCTGCTCTGCTCGACTTGGATGAACCGTGGAAGGTCATCGCTCGTTCGGGACAGTATCTCATTTCTCCTCAGGAGTATTATGAGTGTGTGGGTGATGTGCCTAACGTTTGTTTCCCATGTGCAGAACTTCACGACCCAGAGACGGGTCGCATCGCTATATATTATGGTTGTGCGGATACGGTTACGGGTTTGGCTTTCGGATATATCCCTGAAATCATCGAGTTCATTCGCAAAACCAATATCTTGTAATTATAGTTTTTAGGTTTGTTTAATGGAAACCGCTATGGCGACTTGAATATGTCGCTATAGCGGTTGTTTTTTGCCCCTACTAGGGGCAGAGAAAGTATAGACAGAGGCTCTGGTCGTCTATTACGACAAGCCTCGGTCGTCTATAGTGACAAGCCTTGGTCGGTATTAGGGACGAAGTTTGGTCGGTATTAGAAGTGAAAATTCTACACTATAGTGGAGAATTTACGAATCTAATTCCTTTAATCTCTTTTTCTCCGTCCTCCCAAATGTAAGCTCTGCGATAGTCTTTCCCCTTTACTCTCAGCGTTATTCCTTTGGCATCCACCTTCTTCACATTCCTGAAATACATTCCCCAAGATGGGAAGACTGGCCATTCCGATGTCGGTCGATTTTCGAACCACGCAGGCAATTTCTCATCATTGACTCCACGAAACTCCAAGTCGCATCTCCGCAGTACGACATAGTCAGTAGGCGCTTTCCCCCAACTTTTCACGGAAAGTGCCATGCGAGTGATGTCACGAGCCGTTATGTCGCTCACTATGATCTTGCCACAGGTGTTGTCGTCTCCTAAGGTGACGCTGAGGGGAGTCAGTACTTCTCGTATCTGGTTGCGTCGAATATAGATGCGATCCATCCTTCCGGGTGCCTTGCCCCAAGCGCCAGGCTCTAGGTTGATGGCTGCCTCTGACTGGGTGCGATGGGAGGTGATGTGCTCATACTCTCCTGGTCCATAAATCTCGCAGTCGGATATTTCCAGATTGGTGGAGGGCATAATCATGCGTATGCCATTGCAGGAAGAGTTGAGGATGCAATGGCTGATCTTCATCTTATCCCAATAGCCTCCGGCGATGGCATCGTCACCCGTGTGCATCTCGCATCGTTCTATCTTCACGTCTTGTGCTCCACGGATATGGATGCCATCCCAACCACCCTGAATACGCAAGTGGGTGAACGAGGTATGGTTGACGAGATAGCCGAGGAAGGCATAGTTGGCTGAGTTCTTGACTTCAAAGCCCTCAAACTTGCAGTTGTCGCACGATGCCAAGAGGAGGGTGTGGGGACCACGCATTCCCTCTTCGCCCAAGGCATTGCGAACATTGTTGCCATCGATGCACCCTTCTCCTTCTATCCCGCTCTGGCTGATGCCAACGCCATGAATCAGGGCTAGCGACCATTGAGGGTCGGTGGCGGAGTTGTAGTTGACGGTTCCTTGTCCACTTTCGTATTTCGAGAGGTCGATGTGGGTGCGAAGAGGGGCGTAGTCGGCGAGTCTTCTGCTTCCTTTCAGCACCGCTCCTCGTTCCAAGTGTAGCCTGACACCCGATTGGAGGTAGATGCTGCCTGTGGTAAATACTCCCGATGGTATCACGACGGAGCCACCGCCAGCTTCGGCGCATTGGCGGATGGCTTGGTTGATGATGGGAGCGTTGTTGGTGCTCTCGTCGCCCGGTTGAGCACCCAGCGACAAGATGTTGATGACGATAGATAATAGCAATCCGAACATAATGATGGTTATATTTTAGGGATGAATGTCTCTTGTCAAGATAAAGCAAAAGCCCATGCATGGCATCTTGCGATGCACATACACGGACTTTTTTATAATCAAATCTATAGGTTTACTTGATAACCACCTTTCTGGTAGTTCCATCAGCCATCTTCACGATGTTGATACCCTTCTGGAGGTGGCTTACCTTCATACCATTGATGGTATAGATATTTGCTTCAACGTCAACTGGTATGTCGATATTTTTGATGTTGGTTTCGATGTCTTCTACGATGTTGCTGAAGTCCATCCAACCATCTGCATCTTTGTATAAGCTAGATGTTCCTACTGGCACATGGATGGTGCATGAAGATGTGCTGACACCGCTAAAAGCCCCATATCTGACAGTAGGAGGGGTGGTCGCACTGATTCTTAAGTCTTGGAGCTTCTGGCAGTTGCTGAATGCATAACCATCTATTAAAGTAATGGTTGAAGGCAAGTCTATTTCCTTTAATTCAAAATTGTCTTGGAATGTACTACCTAGAATTTTTGTTACATTCTCTGGTATTGATATGCTCGTCAAAGCGTGGCAACCATAGAATGCATTGCTGCCAATAGCGTCTTTTTTGTATCCAGTGCCTGTACCGTCAATAAGTGTGGAAGGCAAGTTGAATGTTTTCACTTGTGTGCATGCTTCAAAGGCGTATTCTCCAATACGAGTGACACCTTCAGGTATGTCGATTTCGTCCACAAGAGCCCAACAGTTACTGAAGGCTCCACCTTCAATAAGTTTGAGAGATGTAGGGAGTATGATATGCTCCAACTTGCATTTTGCAAAGAAATAGTTGGAGAAGGTGTTTCCTTTTGTGGTTAAACCTTCGCTATAGTTATAATAATAAGGACTTCCTCCTTCTACAATGGTAGCTGTAGGCATAATTAGATTAACCAAGTTTCCTGAGGTCTCTAGTCCGTTTACGTCGCGACCAGCCATCTCTCTGATACAGAGAATGTCATCGCCATTGAGGGGACCACTCACGATTAAGTCTTTGATGGCATATTTCTTGTTGCCGACTAAAGACGACAAAGTTCCTGCTTGCGTTAGATTGGCTACAAAAGGAGCGTCATCATCGCCTTCTTCGATGATATTGGTAAAGTTGCTCCATCCATTGGCTATTTTGTAGATATTAGCGCATCCTTGCGGAACATATACCTTTGTTTCTTGCATGGGTACGTTTTGAAAAGCATTGTAGCCGATGCTTGGCGCATCTTCTACAGCTGAGCGAATTTCGCTTAACTTATTGCAGTTGGCAAACGCCATGTAGTCGATGCTTGTTACTGTGGATGGGATATGAACAATTAGAAGGTTAGCGCATCCACTCAAAACTTCACCAGCAATCTTTTGAACTTTTGGGAAAGAAAACTCTTTCAAACTGCTGCATCCTTTGAATGCAAGGTCACCAATGCTCGTAACATTTTCTGGGATAGTAATATCTTCTAACTTGGAAGAGGCGATGAATGAGTTCCCTTTGATAATGGTGACAGTTTTGGGAAGAATGATTTTGGTAATGGTAGAGTTTTCGAACATATGTTCTCCAATCGTATTAGCTTCTGTGGAGTAATTAAAATATTGCTTGTAGTATGGCGAACCTCCTGCAACAATGTTCGCATTGCTAAGATCTAATTCCCCCAATTTCCCATCAGTAGCATTCCCATTAAAGTCACGACCTGTCATTTCTCTAAGAAAGAGAATGTCATCCCCATTGAGATCGCCTGTAATCGTTAGTGATTCTATGGTGAACTTGTCGCTACTGCTTATGAGTGAAGCAAGTTTTCCTGCTTCTGTTGTAATATGTTTAGACTTTGCATTTTCTGCGTAGAGGTTACTTGCTCCAAAACAAATGTAGAGGAATAATACACTTAAAGTCAAAAGCCGAAAAGAAAAGTTAGGTTTCATAATAGTATTGTTTGAATGAGTGAATAAAAATAAAATCATAGGGAAGAGCGTGTTATCCCTTAACCCTATGATTTTTATTAATGCTATTGTCTTACTTCACAACCACCTTTCTTGTAGTACCATCAGCCATCTTGATGATGTTGATGCCCTTCTGCAGATGGTTCACCTTCATACCATTGATGGTGTAGATACCAGTAACGGTCTGAACGTTAGGACGATTCTCAACGTTCTCGATGCCTGTGGCTACCTTGTAACCCTTCTTGGATACACCCAGGATGGTAGGATACTTGCCGTATGAGTTGTTCTGGAAAGTAATGCTTTCTACCTTCTTGCTCTTGTCGGTAGGCAAGGTAAACTCGTAGAGACGGAAGTTGTCACGAGAGTCGATGTCATCTGCTAGATAACTATCTACTGACTTGGTGATGATACGGCTGATGCCATATACAGCTTCGTTACCATCTGGTGTTCCGCTGAACCAATCGCTTGGACGGAAAGCCCCAGTGTTGCTAGTAGTGCCATCAGTATAGGTAGCATAAGCGGAAACGGAAGACTGACCATTGGCAGAAATCATGAGGAAGTACAATTCATCACAATTCTGTGGGGTGGTGAGTGTCAACGTGCTAGGCTTGTATGCACTTTTCATGACAAGAGCATTGTTTGCAGTGTAATCTGCCAACTCAAACTTAGTGCCGTTGGCGGTAGTCACGATGCGGTCGCTACCAGCGAGAGAACCTGCAGCTTGTACGTCAGAGCTGTATAAAGCCCAACCTTGGTTATCCAATGTACCTGTTGTATGAGTGGAAGCTGGCTTAGCCTCAGCGATAACATCTGCATTCCAACCCGTTACGCTCACAGGTGCAACAGAAGGAATTGCCTCCTCAAACTGCTCGTATGCCTCAACCTCTGCCAAAGATGGATAGAAGTAAGCATTTAAGTTACAGATGATGGCAAGATACTTGCTGCTCTTGTACTCAGGGAATATGTATTCCAATTCAGAAACCTCTTCGAGATTAGAGAAGGTCTTCACCTTGGTCATGCTGGTCAAGTCATTACCTACGGCAATGCTGATTTCATTGTTTACATATCCATCCTTGTCGTTCTCATTCGTACCCTTGTTGGCATTAGGAATGTTGACAACAACCTTTGAAAGATTCCATTCCTTGCCCTTTGGTGCTGTGAAGATAGCCCAAGTATCATCTTTATGGGTCGAAGCGTCTTCGATGTCCATGAGTGCTTCCTCAGTCTTATTGCCGTCTGTAAGACCATTGATGTCAAACTTGTCGTACTGTGCCTCGTAAGAGTAGTCATTCTTGTAATGACGAACTTCTGCTGTCGCACCCGTCAAGATGTTTGGCTGAGAGGTAGCGTCGATACTAATCTCAACGATACGCTCCTTGTAAGCTCCACCATTGTTGACATTGATAACGACATTGTCTGTACCCATCTTGTTCTCTGCTGTTACAAGAATGGTGAAGGTCTGGTTAGCCTTGTCCTCGGTAATCTTGCCGATGGTAATACCGCCATTGGATGTTGCGGTACAAGTAAAACTCTCAGCACGCTCGTCGCCATTGAGGTTGTATTTTACTACGATGTTCTTGGTTTCGCCAGCATTCATCTTCATCTGTGCATTTGGCACCTCGATGGTCATGTTGTTGTCTTCCATACCATATACCTCAAACTCCCAGATACGGAGAGTGCCATTTGACTCTGGAACCAACTTTACATAGCGTGCCTTGAAAGGTGGAATGTAGTCAGTCTTGATGCTCTCATTCACTCTTCCTTCTGCATCCACTACTGTGGTCCAGTTCTTACTATCGTTGGAAAGCATAATTTTATAGTTGTTGATTTGGTCAACACCTTTCTCTGGACCAGAATTGCCATCATAGATGCGGAATCCATAGATTCGGTATGCGCCTTGGCAGTCGAAGATGGCCCATCTGTCACTTTCAAGGGTACACCATTTCTGACTGGTCTGGCTAGGATTGGTGACACCATCAATGATGCGATCTGGTACCTCGGTGGAGTTGGTAGAACCGCTGTAATCAACTACCTTCTTGCCCTTTACAACATTATATACTAATTTGGCGTCAGAAGCGTCAACTACATCGATGACCTCCTTGGAGGTGGAAGATGTACCCACTACGTTGGTCACCTTAACGGTAACTGACTGTTTGCCAGCCTTAGTAGCTACGACTGTGATGGTCTCTTGGTCGAGTGAACTGCCATCGACAACCTTCAAGCCTTCTGGCAAAATCCATTCCCATGTAGTTGGGTTACCAGTACCCTTGGCTGTGATTGTTGTGCTTTCGCCTACGGTCAAATAACTCTTTCCAAGCGAGAAAGTTACAACTGGAGCGGTCGCCTTAGGATAATCTATCTTGATGGTCTTGCCTGTTTGCTCCTTCATGTCTTTCATCACAGGAACGACTTCCATTTGCAAGTAAGCGTCTGTTCCATTGCGAAGGAAGGTTGGCACATAGAAGCCCTCACCACGTGTTTGACCTACCAATTCACGTGTGCCGGATTCGGAAGTCTTATAGATGTCAAAGTGATCGAAATCCTCTGTGTATGTGTAATCCCAAGTAAGGCGAACATCGTTCTTCTCTGCACCCAAAACGGTTGTGGTAGCAAGGTTCTCGATGCTGACAGCTGCTGGAGCAAAGTTGGCAGGGAGAACAGCAAGCTCTCCGAGATTTAATGTGTAAGCAGAAACCTCGGCATCGCTCTTCAAGTTGAGGGCAATCATGTAGATGGTTTTGCCGTTCAAAGAACTAAGGTCGTATTCCGCTACTGTCCAACCATTCTTCTCTGTGGTGGTTGGGCTTGCCAAAGTTTCATTAGGAGTGGTAGAACTCTCTGTGGAAAGTTTCACCTCTACGCTGTTGGCATGGCTAGTCTTATAAACGAGGCGCAAAACGCCACCATTGGTTACTTGGATGGCTGTCTTGTAGAGACGCATTAAGTGGTCGCCTGCTGTGAGTGTTCCGCTCACTTTGATACTAGAACCGAAGTTGTAAGCATCGTCCCAGTCTATGGATGCTGTGAGATTACCCTTGTTCTCAATCCACCAACGCCATGTAGGCATTATGCTCTGTACACCACTGTGGTTCCAATCTTGTGTTCCCTTCTTCTCTCCTTCAACGAAACGATGCTTGCCTACACCTACGCAGAAGGAGCTGACAAATGGCATGCTGCTGATGGCTGAACGTTCCAACACACGGTTGGAGATGCCTGGCCAACTAGTTGTACTGTTGACGGTAGGGTCACCATAGGTGTTTACCCACATTTGCTCCTCGTTCTTGAAGGTCTTGGTTGCAGCAGCATATGCGTTTGCACCAGTCTCCTCCTTGCCGAGAAGGTCTTTCACGTTGTCTTTCCAAATGCGCTCTTCAGGGCAGAACAAGTCGAGTGAACCCCTATGCCCTGATGTCGGCATAGCAGAGTTGAGGTAATAAGCAAAACCTGTATGGCCGCTGTTCACTACTTGTACGCCTGCATAAATCTTGGAGAAAGTCTCTTCTTCTGTGCATCCAATGCTGCTGGCGTAGCTGCGATAGTCGCCTACGGAACCATATTCCAAGAACTGTGATGTGTTCTTGTGTGATTTAAGAATCGTAGTGTTTGGAGTACCGCTGGCATTGTACCACTGAATTTCCATGTGGGTATCGCCATTAGCATCGGCAATCTTGTTGAATTCCTGAATGAAGCCTACCCATTCGGATGCGCTTCCGCCTCCAGTCTCCTCATTGATAAACCATCCATCGAAACCCATGTACTTGGCAATCTCGTAGAGTTTCTTGGCATAGATATATACGCCTTTCTCCTGTGTCAGCATTTGGCGAACCCAAGCCTGGGTGCCACCAAATGCTGCAGGAGGGAAGAATATCTGACCGAGTGATTTTACACCGCTGAGGTGGGCTGCGTCGGTAGATGGAGCTGGTGGAGGAATGATAATTCCCTCACTAGCGGATCCTGCCCAATATACGAGTTTGTCCATATATTGCCAGTAGGTAGGCTGATAGCCCAAGAAGCTATTGGCACCTTGTGATGGACACTGGCTACAGGTAGGGTAGAGGATGGTGGCATCGCAAATCTGTCCCTCATAGAACTGATTGGCGTTTGCCTTCATCAATGTTGGTTCTTTGAAGCGTTTTGCCAAAGGAACTTTTGAACGATTGAACTTGGCATCCTTATCGGTCTCTGGCGACCAATTCTTGATGTCATCAGGATGCCAGCAACCGCCATAAGGTTGTTGAGCCCAAGCTGAGCCTCCGAATAGCATGGAGAGCATCGCTACACAAAAAAGTCGATTTAGTCTCATACTGTTAGCTTTTAGTTATTATTATGTTATTAGTGTTATTTCCCCTTTGGGAATGACTTTATAACAACTCTCTTTCTAAAACTACTTACTCGAAAATGAACTTTTTTTCTTCATTTCCTATAATTATAGAGCAATAAGGGATTTGTTTAGATGAAATAGTCGAAAATGAAGATGGATAAATTGCCTTCCTATGATGGTCTCATCCTTGTTGTCTGTATTTTTCATGGGAGAGCGTCTTTTGTCACTCACTTTTGTCTCGTCATTTCCTGGTACCACTTTCATTTTTCCCTAGTTAGGAAAAAATCTTGCCTAGTTAGGCGTGAATTTTTACCTAGTTAGGGAGCGGCGGCTGTGTAGTGCATGGAAATGTGGGTTTGTAGGGAGGGTGTAAAGAATTATTGGGAATGTCAAGCGAATCAGTAATACTTTTCGGATTGTGTATAGTGATTCAGTAAGAAAGCAAATGGAGTGTGAATTTTTGGACGTATGCGTTTGTCGGCATGGATGCCTAGGAGCGTCTGTGTGGACGTACGACCATAGGGGGAGACGACGTGCGTCCATAAGGGATATGGTCGTACGAGCATAGGGGATGCGGATTCGAATCCGTAAGGCGTTCCACTCCCGTGGAACGAGCAGCTGACGGGAGTGGAACGGTCAGCTGACGGGAGTGGGTCACCCTCCGCCGCCTGTTGCGTCGTCCTGTCTATCAGTCCCATTGTCTTCTTCGATTTGCTGAGGGGAGTGAAGAGCCAGTCTAGGTGAGAAGGGAATTGCAGAAAATGAGAGTTTTTTTGTAGCGAAAAGCAGAAAAAAACTCTCATTTTTTGTTTATTCAAAAAATATCGCTAACTTTGCAGACTGATTATATAAAGTAGTGTCTATGAGCAAAACGTTATATTCGCTTGCCTTGTCGAGCGTCATTTCTCTAGACATAGCTGCGATGTCCATTCCCCCGCACTTTTCTGCTGGAAGCGGCATGGCAAAGCTGGGTGGCACGGGGTGTCATCGTGGCAAAGTTACCTCTCAAGGACGGATACGGCTTTGAGAGGAAAAATGGTATGTAGGTAAGAAAGGCAAACTCTTAATAGAAGTGTTAAATCAGATAAAACCCTTGGTGGTTTCAATGAAAAAACATATCTTTGTAAAATAAACTTTAAAGGAAGGAATGAGTATGAATACAATAGCAATAAATAGTAATATGTATAAGGGTGCTGAGATGTATGCGAAATTGCATCATATCAGTGTAGAAGCTGTCGTTGAGAAAGGCTTAAGTTTGCTTTTGGAGAAGTTTCATCCCAAGGAAAAAACTGTTTCAAATTCAGAGTTTGAGCAAGCAATGGCTATTATGGATACTATGATGGCTAAAGGTGGAAAGCGAATTCCTGCTGATGAAAATTCCATGGATGTATTTGTCGAACAAAAATACGGACTATGAAAGTATATGTCGATACGAATGTGCTGATAGATTTCGTCTGTCGGCGTGAGCCATTTGCGGAACAAGCAAAGAAGCTTTTTGCAAATGCATATCTAGGTAAATGCTTTTTGCAAATTTCAGCCCTTTCTTTAGTTACTACGATGTACGTTGCTCATAAGTATGGGTATGATGAAGTGAGAGAGAACTTGAAGAGGGTTGTATCTTTTGTCACAGTCTTAGATTTAGAAAGTCAGACGGTTATAGATATGTTGTCTTCGGAATGGAAAGATTACGAAGATGCAACACAGAATCATACGGCTTTGTTGGCAGATGCTGATTGTATAGTAACTCGTAATAAAAAGGATTTCTTGGAATCAACATTACCAGTATATACCGTTTCTGAATTTTTGGAAAAATATGATTTCATTGGGGAAGTGAGGGAGACAACTTCTCAACCAAAGTACTATATCAATCCCAAAGTCAAGGCTTTGGAGATAGGTTTTCAATGCCAAGATGATTTATCTCTTGATTATGATAACGTTGACATTGCAAATAGAAAATCCTTCCATTTTGGCGCAGCTTAAAGATGCGCTCAAAGCATTTCGTGGAGTTAAAATAATTGATTCCATGAATAATGCTTATTCTTCTGTTAAGGCGCAGGAGGAAATGTGAATAAACTATTGAATGGCGAGGATAAGTTCTCTGTTTATCGTAATTAATCCGCGCATCATCGTGATGCTACCCATTGAAATTCCTTATGGCGTTATTACTTTAGAATTTGTCTAAAGAAAAGAGTTGTAGGTGAAAATTTGCAAATAAATGATGTGATTTGGCATTAATTGCATACCTTTGCATTGTTATAACAATATTAATATTTCGGAATATGGAACTATCTAAAGACAATCCTATAATAGATACAGGCTTAGAACTGGTGGTGTCGTATGCTTTCCCTTCTGATGCAATTGTTGGAATTCTATACAGCTCTTTGCTTCAGGATGATGAAAATGTGAGATTGCAGAAACTGCCAGTTTCTAATATCCCTGATGAGATTAGAAGAATGGATCCTAATTTGAAAGACAAGCCTACTCATCAGCTAACATGCAAGGATGGTTTTGTGCAGATAGGGGAGAATACTCTGTGCATAGGTGGTGTTATGCCATATACTTCATGGGATATATTTGAAGCCTTTATAAAAAAAATAGTGTCTCTTTTGTCCTCAAATTCTATTTTGAATGAAGTGAAATTCGCAAAGCTGAGGTATCTTAATTTTTACAAAGATAATATTTTTGAAGGTATAAATTTAAATATCTCGATGCCTGGAATAGAACAAATCTGTAGCGGTTCGACTGCTTTTAGAACAGAAATCCCTTGTGATGAAGATGTTTTCGGAATACTCCAGATAACGAATGGTGTGCATGTGAAGAATTTGTCTCTGAGACTGGATGATGATGGCTCTTTGATAGATATTCAAACTGTCACAAAGAAAGTCTCTTTGGACAATTTGTCGAAAGTTGTTCAAAATCTGCATGAACACGTAGAGGCTTTATTTGTCAAACTTACAAGAAAGGAATGAAGCAATGGATATGAATGTTATTACGGTTAAAACGGCTCTAAGTACAAGCTTGTTTTTAGGTGGTGTTATGTTTTCAACTTCAACTCTAGGGGCGGAAATAGATGACTATAGCTCTTCTGTGTCATCTTCTCCACTTGTAGCAAATGTGGAAGATTCGTTGTCTCCTCAGCCTACTGTTTTTTTCGATTGTAATGTCCAGACAGAAATTTCTCTTAAGAAACAAGATGATGCAGAAATTTTAAGCAATTTTGCTAGTTCTATGCTCACGGGAATGAAAAATTTGGATGCAGACTTGTCCAAATGGGTTGATGATAATTTTTGGGATTTGGTATGATGGATTTAGATGATGAAATCAAAAAATATCTACCCCAGTACTTGTCTGATGCGGAACTTAACCATCTGAAAGATGAATTGGCAAAGTTTCCTACAGATGGTACCAAGGATACGATTTATACGATAGCTTTCAATGGGGCTGATTTTTTGTTACAAGGAGATGGCATTGGTAAAATGCCTTATCTAAATTTTCCCAATGCGGATGTGCATTCGCTCAATGCTATCTTGCTATCAAATACTTGCGATATGTCAACGGAGAACAAACGTATGAATCCGTGCCGTATTATGTATGCTCCTATCTTAAATTTTGAGAAATATGCGGATAAGTTGCGTGAGTCATTTCCTGAGCAGCGGGTTACCAATCACTTAAAGGATGTAAAGGCTCAACTGATTTCTCAAATGTTATACTTGCCCAAGGGGGGAAAGATGGATTATGATGGCATTGTCTTTTTTGATAGGGCCATTAGTCTTCCTTTGACAGAGGATATCGTAAAAAACATGTGTGGTAATAAGTTGTTTACATTAAGTAATTTTGGGCTATATCTGTTCTTGTTTAAGTTGTCGGTTCATTTCACTCGCATTCAAGAAAGAATAGATAGGACAACGGGCGAGGATTTGGGCATTAAAAGATAAGTAGTTTTTGAAAATGATAATTACTAAAATCCCCTCTGGCAGTTTTTAGCCAGAGGGGATTTTTTTAGATGTGGAAGTTGATGTCTTCGAGCCACTTCTTGGTGTCGAAGCATGGACACTCCTTGCGAACGCCGGGGAGGTCACGATGACCGAGGATGGTGGCATCGGGGTAGTCGAGGCAGAGGCTCTTGAGGAGTTCCTCCATTGTTACCTTCTGGGCGAGGGTACGGGTGTCGGCTGGTTTGCCGTTGGCATCGAGTCCGCCCTCATAGCAGACGGCGATGCTGTGAGCGTTGTAGTGTCGGGCGTGGGCGCCGACCTCTCGCTCTGGGCGGCAAGGGTAGAGGGTACCATCCTTGGTGATGTAGTAGTGGTAGCCGATGGATTTGAAACCTCT
>OIXX01000788.1_pt1 | contig 15102 bp, 9 predicted proteins | sample 1588161 | NCBI WGS metagenome assembly OIXX01 (sample SAMN03283274) | human gut metagenome | biome: human-associated habitat; material: feces | host: Homo sapiens | place: Peru | collected 2012
CAAAGATCGAATGTTAAACTAACATAACCCATGAAGGGACTTTTTCAGTGCCCTCCCTGGGCTAAGAGCTTCTGCCCTTTCAGGGCGTATGGAGCTAATATGCGAAAGTTCAATAACTAATTTATATAAAAAACTGAAACTGTATGGCAATATATCTTATAAAAATCAATGTAGCCCTGATGCTCCTTTATGGCTTTTATCGCCTCACGGTGAGCCGCGATACTTTCTTCGGTCTTCGCCGCCTTACCCTCTGGCTCATCTATGCCGTTGCCCTGATGGTTCCGGCACTCAATCTGGAATATTGGGTGCGCGATACACCAACGATGGCGGGTATGGCGAATGTATATGCCGACACGTTTTATCCCGTGGTGGTTGTAAAGGCTCAGGCTCCCGGCATAACCTGGATAGATATGCTGCTGGGCATCTATTGGGCAGGAGTTGCGGTTCTCTCATTGCGTTTGGTATGGCAGCTCTTCAGCATCATCCGCCTTGCGGTTATTTCCCGGAAGCAGGAGGTAGAAGATATTACGGTACATCTTCTCCGAGGCGAGGGGAGTCCGTTCTCCTTTTTCCGCTGGGTGTTTATGTATCCATCTACCCTGGAGGGCAAGCAGTTGCACGAAGTGATGGTTCACGAGTGCACCCATGTTTCGGGTCTCCATTCCCTGGATACCCTCTTCTCCGAGCTTTTCTCCATCGCCTGCTGGTTTAATCCGTTTGCCTGACTGATGAAGCAGGAAGTAAGAATGAATTTGGAATATTTAGCCGATGAAAGTGTTTTATCTGATGGCAACGCGCGCAAATCCTATCAGTATCACCTTCTAGGTTTGGCATATCGACAGCCGAATGAATCGACCAAGATTGCCAATAATTTTAATTTATTACCTCTTAAAAAAAAAATTAAAATGATGAACAAACGTAGAACCAGTGAAATAGGCAAGGCGAAGTACCTCCTTTTCGCACCTTTAGCAGGAGTGTTGCTCATGGTGAGCAACATCGAGAGTGTGGCTCGTGAGATTGGCGAGCAGATTCCGGAAGTGGCTGAGGTTCAGCAGAAGGCTGAGCAGGCTTTGAATACTGATGTAGCTGTTTCGAATCCGATGGCAAAGGAAGTCATCCAGGTGATGAATCCAGCTGAGGCTGAAGAAATGGAAGCTGACAAGACTGCAGAAGCAGCTTTGATAAAAGCTGAGGAAGCAAAGGCTGAAGAAGCAAAAGCAGCTGCTGAAGCTGAATTGACAAAAGCTGAGGAAACTAAGGTAGAAGAAGCTAAAGTTGTAGAACAGGCAAAGCAGGCAGCAGAAGAGAAGGTGAAAACCAAGCCTCAAACCGATACAACCAAGAAGAAAAAAACTTGGGATTGTATGCCGGAAACGATGCCGCAATTTCCTGGCGGTCAGCTAATGTTGATGAAGTATCTGGCTGATAACATCAAATATTCAGCTTCTGCCGTCAAGAACAAAAAGGAGGGGCGTGTGATCGTAACCTTTATCGTTCAGAAGAATGGTAGCATTACGCATGCCAAGATTGTCAGATCTATAGATCCGGAACTTGATGCTGAGGCTTTGAGAGTCGTGAAGGGGATGCCTAAGTGGACTCCTGGTACACAGTTTGGTAAACCGGTGAGCGTAAAATATATCCTCCCTGTAAAATTCTCTCTTCAGAAAGATGCAACCCCAGGGAAAAAAAAGTAAAGTAGAATATCAATCTCAGGTTATAATAAGAACATATATCTCAACTCAATAAAAAAGAGCATAAATCTCATCTCAGCGATAGGGTATGTATTCTCTATTGCCATGTAGGATGAAAAGGGCGGTTTTCTTGCGTGATGCAAGGAGCCGCTTTCTGCATTTTTTTAACAAGCTAATAACAAGATTACACCTCAGGGTGGCCCGTTAAGTCCGTTGCCGAGCAATATCATGATAGTTGGTTGCGGCGACGGATACGCATGTGTATATGGAAGGGGCTGGTTATCCAACGCTCATGGGTTCGTATATCGAATGGCACCCAAAATAGGAACCGCCGTATGCGGAACCGCATGTACGGTGGTGTGAGAGGTCGGTAAACATGAAAATAGGAGATAAACACCTATGATTAGTGTTTACCTCCTACTCGATTACTTCATTTTCTGCATCATCAGGCGTGATTTTTCCTTAGCCAAGGCTTGCATATCCACGGCAACATCGTCTTCATCTACGATTTCCACGCCCGTCATCGTTTCTATCACATCCTCCATGGAAACTACGCCGCGAAGGCATCCGTATTCATCTACGATAATGGAGATATGCTCTCGCTTTTCCAACATCTTTTCCCAAATCTGATATATCGATTCATCCTCGTTGAAGGAAAGTATCGGGCGCATCAGCTCGGATAATCGGGTTTGGAATTCATCGTCTGAAACCGATTTGAGAACCACATCCTTCAGAACGTAGCCCACGATATAGTCCTTATTATTATCATATACAGGAATGCGTGAGAAATTCCACTTCTTCTGTTCGTAAAACTCCTTGGTGGTTAGATGCATATTAGCAGATTCTACCACGATGGATGGTGTCATCACCTCTTTTGCCTTAACTCCAGCCAGACGGATGCAGCTCTTGATGATCTTGCTTTCCGATTCACGGAAAATGCCTTCTGTGGTTCCTACATCTACCATGGCCGAAACCTCTTCGCGGCTCATGGAAGTCTGGTGGCTCTTAGGCGTGAATACCTTTGTGATAAGTTCAGAGAGCAGTACCAGAGGGTAGGTGATGAAGATGAGTACCCGGATAATCTTGGTGGATGGCATTGCCAGCGAGCGCCAGTAAGAAGCACCGATGGTCTTCGGGATGATTTCTGAAAGCACCAGAATCAGCAAGGTGAGAATGGCGGAAATGATACCGAAGTATTCTTCGCCAAAGAGTTTGATAGACTCGGCACCCACGCCGGCAGAGCCGATGGTGTGGGCAATGGTGTTGAGCGAAAGAATGGCACCCACTGGGCGATCTACGTTGTTTTTATACTGTTTCATCAACGAGGCAGTCTTGTTGCCTTGATTCTCCTTCATCGAGATAAACGACATCGGAGTAGAAAGTAGCACCGCCTCCAGGATGGAGCATAAAAAGGATAGTGACAGAGCACCTAAAAAATATAAAATGATTAAACCCATGTAATTTTTAATTCGTTAATAATATGTTATCTCAAGCAAGATAGGTATTATTTCCGAAGACTGCAGTTGAGGATGTAATGGGGTACATTACATCTGTTTTGATTCGATATGAGCGTATTGGTAAATATCATCACAATTATGTTCTATTTTTCTGCAAAGATATGGATAAAACTATGAATCTGATGTTATTTTGTTGAATATTAGTGTGTTTTAATATGTTTTTAGTAAATATTTGTAAAAGATGTTATTACTTGGCAACTGGTGCTCTTACATCATGCGCTCGTTTTTGCGTTGTTGAAAGATGCCGGAAAAAGCCCCATTCCAGGGCTGTTCCGGCATCACTTATCTATATTCGGAAAATTTATCTTACAACAATTCTCTACTCAAGATTGAGGCACTTACCCCATTCTTGAGTCGAATATATGCGAACATATACTTTTCTACAATTAATTCTTCACAAGTCTCACACCATAAATCTGTCCAACCTGCTTGCCCTTTTGAGCCACAAACTTTACTCTAATTTCCTTCTTGCCCTTAACAAACTCTGAAGAAATGGCATAATCAACGGTCTTAAACTGCGTAGTACGCCAGCGATGACTGTTGTTCACGCTGCAAAGCAACTTGTCGTTGACATAAATATCAAACTCACTTGTACGCCACTCATCCTGTCCCCCAGAACTTAAGCTGAAGGCTAAGATTAGTCTCTCCCTTGGTCTGCATCAGATAGCTGAAATAATGACCATCCTCTGCATCACGGAAGAAAATCCCTTCTGTATTACCCTTGCTCGAATCATCTGTCTCCATACGATGGTCGGTCTCCGGCTGTTGTTCTCCAGGGCTCACCTTATCCACAGTTCTTGCTTCCAAAGCCTTGTCGAGCGGCAACTTCATACCATCAGCATATTGTCCGAAACGACTATCGTCAGCTATGAGCGAACACATATCCTCTGTGCCACTCTTCATGCCGAGCAAAATAGGACCATACATGATGGCTACATATTGAGGAACATTGATCATCGGCTTGATATAAGCATGCATAGGCATGGAGATTTCGACCTGGTCACCTTTCTTCCACTTGCGCTTGATACAAACGAAAACATTCTCTTCATAGCAGTCAACGGCAAAGCCTATTCCCATTACTGTAAAGTTATCACACCATAATGGTTTGCGAATCTTCAAGGTGAAGACACCTTTTCCCTTAGTTACCTCTATGTTAGATGTCTCAGCGTATGGGAAAGCTGTCTGTTGGCGAAGCATCATCTTCCGTTCCTTCCAGTTCAATTCGGAAGCCACGAAGAGATTCACATAAAGCGCATCATCCTCAGTCTTCATCCCCTTGTCGTGCGTCCAGATAAACTGTCCATACTTGCCATGGTCTTCCATACCTGTTCCCACGCAACACCACATTGCCTTGTTAGGTGCAGAATAATTGCGATAATGACGAGGACGAGCAGAGGTGAAATACACATAGCCTCCATGTTCTGGGTGCTGGGCAGAGAGAATGTGATTGAACATCGCCGTCTCATAGAAATCGCCATACATACCTTGATGGTTGACACGGTTCAAATCCTCGGTCAACTTCAACATATTATAGGTATTACAAGTCTCTGGTCCGTCGATATCGTTGACATAGTCTATGCAAGTTTCCTTAGTTGGGAAATGCTCACGACGGCTGTTTCCACCCAAAGCGAGCGAACGTTGGCGAGTCACTATTTCCCAGAAATACTCACTGGCATTATGATATTGCATATCATGTGCTAACTCTGCAATGCGTTGGTATCCGATAACCTTAGGAATCTGCGTGTTGGCATGCATATTGTCGAGACAATCCTTGCCTTTCTCCATCGGAGCAAGCAACTGTTTGTGAAAGAAGCGACGAGCACAACTCAAATATTTCGCATCATAGGTGATGGCATAGGCATCGGCAAGCACCTCGTTCATGCCACCATGCTCATTGCCTAACATTTTTTCTATTTAAATTCTTAATAAAGGAGTGTATCTCTGTAAGTTACTGTTCCTTAATCATCAACAGCAGAGCATTACTCTATAAATGCAACAGGAAAGTTGGCTGATTTTACCGAAAGTAATCCTGTTGCACATACGCAATATATAATATACGCAAGTTGATATATATATTCACTTACGAAACTTCAGTAACTTAGGAATTTATATCATTAAAATATTACTGCACTATTTTGTGCGAAATAAGATAAAAGTATCGATTCGCGCATAATAGTGCAGTATAATTTGTTAGTTTCTTCAAAAGATATCTTTTCTGGTCATTAATAAAGACTGAATTGTTGAAAACTCTTTAATAACCAGGATTCTGCTTCAGGTTTGGATTGGTCAGTATCTGACTGTTAGGAATTGGATATAAATTCTTTCCCTTACTACTTGCATCATGAGAGAACCAAGATCGAGTAGAGAAGACTCCAAATCTGACCATATCCTGACGGCGACGTCCCTCCTGAGAGAATTCCCAACCTAGCTCGTCAAGCATTCTGCCATATTGAATAATTGCATGATCATGAGTTGATTTGACGTTGTCCCGACGACCGTAGTCATAACAACTGGTTTCCTGCAATTGCTCTCCAGTGACGATAGCCTTGGCTGGATGTTCCGTGAAGTTGCGCTCTCTTACTTTCGTTACAAGTTCCGCTGCTTCGTCTGCGTGCCCAGTTCTTAAGAGTGCTTCAGCTTTCATCAGATAAACATCAGCATATCTCAATAATGGGAAGTCGTTGCTCAGTCGGTTTGTTATACCTTCTGCATACTCAAACTTACCCCATCTCCATCCTTGGTTTTCGTCAGAATCATCAATACTGTTCACCTTGTTGACGTAATCAAGAGGCTTACCTTTCATATTACCCATTGTACAATATAAAACTCCGCCATTCTTGTCATATTGAGGACCGGAAATGAAATCGTCCTTCAAGCGCTGGTCATCAGGATCGAACGATTCAATGTATTGAGGAATTACACATGCACCACCCCATGGAGTGGCCTTGAAATTGTAGGTTGCCTGATTCTCAGGCTGCAAACTGTACATATGGAAATCGAATGCATTCCAGTCGGTAACATAAGTCTCGTCGAAAGGAAGTGCAAATATAATCTCCTTGCTGTTCTCATTATTGGTTACGAACACATTTTTGCGAACAGTTTCCATATTATATTTTCCGCATTCCACGACTTTGTTGCACGCCTCAATACACTTATCGTAATCCTTGTGGGCTCCATCACTGAATACCTCTGAGTTGAGATACATTTTGGCAAGTAAGGTATAGCCTGCCCATTTGTTGAATCGACCATAATACTCGCTATTTACTTCTTCAGACAAGTTTGGAATGTTCTCGATGAGTTCTTGAATAATAAACTCATATACCTCCTTACGGGTGCTTTGCTCAGGCAGGTAGCCGGCAGGTACGTCAAACTTGGTAATGATAGGTACATTGCCAAACAAATCGTCGAGCAGATAGTAATAGGAAGCTCTCAAGACCTTCAGCTCAGAGATGATGGTTGTCTCTCTGTCGCCCAGTTGAATCTGGCCCGATTCTATCTGGTATAGTACACGGTTGCATGCATTGATACCATCATAAGTGCGAACCCATGATTGCAACGGAATTTCATCCTCGCTGGTCCACTTATGCTGATGTATACGTTTGTAAACACCACCATCTACCCATCCGTTAGGGCGTGCAGGAATTACGTCCTGGTCGGTAGAAAGCATTTCTGCACGTGCCACACCATTCCACAGAAGCATCGTCTTTCGCCAAGACACATAGGCAGAAGACAATAATGATGCCACGTCTTCATCAGTTGGCTGAAAACCATCTGCTACGACATTTGTATAATTTGTATCTTTCAGGTCTGTGCAAGAAGATATGCCTAAGAGTGCAGCTGCACCGATAAGGCAAGTACATATAATTTTTGTTTTCATGACTTTATATCAATTGATTATCATTAGAATGTAACGTTCATACCGAAGGTGAATGCACGGGTATGAGGATAGCTGTCACGATTATCGTACGAAGGAGCCAAACCAGAAGTTGAAACCTCAGGGTCGATTCCTTTGTAGCCGGTGATAGTGATGGCATTATTGACAGATGCATATAGGCGAAGAGTCTTGATCCACTTGTTGATCTTGCTGAAGCTATAGCCCAAAGTAATATTGTCAATCTTCCAATAATCACCATTCTCAACATAATAGCTGTTAAATTCCTCAGAGCACAGTGTGTTGAGTACTGCCTTGCCAAATACCTTGTCGTAAGCAGAGCGCAGACGGTTCCAGTCTTGGCGGCTTCTATTCTCGTAGAACATTCTCATACCATTCATGATTTGGAAACCAAAGGCTCCTCGCATATTGATGGCAAGATCAAATTTCTTGTAGCGGAACTGGTTGTTGAAACCGAGATACCATTTTGGTACTCCATTTCCCAGAATCTGCTTGTCTTCGAATGAATGTGTGAAATCATCATAGTTCACACGATTGCCATTCTTGTCAAGATAGATCCATTTACCGCTTTCATCTACATCTACTACTTTAAAACCGTAAATGTCACCTACCTTATGACCTATACGTACGATGTGCGACTCGGTCTTGATAGGTTCTTCTATCCAGCCTGTCATAAAGTAATCTGAAGATGTCTGATACAGGTCGTTTGATAAACTCTTTAACTTGTTGGAGTTGGTAGAGAACGTTATCGTGGTTTCCCACTTGAAGTCCTTGGTTTGTACTGGAATGGCATTCACCATGATTTCAAGACCATTGTTACTCATCTCGCCAACGTTAGCACGTGTAGTGGTGTAGAGATTTGGAGGAGATGGCACAGAATAGTCGTAGAGCAATCCCTTGATAAGGCGATAGTACCAGTCAACAGATACATTCAAGCGATAGTTCAAGACACTGAAGTCTGCACCAATATCATACTCATGCTTCTCTTCCCACTTCAACTTGTCGTTAGAATTCTGGGTAGGTTGCAATGCGCGAATCCACTGTCCATTATAGAGATAATAATCACCATAGCCCAGCAGAGGCACACCGAGGAACGACTGGCTAGGTTGTGAACCTGTAACACCATAACCTGCTCTCAGTTTGATATCATCGAACACTTTCTGATTCTTCATGAAGTTTTCTTCAGTAATACGCCATCCAAGCGACACACTAGGGAAGGTTCCCCATGGTTTTTCGGTACCAGCGAGCTGACTGGCAGCTTCATGACGAACACTGGCCATTAACAGATAGCGATTCTTATAGTTGTAGTTCAAACGTCCGAAGAAACCAATCAGGTTCGTATCAAGCCAATAGCTGTATTCTGTTCCCAAACCTTCCTTCAAAGCCTGTCCTACACCGATATTATGCCAGCTGTACAAATCGGTAGGGAAGTTGTAGTTACGTTCATACTGGTTGCTATAGGTACTTTCCTGATAGCTGTAACCTGCAAGTGCCTGAATTGTATGATCGCCAAAATTCTTGTGAAATTGTGCTGTCAACTCAACCAATTTCGTAACTGTGCTACTTCCACCAGTTGAAGCATAGCCGTTCATACCGTCGCGAACATTAGAGATATGCTTCTTGGTTTCATAATATCCACCTTCCTGATTAATTTTATCGTAAGAGAAGAGTGCATTGAAGGTAAGTTCCTTGATAGGAGTCAATGTGATATTTGAACTGAAGCGTGTCTGGGAAATCTTTTGCTCACCATCGCATTCATAGATACGTGAAACAGGGTTGTCATAGTTGAAGATACCTGTGTTCTCATGCCATGATCCATCTGCATTCTTGATAGGCTCTGTAGGATTATGGATAAGAGCCTGGCGCCAGCTATAGGTATTGAAGCTGCCGCCATCACTTGTTGCTGTATAACCAGTCTGATTGCCCAACAACTGGAAGTTGAATCTCAACTTGTCATCAAACATAGAGTGGTTTACCTCTGCACGTCCCTGAAATTCCTCCTTGTCAGAGCGCTTGAAAATACCCTGCAGATTTCTGTAGTTGACATTGAAGATATAGTTCGTCTGTGCATTGCCGCCCTTGAAAGAGATATTGTGTACATGGCTCAGACCTGTCCGGGTAATGGCGTCTATCCAATTGGTATTATCGCCTAAATCCCAAGCAGCATCTCTCAATCCATCCTTGATCTGCTGGCGATAATCGTCCGCATCACAGAAGTCTGGCTTCTTGGCAATTGTAGAGAGACTGAGGTATCCGCTGTATTGTACCTCATTGATATTGTTGCCTTTTGATTTCTTTGTTGTGATGAGCACGACCCCATTTGTGCCGCGAGATCCATAGATGGCAGCAGCAGAACCGTCCTTGAGCACATCAATGCTCTCAATATCCTCAGGTGCTACCGTGTTGAAATCTCCAGGTACTCCATCAATGAGAATCAGTGGATTGGTAGAAGCTCCCAGGATAGTGGTGTTTCCACGAAGTGATATTTCTGTACCGCCCACAGGGTTACCGCTAGGATTGGTAACAGAAAGACCTGCTATCTTGCCTTGAATCAGCTGTCCTGCATCATTGATGGCACCTGCTGTGAAGTCTTCACTCTTGACACTACCTACAGAGCTGGTAATATCACCTTTCTTCTGGGTACCATATCCAATGACTACAACTTCATTGAGTATCTTTTTATCTTCTTCAAGCACGATAGAAAAATGATGCTGTTTGCCTACCGCAAATTCTTGCGTCTGATAGCCAATATAAGAGATTTGGAGGGTGTTGTCGTCTGTAACATCAAGAGTGAAGTTTCCGTCAAAGTCAGAAACAGTGCCTTCGCTCTGTCCTTTTACTCTTACTGTAGCACCAATGATCGGTTCGCCGGTTTCATCCTTGATGACACCGCGCACCTTTACCTTCTTGCCAGAAGTCTGGGTCTTCTGAAGAGGCTTGATGATAATGTAATTTCCCTCCAGCTCATAGGTACAGTTGGTTCCTTTGAGTAATTGGGTCAACATACCAAAAACATTATCACTTTTCTTGGATAATGTCACCGAACGGTTGGCATTTAACTGTGAGGAGTTGTAGGCAATCTTATACTTGGATGCCTTCTCAATCTTCTCAAAAGCTGACTTGAGCGTTACCTTGTTTGTGCTAAAGCTGACGTTCTGAGCCGAAATGGTCATTTGGCTTGCTAAAAGCAGGCTGAAGAATGACACTGAGATTCGTTTAAGATTCATACTCTATCTATTTTTAAGTTATTAATTGTTGTTGTTTCTGTCTTGAAGACAACCATTGTATGTGTTACACCTAATAATAAATTCGAAAAAAGGCTTTTTTCTGAAAAAAAAATAATTGTGTACGGAAACACAATGCTTTTTCATAAAAAATTACGCTAAAAACTGCCGAATAGCTTAAAATGAGCTATTTATGAGTCTTTCACCTCAATAGAGGTAATGATTTGGCAACAGTCCTAAATTCTGCTATCTGCATACGTTTGCTGCCTAACAACTCTTTTCGGCTGCAAAAATACAAAAAAATAATGAATCTAAGATTTTTAATTCCAAAAAAACATCAAACCGAAAGATATGTTACAAAAAGTACCAGTTTCCTTACAAAATAGCAGCATAATGTTTAATCAGATTTAATTTTACCGTCAATAAGTTTAATTCAGTTTAAAATAACCATCAAAAAGTTCTATCAATCATTTTTTTTTGTACTTTTGCAATCGAAAACAAAGAGGTTTATACCTCCGCAACATGTATAACATTTAAAAAGGAGAAAACATGAAAAAGTTTTTGTTTTCTATGGCTTTGGCATTAGGTGCTATATGCATGCCAAGTCAAGCAAGTGCGGCTGAAGTATCTTCACCAGTAGTAAACAACATTAAGGCAACAACAACGTTCCAAGCAACTCCATCAAATGGTCCTGTCGTTATTATTACCAAAGATGGAACAGTCATTATTGTTCTCTAATGTCATAGTCTATTGCTAATCAACAACGACTGCATATTACATGAGTAGGCACTCTTTTTAATTGGAGTGCCTACTCTTTAATATTTTCTTTCTATTCTGTACAAATATGAAAAGGGTTATATTATTCACGCTTTCGTGCTTAGTCTCTTGTCTATTAGTCTCTGCACAAAAGATAGGATTATCCATACATTATAATATGGTGATGCAAATTCCGAAGGAGGTCTATAGTATGAGTGATTTAAGTAAAAGACAAATGATTATAAATCAATTGTCCAATCAGCATAAAACTTATACTTTATTTACTAATGGCAACGAATGTGCATTTTCAACCACAGGCATAGATAACAATGTTATCAAACTTGAAGGAAGTGGCTCATACTATACAAATACAACAGATAATAAGGAAATAAGTATAAAAAGCATTGTAGATAAGGCGTTTGTCGTTTTTTCTGATTCATTGAAAAATGAATGGGATTTGTATTTTGATGAGACTATAGAAGTTTTAGGAAAGAAATGTACAAAGGCCGTATATAAGAAAAATCGTTCTGTAGTAGCATGGTTCTGTCAAGAAATACCATCCCCCGTAGGACCTTGTGGATATATAGGGCTGCCAGGGGCAATACTCCGCTTGACGACATCAAGCGAAATTTATGAGGCAGAAAGTATTTTGCCTATAAAAGGGCAAGTCAAGATAGAGTTACCAAGAGGAAAAATAATGCAAAAACCTGCTTTTGAAAAGTTACAGAAGAAAAAGATTGAAGAGTTGAAGGAAAGCGGCAATGACAATGTCATAGTTTTATAGGATAAAACATAAGGATGTATGGGACGTTTAAGAAGTTTACTGTTATGTATGCTAATCTGCATATGTAGATTTTCTATAGCACAGAATATATCGGGTATGGTTGTTGATGCACAAAATACAGCCATACCCTTTTGTACTGTTACATGTTCACAAGATAGTGCGGCACATTCCATCGTTTCGTATGCAATATCAAAAGACGATGGTTCGTTCACTATCCAATCCAACAAGGCTTTGTCCTCATTTTGGTTGACAGCAAGATGTGTCGGATATACTACACTGAGAGTACATTATAAAGAAGTGCCGGCGACCCCATTACACTTAATGATGAAAGACGACAGCTACACATTGTCTGAGGTAACAATAAAAGGTAGAAACTTAGGGGCGAAAATAAAGAATGACACAATTGAATTTAGTCCAGATGTGTTTAAAAACGGAAGTGAACAGAACATGAGCGATGTCATTAAAAAGTTGCCTGGAATGACAGTCGATGAATCGGGAAATGTTTCCTACCAAGGAAAAAAAATAGATAAGTTCTTGGTCAATGGCGAAGATGTGCTTTCTACAGGAGGACATGCACTAAAAACTTTGTCCGCCGACTTTGCTTCTGGTGTGGAGTTGCTTAGTAACTATAATGATGGAAATGTCGGCAACTCTTTTAATTCAAAAGAGACGACAGCATTAAACCTTATAAATAAGGACTTCCATAACAAATGGGCAGGCAACTTTACAGAAGGTGGCGGTATGAAGAACAAGTTTGACAGCAAGAACTCAGCTTTAAAGATGGGCAATAAAGTATCTGCATCCATCATAGCAAATGCGAACAACACCAATGAGGCTGTATTCTCTATAATGGACTATCTCAATGCCAATGGCGGTCTTACAGGAGTAAAAACAACCAATGGATTTGCGCAATTGAGCCTTTCCAGTGCAGAAAGAAATGTCTTGATGCCAAGTAATGACGAATACAAAAGGACTTCAGGTATTGGCAATGTCAATTTAACATTGAAACCGTCTTCACACTACAAGGCCACAATAGGTGTAATCCACAATGAAATGGATGCAAAGTCTGCATTGTCAACGGAACAACATATAAAGATGGCGCAGGAAAACATACGTAAGTCAACAGAAGAGAATGGCAAGAAAAGAGGCAGCTTCAGTTCATTTAACCTCAGCCAAAAATGGGATGTCAATCAATACACAAGCTTGCGTTTCCAAACGAAGTTGGCATATAGCGATATGAGAAACAGTATGTCTATCATGGATTATTACAACAATAATTCCGATAGAAATGCAGACAATGACAAAAACAAAGGATTTAATGCTTTACAGCAAGTCAGCTTAAATTCGTTGATAGGCAAAGGCTTGCTTTATGGAAGTGTAGATTTCGCTTTTTCTAAGTCAGACAGAAACTTGGACATTCTTTCCTCTTACGAATTGCCTATCGAATATACACAGGCTGATGGTTCTTACTATATAGATAGAGGTTTGAAGAAGCTGAATGTGGCAGGTGCTGTAGGATATGTATTTCCTATTTTCCATAAAATCAACTTGAAATGGGAGTTGTCCACTCAGAACTACGATTCATGGATAGACCAAAATGTAGATAGCGAACATTTGAACAGTCACAATTTCGGGATTTATGGGGGGCTCATGAAGAACAAAGGTCTCTTTAGGTTTGATGCAGGCGTTAGATTTTCTGATTATGGGAATAATACAAACATTAATGGACTAGCGACAAAGTCTGTAATCAAGTGGGAGCCATCCTTTGCAACAGAATTACGTTTCAGTCAGCAACACTCTGTTGCATTTGGACTGAGTTACAAATATGTGCCAACCGATATTGAAGCACTTTCGAGACTTTCTGTCATCAATAGCTACGATGAGGTCACAGATGCTTCCTCATATTCAAGGTTGGGCAACAACGCCCTAAACATGAATATTGCTTATAAGTTGTATAGTTTGTATAGCAGAACAATTATATTTATGTATTTGACTTATGAGAAGGCTGATAACACCGAAATGCTGAACTATCAGAATGACGGTTTATTACACAGCCAAAATTATATGGATGGAGGAAAAAAGGAAACCGTAAATGCAACTTTATATGCCAACAAAGGATTGGGCAACTTGCCTATTGATGCCAAACTGACCACAACATTTTTATGGAATCGAAACGAAATTGCATACAATTCCATTCCGTGTAAAATGTTGATAGGGAACTTAAAGACAGACTTAGGTTTCGTCTCACGCTTTAAGATTCCTTTCAATGTTGAGGTTGATGGCTTGTACAACAAGTTGACAAACAAAGTCACCGACTTAAACATTGATTCTAGTGACAAGGAATTTGGTGGAACTGCAAAGCTCATATTTGCGAAGAACAAGTTCGCCAGTTTTGTTACCGGCAAGTGGAACAAGATAGAGAATACAAGCGGAAGTAAGATATTGCGAGATATTGATTTTTCCATTTCCTATAAAATCAAGAAATTCACATGCAAACTTTCTGGCACGAATATCTTTCACCTTAACGGAATCAATTGGTTAAAACAAAATGTTACACCAACTTACACATCCTATGTTAGATACAAACAACATTCTGGAAATGTTATGCTATCTCTAACATATCAATTGTAAAAGCAACAACAAAGAGGCGGTTTACCCCAAAAAAGTAAGCTGCCTTCTTTGTTCTTGCAAAAAGTATATTAAAGTTTGAAACGACGCTGTGTTTTTAACCTTATATTATTCCACTGTTCCTTAAACCATTCAACCATAGTTTGTCTATTTATATACAAAAATAGTTGGTTCGGCTTGGTAGAATCAGAGAATACCTTAATTTCTGCATTCACTACATTGAACTTTCTTCTGTGCTCCTCGGAATAGAGTGAACCGCTAAAGTTGAGTGCCTTTCCTGTAAGAAGCACCCCAATTTGTTCAACGGTAAAGCCAACCCTCCTGCACAGGTCTTCCATTTGTAAGCGTGCCTCCAACATCGGAAACCAACGCTTGGCTTTGCAGATAATTCCATTGAGCGTAGTCACCTCAGAAGAGTGCTTACTTGTCAACTTCTCAACCTCTGCTTGATGTTGCTGTTGCATCTCGCCAAGTTGTTGACAGTGGCTGTCCTCCATTCGCTGCATTTTCTCATGGAGTTCGTCAATGTATTGCTCTCGGTCTGTCACAAGCTCGCACAACTTTCGGTTGTGTTGCTCCACCTCTTTCAATTTTCCACTGCCCAAAAGAG
>OIXX01000794.1_pt1 | contig 14965 bp, 6 predicted proteins | sample 1588161 | NCBI WGS metagenome assembly OIXX01 (sample SAMN03283274) | human gut metagenome | biome: human-associated habitat; material: feces | host: Homo sapiens | place: Peru | collected 2012
CCATCGGCACCGAGCACATCGACGACATCATCGCCGACCTCGAGCGCGGCTTCGAGGCCGTGAAGTAAAGCAGCTGAAGTTTGTGTGCGAGCCGCACGACTCAGCAGCCCTCACAGTATGCGCAAAGCAAAACGCCCGTCGGCAGCGACTCGCCGACGGGCGTTTTTGTTGTCTTATGATCTATTTCTTCTCAAATGAGAACGCGGCAAGGCGATCTCACTTCCTGGCAAGACGTGAGCGCCCTGCTCGCGCAATGGGCGTAAAGCAGACGGGCTGACCGCACCGGTCGCCGCAAGCGACGCGACGACGTGCGCCTCGAGCGCGCCACACCTGCGCAAGCGCCTCCGCACCCCCCCTGCGTCTCCGCCATCGAGACCACTCCCCCTCGTCATCAGCCCCATCCAAGCCCCAGCGTCGGCAGTTGAGCCCATAATCCGGGCGCACTTCCCGGCAACAAGACGAGCCGCTTGACGGATAATCAGAAGAATGACCAAGAGCTTGCCTTGAACGAGGATAGAAACATGACAGCAGACGCCGAGACGTTCGAGAAGCCTGACGACCCCCGCCTTCCGTTTGACTTCCACGTCGAGGTCGACCTCGACTGGTACAAGGACCTGTTCCGCGCGCAGAACCTCCGCTACAACCGGAAGGTCGGCATCTTCGGACTGGTGTTCTTCCTCCCCTTCACCGCGCTCGGCATCTTCATAACCGCGGTGAATTTTGAAAGCGACGGCCTCACGGGCGCGCTCATCACCCTCATGTTCGGCGCGCTGAGCCTCTACGAGATCCAGCTCATTCGTGGACGGGGCATCCTGTTCGGCGGCAGCAGGAAGCTGGTGACGGCGAAGTTCTTCCTCTCCTACGGGATGGAGCTTCCCAAGGAGCCGATCTCGCGCGAGGAGACGCGCTGCGGCTACGATGTGTCCGCCGAGGAACTCGGATTCGTCGAGCACATTCGCTACCCGAGCGGCCTGGACGTGACGGTGCGCCGCCCCTGGGCCTTCCTGACCGGCACGGGCAGCGACACCCCGGGCGGCTACGTATTTGCCGCCGACGACGGCAAGAACTCCTCGCTCGCCCGCAACCTCGTAGGGGTCAACTACGCGTTTCGCGAGGACCTGCCCTGCTACCCGCTCGCCATTCCCCGGACCGTCGTGTCCGAGAACCCCTGGCTCGTGCCATGGGTTCGCGAGCAGGTCGACAAGCAGCGAAAGGCGCTCAAGGCCGACGACGCGGCACGAGAGCGCGTCGTCGGCTGGGCCGGCACCACGGCGGTCTTCCCCGACGGCACGCTCGCGAACCTTGAGGACGAGAAGGACTCCGCTCGTATCGACAACCTGATCAAGGGCAACTACTAGCCGCAGCTGGTCAACGGTATCGTCAACGTACGGGTCAGCCCCCAGCCCTTCGCATAGTCTCTTCCTATGCCTTTTCATATCCAACCCGTAGGAGCCGATTGTTGGAGCGCGTGGGATACTTGTCAAGCTCACCATCCACTCTGCGCCGTCCCGCACGGCGATGCGCCAAAGGAGTCCCATGTCCGCCAAGCCCAACGCACCCTTCCGCTATGACATCGTCGGCAGCTTCCTGCGCCCGGCCGAGCTCAAGGAGGCCCGCGCCAGGCACGCCGCCGGCGAGCTCACGGACGACCAGCTCGCCGAGGTCGAGGACCGCCTGATCGCGGACCTCGTCGCCAAGGAGCACGCTGTCGGCCTCCACGCCGTCACCGACGGCGAGTTCCGCCGCCGCTGGTGGCACCTCGACTGGCTCGCCGGCTTCAATGGCATCACGGTCTACGACTTCGAGACGGCCGGGTTCGGCGTCAAGAAGACGATGCAGTCCACCTACGTGAGCGCCCCGCTCTCCTTCGACCCGAGCCACAAGTTCCTCGCCGACTTCCGTCGCACGAAGGCCATCGCCGAGCGCGTCATCGGCCCGGACGCCCTCGTCAAGCAGACGATCGCCGGCCCCAACATGGTCACGCTCGACTCGGTCGTGCTCTCGCGCCAGTACGCCGCGAGCCCCGTCTACGGCTCTCTCGACGAGCTGCGCGCCGACCTCGCCCAGACCTACCGCGACGCCATTCGTGCGTTCTACGATGCCGGCTGCCGCTACCTGCAGCTCGACGACACGAGCTGGGGCGCCCTGTTCTCCGAGCGCTTCCGTGCGCGCGTCTCCGAGGCCGGCTACGACCCCGACGAGCTCGTCGACGTCTTCGGCGACATCACCGAGGCCGCGCTCGAGGGGCGCCCGTCCGACATGGTCATCACGACCCACATGTGCAAGGGCAACTTCATGAGCCACTGGCTCTACGAGGGCACGTACGAGACGGTCGCGCGGCGTCTGCTCGGCGTGCGCGGGTTCGACGGCTTCTTCCTCGAGTACGACGACGAGCGCTCCGGCAGCTTCGAGCCGCTGCGCCACCTGCCGGCAGACACCGACCAGCGCGTCGTGCTCGGCCTCGTCACGACCAAGACGCCCGAGCTCGAGGACGCGAACACGGTGCGGGCGCGCATCGCCGAGGCGGCCAAGGTCGTCCCGCTCGAGCGCCTGTGCCTGTCTCCGCAGTGCGGGTTCTCCTCCACCGAGGAGGGCAACGCCGTGGACGACGCAACGCAGTGGAAGAAGCTCACCCTCGTGCGCGAGGTGGCCGAGTCCGTGTGGGGCGACGCCTAGGCTCGGTGGTCGACGCGGGCATGGCGCGCCCGTCGCGTGCGCCATGCCCGCCGTGCGCGCCCACAACGCTCGTCGCGCGGGCAGCATGCAGTCAGGTTCTCCGCAAACTAGATAGAAGGAGCGTATCAATGTCGTACAGCTGGGGTTCTCCGTTTCGCTACGACGTCGTCGGCAGCTTCCTGCGCCCGGACGTCCTCAAGCAGGCCCGCGCCGACCACGCCGCCGGGCTCATCGACGACGCGCAGCTCAAGGTTGTCGAGGACGAGGCCATCCGCGACCTCGTGGCCAAGCAGAAGGCCGCCGGCCTCCACGTCATCACCGACGGCGAGTTCCGCCGCAGCTACTGGCACCTCGACTTCATGTGGAGCCTCCAGGGCATCGAGCACCGCGTAGCACGCCAGGGCTACATGTTCCACGACGAGGAGACCACGGCCGACACCGCCGTCGTGACCGGCCCCATCTCCGGTGAGAACCACCCGTTCGTTGAGCACTTCAAGTTCGTGAAGGCGCTCGAGGAGGACGGCCAGGTGGCCCGCCAGACCATCCCCGCCCCCATCCAGACCTACTCCGAGGTCATCCTCGACCGCTGCGACGGCCAGGTGGAGAGCCTGCGCTCCGTCTACAAGACCGACGAGGAACTCGCTGACGCCATCGCCGCCGCCTACCGCACCGTGCTCGCCGACCTCTACGCCGCCGGCTGCCGTAACGTCCAGTTTGACGACTGCACGTGGGGCATCTACTGCGACAAGGACTTCGTCGAGAAGACGGGCATGCAGCCGGTCGACATCCAGAAGGTATGCGAGCTGGGCGTGGCCATCAACAACGCCGCACTTGAGGGCAAGCCCGACGACCTCGTGGTCAACACCCACGTCTGCCGCGGCAACTACCACTCCACCTACGCCTTCGAGGGCGGCTATGACCCGGTGGCGCCGTACCTCTTCGCCCACGAGGACGTGCGCGCGTTCTATCTCGAGTTCGACACGCCGCGCGCCGGTGGCTTCGAGCCGCTCAAGTACGTGGCCGACGGCAAGTATGTCGTGCTCGGCCTCGTGACGTCCAAGCAGCCGGGCCTCGAGGACGAGGACCTGCTCGTGGAGCGCATCAACGAGGCGGCCAAGTACGTGCCGCTCGACCACCTGTGCCTCTCTCCGCAGTGCGGCTTCGCCTCGTGCGAGTGCGGCAACAAGCTCACCGAGGAGGAACAGTGGGCCAAGGTCGCGCTCGTCAAGCGCGTGGCCGAGCGCGTCTGGGCCGACGCGAAGTAGGGTTTCTGCAGACGGGGCCGTCGTCCGCGACCGGCGCGGCGCCCGTCTGCTCGGGCCCCGCGCCCAGGGGCGCGCATCGCCGTCGCCAGGGGCGAGCGTTGCCGTCTCTTGGGACGAGCGTCGCCGTTGGCTCGTCTTCGAAGGCCTGGTCTGCCATCAAGTCCCCCTTCTCCGATGCTGCGACGCAGCCGCACCTGGCAGCCTAGGCCTGCATGCCACTCCCGTCGCAGCTCGCAGAGTCCCCGCAACCGAGTGCCTTGAGCCATGAATGGGTAAAGAAAATGCCCCTTTCCCGAAAGCGGACAAAAGCCCAAATTCAGAAAAGAGGCATTTTCTAACATAGTTCCAGGTACCAGTCGATGGCTCCGGCGTTCCCGCCACCGCGGTAGCCGCACTTCGCCACGATTGCCGGGCTGCCGGGCCGCCGAAGCCACTAATCGCCGAAACCGCCGGGTCAACGGCCCCTACACCCCGAGCGTCAGCACCACGCGGGCTGCCTCGCCGACGCGGGCGAGCTGGGCGTGGAGCTCGGCCGCGCCGAAGTCGTCACGGCCGAGCGCTGCCAGGCCGTTCGCGAGCGCCACGTCGACGTCGTCGCTCATCGCGCCGAGCTCCATCGCGCGCATCGCGTACGGGGCCACGCCCTGCAGGCTCACGAGCAGCTGGGCGCGCATCGCCGCGACCTTGTCGCCCGCCGGCGCGACGGCCAGCGCGGCGAGCACGTCGACGGGGGCGCCCTGCGCGACGCCGCGATGGTCGCTCACGTGCTCGCTGCGGGCGCGGACGGCCTCGGTGAGCTCGCGGATGTGCGCCGGGTCGTGACGGCTGACGGACGCCGCCAGGCCCTCGATCACGACGCCGAACGCATGGCCGCAGGGCACGAAGCCCGGCAGCGCGCTCATCGCCGCACTCATCGTCGTGCCCAGGCCCACGAGCTCGGCAACGAGCTCGCCCTGCAGCCGCGCGACCTCCTCGATGTTGGCGCGCAGCGCCTCGTCGCTCGTGCCCTCAACCGCCCCGTGCCGTACCTGTCCGCTCATGAGGTCTCCCCCCCTTCGAATGTGGCCGATGCCACGGTTTCGTCGCCGCGACGCGCGATCTCGCCGTCGTAGCGCCGCGGCACGTACATCCGTCACCGCGGCGCTACGACGCATGACCCCGCCGCCGCGTCGCCAAAACCCATCGGCCCGTGAAATGTCTCTGAGATTGTAGCAAATGGGGGAATGCGACCGAGATGGGACACCACCATGAGAGGGCGGCGCTGCCGTGGTGGCATCGTCATGCGGTCGGCGTCGCCATGGTGGCGCCGCTTCGTGGAGGCCACGCCGCCGTGATGCAGTCGCGACAAGGCCCCGCTGCCGCAGTCCCACCCACCGTCCCGAACCCTGCCCCTGCCGCTCCGACCGCCGTTCCGCCCACCGCCCGGAGCCCTGTCCCTGCCGCTCGAATCTCCACAACGCCGCCTGTGAGTAGCCGCTCTTTTCAGCAAGAAATGCGTCACACCTGACGACGCCATGACGGTGACTTAACATAACGAACCCATCATGGTGCCTCGCTGTGGAATTGCCGCAGCCGGGTCGGACGCCTCGCGTCCCTGGCCCAGGACTGGTCGGCCGGGCGCCGGGGAGCGCCACCGACCCCGAACGAAGAGGGTTCACATGACGCACACCCCTGACGATCGCCACCTCGAGGCCCGCGCGCCCCGCACGCACGAGCGGCGCCACGCGCGAGCCGGCGCCGCCCGGCCCGCCAGCCCCGCCCTCACCCGGCGCTCCTTCCTCAAGCTCTCGATCGCGCTCGGGGCCGGCGCGACCGCGGCCGGCATCGCCGCGACCACCCCGGCCCGCGCCACCGAGCCCGACGACGGCACCGGCGCCTCTGCCTACCCCCCCCACCCCGTCACCTTCGCCGTCATGAGCGACCTGCACTACTTCGCCCCGTCGCTCTACGCCGCCTGCGACGACTACACCACCGCCGAGAACTCGGACCGTAAGATGTTCCGCGAGAGCCGCGGCATCCTCAAGAAGGCCCTCGCCGACGTCGCCGAGCTCGCCCCGAGCCTCGTCCTCGTCCCCGGTGACCTCACCAAGGACGGCGAGCGCGCCTGCCACGCCGACGTCCACGGCCTGTTCGCCGAGACCCGCGCCAGCCTCGCCAAGGCCGGCACCACGACGGACTTCCTCGTCATCAACGGCAACCACGACCTCAATAACCATCACGGCAAGGACTTCAGCGGCGGGTCCGCCGTCGACGCCGAGCGCACCGACCCGGCGGCCTACAAGTCGCTGTGGGGCGACTGCGGCTACGCCGACGCCGTCGCCACCTTCGACGCGAGCGGCACGGCCGACGGCAGCCTCTCCTACGTCGCCCGCCCTGTCCGCGGCCTCACGATCATCTTCGTCGACACCTGCCGCTACAACGAGCCGGGCGACGAGACGGGCCTCGCGCAGGAGACGAGCGGCCACGTCGGCTCGGACTACGACAGCGCCACCCACACGAGCACGCTGCTCACCTGGGTGCTCAGCCAGGCCGCCCAGGCCCGCGCGGCCGGCGACGTCGTTCTCGCCGTGCAGCACCACGGCGTCGTCCCCCACTTTGCCGACGAGCCCACCCTCATGGGCGAGTACCTCGTCGAGGACTACCCCGCCGTCGCGGCCGCCTACGCGCGCGCCGGCATCTCGGCCGTCTTCACCGGCCACATGCACGCCAACGACATCGCCGCCGCCACCTACGACGGCGCCACGATCTACGACGTCGAGACGGGCTCGCTCGTGACCTACCCGTCCTACCTGCGCACGGGCAAGATCAGCTTCTCGCAGGAAGACGGGAAGGTCACCGCCGAGCTCACGGTCGACGTCCACGCCCTCGGCCACGTGGACTTCGAGGGCTGTGGCAACGACGGCACCTCGACCGACGACATCACCGACTACGGCAGCACGCGCACGCTCACGACGACCTCGGTGCAGACGATGGCCGGCGACTGGCTCCTCGCGCCCTACGTCGACCAGATTGCCAAGACGGGCGTGAAGGCGGCACTCGCCGGCCTGCTCGCAGGCAAGATCGGCGACGGCAGTGCGGACGGGCTCAACGCGGCGCTGTGGTCCGCGCTCACGGCCGTCTTGCCCGCCACGCGCGAGACGGGCCTCGTCACCCAGTTCAGCTCGTACAAGGTGAGCATCTGGTACAGCGCCAACAAGCAGCGGCTCTACGTGAGCGAGGCCGTCTCGGGCACCGCGGCGTCCGTGGCGCTCACGCTCGACGACGAGGCGGAGGCGGACGTCGCGGCACTGCTGGCCGAGGCGAGCGCGGCCGAGACGGACGAGGCTGCGGCGGCGGATGGTGGGCGCGCCGTGACCCCGCGCTACGACGCCGGCGAGATGTTCAGCAAGAACTACGTCTACATCACCGAGGACTCGTTCGCGAACTTCCTCGACGCGCTGTTCGCGCAGCTCGACGCCCACGTCTTCCGGGACACGACGAACACCTGGCCCGCCCTCAAGGCCGCCATCGCGCTCGCGCTCGCCCAGACGGTGGACGAGGAGGGCACCATCGACGTGCTGCGCCTTGCCGACACCTGCTACCAGGCCCACCTCAAGGGCAACGAGGCCGAGACCCTCACCGCCAACCCGTGGGTGGATGCCTGCATCGAGCGCTTCCGCACGGGCGGAGCGCTCAAGGCGGCCGTGGCCGGCACCGTGGCCGGGCTGCTCACGAGCAACGAGCTGAAGACGCTAGCGAAGACCGTGTCGGTCGACCTCAACGCGCTGCTGTGGGCGGGCAACATCGCCGGGTCCGCCGTGCGTCTCTACCTCGTCAACTCGTATAAGAGCCTCGGCGATTTGCTCGGAATGCTCGCCGGCTCGGAGAAGTCGCTCGGCGAGACGGTGGCCGGCCTCGTGCCCGACAGCCTGAACGACCTCGTCGTGAGCGCGCTGTCGACCCTCTCGCACGACGACAACGTGGCCAAGGACCACGCCTTCGCGATCACCACCTCCGCGACCGACCCCGACTGGAAGCCCGAAACGCCGGTTCCGCCGACGACGCCCGACCCCGGCCCCACTACCCCCGGCGGCGGCACGACCGGCCCCACCACGCCTGACCCCGGCCCCACCACCCCCGGCGGCGGCACGACCGGCCCCACCACCCCCGGAGGCGGGACGACAAGCCCCACCACGCCCGGCTCGGGTGACGGCTCAGGCTCTGGCGCGGGCACCGGTGCGGGCTCGAACGGCGGCGCGGGTTCGAACGGCGGCGCGGGCGCGGGCACCGGCTCGACCGGGTCCGCAGGCACCGGGTCCGCGGGCGGCACCGATAGAGGCCACGGCGGCACGAACGGCAGCGGCGCCACGAATGGCAGCGGCACCACGAGCGGTGCCGCCTCCTCGGGCGACGGACAGTCGCTCCCCCAGACCGGCGACCCCGCAGCCCTCGGCGCCCTCGCGACGCTGGCCCTCGGCCTCGGAACCCTGGCAGCCGGGTCGGGCAGCCGCCTGCTCGCCTTCGCCCGCACCCGCCTCGGTCTCGACCTCGATGACGACGAGACCGAACCCCGCGACGAGTAGCTCACCCAATCCCGCACACACTCCCGCATGCACTGCCTGCGCGGGCCACGCGAACCCCACACCTCGCGTGGCCCGCGCGGCCCGTCTGGCTCGCGTGCCAAGTCCCGCATCGCCAGCACCGCGCTGACCTCGCGATTCAAAAAATCCCGAGGTCAAAGGCTTAACGTTCATACCTATATGAAAAATGGCCTCTTAATCGAAAACGGGCAAATGTCCGAATTCGAAATAGAGGCCAAAACAATAATAAACTAGGGCGCCCATCAACCGAGCAGGATCGATGACCACTCGAGTACGGAGCCCGACGGACGCGTCGAGGCGACGCACGGGCACGGCGGGCGCGACGAGCAATGCGCCGCGCCCGCCGCCCCTACAGCCCGAGCTCCTTCGCGACCTCGCCGGCGCAGGCGAGCGCGTCGGCCATGGACGTCACCACGAGCGTGGAGCCGTTGCGGGCGTCGCCGGCGGCGAACACGGGCGTAGCGGCGGCGGCATCCTCCCCCGCCAGCGCGCAACGGTGCGAAGATGGCGCCTCCATCACCGGAAGCGGACGGCCCTTCTCGGCCATCTTCACGTCAAACGCCCCGAAGACGCTCTTCTCGGGACCCGTAAAGCCGCAGGCGATAAGCACGAGCTGCGCCGGAACCACGCGCTCGCTGCCCTCGACACGCTCGGGCTTCCCGTGGCTCCAGTCCAGGCTGACCACGTCGAGGCCCCGCACCGCGCCCGTCTCGTCAAACAGGACCTCGCGCGTGTCGACGCCCCACTCGCGCATCTCGCCGCCCATGAGGTTGATGGCCTCCTGCTGACCGTAGTCGGTCTTCTTGACGTTGGGCCACTCGGGCCAGCCGTTCGAGGCGAGGCGCTTCTCGGGCGGGCAGCTCAGGAACTCGAACTGCCGGACACTCCTCGCGCCCTGGCGCACCGCCGTGCCCAGGCAGTCGTTGCCCGTGTCGCCACCGCCGATGACCACGACGTCCTTCCCGGCCGCGTCGATGGCGCTCTCCTTGCCCGCGAGCACGCCCTTCGTGGCAGCCGTGAGGTAGTCGACCGCGTACACCACGCCGCCGGACGCAAGGCCCTCGGCGTAGCCCTTGGCCGCAAGACCGCGCGGGGCGCAGGCACCGGCGGCAACCACGACGGCGTCGAACTCGTCGGTGAGCGCGCTCGCAACCACGTCATCGGCAGCGTCCACGCCCAAGCGGAACTCGATGCCCAGCTCGGCCATGAGATCCGTGCGACGCGTCACGACGGACTTGTCGAGCTTCATGTTGGGGATGCCGTACATGAGCAGGCCGCCCGCACGGTCGTGGCGCTCGAGCACCGTGACACGGGCGCCGCGGCGCGCGAGCTCCCATGCCACCGTGAGGCCAGCGGGGCCGGAGCCAACCACGGCCACCTTCGGGGCGTCGGCAGTCGCCGGGGCAAACCTCGCCGGACCACCGTGGGCCCACTGCCAGTCGGATATGGCGCGCTCGTTGTCGTGGATCGTCTCCGGCTCGTCGGCACGGCCCAGGTTGCAAGCCGCCTCGCAGAGCGCCGGGCACACGCGGCTCGTGAACTCCGGCATCGGGCTCGTGAGGGACAGGCGCTCGGCGGCGTCCTCCCAAAGCCCCCGGTAGACAAGGTCGTTCCACTCGGGGATGAGGTTGTGCAGCGGGCAGCCGCTCGGGCGCGCCTTGCCAAACGAGGCGCCCGTCTGGCAGAAGGCCACGCCGCACATCATGCAGCGGCTCGCCTGCACGCGCTGTGCCTCCTCGGACAGCAGCGTGTAGAGCTCGTTGTAGTCTCCCACGCGCTCGCTCACGGGACGCAGCCCGTGCGCCTCGCGCCCATGCTCGAGAAACGCTCCTGGCTTGCCCATGCTACTTCCTCCCCGTGATCTGGTCGAAGGCCACCTGGAGGGCCTCCTCGTGCGACTTGCCCGCAGCCTCGGCGGCCGCGACGGCGTCCAGGACGCGCTCGTAGTCGCGCGGGATCACCTTGACGAACTTCCTCGCATAGGCGCGGAAGCGATACAGCATCTTGATGCCGCGCGGGCTGGCCGTGCGGCGCACGTGCTCCTCGATGAGGTCGTGGATGAGCTCGATCTCGTCGTCCGACGGGGCCTTGAGCTCGACCATCTCGAGGTTGCAGTTGCCCTTCAGCGTGCCGAACTCGTCGAACACGTAGGCCACGCCGCCACTCATGCCAGCGGCGAAGTTGAGGCCAACCTCGCCCAGCACGAGCGCCACGCCACCGGTCATGTACTCGCAGCCGTGGTTGCCCACGCCCTCGACGACCACCGTGGCACCGGAGTTGCGCACCGCGAAGCGCTGGCCGGCAAGGCCGTTCACGAAGCCGCGGCCGCTCGTGGCGCCGTAGAACGCCACGTTGCCGATGATGACGTTCTCGTCGAACTTGTAGTTCGAGCGCTCGGGCGGACGAACCGACAGCACGCCACCGGAGAGGCCCTTGCCAAAGTAGTCGTTGGCGTCGCCCTCGATGTTGAGCGTGATGCCCGCCGGCAGGAAGGCGCCGAAGCTCTGACCACCGGAGCCCTCGCAGTCCACCGTGACGGAGCCCTCGGGCAGCCCCTCCGGGTGCGCCTTTGTGACCGCACTGCCCAGCATCGTGCCCACGCAGCGGTTCACGTTGGCGATGTCGGCATGGAAGCGAATGGGATCGAGGTGCTCGCGGGCGCCGGCCGTGTACGGGATGAAGAGTGTCGAGTCGAGCGCGTGGTCGAGCTCGAGGTCGGCCGCCATGGACGGCAGGTAGTGGTGCGCCTCCGCACCCGGGATGTTGCGACCGTACTCGTTGGTGCCGTTGGCAAGCACACGGGAGAGGTCGACGGTGTTGGCCTTCCAGTTGCCCGGCACCTCGACCTGGCGCAGGCACTCGGGGTGGCCCACCATCTCGTCGACGGTGCGGAAGCCGAGACGTGCCATGATCTCACGCAGCTCCTCGGCCGTGAAGCGCATGAAGTTCTCGACCTGCTCGGGCGTGCCCGTGAAGCGGCCGCGCAGCTTGCAGTTCTGCGTGGCGATGCCGGCAGGGCAAGTGTCCTGCTGGCAGTCGCGCTGCATGAGGCAGCCCATGGCCACGAGCGGCATGGTGGCGAAGCCAAACTCCTCGGCGCCCAGCAGGCACGCCATGGCGACGTCGCGGCCGTCCATGAGCTTGCCGTCCGTCTCCACGACCACGCGCGAGCGCAGGCCGTTGAGCAGCAGGGTCTGCTGCGTCTCGGCGAGGCCAATCTCGAACGGGATGCCCGCGTGCCAGATGGAGTCGCGCGGGGCGGCACCGGTTCCGCCGTTGTGGCCCGAGATGGTGATCTTGTCGGCACCGCCCTTGGCCACGCCCGTGGCGATGGTGCCCACGCCCGCGAGCGCGCAGAGCTTCACGGAGATACGAGCGTCGGGGTTAGCGTTCTTGAGGTCGAAGATGAGCTCGGCCAGATCCTCGATAGAGTAGATGTCGTGGTGCGGTGGGGGCGAGATGAGGCCCACACCCGGCGTGGACTGGCGCACCTCGGCCACCCACGGGTAGACCTTCTTGCCGGGCAGGTGGCCGCCCTCGCCGGGCTTGGCACCCTGGGCCATCTTGATCTGGATCTCGATGGCCGAGCTGAGGTAGCGGCTCGTAACGCCAAAGCGACCCGATGCCACCTGCTTGATGGCGGAGTTCTTGGAGTCGCCGTTGGGCAGCGGCGCCTCGCGCGCCGGGTCCTCGCCGCCCTCGCCGGTGTTGGAGCGGCCGTGGAGGCGGTTCATGGCGATGGCGAGGGTCTCGTGGGCCTCCTTGGAGATGGAGCCGAAGCTCATGGCGCCCGTGTTGAAGCGCTTCACGATCTCGCTGACGGGCTCGACCTCCTCGAGCGGAACCGGCGTGCGACCGGCGGCGTCGAAGTCCATGAGGTCTCGAAGGGTGATGGCACGGCCGGGCTTGTGCACGACCTCGCCGTACTGGCGGAAGAGATCCATGTCGCCCTCGGCGCATGCGCGCTGCAGCAGGTAGATGGCCTTGGGCTCGATGAGGTGCTCCTCGCCGTCGATCGGGCGCCACTTGGTGAGACCCAGGCTCGGCAGCTGGTTGGGGGCGGGGCTCTTCGCAAGTGCCAGGGCGCTGTCGTAGCGGCTGTCCTGCTCGCGCTGGACGCCGTTCACGTCGAGGCCGCCCACGCTCGTGGTGGTGGACGTGAAGTAGCGGTCCACGAGCTCGTCGGACAGGCCGATGATCTCGAAGATCTGCGCGGAGTGGTAGCCCTGGAAGGTCGAGATGCCCATCTTGGACATGATCGACGTGATGCCGGAGGTCACGGCCTTGTCGTAGTTGGCGACGGCCTCGTCGGCGGAAAGCGCGATGGCCCCCTTGGCGCAGAGGTCGCGGATGCAGTCGTGCGCCATGTAGGGGTAGATGCCGCTCGCGGAGTAGCCCACGAGGCACGCGAAGTCGTGCGCGGAGATGGCGTCGCCCGTCTCGACCACGAGGTCGGCGAGCATGCGGACGCCGGTGCGGATGAGGTGGTTGTGCACGCTGCCCAAGGCGAGCAGGCTCGGGATGGGCACCTCTCCGGCCGCGGCGCGGTCGGAGATGACGACGATGTTCACGCCGCCGCGCACGGCCTCCTCGATGTCAGAGTCGAGCTTGGCGAGCGCCGCCTCGAGGGCGCCCTCGCCGGCGCCGCGCTGGTAGACGGCATGGAAGACCTGCGTGCGGAAGCCCACGCGGTCGATGGCGCAGATGCGACGGAACGCGTCATGCGTGAGCATGGGGCCCTGCAGGCGCACGAGGCGGCAGGTGTCGCGGCAGTCCTCGAGCAGGTTGCCGTGGTTGCCCAGGTACAGCACGCTGGACGTCACGAGGCTCTCGCGCAGCGCGTCGATGGGCGGGTTGGTGACCTGGGCAAACAGCTGGTGGAAGTAGTCGAAGAACGAGCGCGTCTTCTTGGAGAGCACGGCGAGCGGCGCGTCGACGCCCATCGAGGCCAGGGGCGGCTTGCCTGCCGTGGCCATCGGGCGAATCTCCTCGTCCACGTCGTCGTAGTGGTAGCCGTGCTCGGCGAGGCGCTCGATGAGGGGCTCCTCGGCGTCAGGCTCCGCGGGCAGCTCGTCGGCGCTCGGCTCGCGGAGGTCGGAGATGTCGAGCGTCTCGTCCCCCAGCCAGTCGCGGTAGGGCTTCTCGGCGGCGTACTTGTCGCGGATCTCGTCGTTCCAGATGACACGGCCCTGGGACGGGTCGACCTCGAGCATCTCGCCCGGGCCCAGGCAGCCCGTGCGCAGGATGTTCTCGGGCTCCACGTCGATGGTGCCCACCTCGGACGACAGGATGAGGCGGTCGTCGCGGGTCACGTAGTAGCGAGCAGGGCGCAGGCCGTTGCGGTCGAGCACGGCGCCCAGCAGCTTGCCGTCGGTGAACACGATGGCGGCAGGCCCGTCCCACGGCTCCATGAGCATGGACTGGTAGGCGTCGTAGGCGCGGCGCTTCTCGGACAGGCGCGGGTTGTGGTCCCACGGCTCCGGGATCATGAGCGAGACGGCGCGGTCGAGGGGACGGCCGTTCATCGTCAGGAACTCGAGCACGTTGTCGAGGATTGCGGAGTCGGAGCCCTCGCGGTTGATGATCGGCAGCACCTGCTCCAGGTCGTGCTGGAGGATGGGGCTGTAGAGGTTCGGCTCGCGGGCGCGAATCCAGGAGACGTTGCCGCGCAGGGTGTTGATCTCGCCGTTGTGGATGATGTAGCGGTTGGGGTGCGCGCGCTCCCAGCTGGGCGTGGTGTTGGTGGAGTAGCGCGAGTGCACGAGGGCCAGCGACGTCTCCACGGCCGCGTCGTTGAGGTCGGTGAAGAAGCGGCGCATCTGCGTGGCCACGAGCATGCCCTTGTACACGATGGTGCGGCTGGACATGGAGCACACGTAGAAGATCTTGCCCGTGAGCGCGGGGTTCTTGTCGGCGGCGCGCTCGATGGTGCGGCGGGTCACGTAGAGCTTGCGCTCGAAGTCCTGGCCGGCGGCGACGTCGTCCGGGCGGCGCAGGAACGCCTGCAGGATGGTGGGCATGCAGGCCTTGGCGGTGTCGCCCAGGTCGTGCGGGTCGACGGGCACGCGGCGCCAGAACATGAGCGGCACGCCGCAGGCGGCGCAGCCCTCCTCGAACACGCGGATGGCCGAGGCGACGCCGTGCGGGTCGCAGACGCCGTCGGTCTCGCCCGTCTCGTCGTCGTGCGGGAAGAAGAGCATGGCCACGCCGTAGTCGCCCTCGTCGGGCAGGAGGTTGCCCTCCTTCTGGGCCTCCTTGCGGAAGAAGCGGTGCGGCACCTGGAAGAGCACGCCGGCGCCATCGCCGGTGTTGCGCTCGAGGCCCTTGCCGCCGCGGTGCTCGAGGTTGACGAGCACGGAAAGCGCGTCGTCGAGCGTCTGGTGGCTGCGAATGCCCTTGAGCTGCGCGATGGCGCCGATGCCGCAGGCGTCATGGTCGTAGCTG
>OIXX01000796.1_pt1 | contig 14935 bp, 11 predicted proteins | sample 1588161 | NCBI WGS metagenome assembly OIXX01 (sample SAMN03283274) | human gut metagenome | biome: human-associated habitat; material: feces | host: Homo sapiens | place: Peru | collected 2012
TGGGATAAGGTTTCCCGGTCACTCCTATGAGAGCTGCAAGTCCCCCGCGGCAGATGGAACGCGAAAATGAGATGATCGTTATTTCACATCGCCTTTTTGATTGAGTGGCTGCTAGATGAAGGCTTTTCCGCAAAGGATGATATTTTCGTTTTCTCCAAATGACCCTTCCGGAAGGTCTGCCGCAGGGTCCCCTTCTCTCAGTGACCGGTCACCAGCGCCTCTATGACCTTCGCGACGCCGTCCTCTTCATTCGAAGCGCAGATGTGACCGGCCGCTTTTTTCGCGACCCCATCCGCATTGGCGACGGCGTAGGATACGCCTGCGTAGCGCAGCATCGGCACATCATTTTCCGTATTGCCGAAGGCCATGATCTCCTCAGGCCGGATGCCTCTCCTCTCGGCTAGAAAAGAGAGAGCCGATGCTTTATCGATGCCCTTTTTATGCACATCGACGAAATCATCCCCCGGATAGACGACGGTGATCTCCTCTCCGAAACGGCTCTCCAGAAAGGCACGGATGCGGTCTCGCTCCTCCTCGGAAGGATCCGCAAAGACCACACGCGTCACCGTCATCGGCGGATGATAGAAGGCCTCCCCCAGGTACTGCGGCTTCTGCGTGCGATACTTCTGGTACTTCGCCTCGCTACCGTTCGGTTTCTCCATATAAATATGATTGTCCCAGAGGGCCGTCGCCTCCCAGCCCCTCTCTCTCGCGGCAAGCATCACGCGGCTCGCCAGATCGGCCGAGAGCCCGTCCTGCAGGATCGGCTCGCCCGTCTCGCTCCACATGATCCATGCACCCGTGTAACAAATGACGGGGACATTCCCCAAGCGGAGCAGCGCCACCTTCGATCTCGCCGAATCCCACATACGTCCGGTGGCGACGACGATCTCATAGCCTTTTTGAATCGCCTTTTGGATCACCTCACGCGAATAGGCGGAAATCGTCATATCATCATGCAAAAGCGTGCCATCAAGATCGATGGCGATCATACGAATCGACATAGAAATGGTCTCCTTTTTATGGTGCAGGGTTAGCCTTGGGGCGTGTCGTCCCTTGATTACGCTGGAAATCCTCGTTTGAATGAGAAATTAGAAATGAGAAATGCGAAATGCGAAATGGTGGTGCGGCGCATAAAAATCAGAAGCGCCGCGGAAGTTTGAAATTAGCGACTTTCTCGTATCGCAAACCTAATCCCTAGCTACTAATTCCTAGTCACCAGTCACTCCTTATCCCTGGCCACTCATCCCCAGCTACTAGCCACAAGTCACCGTCTACTTCTTTTTTGCAAGTCTTCGAAATCATCCGCAGCATTCACTTTCATCTGTTATAATAACTATTATACATCATCCAAAGGAGAATACCATGAAATACCGTTTACTGCTGCTCTTGGCAGCACTCATCTGGGGCTTTGCCTTCGCCGCACAGGTGGTCGGAATGGAGTCCGTCGGGCCATATACATTTAACGGCGTCCGTTTCCTCTTAGGCTCGCTTGCGCTCGTCCCCATCATCCTTACAGCACATGAAGAGCCGCCGCCGCTTCAAAGAAATATGCCGCTCTCTGCCGCCTGCCTCATGGTAGGGATTCCGCTCTTTGCCGGTGCGACGCTTCAGCAGGTGGGGCTTCAGTACACCACCGCCTCGAAAGCCAGCTTCCTCACTGCGACCTACATCCTCATGGTGCCGATCATGGGGATCTTCCTCAAGGAAACGCTCCGCATAACGCATATCGCAGGCGCTCTCCTCGCCATGGCTGGCGTGTACTTCATGTCGATCACCGAAGATTTCTCCATCAGCTCCGGCGACCTCATGATGCTGCTCTGTGCGCTGGGCTTCACCATCCAGATCCACGCCATGACCTACCTCACACAGCGCTTCTCTCCCATTCTCCTCTCCTCGGGGCAGTTCTTCGTCGCCGGCGTCCTGAATTTCATTCTTGCCTTTCTTTTCGAAACGCCGACGCTCTCCGGCATCGGAGGCGCTCTGTGGCCGATCCTCTATACCGGTCTTCTCTCGACAGGCGTCGCCTACACATTGCAGGCCGTCGGGCAGAAATATCTCCCGCCCACCGAAGCCTCGATGATCCTCAGCATGGAAATGGTCTTTGGCGGCATGGCAGGTGTTTTCTTCCTCGATGAAAGCTTCACCGCCCGCCAGATGATCGGCGTCCTCTCCATGACCGCCGGTGTCTTCCTCTCCCAGCTGCCGGGGAGAGCGGTGTTGTCTTTTAAAAAAGTGGCTAGGGATTAGGGATTAGGAGCTCCGAGCTCAGAGTGACTGGTGACTAAAATGCCTGTTGCGGGCATCGCCCATTATATATTCTGCGGCGCTTCTAATTTTTATGCGCCGCGCCTTCCCCGTTGAACCCGTAGAACCCACAGAACCCGCTGAACCTCTTTCACACGCACTCAAGGGGGCGGCATACCCCTTGGGCTATTCCTCAATGAAAGGAGTCCTTCTCATGAAACACATCGTCATCGCACAGCCGCTCGCCATCAGCAGCGCCCTGCTTGACACATTGACGGCGGATCTCCAAAAAGACGGCTTCACCATCACCGCCTATGACAGCCTGCCGAAAGACCAGGATGAATTGGGCGATCGCCTTGCGGATGCTGACCTTGCCGTCATTGCCAATTATCCGCTTCGGAAGGAAGCGCTCGCGAAAGCCGCATCGCTCAAATACCTCTGCGTCGCATTCACCGGCGTCGACCATGTCGCCATTGATTACTGCAAAGAAAAGGGCATCGCCGTCTCGAACTGTGCCGGCTACTCGACCGAGTCCGTGGCCGAGCTTACGTTCTCGCTCATTCTTGCCCTCTACCGCAAGCTATCCGAAGGCGGATGCGCTGCCAGAAATGGCAAGACCAGTGCAGGCCTCATGGGCATCGAGATCGGCCATCAGAAATTCGGTATCATCGGTACCGGTGCCATCGGACGACGTGTCGCAGACATCGCCTCCGCATTCGGTGCCGATGTCTATGGCTACAGCCGCTCCCGGACGGCAGCCAATATCACCTACACCGATCTGGACACCCTGCTTTCCACCTGCGACATCATCTCCGTCCACCTGCCTCTTACGGGCGAGACGCGCGGCCTCCTCTCTCGGGAAAAGCTCTCTCTCATGAAGCCGGGAGCGATCCTCATCAATACCGCCCGCGGCGGAGTCATCGACAATGCCGCCCTCGCTGACCTCCTCCGGGAAGGAAAGATCGCAGGCGCCGGCATCGATGTCTTTGACGGCGAACCTCCGCTCGCCAAGGACGATCCTCTTCTCTCTGCGCCAAACACCGTCCTCACCCCGCATGTCGGCTTCTTCACCGAGGAAGCCATGGCCCGCCGTGCCGTCATCGTGATGGACAACCTCCGCGCATACCTGAAAGGGGAGCAGGAGAATGTGATCTGTTAGCCTGCGCCACCCACATCTGCCTTTCCTCACTTGGTTTCCGTGGAGAGTGAATGTGAGGCACACAAATTTCAGAAGCGCCGACTCTTATATCATAAAAAGCGTATCAGGTTCAGAAATTTGAACTTGATACGCTTTTTGCATACTATAGAAACGCTGATTCAATCACAGAATCAGATTTCACAAGAATTTTTATGCATAGCTTCGTCATAAAGTTTGAAAGCAGGGATGAGTGACTGGTGACTGGTGACTAGAAATTAGTAGCCAGGGATTAGGTTTGCGATACGAGAAAGTCGCTAATTTCAAACTTCCGCGGCGCTTCTGTTTTTTATGCGCCGCACCACCATTCCTCATTCTTAATTCGTCTTCTCCCACCAATAGATCACCGGGTACAGCACGAAGAGGAAAGCGAGCGTCGTCGTGAGGAAGGAGGACTCTGCGAGATTGACATTGAGTCCATAAAGCTGCGAGGACGCCACAGCGAAGATGGCTGTCGGCGCCGCGGCTGCGAGTACCACGCAGGTCAGGATGGTCGCATCCGAGACGAATACACTCGTCAGGAAATACATCACCGCCGGAAGCAGGATGAATTTCACCGGGAAGATCGGCCAAAGCCTTCCCCCATATTCCTTGGCTGCCGAAAGATTCAGATCATAGCCGACAGGCACCATTCCCATCCAAGCCCCCGCATGGATCAGGATCGTGAAAAGCGTCGTGACAGCCTGCGGCTTCTCCACCCCGAACCCCGCAAGCGTCAGACCGATGACCACGCCGACGGCAGGGAGCTGATTCCACGTGCAGAGCAGACGCAAGAGATGGATCTCCATCTTTTTTCCCCCGCCGTGATTCGCCCATTTGTCATAGTAGTACTGACTCATCGGAAAGCAGAAGAGTACGATGATCAGGATCTGCGGCACTGCGATGAGCTGTACATAGGCAAAGCCGACCGCGCCAAAGAGGACATACGCACAGAGCCCCGCGAGCGTCCCGATATTTCCGAGCATCATGGAAATGAGGTAGCTCCCCTGCTCCCGCGCATCCGAGAAGCGGTGCTGCTCTAAGGCATAGAAGACCGCGACAGGCAGGAAACAGATGGGCAGCGTAGAAATCGGAAGCCACAAAAGCTCCGCTGTCACCTGCACCGACCAAAAGGAAACAATGGAAAGAAACGTAGACACGCCCACCACATTCGCCTTGATGATCCAGTGAAGGATGTCCTTCGAAAGCCCCCACCGCCTAAGGCCTATGCCGCAGAGCAGCGGAAGCAGAATGTCTGCAAATACGATCAGAAATCTGGAGTCCGTAATTGATACACCTCGTGTTGTATGAAATATAAGGAAGCACTGATGAAATCGTTGCTAGGGAAACACTGATTAAATCGTTGTCAGATTTTACTCTTGAAGTTTTATGCATAGCGAGGAATAACCTGACGCGAATAGCGAGCTATTTAAGGAAGGTTATGACGAAGCTATGTATAAAAATTCTTGTAAAATCTGACTCTGCGATTTAATCAGCGTTTCCCTAGGGATTGGGGATTAGGAGTGACTAGTGACTGGTGACTAGTGACTAGGAATTAGTAGCTAGGGATTAGGTTTGCGATACGAGAAAGTCGCTAATTTCAAACTTCCGCGGCGCTTCTGTTTTTTATGCGCCGCACCTTCCCCACTGAACCCGTAGAACCCACAGAACCCGCTCCCCCTCTTTCTCAAAAAGTCAAAGGGCGGCACGCCCCACGGGCTAACCCTCACCGTTCCGTTTTCCGCTTTTCTCACCTGTCAAGCCATGCCGCCCCAAATGACAGATAGAGTCGAAATCGGCCGGCAAAGGCGCGGTGAATGTCTTGCCGGACAGATAGGCGAAATCATCCGTAAGCGCAGGGAAGGTGAGCGAGGCCGCATGAAGGAGCTGGCGGCGGATGTGAAGCGCCTCTGATGCAGCAAGGCTCGCGCGGCTGCCATATTTCTGATCGCCCAAAAGTGGATGACCGATGGAGGAAAAATGCAGGCGGATCTGGTGCGAGCGTCCTGTCACGAGCCTGACACGGACGAGGGAAAAGGTACAGCCATGGGCCGTTGTCGTTACAAGCGTCTCATAGTGCGTCTCGATGGGAAGCGCGCCCGGTTCCGCGCACGGGGTATAGCGCACCTGATTTCTTTCGTGATCCTTGACGAGGTACCCTTTCAAGATCCCCGAAGGCGGCGTCTTCCCGTAAACGAGAGCCTGATACACCTTCGTGAGGGAGCGCGCCTTGATGAGCGCATTCATTTCCTGTAGTCCGCGCACGATCTTACCTGCCACGACGAGGCCGCTGGTATTCCTGTCCAGCCGGTGGCAGATGGAGGGCTTGACGCCGCCTCCGCTCTCCCGCGCGGCAAGAAGGGCTTCATTCAGGGACGGAGCGCCGGAAGTATCCCCCTGCGAGAGAAGGCCTGCCGGTTTATTGAGGATGACGATGTTTTCATCTTCATACAAGACCCATGCTTCAAAGTCGGGGTAGTCACGCTTTGGCGCTTCTTCTTTCTTTTGGCGAAATTTTTCGATCGTCTCATCGGAGAACCAGACCTTCACGCTGTCACCTGCGGCGATCTTTTCTCTTCCTTCGATCTTCTTTCCGTTGAGGACGATATTCTTCTTGCGCATGCTCTTACGAAGAAGCCCCATGGACGCCTCCGGCAAGAGCCGCGCCAGGTACTTCATCACCGTCTGCCCTGCTTCTTCCTTTTGTATGATAAATTCCTGCATCGTCAGCACTCCTTAGTTCCTTAGTATAACGTTTTCATAGGAACCGGTCTATAGGTTCTTTGGCTTACCGTGAAAAGGGATGGCGCGGCGCATACCTGTGCGAAAGCAGTTGCATATTCATGCCGTGCAAGCCATTGTTATAAAACAAGAGGCGTGCCAGGAAAGATACGCCCCCTGTTCCGCTTCTCACCCGGCCACGCCGCTAAGAGATCCTCCTGCCGGTCACTCATACAGCACGCCGATTTCCCTCAGCGCATGGATCACCTGCGCCATCTCTTCTTCCGTCTTTGTCTCGACGAGATGGGTATGGATGCCGCCGCTGATATCCGAGAGGAGAGGCGATCCGCTGTCCTGCATCGCGCGCACAAAGGAAACGGCATCCTCTTCACTCTTGATCTCCAGCTGTCCGTGCAGTTCGCCGTAGATCTCATGCTCTACCCGCACGTCATGGATGATGCCGCCTGCTCTTACGATGGCAGTGAGCTCCTTTCCTGTCCCCTCCCGGTCGTGACGGCAGACGAGTATGCGAAGGCAGGCTTTTTTCTCTTTTTTCAGATAATACCCGCGCGGCGTAGAGATGATATCCATCCCCCTGGCGCGAAGGAGCGCCATGTCCCCCACGATGACCTGCCGGCTCACGCCGCACTCTTTCGCAAGATCCATCCCGCGCAGCCGGTGATCTGCCTGCTGCAGCTTTTCTTTGATATAGGCTCTGCGTCTTGTGTTATCCATTCTCATCCCCCTCTTTTTTTCTATTGTATCAGATTCTGCCCAAAGAAAAAACGATAGAGCGCCTCTATATAAGTGTCAAGTTTTCCTCGGTAATTCATTTGACTGTCGTTAATTACTATCTCCGTGACTTCGGTTTAATCAGTATTTCTGTATCGCTCTGGCAAGTCTTCCCATGGGGGAAGAAGAAGCTCCATAAACGCCTATACGCCCTTCCAGGCATCCTGGCCTATAGTTCTTCTGCGCCTCACTCCGCTTATTCTTGGCGATTCTGCGCTCTGCCTGCACCGCGGCTTTGTGCATGGCTCTATCCATCTTTTTGTAGCTCTTCCCATTAGCATGGTACAAGAGGGCTTGCGTAAGCGTCTTATTCTTCCGGGCGGTCAGTACCCAGACCATGCACTCCATTCCTTCGCTGGACCAGCTCCGCCCCTGCCGTTTCATGCGCTAGCTGTAGAACCCAAGTGGATTTCTGTGCGATGCTTCGCATAGAAATGCAAAAACTTTCATGCGAGACTCTTTGCCCATATCCGCAAAAAGTTTCGTATGAAAGTTTGTATTCCCGAGCTATGTAAGGAGAATGTCGACGACACTATGTATAAAAACCCATATGAGATCCGATTCTGCGATTGAATCAGCGTTTCCTTAATCAGCGTTTCCTTATACCACGCCAAAGGCAGACAGCATGAGATGCACAGCGAAGGCGGCGATCCATGCGGCAACACACTGGAAGGCAATCATCCCTACAGCCCATCCCGTCCCATTCTCCCGCTTGACGGAAGTGATCGCCGCGATGCAGGGCGTATAGAGCAGGCAGAAGGTCAGGAAGGTGAGTGCCATGCCCGGTGTCAGGATCGAAGAGAGAGCTTCCTCCGTCCCGTAGAGGACCGTCAGGGTAGAGACGACACTCTCCTTGGCCATGAATCCGGAGATGAGCGCCGTAGAAAGCTTCCAGTCTGCAAGACCGAGCGGTGCAAAGAGAGGCGCGACAGCGCCGGCAAGGAAGGCCAGGATACTGCCTTGGGAATCCGCTACCATATTGAGACGGACATCAAAGTTCTGCAGGAACCAGATGATGATGGTGCCGACGAAGATGACCGTGAATGCACGCTCGAGGAAATCTCTGGCCTTATCCCACATGAGACGCAGGACATTTTTCATGCTGGGCATGCGGTAATTCGGGAGCTCCATGACGAAGGGCACCGGTTCTCCTCTGAAAAGAGTACTCTTGAAGAGGAGGGCAGTCAGGATCGCCATGCAGACACCGAAGAGATAAAGCCCGATCATGACGAGCGCCCCATTTCGAGGAAAGAATGCCGCCGTAAAGAAGGCATAGATCGGTACCTTGGCCGAGCAGCTCATGAAAGGGATGAGCATGATGGTCATGCGGCGATCACGCTCCGAGGGCAGCGTCCGCGTCGCCATGACAGCCGGTACGCTGCAGCCAAAGCCGACAAGGAGCGGCACAATGCTGCGTCCGGAGAGGCCCAGCTTTCTGAGCAGCCTATCCATGACGAAGGCGATACGGGCCATATAGCCCCCGTCTTCCAAAAGAGACAGGAAGAAAAACAGGACGGCGATCACCGGCACGAAGGAAAGGACACTGCCGACACCCTGAAAAATAGCATCCACCACAAGCGAGCGGATGGCGGGATTTACTGCCTCTGCCGTGAGCCATGCATCCACCCACTCTGTCACCTGATTGATGCCGTCCGCCAAAGCGTCCTGCAGGAAAGCGCCGATGACATTAAAGGTGAGGAAGAATACCAGTCCCATGATCAGGATGAAGATCGGGATGGCGGTGTACTTCCCCGTGAGGATGCGGTCGATCTTCTGGCTGCGCGCATGCTCTTTGCTTTCCTGGGGCTTCACCACCGTCCGTTCACAGAGACGGCGGATAAAGAGGAAGCGCATATCTGCCATCGCAGCCGCACAGTCTAGACCGCGCTCTTCTTCAAGCTGTGTGAGAATGTGCCGCAAAAGCTCTTTCTCATTCGCCTCCAGAGCGAGCGCCTGCTCCACGAGAGGATCCCCCTCGACCAGCTTGGAGGCTGCGAATCTGAGCGGGATGCCAGCCGCTTTCGCATGATCCTCGATGAGATGCATGATGCCATGCAGGGCGCGGTGAAGAGCTCCATGGTGGTCATTCTTATCGCAGAAATCAGTGATGCCCGGTTTCTCCTGATAGCGTGCGACATGGATCGCATGCTTCACAAGCTCGCCCACCCCCTGATTTTTGACAGCGGAGATCGGGACGACCGGGATCTGCAAGAGCCGCTCCATCTCATTGATCAGGATGGAGCCTCCATTGTTTTTCATTTCATCCATCATATTGATCGCAAGCACCATCGGTATATCAAGCTCCATCAGCTGCATGGTGAGATACAGATTGCGCGTGAGATTCGTCGCATCCACGATATTGATGATCCCCGTCGGCTTTTGCTTGAGGATAAATTCACGAGAGACGATCTCCTCACTCGTGTACGGAGAAAGAGAATAAATCCCCGGCAGATCCACCACCTCTGCCTCCGGATAGCCACGGATCACGCCCGTCTTCTGATCCACCGTGACCCCGGGGAAATTGCCGACATGTTGGTTGGAGCCGGTCAGCTGGTTGAAGAGCGTCGTCTTGCCGCAGTTCTGATTGCCGACGAGCGCAAAAGTCAGTCTGCCTTCGATCGGCTTTACATCCGAGTACTCTGACTCCTCATGATACTTGCCGGGCTCACCGAGACCGGGGTGAAGATACGTGGATGTTTCCACTCGCAGGTGCTTTCTATCTTTCACCGCTGCCTCATGCGCATTCGTCACTTCGATCTTTTGCGCATCGTCTTTTCGGAGCGTCAGCTCATAGCCCTGCACCATGATCTCCATGGGATCGCCCAAAGGCGCAAAGCGCACCAGTGTCACCTCTTCTCCCGGAATGAGGCCCATGTCCAGAAAATGCTGTCTAAGCGCGCCCTCTCCGCCGACGGTCGTGAGCGTGGCCGACTGACCTATTTGTAATTCGTCAAGTGTCATTGTACAGAATCTCCTTGTAGAAAGAGTTATAGAAAAGGGGGAGTAATAGGTTCAGAAGAGTAGTTTAACAGGGCTGCTCTCATCAGTCACCAGTCGCCCCTATGTTACCACGTTTTTCATCTCACGTTCGTAAAACGTTCTCAAAATTTTGCAAAAATCAAAAGAAAACACCCCCGCAATGCGGAGGCGTTCTGTCAAGCTCTATCGTATTATTCGCTATAGAGGGAAGGAGCCGGTCCTTCATCTTTTGGCATCGGCGGAAGCGGAGACTCTTCGTCTTCTTCCTTCTTCGGTTCTTCTCCCGGTGCATAGAGGGAGTGATACTTGAAGAGGTTTTCCACCTGCTTATGATCGATGGTTTCCACCTCGAGGAGTGCCTGCGCCATGGCTTCCAGGACAGGCATATTGTCCGTCAGCGTCTGCATGGTATCATTGTACGCTTCATCGAGGTACTTGTGCATTTCTTCATCGATAATGGTGGCTACAGTCTCGCCGTAGTTTCTTTCCGAACCGAGCTGCTTGCCGAGGAAGATCTGTTCCTGATGTTCTCCGAAGATCATCGGTCCCAGTCGATCGCTCATGCCCCATTCCATGATCATCTTGCGGAGGATCCCGGTCACCTGCTGCAGGTCGCCGGAGGCACCGCTGGAGATCTCATTGAAAATGATCTTTTCCGCACAGCGGCCGCCGAGAGCGACACGAAGCTGAGCGAGAAGATGCGACTTCGTGATGAAGGAACGTTCTTCATGCGGGAGCATCATGGTGTAGCCGCCCGCCTGTCCGCGCGGAATGATGGTGACTTTATGCACCGGATCCGCATCCTTCAGAAGGGTCGCCATGATGGCGTGACCGGATTCATGGTACGCGGTGATCCTTCTTTCCTCATCGCTCACCTTATGGCTCTTTCTTTCCGGTCCGTAGCTGACTTTTTCGCTGGCCTCTTCCAGATCGGCCATGGAGATCGTCTTTCTGTTCTGACGGGCAGCCAGAAGGGCTGCTTCATTCAGCATGTTCGCAAGATCGGCCCCTGTGAAGCCCGGGACTTTCTTTGCGATGGTATTGAGATCGACATCCGGTTCAAGCGGCTTATTCTTCGCATGGACACGCAGGATCGCAAGACGGCCTCTGAGGTCAGGACGGCCGACGACGACGCGGCGGTCGAAACGGCCCGGACGCAGAAGCGCCGGATCGAGGATATCCGGACGGTTCGTCGCAGCGATGGTGATGATGCCTTCATTCGAGCCGAAGCCATCCATCTCGACCAAGAGCTGGTTCAGAGTCTGCTCTCTTTCGTCATGCCCACCGCCGAGGCCGCTACCTCTCTGACGGCCTACCGCATCGATTTCATCGATGAAGACGATGCATGGTGCATTCTTCTTCGCCTGAGCAAAGAGGTCACGGACACGGGAAGCACCGACACCGACAAACATTTCTACAAAGTCAGAGCCGGAGATGGAGAAGAATGGCACTTTCGCTTCACCGGCCACTGCTTTGGCGAGCAGGGTCTTACCTGTCCCTGGCGGGCCGACAAGGAGCACGCCCTTCGGGATCTTCGCACCGATCGCCGTATAGCGACCCGGATTTTTCAGAAAATCCACCACTTCGGAAAGCTCTTCCTTCGCTTCGTCTTCCCCTGCAACATCAGAGAAATTCACATGGACCTGGCCTTCGGCAGTCATCTTCGCTCTGGACTTGCCAAAGCTCATGACACGTCCGCCGCCGCCCTGTGTCTGGTTCATGATCCAGAACCACACGCCGACCAAGATGATGATCGGAAGCAGCGAAGAGAGCAGATTCATCCACCAGGACGGCTGTTCCGGCGGTTTTGCAGTGATGATGACACCGCCCTCCGAAAGCTTCGGCAGGAGCTGCACGTCATTGTCCGGTGCATAGGTAGCAAATTCGCTGCCATCCTTCAGCTTACCACTGATGGAATTGTTCGTCATCGTCACGGAGTCGACATTCTTCTTCTCGACCTGCGAAATGAAATCGCTGTAGGTGATTTCCGAGTGTTTTTCCTGAGGATGAACAAAGGTATTGAATATGGAGACCGCTATAATGATCAGAAGCACATAGAGGGCCACATTCTTTACAAATTTATTCAATATTTTCCTCCTTCTCTATATTTCCTGTGAAATATAAACGACCCATTCAATAGGTTTTTTCACCCCATAGATTGATAGTTCTGAATAATATCTAATTTTAGCATATAAGTATGTGGAAAGGCAACAGAAATTAAGGCTCAGCCGGTCACGCTTTCGTATAGACTTTATGATCCAGTACGCAGACGTCAGGGAGGTTTCTGTATTTTTCTGCATAGTCACAGCCATAGCCGACGATAAATTCATCCGGAATTTCAAAACCGACATACTTCACATATACATCCGCTTCGCGGCGTTCCTTCTTATTGAGACAGATGGCAAGCTCCACCGAAGAAGCGCCTCTCGCCTTCAGGAGCGGCACGAGGTGGGACATGGTGATGCCGGTGTCGATGATATCCTCGACCACGATGACATGCTTACCGCGGATGTCCTTGTCAAGGTCTTTCTTGATCTTGACATGCCCGCTCGATACGGTGCTGTTGCCATAGCTCGACACGCACATGGTATCGAGCGTGACCGGCAGATCGATCGAGCGCATCAGGTCGCAGAGGAAAGGCATCGCCCCTTTCAGAATGCCGACAAGTACGACATCCTTTCCTTCGTAGTCCTTTGTGATCTGAGCGCCGAGCTCTTTCACTTTTGCTGCGATCTGCTCTTTCGTCACAAGTACGGTTTTGATGTCTTTCGATAAATTTTCCATGATATTCTCCTGTCAATGAAATGTGAAGTAAAAAGTATAAATCGAGGTTAGCCCATGGGGCGTATCGCCCTTTGATTGCGTGCGAAAGAGGTTCAGCGGGTTCTATGGGTTCAAGAGGTTCAAAAAGGGGTGGTGCGGCGCATAAAAAATCAAAAGCGCCGCGGAGCTTTTGAATATGCGGTATTCACGAAAGGCGGGAGACCTGTGAACCTTTGGAACCTTCCGTCGGATGATTCCTCGCATTGCATGAAAATGCAAGAGCAAAATCAAACAACGATTTAATCAGTATTTCCCCAGGGATTAGGAGCCTCGAGTGACTGGTGGCGCGTGACTGGATACCACCTTCTGGCATCGCCACCATCTATACTCTGCGGCACTTCTATCTTTTTATGCGCCGCACCACCATTTCGCATTTCTCATTTCTAATTTCTCATTCAAGCGAGGCTTTCAAACGCAATCAAGGGACGGCACTCCTAATCCCTAGTCACTCATTTCCGCCAAACCAGATCGTCAGTAGCAGGTACTCTTTGGTCTCCTTCGTCACACGGCCGTATCGGCTGCCGCGAAGGAGACAGGTCCAGTAGATCTCTTTTTCATCAGCCGCAACGGGCCAATACGGTCGGAGGGCGGCGGGGATGCCGGCGTCCTGCAGGATGCGCTTGATAGACTTCGTCCCATCCATCCCCAGCGCCGCCATGCGCTCGCCCGGTCTTAGCATACGAAGCCTGACCTCCCCCACCTTTTCAGCATCCAGCAGGTATTGGTTACGGGCCGGATGCTCCGGCGGCTTTCCAAGTCGCACCGTCTCCATGTGCCAGAGCGTGTCTGCGCGGTCCTTGCCATTTATTATAGCCATCTCTTGCTGTTTATCCACATCTTTTTGGGTGAACTTTTCAAAAAAATGCTTTGCGAGAAGGAAAAGACCGTTCTCCTCCTGCTTTTTGGTATTGCCTTTGTAGAAATAGAGACAGCGCCGGCCGATCTCCATCACCACATGCGCCGTCGAAGTGAGCTTCCCCGTCTCGCCGTTCTCTGCAAGAAGCGCGAGACGCGAAAGGCTTTCAAAATCAGAGGAACCCTCGCCCATGTGCATAAGCATCCGCCGGAGGACACGCCGCCGCATCGCGAGGGGAAGTGCGCGGAAGGCATCCTTCTCAAGACTCCCCTCTTTCCCGTGAGAAGTGAGCCATGCCTCTGCTGCCTCCTCCATCCACGCATCCTCGCCGCGAAGGATATCCGCCGTATGCAGGAGCGTCTCTACCAGATTGGGATTATAGGAAAGCATCTCGGGGAGAAGCTGGTGACGAATGCGGTTTCGCGTCGCATCCAGCTCATCATTCGTGGCATCATGGCAGGGCGCATAAGGAAAAGCAGTGAGGAAGTCTTCGATCTCCTTCTTCGTGACCGTGAGGAAGGGACGGATCAGCTCCTCATGCTTTGGCGCCATGCCCGACAGACCGCGCACGCCGCTGCCGCGCAGCAGATGAAAAAGGATCGTCTCGGCCTGATCGTCTGCATGATGCGCCAGTGCGATCACGGTATACCCCGCTTCCTTCCGCACTTCCCTGAGCGCCTCATAGCGGAGCGTGCGCGCCACCGTCTCGACGGAGCCACCGCCTAAGCGCCTTTTCTCCTCGACATAGACATCCCTGCGAAAGAAGGGTATCCCAAGCTGCTCACAGATGCGCTCCACATACCGTGCCTCTTCTTCGGCCTCCTCTCGCAAATGATGCTGCACGAGACAGCAGCCGACAGAGAGCCCTTCCCTCTCTGCGATGTCATGCAGAAAGAGCAGGAGCCCGAGCGAATCTGGCCCGCCGGACACCGCGGCAAGGATCCGCTCCCCTCGCTGCCATAATTTCTTTTCCCGCGCAAAGGAGAGGATCTTCGCGATAAAAGGAGATGATTGTTTTTTCATAGTTTGCTCCTGGGAAAATAGGGACTTGGAACTAGTAGCTAGGGATTAGGGATTAGGAATTAGGAATGAAGGTGGCGGCTGCGCCGCGAATATTTATAGGGCGATGCCCGAAAGTAGTATTCAAGTCACCAGTCACCAGTATTGCGTATTTCGATTAAGCGGTCCTTCAATCGACCTACAAATGCGGTCAGAATTAGCGTCGTAGCGACTTGCTTCCCCCTTGCGGGGAATGCTATTAAGTTAAAGAAATCGTTAGCTACGTAACGTCTTGCTTCCCCCTTCGGGGGAAGTGCCGAAGGCAATAGGGGCATGCCAGCGGT
>OIXX01000798.1_pt1 | contig 14899 bp, 8 predicted proteins | sample 1588161 | NCBI WGS metagenome assembly OIXX01 (sample SAMN03283274) | human gut metagenome | biome: human-associated habitat; material: feces | host: Homo sapiens | place: Peru | collected 2012
AGCATCTGCGTGGCGGTGATGACGGGCTTGTAGGCCTCGTTGCACTTGCGGATCATTTCCTTCTGCGCGTGCGGGACCTTCTCGGGCGGAATCTCGATGCCGAGGTCGCCACGGGCCACCATGATGCCGGAGGCGTGCTCGAGAATGTCGTCGAAGTTCTCGATGCCGAGGGCGCACTCGATCTTCGGGTAGATCGAGACGTTGTCGCGGCCGTGGTCGCGGCAGATCTGGCGAATCTCCTCGACGCCCTTGCCGTCGCGGATGAAGGACGCGGAGATGGCGTCGATGCCCATCTCGCAGCCGAAGATGATGTCCTCGCGGTCACGCTCAGTGACGGCAGGCAGGGAGATGTCGACGCCCGGGACGTTGACGCCCTTGCGCTCGCCGAGGTCACCGGAGTTGGCGAGGGTGCAGTAGATGTTGGAGCCCTCGATCTTGTCGACGTCGAACTCGAGCAGGCCGTCGTCGATGAGGATGCGGTCGCCCGGCTTCACCTCGTTGGGGAGGTTCTTGAAGTCGAGGGAGAAGCGGTCGTGGTTGCCGATGACGTCGTCGTCGGTGGTGATGACGGTCTTGTCGCCCGTCTCGAAGTGAACCTTCTCGCCGTTCTCGAGGACGCCGGTGCGGACCTCGGGGCCCTTGGTGTCGAGCAGAATGGCCACGGGCACGCCAACCTCCTCGGCGACGCGGCGAACGCGCTCGATGCCGGCCTTGTGGTACTCGTGCGAGCCGTGAGAGAAGTTGAAGCGAGCGACGTTCATGCCGTTCTCGATGAGCTGGCGCAGGACGTTCTCGTCCTCAGTGGCCGGGCCCATGGTGCAGACGATCTTGGTCCTCTTGGGTTGCATGCAGTTCCTTTCCTCGCGAATGACGGGTCGCCGACCCCTTGCCGACGGCCTAGCGGGTACGTGCCCGCCGATCTCCCTATAAGAAGCGCCGCCCCTGGGACGGCGCGGGTTGGTTCTAGCAGACGACGGAGCGGTCCACGAAGTCCTTGCCGTGCTCGTAGGCCAGCGCGTTCTCGAGCGTGACCTGGGCAATCTGGCCGAGGGCCTCGCGGGTGAAGAACGCCTGGTGGCTCGTCATGACCACGTTGGGGAACGAGCAGAGACGGGCAGTCACGGAGTCGATGACCTGGCCGGAGTGGTTCTGGTAGACGTTGGCGCCCTCCTCGTCGTAGACGTCGAGGCCAGCGGCGCCGATCTTGCCGGAGAGGATGCCGCGGATGAGGGCCTGGGTGTCAACGAGGCCGCCGCGACCGGTGTTCACGAAGATCACGCCGTCCTTCATCTTGGCGATGGACTCGTCGTTGATCATGTGGCGGCTCTCCTCGTTGAGGAACGCGTGGAGGGAGATGAGGTCGGAGCGGCGGTAGAGCTCGTCGTAGTCCACGTACTCGTCGACCACGCCGTCGTCGACGAGCTTCTGGTTGGGGTAGAGGTCGGAGCCGAGGACATGCATGCCGAAGCCCTTGCAGATGCGGCAGAGGGCGGCACCGATGCGGCCGGTGCCGATGATGCCGGCGGTCTTGCCGTGGAGCGTCTCGCCCACGAGTCCGGAGAGGTCGAAGTCGTTCTCGCGGACGCGGATGTAGCCCTTGTGGATGCGGCGGTTGGCGCAGAGCGCGAGGCCCATGGCGTGCTCGGCGATGGCCTCGGGCGAGTAGGCCGGGACGCGCGTGACCTTCATGCCCAGGTCCTTGGCCACCGGCACGTTGACCGCGTCGAAGCCGGCGCAGCGCATGAGGACGAGCTTCACGTCAAAGCCGCGGAGGATCTCGAGGGTCATCGCGTTGGCCTCGGCGTTGACGAAGGCGCAGACGGCGTCGTAGCCGCGGGCGAGGGAAGCCGTGACCGGCGTGAGGTTGGCCTCGATGTAGTCGATCTTGATTCCGGGGTAGTTCTTGAGCTGGGCGTCGAACGACTCCTTGTCGTAGTCCCTGGCATCGTAGAACAGGATCTTCATGCGCAAGCTCCTTTACGTCCTGCGCCCGCACGAGGGCTGGGCGCTCGGCCGGCATGCCCGCCGGCGAGTCAATTGCCAACCCTGCATTGTACTGGATGCTTCGGGCGTTTTGGTGCGGATGAGCAAGATTCATACGATTAAATATGCAGGTAGACATGGTTGTCTATGCCGTGGCGTACATCTTTTCACCGCCATATGGAGGGTCTATGACGCCGCTCGGCGCCCGGCTCGGATTTGGCGTCAGGTGCCTGGGGTATAGTGAACTGGTTCTTCAAACGCGCGCCACGCGTTGGTCTTGGTGAGCCCTTGCCCCTCCTGGGGAATTATGATCGGGCATCAATTCTGGGCGCGCACTAGACCCAGGAGGAGACGCAACTTGAGAGAATACCTGGCAGCATCGTCAGACGTCCTCGCCGAGCAGGGCTCGAGTGCGGAGAGGGGCCTCAGCTCCACGGAGGCGACCGCACGCCTGGCCAAGTTTGGCCCCAACAAGCTCAAGGAAGAAGAGAAGACGCCGCTCTGGATTCGCTTCTTCCAGCAGATGGCCGACCCGATGGTCATCATGCTCATCGTCGCGGCGGCCATCTCGGCCCTCACGGGCTTCATCCAGGGCGAGCCGGATTTTGCCGACGTGATCATCATCATGGCCGTCGTCATCATCAACTCTGCGCTCGGCGTGATTCAGGAGGCGAAGAGCGAGGAGGCGCTGGCCGCCCTGCAGGAGATGAGCGCCGCGCAGTCCAAGGTCATTCGTGACGGCAAGCAGGTGCTGCTGCACTCGAGCGAGCTCGTTCCCGGCGACGTGGTGCTGCTCGAGGCCGGCGACTCGGTGCCGGCCGACTGCCGCGTCCTCGAGAGCGCGTCCATGAAGATCGAGGAAGCCGCCCTCACGGGTGAGTCCGTCCCGGTCGACAAGCACGCCGACGCTATCGCGCTGGCCGCTGGCGCCGACGACGTGCCTCTCGGCGATCGCAAGAACATGTGCTACATGGGCTCGGTCGTGGTCTACGGCCGCGGCCGCGCCGTCGTGGTGGGCACCGGCATGGACACCGAGATGGGCAAGATCGCCGGCGCGCTCAACGACGCCAAGGAGGAGCTCACCCCGCTTCAGGTCAAGCTCGCCGAGCTCTCGACCATTCTCACCAAGCTCGTCGTCGCCATCTGCGTGGTCGTCTTCGTGGTCGACGTCATCCGTCATGGCGTGGGAACCGTGGCCTCCGAGCCCAAGTACCTGCTCGACACCTTCATGGTGGCCGTGTCGCTTGCCGTGGCCGCCATCCCCGAGGGCCTCGTCGCCGTCGTGACCATCGTGCTGTCGCTCGGCGTCACCAAGATGTCCAAGCGCCAGGCCATCATCCGCAACCTCTCCGCGGTCGAGACGCTCGGCTGCACGCAGGTGATCTGCTCGGACAAGACGGGCACGCTCACCCAGAACAAGATGACCGTCGTGGAGCACGCCACCGAGTGCCTCGACGAGCACGTCCGCGCCATGGCGCTCTGCTCCGACGCCGAGTGGGACGCCGGTGCCGACGCCGCCGTGGGCGAGCCCACCGAGGCGGCGCTCGTTGCCGACGCGGCCAAGGAGGGCATGCCCAAGGGCGACCTCAAGGCCGAGTACACGCGCGTGGGGGAGGCCCCGTTCGACTCCGGCCGCAAGATGATGTCGGTCGTGTGCAAGTCTGCCTCCGGCGCCATCGTGCAATACACCAAGGGCGCGCCCGACGAGGTGCTCAAGCGCTGCACCAAGATTCGTCGTGGCGACGAGGTGGTGCCCCTCACCGACGAGGCGCGTGCCGCCATTCTCGAGCAGAACAAGGCCTTCGCCGACCAGGCACTGCGTGTGCTGGCTGCGGCGGAGCGCCCCTGGGACGCTAAGCCCGAGAGCGAGGACGCCGGCTACCTCGAGCAGGATCTCACGTTCCTGGGTCTCTCTGGCATGATTGACCCGGAGCGCCCGGAGGTGGCTGCCGCCATCAAGGAGGCCCACGAGGCCGGCATCCGCGTCGTCATGATCACGGGCGACCACATCGACACGGCGGTGGCCATCGCCAAGAACCTCGGCATCATCACGGATCGCTCGCAGGCCATCACTGGCGCCGAGCTCGACAAGATGACCGACGAGGAGCTCGGCCGCGCCGTGGAGCGCTACGGCGTCTACGCCCGCGTGCAGCCCGAGCACAAGACGCGCATCGTCGAGGCATGGAAGGACAAGGGCAAGGTCGTGGCCATGACGGGCGACGGCGTGAATGACGCCCCGTCCATCAAGCGTTCCAACATCGGCATCGGCATGGGTATCACGGGCACCGACGTCACCAAGAACGTGGCCGACATGGTGCTCGCCGACGACAACTTCGCCACCATCATCGGCGCGTGCGAGGAGGGTCGTCGCATCTACGACAACATCCGCAAGGTCATCCAGTTCCTGCTCTCGGCCAACCTCGCGGAGGTCTTCTCGGTCTTCATCGCTACGCTCGTCGGCTTCACCATCTTCCAGCCGGTGCAGCTGCTGTGGGTCAACCTCGTGACGGACTGCTTCCCGGCGCTGGCGCTTGGCATGGAGGGGGCTGAGGGCGACGTCATGAAGCGCAAGCCGCGTAACGCGAGCGACGGCGTCTTTGCCGGCCACATGGGCCTCGACTGCATCGTGCAGGGCGTCATCATTACGCTGCTCGTGCTCGCGAGCTTCTTCACGGGCATGTACCTGCACAACGGCAGCATTGATATGGTTGATCTGCTCGACGGCATCCCCGACCCCGAGGGCGTTACGATGTCGTTCATAACGCTCAACATGGTCGAGATCTTCCACTGCTTCAACATGCGCAGCCGCCGCGCGTCGCTGTTCAGCATGAAGAAGCAGAACTGGTGGCTGTGGGGTGCTGCGGTGCTGGCGCTGTTCCTCACCGTTGTGGTGGTCGAGGCCGACCCGCTGGCGAACGCCTTCCAGCTCATGACCCTCAAGGTGGAGGCTGTCATCGCCGCCATCTTCCTTGCGTTCCTCATCATCCCGATCATCGAGGTGTACAAGGCCATCATGCGCGCCGTGGAGAAGGAGGCGTAGTCTTCCTTCTCCTACGGCCAACGCCCCGACCGGCTCTCGCCGGTCGGGGCGTTTTTTTGTGCTCTCGTGCCCGTGGGAACGAGCGGGGGGGGCAAAGTGACAGCGGGCATGGCTTAGTAAGGGGCTAAAAGAGGCTGCGCTAACTAAAAGTGCAGTGAATGTATGGGTATTTTCGAGGCTCGCGGATAAGAGGGCTTGAGGCGATCGCTAACGGTTTGCAAAACGCCTGCTCAGCGAGGTGGGAAGAAGCAGCTTTCTGAAGGCCATATTGACGACCTGGATAAAACCCATACATTCGCTGCACTTTTGCTCTTCGGGTGCCATAGTGGCGGCTGTTTGGCATTCAAGTCTGCCCAAAAGACCAGAACGCGCTACCAGCAGCTTGCTGCATGGCAGGCTGGGAGCAAAAAGAGAGTGCCCGGTCGGCTCTTGCCGACCGGGCACTCGTGCGATTCCGTTATTTCTTCGAAGCCGACCCGGATGCCGCGGGCTGCGAGGGCTGAGAAGGTTGCGACGGCGATTGAGCCGCGTCGCCCCCGGACGACCCGCCGGTACCGCCGCCTGCGGATCCGCCCGAGGAGCCATTCGAGGAGTCGCCCCCCGACGACGAGTCGCTTGCCGACCCGCTCGCCGCCGCGCTGCTTGCGGCCGGTGACGACGAGGCCGAGCTCGTTGCGGCAGACGTGCTCGAGGACGACTTGCCCGAGGAGTTGCTCTTGCCGCTGTTGACCCCCGCGCTCGTGTTGGAGAACTTCCACGTGCTGTTGTCCTGGTAGGTGGGGTCGGGGGCGTCCTTCATCGGCCACTCCTCGCGGGGCACGCCCGAGAGGACGGTGTTCACGAAGTAGCCGTAAGCCTTGTTGGAGGTGCTGTAGGGGTGCGCCGCCTCGCCGTCACCGAGGTAGACGGTGCGGGTGTCGGTTTTGTAACCCGTCCAGACTGCAACAGAGAGCTGCGGGGTGGCGCCGACGAACCAGAGGTTCTCGAGGTTGTCGGTGGATCCAGTCTTGCCGGCAACGGGCTGGTCAATCGCGAGGGTGTTCTTGAGGGCGTGCGCCGTGCCGTAGGGGGCGTCGAGCACCTGGGTGAGGGTCTGGGTTGCCACCTTGGCCACGCTTGGGTCGAGCACCTGCGTGGGGTTGTCCTGGTGCTCGTAGACGGTGTTGCCGTTGCGGTCGGTGATCTTGGTGATGGCCACCGGATCGCGATGATAGCCGCCGCTGGCGAGCACCGAATAGGCCTCGGCCATCTCGAGCGGCGAGGTGCCGTTGGAGCCCAGGATCGTGGAGCCGTAAGGCTCGAGCTTGGCGGAGATGCCCATGTCCTGCGCCGTGGAGATGACCTTGTCCACGCCAATGGCCATGCCTACCTGCACGTAGGCAGTGTTAAGCGAGCGCGCCGTGGCCTCGGTGAGCGTCTTGTTGCCGTATGAGGCGTTGCCGAAGTTCTGCACCTTCCACGAGCCGGTCACCTGGATGGGGGAGTTGCTGTTGATGCGAACGTCGGGATTCATGCCCTCCTTGAGGGCAGCCACGAGCGTGAACAGCTTGAAGGTCGAGCCGGTCTGTCTTGTGGCGGAGGTTGCGGCGTTCACCTGGGCGTCGGCGGAGGACCCGTTGAAGTCGCGACCGCCCACCATGGCCTTGATGTAGCCGGTCTGGGGGTCGATGGCCACAAGGGCGCTCTCGAGCTTGCTGTTACCTGTTTCGTCGAGCATGCGCGCCACGGCGTCCTGGGCGGCGTTCTGGTAGGTGGGGTCGATGGTGGTGTAGATGTTGAGGCCGCTCTGGACGATGGTGTCTGCTGAGAAGTCGCCCTCGAGCAGGCCCTTCACGTAGTTGGTCCAGAACGGATAGGTGCCCTTGCTGTCGAGGTTGGTGTCACCGAGGTTGAGGACGAGGTCCTCCGCCTGGGCGCTGTCGTGCTCCTCCTGGGTGATGTCGCCAAGGCGCAGCATGTTGTCGAGGACCTTGTTGCGCCTCTCCTTGGCGGCCGCGGGGTTGACCGTGGGGTCATAGTAGGAGGGCGAGTTGGGCAGGCCCACGAGCGTGGCGGCCTCGGCGAGCGTGAGCTCGTTGGCGTGCTTGTTGAAGTAGGTGATGCTCGCCGCCTCGATGCCATAGGCCCCGTGGCCGTAGTAGATGGTGTTGAGGTACATCATGAGAATCTGGTCCTTGGAGTAGGTCTTCTCCATCTCCACGGCGATGTAGGCCTCGCGCACCTTGCGCTTGAGGGTCTTGTCGAACTGCTCGTCCGAGAGAACCGTGTTACGCACGAGCTGCTGCGTGATGGTGGAGGCGCCCTCGGAGCGACCGACAAGTTGGGAGAACACGGCGCGCACGATGCCCGCCGGGTCGATGCCGTTGTGCTGGTAGAAGCGTTCGTCCTCGACGTCGACGGTGCCCTTGAGCACGTAGTCGGAGACGTTGTCGATGTCCACCGACCGACGGTTCTGCATATAGAACGTGGCGATGGTGTTGCCCTGGGAGTCGTACACGCGGCTCGGCTCTGCGACGAGGTAGGCGTCGGCGGAGGTGTAGTCGGGCAGATCCTGGAGCCATGACTCGACGAGGGCACCCAGCGAGACCGTAAGCGCGATGGCGAGCAGCACCAGGAAGCCAAGGATGCCGGCGGCGGAGAAGCCGACGATGTGCGTCTTGGCGTGGGCACGTGCGCGACGGGTGCGAATTCCCATGCAGTCCTCCAATTGCAGCTACACAAACGCGTTCCATTATCCGACAAAATGGGAGGGCAAAATGCGCTTGGGGCGTGGTTTGACGGTGCGTCCACATCGCTTGGGCCATTCGTGCCGTAGACTTACAAAAATGGCGAGAGGAGAGGCATGCCGACGACCGAGACAGCGCGCGAGGACGAGGACGCGACGAGCGGGGGCGCGGCGAGCCCCGTGTCCGACGTCGTGAGCAGCGGCCCCCAAGGCGACGCCGAGAAGGTCGACGATACGTCGGCCGCGCCCGCCGCGAGCGCCCACGACGCCCCTGCGTCCAAGCCACATGTGCCTGCTTTGCGCGCACGCGAGCCGCTCGCTATCAGCGCCGTAGGCGCATGCGGGGCGCTGCTGCTCGTGGCGACGCTCGTGCCGCTTCTGCTCATCAGCGGCTACAACCACTCCTATGCCGACGACTGGCACTACGGCGTGTGGGCCCATCTGACGCTCCAGGAGACGGGCAACGCGTTCCTGGCGATCGTGACGGCCCTCGAGCAGGTGGGCAAGGCCTGGTTTGAGTGGCAGGGCACCTACTCGGCCATCTTCCTCATGGCAATCGAGCCGGGCGTCTTCGGCGAGCAGTTCTACGTGCTGGCCGCCCCCATCGTGCTTGCGACGTTCATTGGCGGCACGCTGTTCTTCACGCACGTGGTGCTGCGGGAGCTACTGGGTGCCGAGTGCGGCGTCTGGCTTGCCGTGAGCTGCGCGGCGCTGGCGGTGCAGCTCCTGCTCCAGCCCAGCCCCGTGGAGGGCATCTTCTGGTACAACAGCGCGGTCTACTACACCACCTACCATGCCGCCGCCCTTGCGCTTCTGGGGTGTCTCGCACGCATTGCCAACCCGCGGCGGCAGTCGCGCCCGCGCGGTGTGCTTGTGGCGTCCTGCCTGCTGGCGGTCTTCGTGGCGGGCGGCAACTTCGTAACGGCGCTCGTGGTGGCCGAGGTCATGTTCGCGATGCTCGTCGTGCTTATCATGCGCGGCCGCAGGAGCGCCATGGCGCAGCTTCCCCCCTTTGCGCTCATGGTGGTGGGTCTTGCCCTGTCCCTGGCCGCGCCGGGTAACGAGGTGCGCCAGGTCACGCAGTTCCCCGAGGACGGCATGGGCGTCTGGGACACAATTTGGAACTCCTCGCTTGCGTGCTTTCAGTACGTCCAGCAATGGTCGACGGGTATCGTGCTGTTGCTTGCCATCATGTGTGCGCCGCTTGCCCTGCGCGTGGCGCGGCGCGCGGCGGCAGATGGCTGGCACTTCCCGCTGCCGGCCCTCGTGGCCGTGGGATCTGTGGCCCTCTTCGCCACGAGCTTCACGCCCACGTTCTGGGCGCAGGGCTCGCCTGGCCCGGGCCGTGTGCAGAACTGCCGGTTCGACCTGTTCGTGGCGCTTGTGCTCCTGAACCTGTTCTGGGTGTGCGGCTGGCTTGCGGCCCAGCGTCTCGAGCGCGGCGAGCGCCCCCGTCGCGAGCCGATCTCCGGCGACGTCGCCATTGCCTTTGGCCTGGCCGCCCTCGTGGCCGTGTGCGTCGTGGGGTCCATGGCGGCAGACAAGGATCTGGGCGAGCAACTCTCGAGCGTCTCCGCCGCGCGTTCGGTGGCGAGCGGGCAGGCCGCCGCCTATGACGAGCAGGTGTGGCAGCGCCTGGAGACGATTGAGTCCTCTTCGGCCTCGAGCCTCACGGTGCCCTTCTACACCAATGTGCCGCACGTGCTGCTCATGGGCGACATCCGCGACAACATGAACAACTACATCAACTACCGCCTTGCCCAGTGGTACGGCAAGGACTCGATTATCGGCTACTACGCGCCGACGACAACCTCGCAGGCCATCGGCTCCTCCTCGGGGGCCTGATGGCGGCCGAGAAGCGACCGTCGGCGGCAGGCGCGCTCCCTGCGTCCCAGATGTGCTCGCGGGCATGCGGGCGCGTTGGCGCCGTGCTCGCGCGGGCAGGCCTTGCGCTCTCGGCGCTCGTCCTCGGCGTGGTGCTCCTGGTCGTCGTGCTGTCTACCGTGTGGCTCATGACGGGTGCGAACGACGGGAACCTCACGCAGAGCATGTCGGTCTACACCGTGAGGGGGTTGGAAACCTGGTCGGTCCTCGCGGCGGGCCTCGTCGGCGGGCTGCTCGTTGTCTTCCTGTGCTGGCTTGCCGCCACGCGCGGCTCTGTGCTCGACGGGCCGCGGGCGGCACGAACGCTCGTTGTCGTCACGCTCGCGGCGCAGCTCGTCGTCATCTTCGCCATGCAGACGCGCGACACGTACTGGGGCGACTCCTGGATGATCGACGACTTCGTCTCGAAGGCGGCGCTCGAGGGCATCGGCTCGCTCTTCCGTGGCCCCTACAAGACGCTTTTCTACGACGCGCGACTCTACTTTGCGTGCTATCCCTTCCAGGCGACGTTCTTCTGGCTGCTCTTCGGGCTGCGTCTTGTTTTCGGGAGCGGCTGCTACATGGCGTTGCAGGCGCTTTCGGCCATGGCGACGAGCCTGGGCGTGTGGGCCCTGCTCGACCTGGGCGCCTCGCTGACGGACTCACGGCCCGCACGGCGCGTGCTCTGGGTGCTTGTCGCGCTCTGCCTGCCGATGTACTGGCTCTCGACGTTCCTCTACGGCAACGCCATGGGCTGCGGGTTTGCCCTCGTGTTCCTCGCGATGCAGGCGCGGGCAATGCGTGCGGCCTTTTCCGCCGGGCCCGAGGCCGCCGGTGACGGGCCCGAGGACGCCTGCGGGAAGTGCGGGTTCATGCTGGCGGGCATAGCGCGCGACACTCGGGCGCGTTCGTGTGCCTGGGCGCTGGCGTCGGTGATTCCCCTTATGATTGCCCTCTGCATCAAGGCGACGTTCGTGCTCTTTGCCATCGGGGCGCTGATTGCGTGGTTTGTGGTGGCCCTTGTGCGGAGGAGTGCCTGGGGTCTCGCGGGCTGCGCGTGCGCGGTGCTCGTGGCGCATGCCGTTTCGGGCCTGCCGTTCGAGGCGCTGCGCGCGGCGTCGGGTGGGTACGAGTTTGGCGACCCTCTGACGACGCTCAACCATCTTGAGCTCGGTCTCCGCATGGGGCAGGGCGAGTTCTACGTGAGCGTCGACGGCGGCGACGTGACCTATGCCCCGGGCGGGTGGTCCAACCATGCCAACGCAGTGTGGTCGGCATCGGGCGAGAGCGCAGAGCTCCAGAATGACGTGGCGGCTCGTGAGCTTGCCCGTGATGCGCTCACCTTTGCTGACTACCCCTCCTATACGGTGTGGTTCTTTTCGCTCAAGCTGGCGACCGAGTGGGCCGATCCGACCTACCAGGCGCTGTATTACCTGTCGATGTGCGGCAACGCCTGGGGCCAGCGTCCGAACCCCGCCGACCTCTCGACCCCGGTAGGCATGGTGTGCACCCTCGCCACCTTCGTGCTCGACGGATACCAGACAGTCGCCTTTGCGGGGGCTTTTGCCTACGTGGCATGGCTCGTGCGCAGGTGGGGGAGGCGTCCGCGGGGCGGCACCGATACGACCGGGGGCGGTGCCGCAGGGTTGGGCTCCGGCGCGGACAACCCGGTGGCCCTGCTGCTGGCAGCCGTGTTCTTCACGGGCTTTGGGTGTTACCTGCTCTGGGAGGCCAAGGCCGTGTACGTGCTGCCGTTCGCCATCGCGATGCTGCCACTGTCTGCGGTGGGCGTGGAGGCAGCGCTGCGGAGGGCGTCGAAGCGGGTTACCGCGTAAGGCCGTTTGGGGTAGCGTGCGTATGGGGCGTGCAGCTCACGAGACGAGACGGCAATCACGGCTGTGATCATTCGCTAAACTATAAAAGTTGCGCGTCGCGGCCCCGCGGGGGTTCGTTCGCGCGTCTATCGTAGACAAGCACCGCCTGCGGGCTTCCGCTTCGGTGAGGGTGCTACCGATTTTGGGAGGAAACCCGTGCTGTCAGTTGACGAACAGATGAAGGTCATCGCCTCGGGTGCTGCACAGATCGTGCCGGAGACGGAGCTGCGTAAGAAGCTCGAGAAGGGCACGCCGCTCAACATCAAGCTGGGCGTGGACCCCACGAGCCCCGACCTGCACCTCGGTCACGCTGTGCCGCTGCGCAAGATGCGTCAGTTCCAGGATCTCGGTCACAAGGTCACGCTCATCATCGGCAACGGCACCGCGCTTATCGGCGACCCGAGCGGCAAGAACTCCACGCGTCCCCAGCTATCCCAGGAGCAGATCGAAGCCAACGCCGAGACGTACGTCAACCAGGCCATGAAGATTCTCGACCCCGAGAAGACCACCGTGGTGCACAACGGCGACTGGATTCTCGCGCTCGACCTCAAGGGACTGCTCGAGCTCTGCAGCAAGTTCACCGTGGCGCGCATCCTCGAGCGCGACGACTTCACCAAGCGCTACCAGTCCCAGACGCCCATTGCCCTGCACGAGTTCCTCTACCCCGTGATGCAGGCCTACGACTCCGTGATGATCAAGGCTGACGTGGAGATGGGTGGCACCGACCAGCTCTTCAACCTTCTGGCCGGGCGTGACCTCATGGACAAGATGGGCATGGAGCCGCAGGTGGCGCTCACGATGCCGCTGCTTGAGGGCACCGATGGCGTGCGCAAGATGTCCAAGAGCTACGGAAATTACGTGGGCCTCACCGACGAGCCGGCCGACATGTACGGCAAGGTCATGAGCATCCCGGACACGATGATCGGCAAGTATTACCGCCTCGCGAGCACGCTGTCCGTCGACGAGGTTGACGCCATCGACGCCGCGCTGGCCGACGGCTCGGCCGATCCTTACAAGCTCAAGCAGGAGCTCGCGCGCAACATCTGCGGCCTCTACCACGGCGCGGGCTCGGGCGACGCGGCGCAGGAGGAGTTCCTGCACGTGCACCGCAATCGCGAGATTCCCGAGGACGTGCCCGAGGCGGCCGTGGAGATTGCGCCGGGTGACGACGGGCTTGTGTACCTGCCGCGCGTGCTCGTGGCGGCGGGGCTCTCCAGCTCGGCGAGCCAAGGTCGCCGCGACATCGACGGCGGTGGCGTGAAGGTTGACGGCAAGGCCGTGGCCGCGAAGACCTACAACGTCGACCCGGCGCTGCTCGGCAAGGGCGCGGTGCTGCAGGTTGGCAAGCGTCACTTCGTGAAGCTGGCGTAGGAGCGAGCGGTAAGTTCGGTCGGTGCCTGTATGCAGTTGCGGGGCTCCCGGTGCGTTAGGGCCGGGAGCCCCGTGTCGTACGGCTCGCTGCGGTGAGCTGCAGCGTGTTGCGGTGACAGTTTTGCGGTTCGTGCGGAGCTAGCGGCGGTGCGGTGACAGATTGCGGGTTCGTGCGGAGTTCCCGCGGCGGACGGGGTCGATGGCTGGCGGCGAGTTGACATTTCTACCAGTAGGTATACCTGTAAGATATATACGTCGTAGCGATTGGCTGACAAAAGTGCGCCTCATGCTCAGCACGAAAGCGAGTATTGTCAGCAGCGACAAGCGAGCTCGGCACGAGCGCACGTTTTGTCGGTCAGCGGAAGATAAACTCTACACGGCCCCGCATTTTGTCTGCCGGGGCGAGTCGAGCCCAGCACGAGCCTGGCTTTTGTCCTTGCGGGCCCTCGTAATGCCCGTGCGCGAAGGGGATGCCTCCACATGGCACGTGCGAACGGCAAAGGCGTGCGACACGGTCTCGTCCTTGCGTTGATGCTCGCGGCGGCGGTTCTTGCGGAGCCGTCGCTTGCCGGGGTGCGGGGCTTCCTCGCGCCGGGGGACGCCCAGCCTGCTACTACGACGTCGCCCGCTTCGTCAGGTGCCGCCGCGGGCGACGGTACGGACGGCGTCTATCAGCCCACCTCCTGTGACGCAGCCGCCTGTCCCGAGTACTACCGCGTGACGGGCGCGGCCAACGTGCCCGCGGACGCTCCCACGCCGGGCGAGGTTCGCTACGGCGGGCTTGACGCGCTCGGGCGCACGCAGCGCGTGGAGGCCACGGTCACGTACGGGATGTACGAGACGGCCCGCGGCCACGAGGCGCACTTCGACAAGGACGACAACCCGTCCGGTTGGGGTCACAACGCCGAGGTCACCATCGAGGCGCCGAACGGCCGCAGCTACCACGGCTACTTCTGGAACCGGAGCCACCTGCTGGCTGACAGCCTGGGCGGTGCGGCTGCGCGCGACAACGTCATCACCGGCACGCGCATGCAGAACGTGGGAGCCAACGACGGCGAGGGCGGCATGGCCTTCGAGGAGTCCCGCGTGCGCGACTGGCTGGCCTCGCATCCGGATGGCGCGGTCTACTACGCCGCCACGCCCGCCTACGTGGGCGACGAGCTCGTGCCGCGCTCCGTCTTCGTGGACGTTCGCACCTCGGACGGTACCATCGACGAGCAAGTCGAGGTATACAATGCCGCATACGGCTATGACATCGACTACATGACCGGAGAGTTCTTCTCGGCATAGACGCCGGAAGCTCGCCTTGCCGTCCCTTGACCTTTAGCTTTCAAAATCACAATAGAACATGCCGAATACGTTGTATTCGTACCTGGCGGGCATATCCATTATGCCCGCCTTACCCCATCCTACCGTTGCGCTCATGAGAATCCGGGCGCTCGTCACTACCATCGCTCACAACTGATGGTCACGTGTGTTAGGGCGCATCCGCGATGCGAGCGCGCCCTGCGAATGCGAGGGGTAATGGCAGCCGAATCTACAACCCGGGGCAGTGCGGCCGATGCCGCCTCAGGCCCCCTGCCGCTGGGAAGCATCGTCCGACTCAAGGGGGCGAGGCGTCGCGCGATGGTTGTGGCGCGCTGTCTTGAGGTGACCACCAAGTCCGGCAAGGTGCTGTTTGACTACGGCGCCTGCGCGTGGCCCGAGGGCATGCTGGGGAACCGGATGGTCTACTTCAACGCCCCGTCCGTCGAGGAGGTCGTGACCCCCGGCTTCGTGGACGACGAGGAGCGGGAGTTTGCGGAGCGCATTCGCGAGGCGACGGATCGCTCTTCTCTGCCGCGGATGGACGTGGCCGAGAAGCCCGCCGGAGCCGAGAGCCCGGGCGCTGCCGCGCCCGACTCCGCCCGCACCGCGTCCGCTGCCGGCAGTGCACCTGCCGGAGGCGATGCCCGATGATGACCCAGTCTGAGGCCAGCGCACGGCTCAGGAGCTACCGGTGCAAGCAGGGCGAGTGCCGCGCCCGGATTGCCTCCCTCGACG
>OIXX01000807.1_pt1 | contig 14716 bp, 8 predicted proteins | sample 1588161 | NCBI WGS metagenome assembly OIXX01 (sample SAMN03283274) | human gut metagenome | biome: human-associated habitat; material: feces | host: Homo sapiens | place: Peru | collected 2012
CCGACAATAGAAGAAATATTAAAAGAAGATGCGGGATCGGAAGACTATCATAAAGTATTGTCGTTGTTCGGTATAGAAGAGTTCTTGCCGAAGAAGCTGATCTTCCTGTCCAGCGGCGAGTTGAGGAAGTTTCTGATTGTCCGGACGTTGTTGAAGCGTCCCCGTGTCTTGATACTGGATAATCCGTTTATCGGGCTGGATGCTCCTTCGCGAGGTATCCTGGTGGAAATGTTGCAACAAATGACGAAATTGAAAGGCGTGCAGGTGGTTTTACTGCTCTCCAATCCGGACGATATCCCCGAAATGATTACACATGTCTTGCCGGTCAAGCAGCGCAGATGCCTTCCGGTTTGCAGCCGCGAGGAATTCCTGGCGCAAACAGAGCTGATAGCCGAATTGTTCCCGTCCGAAAGGAAAGGCGATTCCGTTTGGAACGGACCGTTTTCGCTTCCGGTAGAGGAACGGAAAGAGCCTTCCACCCATCTCGTCACTTTCAGGATGGAACATGTTTCGATCAAATATGGTAGCCGTACGATCCTGAAAGAACTGGATTGGGAAGTGAAGAACGGAGAGAAATGGGCCTTGTTCGGTCCGAACGGAGCCGGCAAATCGACTTTGTTGAGTTTGATTTATGCCGATAACCCGCAATCGTATGCCAACACGCTTTATCTTTTTGACCGGAAACGCGGTTCAGGCGAAAGCATTTGGGATATAAAGAAGCGCATCGGATATGTTTCCCCAGAAATGCATCTTTTCTATATGGAGAATGTCCCGACGCTGAATATCGTCGGTTCCGGCTTTTTTGACTCGATCGGGCTGTTTCGGAAATGTACGGAACAGCAGCAACAGGTCGCTTTGGCCTGGATGCGTGTCTTCGGTATCGAAGGTTTGAAAGACCGTTCTTTCCTTACGCTTTCTTCCGGCGAACAGCGGTTAGCGCTTTTAGCCCGTGCGTTCGTCAAAGATCCTGACCTGATTATACTGGATGAGCCGTTGCACGGTTTGGATGTGAGCAATAAGAAGAAGGCGGCTGCCATCATCGAGCAGTTCTGTTCGCGTCCGGGCAAGACGCTGATCTATGTCACGCACTATCCGCATGAATTGCCGGCTTGCGTGGATAAACGTTTTGAATTGGTTAAACACGCTTAAGGATTTGTCTGATGAAATACAAACTTGTCGTCTTTTGGTTGATCGTTTTCGGAGTTTTGTTTGCTTTTTTGCAAACGGGTTTCGAGTATCACTTTTACTATATAGAGCAGAGCCAACTGTTTTTGTTTTCCGAGACGTATATAAAGAATAAACTGGTGCTTCCGGGAGGCTTTTCCATGTTGGTGGCGGAATTCCTGGTACAGTTTTTTATCCGCTCCTATGTTGGAGCGTTGGTCACTGCGGCTTTGCTGACGGGTGTCGGGATTTGCACGGCCGGTATCGTGAAGCGGGTCGCGCCTGCTTCGAAGCTCTTTATCCTCTATGTGTTGCCGATGTTGGCTTTGCTGTTCATGCATTTCGACTTCAATTACCGGGTCCAGGGTACTGTTAGCTATCTGATGATGGCAGCTTTGCTTTGCGGATACATGCGGATACGGAATGGGCTTTTTCGCCTGGTTGCAGGTTGCGTGTTGGTTCCGGTCTTGTTTTGGCTGGCAGGATCGATTGCCGTCTTGTTTGCCGGGATGGCCTGTTTGTTCGAAGGGATGCAGAAGACGCCCAAATGGTATGTCTCGTTGATCGGGGTTGCTGAAGTTTTGCTATTGGGCCTCGGAGCGGTTTCTTTTTCTTTGATGGGAGAATACCGATGGGCTTTCGAACCGGATCTGTATTATCATAATACGCTCCATCCTAAAGAAATCATTTATTATTCCTGGATTTGCCTGCCTCTGGTTTTTCTCATTGCTTTCTTTTTCCGGAATAAAAAAGAACAGTCAGGGAAGAAATGGCTTGCGGGGATCGTTTGTTTCGTTCAGCTGGCGATGGTCGGCGTTGTTCTGTGGTGGGGAATGCCCAAGTATAGCGATGCAAAGACGCTGAAGTTGAAAAAACTGGATTATTTTACCCGTACGGAACAATGGGACAAGACGATAGAAGAGTGCAAAGGAAAACTGACCAACTTCTTGTATATGTGTCATCTGAATATGGCATTGGCCAATAAGGGAGAACTCTCTGATAAAATGTTCAACTTCGACCAGAGAGGACCGCAGGGGTTGCTTGTGCAGTGGAATAAATCGGAAAATATCTCTTGCCTGCTCAGCGATATCTATTTTACGATGGGAGCGACCGCTTCTTCGCAGGAAATGGCTTTTGAAGGTTATGTGAGCGCCATGGAGGATGGTAATCCGCGTATGTTGAAAAGATTGGTGCAGACGAATCTGATTTACGGCACTTACCCTATAGCTGAAAAATATATCTCGGTACTTGAGAAAACGTACGCATACCGGGATTGGGCCCGCTCACAGCGCAAATTCCTTTATCAGGACGAAGCTGTCGAAAACGATCCCGTATTGGGAGCCCGCAGGCGGATGTTGCCCGATCGGAATTCGTTGGCCATGATAAACGGATTGGCGGGAGACTTGGAACTTTTCTTGAAAAAAGGACCGGCCAATTCTGCCGCTTTGCAGTATTTGGGCGCGATGTATTTGCTGGCTAAAGATTTGGAAGGATTTAAAGCTCTGGTGGAGAAATATTACGGGACGGAGTTTCTGCCCGCCTTGCCGGTGCATTTCCAGGAAGCCGTCATTGTGATGTCTGAAAAAGAACCGGACTATTGGAAACGTTTCAATATCTCCGAAACGACAGCAACCCGCTTCGCCGACTATAAAAAGCAAGTGCTTGCGAACCGCAATAACAGTGCTATAGCCGGGTTGTTGAACCGCTCGTACGGGAATACCTACTGGTTTTACTTTATGTTTAAATGATGTTTAAGGACATGGAAAGAAAGAATATATATGTATGTATGCTGGCCGCTTTGTTGTCTTGTTCCGACTCGGTGAAGGTGAGTCGTACATTGGACGAAATGCCCGCTGTTTTTCCGGATTATAACGGAGTGGTGATTCCCCCTAATATAGCTCCCCTGAATTTTGCATTGGACGGCCAGAATGCCGGATCGAGTGCTGTTTTTTCTTTTGAAGGGCAACAATTCGAGGTGAAAGGCAAAAAGGGCGGTTTTGTGATTCCTCCTTCCAAATGGAAGAAATTGTTGGAATCGGCTGCCGGTAAGTCCATACAGGTGACGGTCCGGGTGAAACAGGGTAATGAATGGATGGCCTATTCTCCTTTGACCATCCGGTCGCTCCGGAAAAAATAGACGCTTATCTGGCTTACCGCCTGATCGATCCGGGATATGAGTTGTGGAACAAGATGGGAATCTACCAGCGTGACCTTGAGAGCTATACGCAAACTCCCATTATAGAAAACAAGATGAGTGGTAACAATTGTGTGAATTGCCACTCGTTTTGCATGCAGAACCCGGATAAGATGCTGTTCCATATGCGTGAGACTTTTCCGGGAACGATCCTGGTCGATGGCGATAAGATTGAAAAACTGAATACCAAAACGAAGGAAACAATTTCTTCTTTGGTTTATCCATCCTGGCATCCTTCGGGCAAATATGTGGCTTTCTCTGTGAATACGACCAAGCAGGCTTTTCATCTGAATGACAAGAATAGGGTGGAAGTATATGACGAGGCTTCCGATGTCGTGGTGTACGATGTGGAAAAACATGAGATAGTGACGGCTTCGAACATCTTTTCGAAAGATGCTTTTGAAACATTCCCGACTTTCTCTCCCGACGGGAAGACACTCTATTTCTGCACTGCTGAGGCACGGCCGATTCCGCAGGAATACTCGGAAGTCAAATATAGCTTATGTTCCGTCTCCTTTGATCCGTCGACACGTGCTTTCGGGACGCAGGTCGACACGCTTTACAAAGCGAAGGAGGGTGGGATGAGTGCTTCTTTCCCGCGTGTTTCGCCTGACGGGCGTTACCTCTTATATACGTTGTCCGGTTATGGAAACTTTTCGATCTGGCATAAAGATGCAGATTTGTATATGGCGGACCTCCGGACAGGCACGAGCCGTCCGTTGACGGAAGTGAATAGCGACGATGTGGAAAGCTATCATTCTTGGAGTAGCAACAGCCGTTGGTTTGTTTTCAGCAGCCGGCGGATAGACGGCCTATATACACGTCCGTATATTGCTTATGTGGACGAAGATGGCAAAGTAGGCAAGCCGTTTCTGCTGCCACAGAAAGACACGGAGTTCTATCACTCCTTTATGAAATCCTTTAATATCCCGGAATTCATAACCGGAAAGGTAAAAGAGCAGGGCCGGGTCCTGGCCATTAAGGCAAAAGAGGATAAAGGGACGGATGTCCGGTTCGCGAAATGATTCTTACGATAAGAAAGGAGTACCAATAAAAAAGGTGTGTCGAACATTTCGGCACACCTTTTTTTATTGATATCGACTGATAATTACAATCAGGATTCTTTGTTACTTATGGTTCATCTTGACATACTGTCCGCCGAAAGAACCGGCGCCGCATACAGCGTTGTAGGCATTGATGTTCAAGAATCCGCCTTTAGCAGTGAACTGTCCGTTAATGCTATTGGTTCCATTAACATCTTCCATCCAGACATCACCATATTTATCATGGACAAAGATGAGCTGTTGAGCCGGAATGGAGATTTTGCCGGAAGCCGGATCGTAGACAGCATCGATGGTTTTACCACCGTCCCAAAGGTTCGTGATCTTGATATCGGTCGTACTTCCATTGACAAATTCGACAGTTACTTCGTAAGCATCTCCTGCAGAATCATCATCTGTGCTATAATCGACAGCAGTGTAAGTGCCGTTCAGATCATAGACAGGAGCGGCAGGAGTGGTTACCGTCGTTACTTCGCTCACTTTGGTTCCGCCGACAGTATAGGCATAGCAACGGATGTAGTAAGTCGTTGCTTCTGTCAGGTTACCGATGGTTGTCGTGAAAGAGGTTGCTACTTCTTCACTCTTATAGGAGCTGTAGGTTGCAAAATCGGCTGATGTCGATAGCATGAAGCCGGCTTCCAATACACCTTCTGTTCCACTGATACTTCCGCTTGCGGAAATTTCCGAAAAACTTGGGGTGGAAGCACCACTCATTGAAGCTGTCACGTCACTGGCCTGTTCATATTGGCCATCTATATCTGCTTTGTCATCTATTACATCGTAACAGCTCGTTACGGCAATGGACAAAGCCATGCATGAAATGAATGTTTTAAATATATTTTTCATCTTGTTCGATTCTTAAGTTTAAAGATTACGGATTTTGATCGTCTTCGCTAATCAAGGTGTTTTCCTGGATTTCAGACAGAGGTATCTGATAGGTCCATCTTACATCTTGTGCATCCACTTTGATATCGAAACTCGGTAAATGGTTGTTACCTTCATAAGTACGGTCGATACCCTTGTTCAGACGTTTCAAGTCATAGAAAGAGAAACCTTCTCCCCACAACTCTATACGACGTTGCAAATAAACGTCTTCGACTGTCACGGTTGCTTTATTCCAGCTCGGCTGGCGTTTGCTCATCAACACTTTCAATACTTCGGCTGCTTTGGCGCCTTGATTCAGATGAGCATAAGCTTCTGCTTCGATCAGAACCATTTCGGCTGCACGCATGTACATGTAGTTTTCGGTCCAGTCGCTTAAATGTCCGAATTTGATGTTGGCATAAGGCAATTGTGCGCCGGTAGTAGGCTGGCTTGCATCTCCTTCCGGTCCGTTGAACCATTTTTTTCGTCCGTCATCTTCCGGAATCTGTGAATACAATTTAGCATCGATCAAACGAGGGGCATAACCGATACCGGCATATCCCGGTGCAAGGTTGGATATCATGGAGAAGAAAGATGCGTAAGCTGTTTGCGTTTCGGTGGTATGGGCAAATCCCCACATCCATTCGACGTTGTTTACCGTCACGAATCCGTCATACAGGCCTGAAGCATTGGATTCCATGATTGTATAACCGGCACGGGCTTTGTTGGCTGCGGCAGCTGCCTTTTCCCACTGTTGGCTCAGCAAGTAGTAACGTGCGAGGAAACCGTTGGCAACGCTGGCGTCGACATAGTTTTTGGATGGACGTGTATAACCGGCTTCCAGGTTTTCGACGGCTTTCAACAGGTCGCTTTCGATCTGGGCGAATACTTCTTTAACCGTGTTACGTCCCTTTGCAGCAGCGATCTCTTCATCGGTTTTACCATCGGCGCTGACATACATCAACGGAATACCCGGAGCGTCAGAGTTGATGTTTCCGGAGGCATCTACTGTAAACTGGTACAGCTGGATCAAGTGCATGTATGAGAGCCCGCGGATGGCAAACGCCTGACCTAACAAACCCTTTTGCGAAACTGTTTCTCCTCCTTCCGGATAGAGGCTGATAATTTCGTTTGATTTAGCGATCATCGTATAGAAGTTCGTCCAATGGCATTTGGTACGGCGGTAAGCCTCTAAACGGTTGTCCAATTGATAGTCGTATTGGAACCAATGGGCAGCCCCCATGCTGATGTCTTGTCCCATCATGTCTGTGGCATGCAAAGAACCCATGTAGCCGAAATCGTCGTGTGCGCCACTGTTTGTCTGGCTGTAGGTAACCATCCACGACCACATGCCGTTCAGGAATACATCCGGATTTTTACCTGCGGCTTCACCGGCTGCACTTTCATCAAGATGTTGCGTATATTCCGTATCGAAGAACGAATCGCCGCAGGAGGTCAGTCCTGCCAGTGCGATCATGCTTGCTGCGATATATTTTGTAAATTTCATATTTGTCTATGTTTTTATATTGTCTGTTATAATTAGAATGTCAGGTTCAAACCGATGGAATAGGTACTGAGAGCTGAGTATGAGAATTTGGTCGTACCATTGAAATACAAACGTGGATCCAAACCTTTGCGTTTTGAGAGCAACCACATGTTGTCACCGGTCAGGTACACGCGCAATTTTTCGACACCTGCTTTTTTCAAGAGGTTGGATGGTAACGAGTAGCCCAACGTGATGTTACGCAGACTGAAATAAGAGGCTTTCGTCAAGAAGAAATCCACGTAGTTGCCGTTCGCAATGGATTGATCCTGGCTTGAATAACCCAATGCCGGGATATTTGTGTTTGTATGGGTCGGAGTCCAACGGTTGAACATGTCCTTGTGGAAATTGGAACCTTGGTCTCCCGGATTCATCAAGCTTGAATAAGAACTATCGTAAACATAGCCACCCAGCTGGAATGCAGTTTGGATTGTCAAATCGAATCCATAAGCTTCGAATGTAGAGGAAAGACCGCCGACGAATTTAGGAATGGAAGATTTGCCGGACTGGCGACGTGTTGCGTCTCCGATTTCTGCCACTTTTTCAATTTCTCCGGTTTCGTTTCCGTTTTCATCTTTTAGATATTTATTATACAGCGGTGTTCCTGTTTCCGGATCAACGCCTGCATATTCGTATACATAAAAGTCATACAAGGAACCGCCTAATTTTCTCCAGTAAAGACCAGCTTGATATCCGTCGGGATAGTCGCTTGCCGGTTTGGAGGCTGGGAGCTTGGTCAGTTTGTTTTTATAAGTCGTTCCGTTCAGCGCAACATTCCACTTGAAGTTTTTGTTGTCGATGATGTTCGCATTGATATCGAATTCGAAACCGGTGTTCTTCATATCCATTTCATTGCGGTAAATGTAAGTCGGGCTACCTTCGGATGTTGCCAACGGGCTTTGGTAAAGCATGTCTTTTGTCTCTTTGATGAAGAAATCAAGATTCACGTCGATACGATCCCATAAGCCTAATTCGGCACCTAAGTTGAAGTTGTTACTCTTTTCCCATGTCAGATCTTTATTTCCGCGCAATGTTTTCGTGAAAGCGGCATCGCCATCCACTCTGTCTACAGTGTACAGGTCGGAATAAGCTTTCCAGATTGTATATCCGTTTGCATCCAAGATATTGTCATTACCTTGTGTACCGAAGCTGGCTTTCAACTTCAAGTTGTCGATTGCATGGTTGTCTTTCAAGAAGTTCTCTTCTTTGATTCTCCAAGAACCACCGATAGCCCAGAATGTACCCCAACGGTTGTCTTTGTAGAATTTAGAAGAACCGTCGCGACGGAGACTGGCTGTTACATAATATTTGTCAGCATAGTTGTATTCTGCTTTTCCGAAATATCCTTCCAAAGCATATTCAGCCGTGTAGCTGTTCAAGCCCTGGTATTGGGCGGCATTATTGAATTCAGGGTTGGTCGGGTCGGCGAAATTCGTCATGTGGCCTTCCATGTAGCTGTATTTGTCATTTTTTGTTTCATGTCCCAACAATACATTAATATTATGCTTGTCGAAAGAACGTGTCCAGTTTAACAGCTGGTTGACATTCAATGCTCCACGGCGAGTGTTGTATTTGTAACCACGTCCGCCTAAGCTTGCAGCGTCACCACCGATAGGGGTTGAGAAATCCGTCTGGTTCGTGTTGAACACATCGTAAGCGATATTCAACGTGAATTTGAAATCTTTCAGGAAATTAGCTTCCAAATAGCCACGAGAACTTAAATTGTCTCTCAATATTTTGCGGATGTTTTCCTTGGCTACAGCCAACGGGTTTTGTTCGGAAGCGTAAGGACGAGCGTTTTCGGTACCGAAGTCATATCGTACGTTTCCTTTTTCATCATACATCAGCTGGCCGTTTCCGTCATACAGGTAGATCGGATAGATCGGTGCGATGTTTTGAGAGAACATGAAAAGGTTGGAGTAGTTGCTGCTTTCATCGCCGAATGTGCTTCGTACCGTATTGGCGTATGCGATGTTTCCGCCGACTTTTACATATTGGCCGATCTTTTGGTCTACTTTTACACGTGCAGATATACGTTCGAAATCAGAACCGACAACATAACCATTGTCAGACAAATAGCCTAAAGAAGCATAAGCCTGTGTGTTTTCCGTACCACCGGCAATATTGATGTTGTATTCTTGGCGGCTTCCATTTTCAAACGGGTCTTTCGTCCAATCGTCAGCCCATTTATAGGAAGTTGCAGCCGAATTCAGTTTTCCGGTTAACGGATCGATCAAAGCATTGTCAGCAACACCTGCGAATTTGTTATATTTCAAGTTCTTGGAAATTAAATTCTGAGCTGCATATTGACTTGCACCTGCATATCCCATTGACGGAATCAAACTGTTCCGGTAAGATTCGTACATCATTTCATAATATTCGCCGGCATCGGAAATCACGTCGTATGATTTGACGCCACGAGCGTTGAAACCATAGCGTGCTTCGAAGTTGATCCTGGCTTTTCCCGACTTGCTACCTTTAGTCGTGACGATGATCACACCGTTAGAACCACGAGCACCATACATAGAGTTGGCGGCAGCATCTTTCAGTACGGTCAGAGACTCGATATCCTGTGTGGAGATTGAGTTCAAAGAACCTTCGTAAGGAACACCATCCACAACGATCAGTGGCTCTTGGCTACTTGAAATAGAACCGATACCACGGATACGGATGTTTGCACTTGAACCGGGAGTACCGGAAGAAGATGCGATCTGTACACCGGCAATGGAACCTTCCAAAGACTTGGAAATGTCTGAAACCTGCATTTTTTGGATTTTTTCTCCTCTCATTGTAGAAGCCGCTCCGGTGAAAGACGATTTCTTTGCCGTACCGTAAGCAACAACCATCACTTCGTCAAGCATCTGGTTATCGTGCTCCAACACGATGTTAAGTTTTGATTTCACTTCAATTTCCTGGGATTTCATACCCACATAGGAAACTACCAGAGTCTTTGCAGAACTCGGTACATCCAGTGAAAATGCACCGTCAAAATCTGTTACTGTACCTATAGTCGTACCTTTAACAACTATAGATGCACCAATGATGGGCTCGTTGTCTTCCGCCGAAATAACAGTACCTGTCACTTTCGTCGTCTGAGCGTTGGCCATCCCAATACCTAATAATAGGCAAAATAAAAGGAAAGTTAACCTTTTCATAGACACACTTTTTTTGTTTAACTTATAAATAACTAATTTGCACTATCTATTTTATACGTATTATACGTACAAACAATGTATAAATATTCCTAAGACAGGGCAAATGTAATAATAAATTTATTATAACAACAAAAAACTAATAGTATTTCATGAAAGGAGGGATGAAAATTAACAAAAGGTTATGCAAAATCTATATTTTAGATCGATTTCGTACGGAATGTCTTTCGTTTTGCCTCTTTTAAAATTTTCTATTTTTAACCTCTCGTCCAAGTGTCGTTTTGGGACGATTTAGGGAGGTAAAAAAACGGCTTAGGTTCACATGGGTAGAAAATTATTAAAACCGGATAATGATTGGTCGATTTTCTTGTTGAAATTTTTAAACATTTTAATACTTGATGAATCCTGGCAGAGGAAGACGCATAATACAGATAAGCATGACTCGGTAAAGCTGGTAGAAATCTGGTCCTATTTGTATAAAAAGAACTTTTGTATACATTTGGTAAGTTGTTGATATATAATATATTGCCAAAATGTGATTTGATCGTTTTTTTCCATCTGTTTTTAAATGTGGAAAATCTAATTTTCTGATAATTAATATTATAGCGTACGGGTGAGTTCTGCAAAGACTCTGGTAATTTCTTTTGTAGGTATGAAATCTCAAGAGGTCGGAGTGAAGTCAAAACTGAATATCGTGTTGGAACACGATAACCAGATGCTTGATGAAGTAATGGTTGTCGCTTATGGAACAGCGAAAAAAAGTTCTTTTACGGGATCGGCTGCAACAATTAAAAGTGAGAAAATCACATCTCGTCAAACCTCTAATGTTACAAATGCTTTGACTGGACAGGTTGCAGGTGTACAGACAACGAGTAATAACGGACAGCCCGGAAAAGATGCTGAAGTCCGGATTCGTGGCATCGGATCTATTTCTGCCAGCAATAAACCTTTATATGTAGTTGACGGTGTTCCTTATGACGGTGAAATTTCAGCAATCAGTACTTCCGATATCGAATCCATGACTGTGTTGAAAGATGCTGCTTCTAATGCTTTGTATGGTGCCCGTGGCGCTAATGGCGTAATTTTGATTACAACAAAAAAAGGTAAAAGTGGTGAAGCGAATGTCAAATTCGATGCAAAATGGGGGGTGAATAAACGTGGAGTACCTAACTATGAAACGATTAATGATCCTGCGAAATTTTATGAACTGAATTATTCTTCTATTTATAATGCAGACTTGAAAGGATATGCTGCAGCCGGAGATTTAGTAAACGCCAATGCATATGCTAATCAAGCTTTACTTTCTGGAACATACTTAGGCTATCAGGTCTATTCTGTTCCGACAGGAGAATTATTGATCGGCATGGATGGTAAGTTGAACCCTAAAGCTACGCTTGGTTATTCCGATGGCACTTATTATTACATTCCGGATAGTTGGTCAGATGAAATTTTCGAAAATAATGTTCGGCAGGAATATAATTTAAGTGTTAGCGGTGCTTCTGACAAAATGAATTATTATATGTCCGCTGGCTATCTGGATGATCAAGGTATCGTTCCTAACTCCGGTTTTCAGCGTTATTCTGCTCGTTTGAAAGCGGATTATCAAGTAAAACCGTGGTTAAAAATGGGGGCTAATATTTCATTTACCCATTATGATAGCCGTGAACAGGATACAGAAGGTGGAACTTCGAATGCGAATATATTTTATGCCTCTAATATTATGGGAGCGATATATCCGATGTATATCCGTGATGCCCAGGGAAATATAATGACTGATAGCCGTGGTTTCCAACGCTATGATTATGGAAAGAAAGGACAGGATACGAATGGATCCCGTAATACTATCCCTAATGCTAATCCATTGGCCAGCTATATGTTGGACAAAATGAAATATTCCGGAGACGTAGTTAGTGGCAAATGGTTTGCTGATATTGATATCTGGGGTGGAATCAAAGCGAAAGTGAATATTGGAGTGGATGCCAATAATGTTCGGAATACCGATATGGTGAATCCGTTCTATGGTCAATACTCGGAAACGACAGGTGTCGGCGGTTTGATTTCTGTTTCCACCCAACGTACATTCAGTGTAAATCAACAATATCTGCTGACTTACAATAAAACGTTTAATGATATACACAACCTGGATGTTTTAGTCGGTCATGAAAATTATAATTATAAATACCAATATTTATATGGCCAGCGTGAAAAACTGTATAACCCGAATGTCCCGGAATTGGATAATGGCATTTCAAACCAATACAACTCATCTTATTCAAAAGATTATGCCACTGAAGGCTGGTTGTTCCGTGTACAGTATGATTATGATGGAAAATATTTCGCTTCAGCTTCTTATCGTCGTGATGCTTCTTCTTGCTTCCATCCGGATAATCGTTGGGGTAATTTTTGGTCTATTGGTGCAGGTTGGTTATTGAATAAAGAAGCTTTCCTTGAAAATCAAAGTTGGATTAATATGTTGAAATTTAAAATCAGTTACGGTTTACAGGGAAATGACAATTTGATGTACGAAGGTGGTTTGTATCGAAACTACTATCCGTATCAAGACCAGTTTACATTGGCCAACAGTAATGGGGATTTTTCAACTTCTCTATATTATAAAGGAAATAAAGATATTACATGGGAAACTTCTCATAGCTTCAATACCGGTTTTGATTTTACGTTATGGGGAGGCAAGCTGAGCGGTTCAGCTGAATACTTCTCCCGTAAAACGACAGATATGCTTTATTTCAAACCTGTTGCAGCCTCGATGGGATATTCTCGCTTTCCAGAAAATGTAGGTTCTATGGTAAACCGCGGTGTTGAAATCGATTTGAATTCGAATATTATCGAAACAAAAGATTTCTCATGGAGCGTAAATTTGAATATGACTCATTTTAAAAACAAAGTATTGGAACTGGCACCTGAGCTGAATGGCCAGATGATTGATGGCGGTCGTATCTATCGTGAAGGAGAATCCATGTATCAGCTTTATTTGCCGAAATATGCAGGTGTAAATCCAGAAACAGGGGAAAGCCAGTGGGCTTTGTTAGAGCCAGATGCCAATGGTAACACTGTTACAACGTCTTATTCTGCTGCCTCGGAAAATCGTTTTGCAACAGGAGATATTCTCCCTAAAGTATATGGAGGATTCGGTACGAGTTTTGCTGCTTATGGTTTTGACTTGTCAATATCGTTTGCTTACCAAGTCGGCGGTCGTATTTTGGACTACACATATCGGGAGTTGATGAGCCCTGCAGCTACAGGTAGTGCTTTGCACAAAGACATGTTGAACGTCTGGACTTCTGAAAACAAGAATACAGACATTCCTCGCATGAATATAACCGATAAATATACGAATAGGCAGTCTGACCGCTTTTTGACAAGTTCTGATTATCTGAGTCTGCAAAATATCACATTTGGTTATACTCTACCGAAAAGCTTGACTCGTAAGTTACAAATTGAAGGTGTTCGTTTGTACTTTGTAGCAGACAATGTTGCTCTGTTGACAGCTCGTAAAGGGTTGGATCCACGTCAAGGCTATGTTGCCTCAGATAATGTTTATTCACCGATCCGTACGATTTCTGGTGGTATATCATTGAATTTCTAATCCATTAAATTGTTTTTGAATATGAAATTAATAAACAAATATATGATGTTCGCAACAGCCACCTTTATACTGGCTTCTTGCGATTTGGATAAATATCCTGAAGGTCAATATGTTTCTGAAGGTCAGAAAGAAGAAACAATCAAAGACAGACCTAACTTGATTACGGCTGAGGTTAATGCCATGGCGGCTAAATTGAATGCTTTCGGAACAATCTCAGATGATGCTTCTACTTTCCACAATGATTATGGGATTCCTGCTGTTTCTATGGCTTTGGAGTCTGGTGGACAGGATCTTGTAGCATTGGTTACCGGATATAATTGGTTCAATACCTCCCAAAACTATTCAGACCGTGTTTATGATAGTTCTATGGATGAGCTGATCTGGAAAACTTTTTATAATCATTTGAAGGCTGCCAATAACGTATTGAACCTGATTGACCCGGCCACAGACGATGCTTCTTTGAAAATTTATCGTGGCCAGGCCTTGGCTGCTCGTGCATATGACTATTTGAATCTGGTTCAGATTTATCAGTTTACTTATGTAGGGCATGAAGATGCTTTGGCCGTACCCATTGTAACGGAAAAAATGTCTGACGAAGAAATGCAAAATAATCCTCGTGCAACGGTTCGGCAGGTATATGAGCAGATTATGAGCGATTTGAATCAGGCAGCAGAATTGTTGGCTGGTTTTGATAATGGAGCGAATAAAGACCAATTGGATGAAGCGGTCGTGTATGGTTTGCGTGCCCGTGCCAATCTTCTGATGCAGAAATGGACTGATGCGGCAAAAGATGCAGAAAGAGCTATTGCCGGTGGAACACCGCAATCATTGGCTGAAGTTTCCACTCCGACATTTAATTCTGCTACTGCAAATTCTTGGTTATGGGGTGTCATGATTACTCCGGATAATGATGTCGTACAAACCGGTATCATAAACTGGCCTTCTCATTTGTGTTCTTTTACGGGGAACGGATATACTTCAGGTGTTCCTGACGGATACAGAAAAGTGAATGCGGCTTTATATGACCAGATTCCGGATACAGATATTCGTAGACAATGGTTTTTGTCTCCGGACAACACCTCTTCTTTGATAGACAACGAAAAGGTTGAAGGTTATTCTATTGTAGAGTATTTT
>OIXX01000808.1_pt1 | contig 14647 bp, 15 predicted proteins | sample 1588161 | NCBI WGS metagenome assembly OIXX01 (sample SAMN03283274) | human gut metagenome | biome: human-associated habitat; material: feces | host: Homo sapiens | place: Peru | collected 2012
TCACCTTGATGTCCCGGGTGCCCTCGAGCGCCCAAAGCCGCTCCATGTACGTATCGCGGTCTACCCAAGCCACCATCAGCTCCTTCTCGGTTTCGAAACTCGAATATATCTAAAGTTTCGAAACCGAGAAGGCAATATGCGCAAGGGCGCGTCCGCGCGCAAGCAAGAGCCCGCTCTCAACACCGCCAGTCGAAAGGGAACACTCCGCTCCCGGCGGGAAAGCCGTCGCGCTGCCCGCTCCGCCTCTTCGATTCTGGCAGGCGCCCGAAATTGGGGCGCCCTTGATCAGCTTAGCCCGTTGATGGTTTCCTCGAGCTCCAACATGTAGGCGATTATCTCATCGATGCTCGGGTAGCTGCCGAACAGCATCGGCCTCATCGAGGCGTAATCGGCCGCCAACTCGTCGAGCCTGCCCTTTGGAGGGGCGAGCCTGAGCGTGCCGGGCTTCGCGTCGGCCAGCTTGGCCCACGGCGTGCGGTAGAACTTCTCTTTGAACCTGACGACCTGCTCGAGGAGGTCGGGCTGCGCTACGGCGCGGCCGAATACGAACGAGTGGCCGAGGCGGTACATGTCGTAGTAATGGCGGGAGTAGCGCCTGGGCATGGCCTTGCCCTCGGGCCTGTTGGCCTCCTGGTGCAGGATGGTGGCCTTCTCCCAGAACGTGCGCTCGGGACTCGCGGTGCGCACCGTGGTCGACAGCTCGGGCCCGAACGGGACCACGTCCGCCGCGTACGGGGCTATCGCCGCTTCCTCGGAGGGCGACCACGCTGCCATGGGCCCTATCTCCAGCTTGATGGTGTCGAGCGTGCCCGCCGACTCGTAGGAGCGCGGGTAGTCGAAGTACACGGTCTCCTCCTCGGCCCCGCACCTGACGGACGCCCCGGTGCCGAGGGACCCGGAGAGCGTAGCCCTGAGCTTCGGGACGAAGGCGTCGGCCAGGAAGGCGTCCGTGCGCTTGATGCTGTCGGCCTTGAACCGCTCCTGCGCCGATTTGCTGCGCGGCTCCCACGGTTCGTTCTCGCCGTAGCCCAGGAGTCGCCAATCGAGTATGAGGTCGATGTCCTCCGAGAAGCGCTCGATGAGCCCGAAGGCCTTCGACAGGCTCGTGCCGCCCTTGAACACCATGGACTCGGCGAAGCCGCTTCTGTGGAAAAGGTGGTCCAAGGTGTAGCACACCCAGAAGTCCTTCTCGACAACGGCCGGCGCAAGCGCCATCCTCTGCGCGGCGGCCTCGAAGACCAGCCTGCGCTCGTCGGTCGAGGCCCTAGCGATCCTGTCCATGCTTCGTCTCCCATATCTTCTTCGCGGCGTCGGCAACCCAGGAGGTGAGCCCCGCCGACTCTTCCAGGAACGCGCCGGCCTGCTCTTCAGTGAGGTTGCGCGCGAGCGCCCTGATTTCCTCGTCGCCCACGTTCTCGTGTCCGAGTGCCTTGAGGGCCTGCACGATGGTGCAGGTGATCTGCGAGCAGTCGAGCAGGTCGCGGTTGGCGCGGTGCCGGAGCTCGATATCGTACGGCCCGTACCCGTAGCGCTTGTACGGACCGCTGCTGACGTAGACGAGCTTTGCGGGCACCTGCGTGTCGAGGCCCAGCGCATTGAGCGCCGCGTCGCCGGACGGCGCGACGATCCACTTGTTGGCACGGGCGACGGCGCGCACGACCTCGTCGGCGCCGGCCGGCACCTCGGTGCCCATGAGCGCGCTGCGCTCCGGCGCGTAGTAGACGCCGCGGACGGCGCGGACGATCTCCCCCTTTGCATGCAGGCGCCCGAGCGCGTTGGCGGCGTTGCGCCGGCCCGCGACGTCGGAGAAGTCGGCGGCCGTGAAGGCCCTGCCGGCGCCGAAGCTCTCTATGCGCTTGGCGATGGCCTCTGCTTCTGTCATGGCATTCCTCCTTTTTGATGAAAATAGTATATACCTTTTTCATCAGATTGCCTCTGATCGCATTGGTCACCCATACATCACGCCCGCGGTCCCTCGCCGCGCCGGCACGCGCGCGTGCGCCCGGAGGCGGTTGCGCCTTCCGATCGCGGCCTGTGATCAGCGCCGCGACATCCCGAAAAGGTCGTCGCCGGGCCCTTTCTCGCGCGTTGCGCGTCTTCCGGACGGCGGCGCCTCGCCGAGCCCGTTGAAGATCTCCATGACCAGGGCGAGCTGCCTCTGGAGGTCCGCGTCGAGCTCGTCGGCGTCGCACACGGCGAGGAGCCGCTCCGCGAGCCCCTTCATGGAGTCGCGCAGCGCCCGCTGCGTCCGCGACGACGGCCTCACCGTCACCTCGGTTCCCGTCAGCCTCGCCATGATGTAGTCCTGCCTGCTCATGCCGCTCCAGGCGGCCATGTTGGCGATCAGCTCGTACTCCTCGGGGGTGCAGCGGAACGCCATCGTCTTGCTGCGCTTGCGGGCGCCGTTCTCGCAAGGCATCCTATTCGCCCCTCAGCTCGGAGAGCGCGCCGGCGATCTGCGCGCGCTTGGCGGGGAAAAGGTGCGCGTAGCGGTATGTGATGTCGATGGCCTCGTGCCCCACGCGCGCGGCGATGTCGAGGGCGGAGAAGCCCATGTCGATGAGCAGGCTCACGTGGCTGTGGCGAAGGTCGTGGACGCGTATCCACTTGACGCCCGACGCCTTGCAGCCGCGGTCCATCTCGTGCACGAGGAAGTGCTTCGTGAAGCCGAAGAGCCGCTCGTCGGGCGCGACGTCATCGCGCATCTCGATGAACTCCGCCATCTCGTCGCGGAGGAACACGGGCATCTTGATCGTGCGCGCCGACTTGCGCGTCTTCGGCTTCGTGACCACGTCCTCGCCGCGCAGCCGCTGGTAGGACTTGTTTATGCGCAGCTCGGACGTCTCCAGCAGGAAGTCCGAGGGCGTGAGCGCCATGAGCTCGCCGCAGCGTATTCCCATCCAGTAGAGGACCTCGAACGCGTAGAAGGCGAGCGGCTTGTCGGAGATTGCGTCTGAGAAGCGGAGGTACTCGTCCTTGGTCCAGAACTGCATCTCGCCGGCCTCCTTGCTGCCCATCTTGTCCACCTTGTGAACGGGGTTCTTCTCAAGGCTGTAGTAGCGCTCGGCGTGGTTGAAGATGGCGTTGAGCTGGTTGTTGATGATCCTCAGGTACGTGGGCTTGAAGCCGTCGCCGTCGGGCCTCGTGGAGCCCGTGAGGGAGTTTTGCCACCTGACGATGTCGACGGGCCGTATGTCGCACATGCGCATGTCGCCGAAGAACGGCAGGAGCTTGCTCTGGATGATGTTCTCCTTGGTGAGCCAGGTATGCTCGCGGACCCTCGGCCTCACCTCCGCCTCGTAGACCTTGCAGAAGTCGGCGAAGGTCATGTCCATGGCGTCGTCCTTGAGGGCCTTGAAGCTCTTCTCCCACAGAAGCGCCTCGAGCTCGGTCTGGAACCCCTTCTTGGTCTTGTGCCGCTTGGCCCCGCGCGCGTCGCGGTAGTAGAACTGCACGTAGAAGAGGCCCGTCTTCTTGTCCTTATAGGCTGGCATCGTCCACCTCCGGGAAGTAGCGGGCCTCGAACAGGTCGCTGCGGACGCGTCCGCGGATCACCACGCGCCCGAGGGCCTCCTGCTCCTTGTTCATCTGTCGGATCACCTCGTAGGCGCTGCCTTTCTTGTTTTTCAGGCGCTCCGCCACCTCGTCGGCGGTGAGCATGCTAGGCCTCGGCGTCCTCGCAACCGACTGTTCCATCTTGGGCCTCCTGTCTATCCGTACATATCCGTACGCCGATATTCCCGAGAATAATAGTACGTATCTGTACTATCAATAGAATTGCGTACAAACTCGTACGCTTGCGATAGATTTCATGCTTCCTAAGCTTCGTCATCCCGCCAGCAAGCGGCATTAGAGTTGTCTCTATGCGTGCTTATGGATAGAAAAGTTCTACCTACTGCAAATTTCATTCTCATCGCAAAGTAGTAAATACAAGAGATCTTATTAATACCTTATTACTACAATGAACTATTCTCTTACTACATTTCGTGCTATGCTTTCGTTGCTGCAGCGAAAGGAATGTGGATGAAGTCATACAACGTGAAGGAGATAGCCGAGCTACTCCAAACGAATCCCGAAACGGTCAGGCGTTGGATCAGGAAAGGCAAGCTCGAAGCGACGAGAGGACCTTCACGAAAGGAAGGCAGCTCGGTCTCTTCCGCGGCTTTGCAGAAGTTTCTAGAGAACTCACCAAAATACGCGGCTTCGGCTGCCGCGTTCATCTCATCGCCGGCCGCCATGGTTTCCGTCGGGGTGCTCACGGCAATCGGAGGAATAGCCGCGGCAAAAATGAGCACCGACAACGCTATCGAGAACGCATCAATAGACACGGTCCAGATATGCGCATACATCAACAGGGAAACGGATTCGCTAAAAGAGTCCATAGCAAGGAAGAAGAAGACCATAAGCCAGCTCACCCAAGAAATAGAAAAGGATGAGCGAAGTCTCGAAGAGCTGGAAAAGCTGCTCGAGCAGATAAAAGCCGGGGAGGCGGAGAAGCCGCCTCGAGCTGAAAGGAGCGAGGGTGAAGAAAGATAAGCACGACAAGACCGAGGGCAACGGCCGAGCGTTCGATGGCGTCAATGAGGTCGACGCTCCTCCCGTCGCGAAAAGCCGCCCGATAGGAAAAATTGGCATCGGGATGGCGGCGGGATTAGCGGTCGTTGCTGCTGGAGTTGGCATCAGCTTGCTCGTAAGCGGAAAGCTTGACCTTCGCGCGGCGCTGCATGCTTCGGCGGCAAAGGGTACGAAGGCCATCGCCGACGGAGCAGCCGAAGCGATTGCCAAGGCACCCGATCTGTCCACCGTGGAGACGGCCGCTGCAAACACGAAGGCCGTAGACGTCGACTGGTTCATCCGCAAGTTGCCTGAGAGCTGGCATGCCTCACAGGACGCGGCCTCGTACGCAGCCGCTATCGGAGTCAACCTCGCCGAGGGCGAGACCATCGTAAGACCCCAGACGAGGCTCTACTGCCGAGCGGCGTAGCCCTCTGAAAGCACCCATCAATCGCAACAGAAACGGAGCAATAAATGGAGCACAGCCAGCAAGTAATCGAGAGTAAGACCCGCGCAGACCTATTCGGCACAGAGGCTAGTCGAGAGGAGAAGTGGATACTCCGCCTGTTCATAGTGCTGCTCGCCTGCGCGATCGTGGTCAGCGTCCTGCATGCCATCGGCCAGGTCGTGATCATCGCGCACTTGTGCGCATAGAGATTGAAGGAGACAGGATGAAGTACAAAGTTGTAATGCAGTACCCTGATGGCACGGAAGAAGAAGAGGACGAGCTCTACGACAGCGAAGAGCAGGCGGAAGAGGCAGGCAGCTACGGTTGCTCCTGCTATCGCGAAGGCGGAGAGATCCTCAACCTGTCAAATCCGGGAGATTATCCCCTCGATGAGGATGACGACTGTGATTTCGAAGTCATCGAGGTTGACGACTAACCAAAAACGACCATGACGTGGCATTCGCCATTAGAATTGCGTACAAACTCGTACGCTGATAGAATGATCGCCGATGAAATCTATAGGAGGGCACATGGCGACAGGCGACAATATTCGGCGGTACCGCAAGGCGAAGGGCTTTACGCAGGCCCAGCTCGCCGATGCCGTAGGGCTCACCGAGGGCGCGATCAGGCACTACGAGAGCGGCATCCGCGCGGTTAAGCCCGAGCTGCTGGAGGAGATCGCGAAGGCTCTCGAGGTCTCCGCGGGCGCGCTCAAGGACTACGGCGTCGAGACGTCGCAAGACCTCATGGCCCTGCTGCTGCAGCTGGAGGAGGGCTACGGCCTCGTGCCCAGCGAGGACGGCATGGGCCTGGCGGTCGACCCGAAGGCGCCGCACGCCCCCAAGCTCGCGCAGTCGATCAAGGCCTGGGCGGAAAAGCGCGCCGAGCTCGAGCGCGGCGAGCTCGATGAGGACGCTTACGCCGACTGGAAGGCCTCTTTCTGACATCTTCCCAGGTGAATTGATGCTTCCTTGCGAACAGCCTCCGGTTCTCCGGGGGCTGTTCCATTATTCCCGCATGGAATCGGCGCCCCGGAAGCCCCGTTAGGGGAATAATTGCGCGCCAAGATACGGCAAGATACACGGCGTTATTCGGCGGCATTCGGGGTTGCCGAAACTGCGGAAACCGATTTCCGCGTTTCTTTATTCCCGTTTGTTGACCTGGGCAGATGCAATTGGAAAGGGCTTGAATCCGCCTCGCAGTTTCAACTCAGTTTCGGCCGCTCGGAATCGGCCCTCGAGGGACCCGAATTGTGAATTATTCCCGCAGGGCACTATTATTCCCGTACCGCCGAGTACTCCGCCGTGCCGCGCAGTAGGGGCATACGGGAATAATTGGGCCGTTTTCCCAGGTAGGAATGCAAGACGATATGAGCTGAACATTGAGGCGCCTCCCGCGCGCGGGAAACGTGGGTCGCGCGACAATGTCGGTATCGTCAGACGTGGCCGCGCGCCACACCGTGCCGGGAGGTCCCCATGGAAGATTATGCCACGTGCATCGGCCTCGACGTCCACGCGAGGAGCGTCAGCGCCTTCGCCCTCGACCCCATGACCGGGGAGTGCGAGGCGGCCTCCTTCGGCTACGACCCCGCTTCGATCGCCGAGTGGGCGCTCGGCTTCGAGAGGCCCCGCGCCGTCTACGAGTCCGGCCCCACGGGCTTCCACCTCGCGCGGGCGCTGGGCGCCCTCGGCCTCGACTGCCGCGTCGGCGCCGTCTCGCGGATGCAGAGGCCCTCGGCCGACAGGGCCCGCAAGACCGACCGCCGGGACGCCGAGTTCCTGGCGAGGCTCCTCTCCACGCGCAACGTGGTCGAGGTCCGGGTCCCCGACGAGCGGACCGAGGCGGCCCGGGACCTCTCCCGCGCGCTCGACGACGCCCGGGAGGACCTGCAGCGCGCCCGCCAGCGCCTCACGAAGTTCCTGCTGAGGCACGGGCTGGTCTTCGACGAGCGCACGCCCGCCGGCAGGAGGAGGGGCAACTGGACCCGGGCCTTCTGGGCCTGGGTCGAGGGGGTCGAGATGCCGGAGCCCGACGCCGCCGCGGCGCTCGAGCACTACGTGGACGAGGTCAGGTCCCGCGAGGAGGCCAAGGGCGCGCTCGCCCGGAAGGTGGCCGAGTCCGCCGGCAGGCCGGAGTGGAAGCCGGTCGTGGACGCGCTCAGGCAGGTCAAGGGCATCGACGTGGTGACGGCCCACGCCCTCGCGGCGGAGGCCGGCGACTTCTCCCGGTTCCGGTCCGCCCCGGCCTTCGCCGCCTGGTGCGGCCTCGTCCCCTCGGAGCACTCCAGCGGGGAGTCGGTCTCGCGGGGCGGGGTCACCAAGTGCGGCAACCGCCACGCGAGGCGCCTGCTCGTCGAGGCGGCCTGGCACGTGCCCATGTCCTCCCGGTCCCCGAAGCCGCTCTCACCGGGCCAGGAGGTGTCCCCCGCCGTCAGGCGGCACGCGCTCAAGTGCAACAGGAGGCTCTCCGAGCGCCGGGAGGCCCTCGAGGCGGCGGGCAAGAGGCCCTGCGTCGCCAACTGCGCCACCGCCCGCGAGATGGCGTGCTGGGTGTGGGCCCTGGGCTCCATGGCGCAGGCGGGCGCCGCGTGACGCCCGCCGCCGACTAGCGTCCGACCCCGGGGCGCGCCGGCCGTCGAGGCCGTCGGGGGCCACTCGAGTCTCCTTTTTTGGGCGCCGGGGGACCGGCACGCCCGACGCAAGACTGCCAGGCCGGCAGGAGGCCCCCGGCCGTAGCAACGAAGTGCGGTTCCGACCCGCGGATATTAAACTGCAAGACGTGCGTCGATCGAGACACGCCCTCTCACCGGCGCGACCCCGGGCGAAGATAGGTAGGCCGGGCCGAAGGCGGTAGCTCCGCGGACGGCCCGGCCGGTTTTGCCTCTTGACAATGTTCAGCTCATATTAAAAGAAAGCCTCCGAACCAGAGGGTCCGGAGGCTGTTATTCCCGTTATTTCGCTGGTGGCTTTGCTCTATGGCGATGCCGAAACAGCATCAGGCGGTACTCGGCAGCACCAAAACACGAGTTCAGAAGCCAGTTCCCGTTATTCCCACTCGGTGGTTATAGTTTTGCCGTCTCGTCACTCCAGTTGCACCCAGTTTTCGGCGGCATCTCGAAGTGAGTGCCGCTGAATGACGCGACGTCGCGTTTCATCGGCTTCGGGGACAAAAGCTGGGACAACTTCAAAAACCATTTTCAAACTCAGAGTATTGAGTTTTTATTTTTGTCCCAAGGGGCACGGAGAGCCGCCTTTGGAGGCTCGATATCGCCGAAAAACGCCCGTTTTGAAACTCAACCGCCTTTGAGCCTGCAAACCACCAGCTTCAACAGTAAGTGAGTCGACGCGGGTGGCTTACGAGCCGTTCACAAAACCGCAGGCCACAGGTCTTTGTCAACGATAAGCAAAGTGAATAGTCTCAGGTGGCTTGCCCATGAGTTGGCGTAAGCCTGTTTAGCAAAAGGCTAATCGGACACGACAGGCCGCCCGCATGGCGACGGCGTTTCCCGTGCGGGCACAAACAGCCCTGCGTGCCCTGTCGCGCGATATCCCAATGCGACGTTCAGAACCCTACCCGCCAAGCAGCCACCTCGCGAAATTCAGCACGAGCACGCCCTCCCGGGTATGGGGCTCATGCCTCGTGCGAGTGATGAGAATCTTCGGGAATGCATCCCCGATGGATAGAATCGGCGCAATCTCCCTCTCGAGCGTCGAATCGGCGCCGATATCGTCGCTCACATACACTTTCCTTCCCGGTTTCGAAACTTGGAAGGCAGTATGCGCAAGGATGCGTCGAGGTGCGATCCCAGTCGTACCATGCCAGCAGAGATGTCGAGGCACATTCGTTCATGCTGCAATGCGGGCATCGGAGATGAAAAACAGCCCGTCGGGTAGTCATGGGCGTGCGGGAGCCCGCATCAGTAACCTGCCTCCTCGGTTGTCCCTTCTTTGCATGGTCGTCTACATAAAGGAGGAACCAGCCATGCAGATCAGCATGCTTGCCCTTCTTGGGTCACGGACCGGGGAGGCGAGGGCCTCCGTCGGGACCGCCCCGAGCAACCGGCATATCCAAGGAATGACAAGGCTCGATCGCTGTGCTGGTCAGGATGCCGAAGCGGGCCGTCCGCCAATCGGAATGCGGGTCAGGATGCTGCAACGTGATTCCAGCTGCAGGATACGGCTCCTTTGCGGTTGCCGCAAAACCTGCTGGCAACATTCTTACTATCCGAATGATGTACGCATCCCTTGGGATCGTTTTGCCTGACCAGGGCCATCTTCAGCGCCTCATCGGCCAGCTCGGCAGGCGCCTCTTCCACGCGTAATAGCCCTGGCGGGTCACCTATGCAACCAAAGATACAAAAGGAATCGAATGGCCAGAGAGGATTGCCCTTTCCGATGGTCGATTCTTGACAGGCAAACTCAAGCCTCGTTAATATTACATGGTTTGCCAGACCGAATTAACAAAGGAGGGGTGTCGTGGTTGGTCTTTTCCGCACGTGGATGAGCGCCTAGAAAGCGGCGCTGTTGTGGCGTCGCGCTGTTTTTCTGCACGCCATTTCACGATTGGACATAACCATGATATTTGAAACCTCTCGGCGCAGGTCTGTTTCGCTGTGCCATTCATGGCAATTTAAGATTTGTTTCGTATGGGGCGGGGAGCTCGTGTCGACATTGACGAGCTTGATTCTCCAAATGGGTCTCATTTGGCATATCGCCCTCACGACAGAATCATCTTCCCTCCTCTCCCTGGCATCGTTAGCAGGCTTTCTGCCGATTGCTTTGTTCGGAGTCCTTGCGGGCGCCGTTGTCGACAGGCTGCCTTTGAAACGTGTTCTCATCGGCGCCGACCTCTTCGTTGCCGCGGTGGGCGCCGCCTTGGCGATTGCCTCGTTGGCCGGCAGCTTACCTGCGTGGTCAATACTCATCGCCCTGTTTCTCCGCGCAGCTGGCACTTCGTTCTACACGCCGGCCTCCCAATCCCTCACGCCCCATCTCGCCCCGCCAGAGCATCTCGTTCGCCTATCGGGAGTGATGCAGGCGATTCAGTCCGCCGGATACATTCTTGGCGCCGCGCTCGCGGCAGTGATTTATCCTGTGGCGGGCATTACCGCCATGATTGCCCTCGACGTGCTGGGGGCGCTTTTCGCTTCTCTAGCTGTCCTCGCCGCTCAGATAGACGCAGGAGGACTCGACGAAGCCGACCGCAGCTCGTCCTTTTCCAATAAAGTTCGAGAACTTTTCTCTGAGATTTCGGACGGCTACAAGCTGATCAGGGGATACAGGGGGCTGTTCGCCCTTCTTTGGTGCGGGTTCGTCTTCGCTTTCGCGTTCTCCCCACTCGCGGCATTGTTCCCAATAATGACCTTGGGACATTTTGGCGGTAGCACGGGGGATGCTGCTTTGGTGGAGGTCCTTTTCTCCGCAGGCATGCTGGCTGGGTCCGGCATTTTGGCGGCCACGGGAGGGTTCCGCAATAGGTCGCTCACCATGGTCGCCGCGATCGCCGGCTTCGGCGTCGTCGCAATCGCATCCGGATTGATCGGCCCGTCGCTGTTCGCCGTTTTCCTACCGGCGAGCTTTCTTATGGGCGCATGCTCCCCGTTGTACGCGGGAACCCAGACTGCCCTTATGCAGGAGCAGATACCTCCTGAGTACCTAGGCCGCGTTTTCGGCCTCTACGGAACCATCATGGCGTGGGCCATGCCCATGGGCCTCGCGGCCCCCTCCGTTTTTGCGGATCTGCTTGGAGCTCCGTTATGGTTCGTCGGCTCTGGAGCGACCATGGTACTGCTTGCGATGGCTATGCTGCTTGCTCCGAGCGTCCGAAACGTGGGGAAAAGAGATACCGGGCGGATTCAATAGCCCAAGTATTCGAAAAAAAGAGGCGGCAGCCATCGGTTCACGCGTCAGCCTTCAAGCCCTTGCGACGACGAGGTATTGCGCCGACATCCCACATCGCGCTCCTTATTCGTCGCCAACTATCATTTTCGGATTTGCCGGCTTGCGCAAGGTCAAAACGCTCGCGCCGGCAATTGGGCAAAGGCGAAAAATCGACGTGAGCAATCTTTTTTGGCATGGCTGCGCTTCCAGTAAAAGGCTAATACACAAAAGGCGGTTCAACCTATGGAACTCATAGTCAAAGCTAAAGACATCTTTTTGGAATATGCCGGCCGCGATATCCTGGATATCGAAGAGTTGGAAATCTACTCCTACGATCGCATCGGCTTGGTGGGAGACAATGGCGCAGGCAAAACCAGCCTGCTTAAAATTCTGAGCGGCAATCTTACCATTGCGGACGCCGACGTCAGGCGCTTCGGCAGCATTGCCCTCATCGGCCAACTCGATGAACTCGACCTTGATGCGGCTCAGGACAGTGGTGAGATGCTCTCCCGTCTCAACGTCGCCGGAGTGGCGCAGGAGACGATGAGCGGCGGGGAGGAAACACGCGCCAAGATTGCCTCTGCACTCTCCCAGCATGCAAGCGCGATCTTCGCCGACGAGCCTACGAGCCACCTCGACCAAGACGGCATCCGCCTTCTCGTCGGACAACTCAAGGCATTTGATGGGGCTCTGCTCATCGTGAGCCATGACCGTCATTTTCTCGACCAGGTGGTAGACAAGATCTGGGAGCTCAAAGACGGCGGTATTTCCGAATTCTGGGGTGACTACTCCGACTATCTGCGACAGAAAGAAGAAGAGCGCAAAGCTCAGGCGACTCGATACGAAGAGGCGATGCGCGAGCGCGATCGCCTCGAAGCCGCCATCGAAAAACAACGGAAAAAAGCACGGCAGGTCGACGCCAAGCGGAAGGCTGCGAAAAAAAGCAACGAGTATGCAGGTCGATTGGGGCATCAGAAAGCAACCGGCACCAAACAGAAGAGGATGTACCAGGCGGCTAAGGACATGGAGAAGCGCCTCGAAGCGCTCGAAGGGATTGAGGCCCCAGATAGCATTCGCGCCGTGCGGTTCCGCCAGAGCAAGGCCCTGGAACTGCATAGTAAATTTCCCATCTCGGCAGACGATTTCAGCTTGAGCTTCGGCAACTGCATGCTCTATGACCACGCGAAATTCGAGATACCGCTCGGTGCCAAAGTGGCCATCACCGGTGGCAACGGTACAGGAAAGACCAGCCTGCTGAAGGCAATCGCTCGACGCGCCGACGGTATCAACATCTCTCCCAAGGCAGAGATCGGTTACTTCGAGCAAACAGGCTACAAGTTCGACGCCCGTCAGTCTGCGATCTCGTTCATGCAGGATGGTTGCGAGTACAGCATGACCGAAATTCGAGGCATCCTCGCCTCTATGGGAATCGGACCGCGCGACCTGACAAAGGACGTTGGCGTTCTCTCGGGAGGCGAAGTCATCAAGCTGCTACTCGCGAAGATGCTGCTGGGCAGATACAACATCTTGCTCATGGACGAGCCTGGAAATTACCTGGACATCAAGAGCGCCGAAGCCCTCGAGCAGATGATGAGCGCCTATGCCGGAACGATAGTGTTCGTCTCCCACGATAAGAGGCTGGTCGAGAACGTCGCAGACATTGTCTACGAAATAAAGGACACCAAGCTAGTCAAAATCTTTCAGCGCGAATAGCCCTAAATGAGCAAGAAATAATCCCCGAACGGAGACAAGGGAGTAAAACGGCAAAGAAAAAGCCTCCGTCCCGGCACTGGAACGGAGGCTAGATTATCGTATTTACTCACCGCCGTCGCTGGCGGCTTTGCCATGACTCTCGTACGAAACGAAACTCAGCGGCACAGTGCGGCACTCAAAAGTGCAGGTCAGAACCCTATCAGCCTACTCCCACTCGATGGCGTCGGTTCTTCCGTCCCGTCACTCCAGTTACACCCAGTTTTCGGCATCGACACGGAACGCGTGCCGCCGAATGACGCGATGTCGCGTTTCGTCGGCTTCGGGGACAAAAGCTGGGACAACCTCAAAAACTTTTTTCAAACTCAGGGCTTTGAGTTTTTGTTTTTGTCCCAAAGTGCGCGGCGGGTCGCCTTTGGATGCTCGATGGCGCCGAAAACGCCCGTTTTGAAACTCAACCGCCCTTTTGCCCGCAAGCCGCCAGCTGCAATCGCAAGTGAATTAACGCGGGTGGCTTGCGCGCCATTTGCAAAACCCCAGGTCGCAGGTCTTCGCCATTCGTGAACAAAGTGAGTAGTCTCAGGTGGCTTGCTTATGAGTTGGCGAACGGGCCTTCAGGATTCAGGGCAAACATGCTGGTAGAATAGGATTCTCAAATCAATGACAGGAGACCGAGCATGGCCGAACCCCACGATAGGAAGCCGATCCTCACGATCGAGCAGCAGATAGAGCACCTCAAGCAGAAGGGCGTAGCCTTCGAACTGTGTTCCGAGGAAGAGGCCGCGGACTACCTGCGCGACAAGTGCAACTTCTTCAAGCTCGCATCCTACCGCAAACTCTTCTCGAAATACGAGGGAGGCCCGCGCGACGGCCGCTACGTAGACCTCGACTTCGGCCAGCTGCGCCTGCTCGCGGCGCTCGACCAGGAGCTGCGCCACGCCCTGCTCGGCATGACGCTCGACATCGAGCATTTCCAGAAGGTGACACTGCTTCGCGAGATGGAGGACCGTGGAGAGGACGGCTACGCCATCGTGGCCGACTACATGGCATCGCTTACCACTGCAAACAGGGAGTACCGCCTGCGCGAGCTCAAGATGAGCGGCCGCAGCCCCTACAGCTCGAGCCTCTACGCGAAGTACTCCGGCGACATGCCTGCCTGGGCCTTCCTTGAGCTCACCTCGTTCGGCACCCTCATCGACTTCGTGCGCTTCTGCGCCAGGCGATGGGGCGACAGGCGCCTCGAGGCCTCCCACTACGACCTCAAGCGCGTGAAGTCCGTCCGCAACTGCGCCGCGCACGGCTCGTGCCTGATCAACTGCTTCGCCGAGAGGGGCGCCGCCCGGGGCTCGGCGTCCAGCGGCGTCTCCCGAAGGGTCGCCGCCGTGGGGATTCCCAAGGCGACCAGGAGGAAGTGGATGGGGAATACGGCCATGCAGGAGGTCGCGACCGTGCTCGTGGCGCACTCCGGCTTGGTACCCGAGGGCTCCTCGCGCTCGCGCGCCGCATCCGAGCTCGCCGAGATGTTCGCCAGGGCCGACGGCGAAACCGAGGCGCTGCCCGACAAGGGGCCCGACGCCGCAGCTCGCTCCGCGCTCGAGTTCCTTCGCAGGTTGACAGAATCGCTCGGGTTGGTAGAATAGCCTGCAGATAGCAAAACCTTCACGGTTTTAGGGGCGGACTTGCGCAAGCGACTCTGCCCTATTTTTATATTCACTCGCTATAGGAGACGGATGATACCTGGGTCAATGACAGAACTGAGAAGCCCGGAATAATGGAGCCAGTTAGAAACCCTCGGGTTTGCGGGGCGGGATCGTGAGAGCGATTCTGCCCTATTTTTTTCCTCCGTCTGCCCCAAACCAAGTAGTTCGAAGATAGCCTGCAGGTGTCCTCGTGGGCGCCTTTTATTTTCAGGGAATCGGCCGCTTCATGAACGAGCGACCGGCTTGACCTAGCTCGAACCGCCTTCATCCCCGTCTAGGCGCCGGCAATCAACATCGTAGATCCGCGCATGCTACAATGCGGGCACCAGAGATGAAAACACAGTCCCCGTCGGGTA
>OIXX01000810.1_pt1 | contig 14612 bp, 16 predicted proteins | sample 1588161 | NCBI WGS metagenome assembly OIXX01 (sample SAMN03283274) | human gut metagenome | biome: human-associated habitat; material: feces | host: Homo sapiens | place: Peru | collected 2012
AATAGTAAATTTCTATCCTGTAGGAATACAGACATTCTCGAATATCCGAGAGGGCAATTATCTCTATGTAGATAAGACCAAATACATCGTTGATTTTCGAGAGAAAAAAATGAAGTACGTCTTTCTGAGTCGCCCAAGACGATTCGGAAAATCTCTTTTTGCCTCTACCCTTCAAGCTTATTTTGAGGGAAGGAAAGAACTTTTCGAAGGATTAGCCATTGCAGATTATGAGAAGGAATGGATCAAGCATCCAGTGCTTCATTTTGATCTGAGCGGTGCCAAACACATGAGCGTGGAGCAATTGGAAAGATATTTGGCTGATATGCTTGAAGAGCAGGAAACTCGCTGGGGATACAAGACACATCAGGTGGATGCAAATCTCCGTTTGAAAGATCTAGTGAAGAAGGCATACGAGCAGACAGGCGAAAAGGTGGTGGTCATTATAGATGAATATGACGCCCCATTGCTGGATGTGGTGCATGAGAAAGATAATCTTAGTCAGTTGCGTCGCATCATGCAGAATTTCTATAGTCCTCTTAAGATGCTCGACCCTTACTTAGAGTTCACCTTCATCACGGGTATCACGAAGTTCTCGCAACTTAGCATTTTCAGCGAACTCAACAACCTTGACAATATCAGTATGTTCGACCAGTACTCAGCTATCTGTGGTATCAGTAAGACGGAACTTATTACGCAGATGAAACCTGATATTGAGGCATTGGGCGATGATCTTGGCATGACGTATGAGGAATGTCTGACAGAGTTGACACGATTCTATGATGGTTATCATTTCAGCAAGAAATCTGAGGATGTCTTCAATCCATTCAGCTTGGTAAAAGCATTGAATGCACGCGACATTGCTCCATATTGGTTTGGTTCTGGTACGCCAACTTATCTCATTAAAACATTGCAGAAGTATCATGTCAATGTAATGGATATTGAGAAAAAGTCATGTGATGTAGATGACTTTGATGTTTCACCAGAAATGATGACTTCTGCACTTCCGCTGCTTTATCAGAGTGGTTATCTCACCATCAAGAAGTATAACCCTATATTGCACCGCTATACTTTGGAGTATCCTAACAGGGAGGTTAAGATTGGTATGCTCAAGAGTCTTTCACCCAACTATCTTTCCCCTATATCTCTGGATAACAACAGTCTGGTAGGTGATTTTTTGGAAAAGCTTTATGATGCAGATGTAGAAGGAGCAATGGTTCGCCTAAAGGCGTATCTTGCCAGCATTTCCAATCGCCTGAGCAATAAGAACGAACGTGATTTTCAGACGGTATTCTATCTTATCTTCAACCTGATGGGTGCCCACATGAAAGTAGAAGAGGATAGTGCAATTGGCAGAGCAGATGCTGTGGTGTATATGCCTGATGCCGTATATGTTTTCGAGCTAAAGTATGATGGCTCTGCAGAGGAAGCTATCAGGCAGATAGATGAAAAGGGATATCTGATTCCTTATTCCGCCGATGACAAGCGCTTGTTTAAAATAGGCGTAAATTTCGATAGCAATCAGCGAACGATTAGTGATTGGATTATCAAGGAAGAATAAATCGAGACCAGGATTACCGGGATTATGCGAATTATTTCTCGGATTTGGTATTTTCGTTATATTTGAACTGGCATTCAAACAGTTACAATCATGGCATAAGGCTTATACTGGCCCAGCCATCCAGATGCGTATCTACGACCGCAGTATAGAATTGTGGAATTATGGATTGTTGCCAAAAGAGTTGACTCCTGCAGCTTTGTTGCAGAAGCATTCTTCTTATCCTCGTAACCATAATATTGCTAATGTTTTTTACAAAGCAGGCTTTGTGGAGTCATGGGGACGTGGCTTCAAGAAGATTGCCGAGGAGTTTGAACGTGCCAAGCTTCCATTGCCAATGATAGAAGAAAATGGAGGTGGCGTGATGGCGATTATTCAGCGCAAAACGATAGATGAAGTTATTGCAGAACGTGGCGGGGATGTCGGTGTAAATGGCGGTGATAGCGGTAATGTTGGCGGTAATGTGGCGGTAATGAAACTTACTTATCGTCAGCAACTTATCCTTTCTTTTATAGCAAAGCATTTCGATATTACCGCCAAACAAATGGCGGTAATGTCGGGAATCCCTCAACGCACCATAGAACGAGAACTTTCTATATTGCAAAAGGCCGATATGATTTGTCGTGTTGGTGCTCCACGTACAGGAAGATGGAAACTGTTAAAACAGATTGATTTTGATTCAAAATAGAAAGATATGAAGCAGAATAATAATGAACAAATTGTCTTCGATGTGTTTGGTATTCTTTAACTAAAATCATTAGTAGAGAAAATTGATTAAATTCGATAATGGTAAATTGAAATGACAGAATTAATATCACATATATACCAAGATAATGTAGGTCATTGGATTATACAATCTAATGAAGAACATTCTGTTGGTGTAGCTAAGCTTGCTTCTCGCTTTGCTGGTGAATTTGGCATGAATGAATGGGGGAAAATTTTAGGACAACTTCATGATAAGGGTAAGGAATCACATGCTTTTCAGCAACATATTAAAAAAGAGAGTGGATATGAGCCTGATATTAAAGTTTGTGGTAATTATAACCATGCATCTATTGGTGGAGTTTTGGCACGAAGACTTTATGGTAAATCTGCTGATATTTTCTTCGTTAATCAAATTGTGTCTCATCATACAGGCTTACATGATTATGATGAGATAGAAGGAATTCTTAATCAGGATATTCCAGCAGAAGTTAATATCAATATAGGAAAGGAAAAATTAAATGTACCTGCTTTCAAGATTGAAACTAATGATTTTCATCATTTAGCTCGTATGATGTTTTCATGTCTTGTGGATGCTGACTTTCTTGATACAGAAGCTTTTATGGATAAAGAATCTTCTATGTTAAGAGGTAATAAAGCTACGTTATATGATTTGCAGCCTTTACTCGAAAATAAACTGAAGGATTTGAAAGCTAAAGCAGATAATTCTGATGTAAATGCTATAAGAAATCAAGTCCAACAGCAATGTATTAAAATGTCAGATACTGAAATCGGGTTTTATAGTTTGACGGTACCAACTGGTGGAGGAAAAACTTTGTCTTCTTTGGTATGGGCAATGAAGCATGCTATCAGAAATGGTCAGAAAAGAATTATTATAGCCATTCCATATACAAGTATCATAGTTCAGACAGCATCAGTTCTACGGAGCATCTTTGGAGAAGAGAATGTTTTGGAGCATCATAGCAATGTGGATCCTGAGCAAATCAAAGCTGAAAGACTTCAGGAAAAAATGAAGTTGGCGACGGAAAATTGGGACTATCCGATAATTGTAACGACTAATGTGCAATTATTTGAATCTATGTTTAGCAATAAGCCATCTGTTTGTAGGAAGCTTCACAATATAGTCAACAGTGTAGTGATCTTAGATGAGGTGCAGACACTTCCGATGGATTATCTTCAACCTGTTGTGGATTCATTGAAAACGTACCATAAACTATTCAATGTTTCTTTCTTGTTTACTACGGCAAGTCAGCCCGTGTTAAGTGGACTTATAGAAGGATGTAATCCGAAGGCAGCCTTCAAAGGGATTGACCATATTACAGAAATCATTCCTCGAGAGTTTAATTTGCATGACAAGTTGCGAAGGGTAAAGTTAAGTATCAATAATGAAGGAAGAACTTATGATGAGGTTGCAGAGATGTTGAGCAAGCATAAAAGAGTGCTTTGTATTGTTAATACACGTCGTGATGCGAAAGAACTCTATACACGTTTGCCGCAAGAGGGTATTACATTACATCTTTCAAAGATGATGTGTCCGGCACATATTAGCGAGACGTTAGAAAAACTCAAAAAAGCTCTAAAGGACGATACGAATGAAGTTATCCGTGTTGTCTCTACGCAATTGATTGAAGCTGGAGTTGATTTGGATTTTCCAGTTGTATATAGGCAAGAAGCTGGGCTTGATTCAGTATTGCAAGCTGCCGGCCGATGTAATCGAGAAGGAAAGAATGGTTTGAGTACTACTTCAGTCTTTTCTTTGTCTAAAGAGCATAATCTTCCTAAAGGAGAAATGCAGGCTGCAAATAATGCAAGATTAAGTCTTGGTACAGGGATAGATTGGTTTGCTCCAGATGTGATGACATCATATTTCAAGCAATTATATTGCAGAAAGGAATGTTTCGATGTAAAGAATATGAAGCATTATCTTTATAATCCTAAGGAAATATGTTTTGCTACTGCTGCAAAAGAGTTTCAGATGATTGAAGATAATGGTATCAATGTTGTTGTCTGTTGGAGAAATAGTTTCGAGCTTATGCAACAATTATTGGAAAAGGGACCTTCATATATACTGATAAAGAAGCTGTCGAAGTATATGGTAAATATCAATAAGACAGATTTTAAGTCTTTGTTAGATATGGGTGTCGTTAGTGAGAAAAAAGAGGGACTCTTTGTTGTCGATTATAAACAGCAGTATGATGAACATATAGGCTTGCGCATCGATAATAATTGGGCGAATAAATCGATTATTATTTAAATGGAAATGATATGGTAAAGAAAAATTCGATAAAGCTATTTGGGGATGATAAGATCCGTGCCATTTGGGATGATGAACAGGAAAAATGGTACTTTTCTATTGTTGACGTTATTGCAGTTTTGACTGAAAGTCCTAATCCTCAAACCTATTGGAGAGTCCTAAAGAAGCGACTTAAAGATGAGGGAAATGAAACCGTTACAAACTGTAACGCTTTGAAAATGCGTGCAGCTGATGGTAAAATGCGATTAACGGATATTGCTGATACTGAGCAACTCTTGCGTATTATTCAATCCGTACCTTCTCCAAAGGCTGAACCTTTTAAAATGTGGCTTGCTAAAGTTGGAGCAGAGAGACTGGATCAAATGCAAGATCCAGAATTAAGTATACAGCAGGCCATGATAGACTACAAACGATTGGGATATTCGGACAATTGGATTAACCAACGTTTGAAAAGTATTGAGATACGCAAGGATTTGACAGACCAATGGAAGCTTCATAATGTTGAAGAAGGGGTACAGTATGCATCCTTAACAGATATAATCTATCAGGCTTGGGCTGGTAGGACAACAAAAGAATACAAACAGTATAAAGGTTTGAAAAAGGAAAATCTGCGTGACAATATGACCAACGAGGAACTTATTCTTAACATGCTTGCAGAACTCTCAACAACGAGCATTACTAAGGCTAAGAATCCTCAGACTTTAGATGAAAATAAGCAATGTGCTAAAGAAGGTGGTAATGTGGCGCGTGTTGCAAGAGAGGAACTCGAATCCAAAACAGGACGTCAAGTAGTTTCTCCACTTTCTGCAAAAAGATTCTTTGAGGCTCAGCAGCCAAAGAAAAGTTTGGAAGATAATAATAACGATAAGAAAGAAGAAAAATAGTAATATGATGGAATATACTGATAAAGAATATTGTTTGGAGGTGTGGGGCGATATGGCTTGCTTCACAAGACCCGAACTGAAAGTTGAACGTGTAAGCTATGATGTGATTACTCCATCAGCTGCACGAGCTATATTCGAGGCTATATTTTGGAAGCCTGCCATTCATTGGCAGATAACCAAGATAGAGGTGTTGAAACCTATCAAATGGACTTCTGTAAGAAGAAATGAAGTGGGGGCGGTAGCTGGTAAATCTGTCATCTTTATAGAGGAAAAACGTCAGCAGAAAAATACTTTGCTTTTAAAAGATGTTGGTTATCGAATTTGGGCAAAGATGGAGTTCCGTTCTGTATCGAAACGAAAGGCAGAAGGTGATTTGTTTTCTCATGAGCCGGGTAAAGATGAGAATCCGATGAAGTATTATCAGATGTTTGAGCGTAGAGCAAGCAAGGGACAATGTTTCAATCAGCCTTATCTTGGTACTCGTGAGTTCTCTGCCTCTTTCCGTCTCGTTAATCCTGATGATGAGACATTGACTCCACCAATATCTGAAGAGCAAGGTGGTACTAAAGACTTAGGAATCATGCTATATGATATGGACTTTGCTGATAAGAAGAACATCCAGCCAATGTTCTATCGTCCACAGATGAAAGATGGCGTAATTATTGTTCCACCAGTTAATAGTGAGGAGATTTTAAAATGATATTAAAAGCATTATATGATTATTATAATAGATGCGGTGATGATATCGTTCCTATGGATATGGCGTATGTTGATTTTTATTATTCTATTGTCTTAGATGAGAAAGGAAATTTCATACGTCTTGAACCTTTAGGAGGTGATAGTGGTTTGCCGCTTCTGACGTTTCGTCCAGAAGAGCGTACGTCAGCTCCTGTACCGCATTGTATGGGAGATCATGCTGGTTATATTTTAGGTTTAAAAGAAGTAAAAGCTAAAGAAAATTTTGATTATGCTAGAGAAATGACTCGAAATGAGAAAACTTTGACTGCTTTTAAAAAAGATATAGAAAACTATTTCAATATCTTGCCGAATAATAGTTTTGTGCAGGCCATACATGCTTTCTATAAACAGTTTAGTTTGGAAACAATCAATACTATTAAGCATGATTCGCATTGGGTTGATTTCTGTAAGTATCTTGCAAAAAATATAACATTCAGCGTAATAGGAATAAATGGATATGCAGCTAGTGACAATGAAATTCTTCAAGTAAAGAAACAGAGTAAGTCAAACGAAAACAAGAAGGCAGTCTGTCTTATAACAGGAGTAAAGGAAAAGCCTGTTAATACGACTTATAGTTCGTTCATCTTGGGAGGAAAAAGCAATGCTAAACTTGTTGCTTTCCAGGTTAATTCTGGCTATGATTCTTATGGAAAGAAAATGGGGCTAAATGCGCCGATATCAGAAGAAGCTGAGTTTAAATATACTACGGCTTTATTGAAACTATTATCAAAGAATTCTCGAAATAAGTTCCGAATTGGCGATCGTTCATTTATTTTTTGGGCGTCCTCTAACAGCGAGGCAGCAGAACAGACTGAAGGTAGCCTCTTTGACCTGTTGGGATATACTGAAGAAGAGGTTGATGATCCAAATGCTAAGATAGAGCAAGTGCGCAAAGTGTTTACGGCTATATATTCTGGAAGTTTGAAAACATCATTAGAAGACCGTTTCTATATTCTTGGTTTGGCTCCAAATTCGGCAAGAATAGCCGTTGTATATTGGTCTGAATGTTCTCTGAAAGAATTTGCAGGAAAGATACTATGTCATTTTAAAGATATGGAAATCAATGATACTCGTATAGATAAGAAACCATATATGGGAATCAAGAGTATGCTTGCAGCTGTCACTCTTAACGGGAAACAATCTGAAGCTACCCCTAATCTCCCAGAAGCTGTTGTTAAAAGTATCTTCCAAGGAACGCCATATCCATTCACTTTATTTTCTGCATGCATTCGCAGAATAAGAGCTGAGTCTGGCAGCAAAGATGCAATTCGTATTGCTCGTATGGCAATCATCAAGGCATATCTCAATAGAACAAATAGTAATAATAAAAAAATAGAAATTATGTTAGACAAGAGTAACACTAATCAAGGCTACTTATGTGGTCGTCTTTTTGCAGTTCTTGATAAGATTCAAGTAGATGCAAATGGAGGTAGCAGCATACGTGAAAGATATATGAATGCTGCTAGTGCAACACCAGCTTCAGTGTTTGCTACAATTCTTAATCTTTCTTCACATCACATGGAGAAATTGTCGAATCAGGGAAAGAAAATCTTCTTTGAGAAGATGAAGCAGGAGATTATGGATAAGATTCCTGCAACAGGTTTCCCTGCACATCTTGATCTTCAAGACCAGGGTAGATTCTTTATTGGATACTACCATCAGAAACAAGAGTTCTTTACGAAGAAAGAGGAAGAAAATAAAGATGAAAATATTAACGATTAAAATATAAGTATTATGGCTGATTTAAAAAATAAAATTGATTTCGTTTACATTTTTGATGTTCAAGATGGCAATCCTAATGGAGATCCTGATGCAGGTAATCTTCCTCGTGTGGATGCAGAGACAGGTATGGGCTTAGTTACTGATGTATGCTTGAAGCGTAAGGTGCGTAACTATGTACAAGTGGCTAAAGGCTTGGTTGATGGCTATGATATTTTTATCAAGGAGAAAGCCGTTCTCAACAATGAGATAGATAAGGCACATGATGACTCAGAAGTCAAGAGCGCAAAAGACAAAACTGCAGCAGCTCGTTTGTTTATGTGCAAGAACTATTATGATATTCGTACTTTTGGTGCAGTAATGTCTACAGGAAAGAATGCAGGACAGGTAAGAGGTCCTATTCAGCTTACTTTTGCCCGCTCTGTAGATTCAATTACAACTGCTGAACATTCTATTACTCGAATGGCGGTCGCTACAGAAAATGAAGCAGAAAAGCAGAAAGGCGACAACAGAACTATGGGTCGCAAAGCAACTGTTCCTTATGGCCTCTATGTCTGTCACGGTTTTATCTCTGCTAATCTTGCAAAGCAAACTGGTTTTTCAGAGGATGATCTTCAACTATTTTTTGATGCATTGAAGAACATGTTTGATGTTGACCGTTCTGCAGCAAGAGGCTTGATGAGTGCCCAGAAATTAATCGTATTCAAACATGATTCTATTTTGGGTAATGCACCAGCAAATAAATTGTTTGATTTGGTGAAAATCAAGAAGATGTCTAATGTTGTAGTACCACGTTCATTTGGCGATTATGACGTTACTGTTCCTACCCAAGAGGAGTTGGATAAGATATATCCTGGTGTGACAGTTGAAAAATTGATTTAGTATCATCATGTATACTGAAGACGAAATGCTCATGTTGTCGGGGATACAGCACTTTATGTTCTGTCCCCGGCAATGGGCTTTGATTCATATCGAGCAACAATGGGCAGAAAATAAACTGACGACAGAAGGGCAGATTCTACACAAGAATGTAGATAATCCCTTCTATCGTCAGAAGAATGGTGATGTTATCACGCTTCGTTCCCTCCATATAGCCTCTAAAGAATTAGGACTATATGGTGTAACTGATGCTGTAGAACTTATTCCTGCTGATTCATCAGAAGATGCTATAACTCATAATCGCTACAAAGGATATTGGAAACCATACCCTGTGGAGTATAAAAGAGGTCATCATAAACCTGATGAAAGAGATGAAGTACAATTGGCTGCCCAGGCAATGTGTCTTGAAGAAATGTATGGCATTCATATTCCATACGGTGCATTGTATTATGATGAAGTAAAACATAGAGAAACAATTTCTATTTCTGAGTCATTAAGAAGTACGACTATTCAATGTGCCCGACAGATGCATGAGGTATTTAAAAGCGGTATCTTGCCAAAAGCTAACAAACAGCACCATTGCAAGAATTGTTCTCTGATAAATCTCTGTATGCCAGAAATGAGTGATTGCACTCAAGTGTCAACCTATTTAAATAAAAATCTATATGAGGATATTACTTAATACATTATACGTGACCACACCTGAAGCCTATCTAAGTAAAGATGGGTTAAATGTTGTGGTATCTGTGAAGCAAAACGAGATATTCCGTATTCCTATCCATAATATAGAGCAAATTATTACTTTTGGTTATATGGGGGCAAGCCCTGGATTGATGAAATTGTGCGCAGATAACAATGTTTCTCTAACCTTTCTTTCACCACAAGGAAGATATATCAGTCGTTCGCAAGGGCCGACTAAAGGAAATGTTTTATTGAGAAAAGCACAATACAAGAATTCTGATGAACCTAACTTTGCCCTTCATCTCTGCAAATTATTTATAGGAGGAAAAATTCAAAACTATCGCAATATCTTACGCCGCTTTATTAGAGACAATGGAGATGATGAAGCTATAGAACGTGTTTGCGAGGAACTGCTTCGGTGCAAAAGAAGAGTTTTGAATACAGATTCTATAGATAGTGTGAGAGGAATAGAAGGAGAAGCAGCTACGGCTTATTTTGGTGTTTTTTCACGCCTTCTTCTAAACCAAAAAGAAGATTTTGTATTTGAAGGTCGCAATCGTCGCCCACCGAAAGATGCGGTTAATGCGATGTTATCTTTCGTATATACTCTTATTTGTAATGATATGACATCGGCTTTGGAAACAGTAGGCTTAGATCCGTATGTAGGGTTTATGCATACTTTAAGACCAGGGCGTGCATCATTATCTTTAGATATGATGGAGGAGTTGCGAGCATATTTGGGTGATAGACTGGTCTTGTCTTTAATCAATAGAAAGCAAATTACCATCAAAGATTTCATCAAGCAGGGTGACGAAGGTATCGTCATGACAGACTCGGGGCGTAAGATTATACTGTCTGCGTGGCAAAGCAAAAAGAAGGAACAGATTACTCATCCTTATTTGAATGAGAAGGTAAGTATTGGTTTGTTGCCTTATGTTCAAGCAATGTTGTTAGCAAGGTTTATCCGCAAGGATATAGATGATTACCCTGTATTTTTAATTAAGTAGTTTATGTTTGTGCTGATTACTTACGATGTAAACATTACTTCGCCTCATGGTGAGAAACGTTTGCGCAATGTAGCAAGAGTGTGTCTGAATTATGGCAAGAGAGTTCAAAACTCTGTTTTTGAATGTATTTTGACTGAAGCTCAATTTGTCGTATTAAGAGACCAATTAAAAGGTATTATCGATTCTAATCAAGACAGTATCAGATTCTATATGCTTGGAAAAAACTGGAAACGCAAAGTTGAAACTTTGGGTAAAGATACGGGGATTGACTTTACTGGTGAACTTATCATTTAGTATATGAGGGTGCGAACCTATAGTATTGCAAAATAATCTATAGTTTCGCACCTTCTTAAAATCAGTGACTTACAAATAATATACCTTTTATAATATTTTATGCGTATTTTTTTTGCTGTCTTTCGCAAAATAATTATCTTTGCACGTTGATATTCAGCCTTTTGCTGAATATGCAGTCGCACCCTACATGGGTGCGTGGATTGAAACCAGAATGTGACTACCAGAGCGACCAGATTGATGCGTCGCACCCTACATGGGTGCGTGGATTGAAACTCTGTTGTCTGATAATGGTATTACACCAGATACTGTCGCACCCTACATGGGTGCGTGGATTGAAACATGTATCGATTGAATACACGAACTGGGTGAAAGCGTCGCACCCTACATGGGTGCGTGGATTGAAACACCAGTAGAAATGTTAGATAAAGCCAAAGCAGGGTGTCGCACCCTACATGGGTGCGTGGATTGAAACAGTATTACCAACATCACGGCAAATTAAATGTAAAGTCGCACCCTACATGGGTGCGTGGATTGAAACGACCTACTCGTTAACAGAACTATTGAACGAATTAGTCGCACCCTACATGGGTGCGTGGATTGAAACTTACCGATTGCAAGAAATGTTATGTTCTTCAAATGTCGCACCCTACATGGGTGCGTGGATTGAAACTTTACAGACACTACCGAAACACTCAGTAGATAAGTCGCACCCTACATGGGTGCGTGGATTGAAACCTCCTAATAAGGTTATAGAAACCTCTGATGGTCCGTCGCACCCTACATGGGTGCGTGGATTGAAACCACCAGCAGGTACATCTACTTGTTTAAAAGGATGTCGCACCCTACATGGGTGCGTGGATTGAAACTACATCATACTCAAAGACATCCTTAGATTCTCGAGTCGCACCCTACATGGGTGCGTGGATTGAAACATCATGTACAACCATTATTAAATTAAACAATAAAGTCGCACCCTACATGGGTGCGTGGATTGAAACCTTTAAAGGACAAGACCAACGGCAATCGCAGAAGTCGCACCCTACATGGGTGCGTGGATTGAAACGCAAATAAACTGGTCCTCAGACTGGTCACCTCGAGTCGCACCCTACATGGGTGCGTGGATTGAAACGAAAGAAACAAAGAGCGTGTTTTTCATAGGTTTGTCGCACCCTACATGGGTGCGTGGATTGAAACAACTCTGAAGGAGTTTGTAATGATCTCAACTTAAGTCGCACCCTACATGGGTGCGTGGATTGAAACTGAATCTGAAATATTTGGATCATTAACACGAACGTCGCACCCTACATGGGTGCGTGGATTGAAACTGTTTAAGCATATTACCGTAGTAAAGGTCAGGAACGTCGCACCCTACATGGGTGCGTGGATTGAAACAAATTTAGTCCCTCGATAGGGATCAAGGAGAGCGTGTCGCACCCTACATGGGTGCGTGGATTGAAACATAAAAATCAATGTTTTAAAGTTAACTTATCATATGTCGCACCCTACATGGGTGCGTGGATTGAAACTTATTATGATGTTTTATCTTATTTTGGTTTTGCTTGTCGCACCCTACATGGGTGCGTGGATTGAAACTCATCATTAAAGAACTTGAAAGAATTAACTTGAGAGTCGCACCCTACATGGGTGCGTGGATTGAAACAACAACTCCGTTAATGAAAGCGTCTGTGACTTGGTCGCACCCTACATGGGTGCGTGGATTGAAACATCTTTAGATAAGTTTTTGATATAGTCCGCAGTACGTCGCACCCTACATGGGTGCGTGGATTGAAACTGGAAGAATGGAGAAAATACCCATAATAATTCCGTCGCACCCTACATGGGTGCGTGGATTGAAACCGTAGCACGAAGACTCAAGCAATAAGGACACTTAGTCGCACCCTACATGGGTGCGTGGATTGAAACACCTTGTCCTTTAAAGGAAAAATGACACAAACGAGTCGCACCCTACATGGGTGCGTGGATTGAAACATCCATTGCGTGTTTGGAATGTTGTCAGTCATTCGGTCGCACCCTACATGGGTGCGTGGATTGAAACAAAAACGGGCGCGGCTGCTGCTTCTGCTGCTGCGTCGCACCCTACATGGGTGCGTGGATTGAAACGTCCTGCTGTGGCTCATCTGCTGCGCTCTGCTGCGTCGCACCCTACATGGGTGCGTGGATTGAAACATTTGAGTTTCATAACTGTGGAAAGTGTCCTTACGTCGCACCCTACATGGGTGCGTGGATTGAAACAACCTGAATTTGATAATTTAGGTAAGCAACCGATGTCGCACCCTACATGGGTGCGTGGATTGAAACATAACTTTTGAAATTTAATGTTTGTACTATGTTGTCGCACCCTACATGGGTGCGTGGATTGAAACGCCCTGGTTCTCTCTCTTCCTTTCCTTCTTCTGGTCGCACCCTACATGGGTGCGTGGATTGAAACGATCCTTACGCACCGCAATATAAGTGTGAGTTTGTCGCACCCTACATGGGTGCGTGGATTGAAACCACTATGAAAGGACTCTATGAAATCCTTACCGAGAAGTCGCACCCTACATGGGTGCGTGGATTGAAACTATTCGTCCTATGAGTATTACGGGTGAACCAATGTCGCACCCTACATGGGTGCGTGGATTGAAACTTGGTTATGGAGATCTTTCTCACTTTGATGATATGTCGCACCCTACATGGGTGCGTGGATTGAAACCAAATGCTGTGTTGCAGGATCAGCAGGCTGAACTGTCGCACCCTACATGGGTGCGTGGATTGAAACCATATAATAATAACGGAAAATATCAATATTTATGTCGCACCCTACATGGGTGCGTGGATTGAAACATGTTGAAAGGATTGATACCATACGATGAATAATCAGTCGCACCCTACATGGGTGCGTGGATTGAAACCTTTTCAGGAACAACCTTATTCACAATTGCATCGTCGCACCCTACATGGGTGCGTGGATTGAAACTTGAGGGGGGGTTACACCCCCCGCACAAGGCGCCCGTCGCACCCTACATGGGTGCGTGGATTGAAACCTCAGCCTCCTCTTCCTCATCGGTTTCTTCCTCAGTCGCACCCTACATGGGTGCGTGGATTGAAACAGCAGATTGGCTCCTGACAGGCGAAGGACCTATGGTCGCACCCTACATGGGTGCGTGGATTGAAACAATTCATTTGTTGGTGTCAGTGAAGAAAGGAAGAGTCGCACCCTACATGGGTGCGTGGATTGAAACTTGCCTTCGGTGGCGGTGTCTCTACCTTCTTCCTGTCGCACCCTACATGGGTGCGTGGATTGAAACTGTGAAGCCCCCCGATTCCACGAACATGCACTAAGTCGCACCCTACATGGGTGCGTGGATTGAAACTCCTCAAGCTCAAGTAAGAAACATGCAAGCTGCAGTCGCACCCTACATGGGTGCGTGGATTGAAACTTAGTCTCAGTAACCATTTGAAAGAGACGCATATGTCGCACCCTACATGGGTGCGTGGATTGAAACCTCTTGTAGCTGATACTTTTAAAGATGGTAAAAGTCGCACCCTACATGGGTGCGTGGATTGAAACCAAACTTGATTATTAACATCATAACGAGTAGTTTGTCGCACCCTACGTGGGTGCGTGGATTGAAACGAAAAGCCTAACATATCTAATTGCTTGAGATAAGTCGCACCCTACGTGGGTGCGTGGATTGAAACAAACGTAGATGTATGCTTATGGCTATGCACATGATGTCGCACCCTACGTGGGTACGTGGATTGAAACGTCTCATATTTTTGGAGAGTAAAACGTTCTATACTCTAACCATATAACCAAATACACTAGTGTCCACTAAATAAATTTAAGACTTAATTCTCTTACAGTTTGTAACTTC
>OIXX01000811.1_pt1 | contig 14561 bp, 16 predicted proteins | sample 1588161 | NCBI WGS metagenome assembly OIXX01 (sample SAMN03283274) | human gut metagenome | biome: human-associated habitat; material: feces | host: Homo sapiens | place: Peru | collected 2012
ACCCGGCATCCCCGGCCACCCCAATCCGCGGGCTGCCTACCCGGCATCCCCGGCCACCCCAATCCGCGGGCTGCCTACCCGGCATCCCCGGCCGCCCCAACCCGCGGCTACCTCGCCCCATTCCCAATCCGCGGCTGCCTCGCCCAGCATCCGGCGAACGTGCGCATAACCGACTTTTCCGGCTTGTTGCTCGTCAATAATCTCGGTTATGCGCACGTTCGTTAGGTCCGTGCCAGTCTCGCGAACCCCCACCCATGCAACGAGTGCGTAACAAGGTCGCGCCTCTCGCCCCGCCAGCCGAAGCTTCGCCCTTCCTTTCCAGCAAGAGGCGACCCAGCTCGGCCGCGTCGCCGCCGTCCTCGCCGGTGAAGAGAAACGCCTGCATGCCGGCGACGCATGCGCCCTCGCAGTTGTCCTCCTTGTCGTCCACGAAGAGGCATGTTGCCGCGTCGAGGCCAAAGCGCTCGCAGAACAGCTGGTAGATAGCCGGGTCGGGCTTCATGAGCCTCTCGAAGGCCGATGCCATCCAGCCGTCGAGCACGCGCATCGCGGGCATATGGCCAAGCTGCTCGCCGATGCGCGTGGAGGCATTGGACAGCAGGTAGACGCCATAGCCGGCCTCGTGCAGGCGCTGGGCCAGCTCGTTCGTGGTCTCGATGGGGTGCGAGTGCTCGGGCCAGTGGGCGAGGCACTCGGCAAGGTTGGGGTGCAGTCGCTCGGGCAGGTGCGTCCGTGCGACGCGCGCGATGGTCTCGTGCGAGATGGTGCCCGAGTCGAGCAGCGCCCACTCGGTCCGGCCAAAGAGTGCCTGGTAGAGAAGCTGGGCGTCCTCCTCGTTGTCAGTGAAGTCGTGGGCGAAGAGCTCGCCGTCGAACCTCATGAGCACGTTTCCCATGTCGAACACGACGTTCTTGACATCCCGTGCTCGAATGACCTGCTCGCGCGTTGCCACTGCCATGTTGCCTCCCGCCGCGCGTCTCACCTGTCAGATTTCCGGAGCGCCCTGCCATTCCTCGCCGGGTCGCCAGTGCCGCTTGTTATTCTCCACCAGCTCGCGGACAAAGCGGCGCACGAGCGTGAGCGGGTGGTCGGGGAAGTCGTCGTCGTACTCGGGCAGCTCGGAGTGGTTCATCGGGTTGCCGAGGGATGAACGACGGGTCATAGGGATCCATGAGCCAGCCCTCCATGATGCGGTATCTTCAAATGGTCGCAGATTGCGATAGTGAGCCCGTTTTCGTGCCTCGGGTTTCAATAAATACATAGATATGCGTATATTTCAATATAACAACAAGTTATATACAACCCGATTATAGATAGGCCCAAAAGACGACCTGAGCCTGAGACCAGAGGCAATCTTCATCGTGCTTCAGGCCGAATGGGAAGGCTTCGCGTTGGCTGCTTGTTGCGGGCGAGTGGAGTGCCCTTTAGGTGCCGGCCTCTCTCGTGCCTCACGTTGTCCGCAGCTCTATTTCGTCCTTGGAAACAAGGAATCTATGGCTTACGCTACAATAAAGTCCAAAAGCAGCTATAGTATAGATAGCACCTAAAAGCGCCGGGTTGGCGCAAGTAGGGGGCTCCAGGGGCCGGTCGAAAGACCGGCCTCCTCCTATCTAGCATCTCACTATTCCGTGAGGATCGTTCTTCGTAGCTACCTTCAGCAAGATTGGCTCAAGTAGGTAAAACCAGTTCTGCGCTTTGTGCTTCTTGATCGTACTGTTTGGCTTTAAAGTCTGCATAAGAAAATAAGCATTGATGTCGCACAGCTGGATGGGGCCGGACAATTGCGACTTTTTGTGCATTGGATCTTCTACGACCGACCTCAGCTTGTAGTTTGCTGTTCCCCCGAAAGGCGACGAGGGCAGTATGTTCGAAGTCCGCATCTTCCTAACAAGGCCTCGTAGCTTTTCCTCATCGGTCTCGTCTACGATTAGAAAACCCTTTTCGTTTGGAAGGTCAACATTCCACGGACTGGGATAGTTTTTGAAAAGGACTGTCGTTTCAAAACGGTTTATCAGCTTTTTCCATGCGGCACTGAAGACGTCGAAGTCTTCTGGTTTGTTTTTCTTGTCGACCACAACGTTTATGGCCCGGGCGTACTTGAATTCGCTTTCGAATTTCAGAACGTCCCGCAGCATGAAGAGAGCTTGCCTGCGCTGAAGTCCGCCACGGGAATTGCCTGAGCGTCCGATGAGATCCTTTGCGTGCAGCTCTTCCCCTGCGTCATAGCCAAACTTCTCGGCGAGTCGAGAGCGAAGGGAGGCAATGGCGTCTATGGTCTCATACCAGTACCCTTCATGAACGACAAGGGCGCTGAGTGCGAAGTAGTCTGATCTGCCAGGCTTCATCCCCACATCTCCGGTCTCATCAACGTACATGAAGTACATCGCGACGCCTTTCTGCCAGTTCCGCCTAACGTCACCCCCTCGCCTGGCCAAGAGCGATATGCCAGATTACTAGTATGACATGGGTTAGGGAACAGAATAGCGGGCGAGCTTACTGAGCTGTCAGCGTGCTCCAGGCTTGTCACTCCCAGCCGTGGTGCGATTAGAATATGTAGGACGGCTCCATAAAGTGTTGCCGAACTCGTGGCGGCGTGCGGGAGCCCGAAACGCCGCCTCCAAGACCACCCACTGGCCGTCCGTGATTCAAGACGAATCCCAAGCACAGGCCACCCAAGAATGCAAGACCCTCTAGCCGCGGCTTTTCGTCAACCCCCAACCATGAATAGGGGACGGGTCACCGTGCATGCCGCGGCCCGCATCGCCCCGCGCAACCACGGCTTCGTTAACGGGATGTAAGAATTCGCTGCCACGGGGCCTGCGGCTTTCGGGCCACAGATGCTTGGTGTATAAAGTAATCTGATTTCGAGGAATGACGTGTGATGCCTCTGCGCCGGCGCCATTCCGCGGTGTCTGGGGCCACAGGGGTCCCAAGGCCCGGCGCTTGCAAGGCGTTGGGTGGCGGGGCTCAGGCCCCACATATCCTGAAGGCAAGTAATCGTCGCCGAGCGCGCGTTACCGGAGGCTTCGGGGGAATGAATAGGTCGTCATGTGCGGCTGCCGTTCGCGTGGTGGCGGTCGCGCTGCGAAAGCATGCGCAAGCGTCAGCCGTGTGCCCCCGGAGTGCATGGAATGGCTCTGCGCATATCGCGGTTTTGGGTGGGGGAGACGAGTCCCCGCGGACGGGTCATCCGACCAAGCCCGCGGCGGGCACAACCTTCAGTTGCCCCCAAACGAACTGCACGGCGCCCGGCCGGGCAGCGCCCCCAGAGGGGAGGCCGCCCATGGCCATGTATGTGGTGCAGGTGATGGGCGGGCGCGAGCGCCATGTGGCCGAGCTCATCAACAAGATCAAGCCAGAGTCAATCGAGGAGTGCTTCACCCCCAGCTTCGAGCTCATGAAGAAGCGCGACGGGGAGTGGCGCCGGGTGACGGACATCCTGTTTCCCGGCTATCTGTTCATCGTTTCGGACGACGCGACGAAGGCGTACGCCCAGCTGCGCGCCATACCGGCTTTCACGAGGCTCCTTGGGAGCCGTGACGACGGATTCACTCCCCTCACGAGCGACGAGATGGCGTGGCTCGAGGCGTTCACGACCGTGCGAGGTCGCGTGGTGCCGATGAGCACGGCCGTCATCGAGGGCGACCGGGTCATCGTGACCGACGGGCCGCTCAAGGGCCACGAGGTGCTCATCAGCAAGATCGACCGGCACAAGAGACTTGCCTTCCTGGACATGCACATGTTTGGCCGGAACAAGACGATCAAGGTAGGTCTTGAGGTTGTCAGGAAGCGTGTCGCAATCGCATAGCGGGCAGGCGGAAGCCGGCGTGGCCGTGGAGGCCTCGCCGGCTTCTGAAGTTGCGGGGGGGGGCATTCCCACGCCCGATATTATGACGAGGGGCACGCGGGCTTCGAGACTGGCGATGCGCCCATGACGCCGCCCGAGGACGGGGGCACGACGACGCCCACGCTAGGCTCCGAGCTGATTTCGGACAACCTTATGGCGGGAAGCCCCGACGAGGCCCCGAGGTCCAGCGCGGACACCGTGCGGACGCATCCCACGTTTGAGAGGGGGCAATTCGTCGCCCCGCCGAGGGATAACAGTATTCTCGCGCCGAGGCGGGGTGGGCTACTTTACCGCGCCGTGAAGCGCGCCTTCGATTTCGCCTTCTCGGCGGGCGTCGTGGCGGCGGGCCTCGTGCCGGGCGCCTTCCTTTGCGCCGCCATAGCCCTGGACTCCCCGGGTGCCCCCTTCTTCCGCCAGGAGCGTGTGGGCAAGGGCGGCAAGCACATCCGCATCTGGAAGTTCCGGACCATGGTCTCGGACGCCCATGAACACCCCGAGCGCTACATGACGCGCGAGCAGCTGGAGACCTGGGAGCGTGAGCAGAAGCTCGACGACGACCCGCGCGTGACGCGTATCGGACGGTTCCTCAGGAAGTACTCCATAGACGAGTTCCCGCAGTTCCTGAACGTGCTCACGGGCGACCTATCCGTGATTGGGCCCCGCCCCATTACGGACGAGGAACTGCTCGAGTTCGGGGACGGCCAGAGGGAGTTCCTCTCCTGCAAGCCCGGCATCACCGGCTGGTGGCAGGTCACGGACCGGAACGACGCCACCTGGGAGAACGGCGACCGCCAGATGCTCGAGCTCTTCTACGTGAGGCACGCGAGCCTCGCGCTCGACCTGCGCATCTTCGTGCGCACGTTCAAGGCGTTGGCCGGGGGGACGGGGAAGTAGCTTATGGAAATCACTGTTGCTGTCGCGGCGCACAAACCCTATTGGATGCCGCCAGATCCCATGTATCTGCCCGTGCAGGTGGGAGCCGCCGGAAAGCCAACGATCGCGGGCTACGAGCGCGACGACTCGGGGGACTCGATTTCCTCCGACAACCGCCGCTACTGCGAGCTGACGGGGCTCTACTGGGCCTGGAGGAACCTGGGCGCCGACTACATCGGGCTCTCTCATTACCGCCGGCAGTTCGCCGGCTCGGGCGAGCGCGGTACCCTGACGTCCGCGGAGGCGGCGGCGTACCTGCACCGAGCGCCGCTCGTCTTGCCCCGTCTGCGCCGCTACTACATCGAGACGGTCGGGGGCCACTACGCCCACACCTTCGACGGGTCTCAGCTCGACATCCTGCGCGACGTGCTCTCCGAGCGCTGCCCGGAGTACCTGCCGGCGTTCGACGCCCACATGCGTGAGCGCTCGGCCCACATCTGCAACATGATCATCGCGCGGAGGGATGTCCTCGACGGCTATCTCTCCTGGCTCTTCCCGGTCCTCCGGGAGGCCGAGCGGCGCATCGACTTCTCCGGCATGACGCCCTTCGAGGCTCGATGCATGGGGAGGCTCTCCGAACGTCTGCAGGACGTATGGGTCTCTCGAGAGGGTGTGTCATATGTCGAGTGTCCAGTCGTCTCGATGGAGCCTGTGGACTGGCGGAGGAAGGCGAGCTCTTTCCTGGCCGCGAAGTTCTTTGGGAAGAAGTACGGGGGGAGCTTCTAGATGGAATTCTCGAGTCTCATTGCTCCTTCGCTACTGTGAATCTCGTTTCAATTCAACCTACTCTTCCAGTTCTTTTGTTTTCAAGGAAAAACCACTCTATTTTGTTTACTCAATTGAAGCCATCTGAGTTCTCGTACGTTAGGGACTACTTTGATATCGATTATCATTCCCTTTTATAATGTTGAAGGCTATGTACGGAACTGCTTGGATTCGGTTCTTTGTCAAAGCTATTCCGATTATGAGGTCGTTTGTGTCGATGACGGCTCGACGGATTCCACAGGCAGTATTCTCGATGAATACGATGGCCGTGGTCATATTCGCGTCTTTCACAAGACGAATGGCGGGCTCTCTGATGCCAGAAACTATGGCGTCAGCAAATCTAGAGGTGACTTTATCTGCTTCGTTGATGGAGACGATTATGTATCTCCATACTACCTCGCCATCCTTGCTGCCGCGCAGCAAGGAGCTCACGATAGAGTCTCTTGTGCTGGATTGAAGAGGGTGGCCGAGGGAGAATCTGGAGTTATATGGCCTCGTGTAAGTGAATCGACGGTCTTTGACGTAAAGGAGGCAATGAAGCTCGTCTGTTATGATGCCGTTCCAGAGTGCGCTTTTGCGAAGCTATATCCTCGAGAGGTTGTCCTCAATAACCCCTATCCACTGGGAAGGTTTTTTGAAGATCTTGCTGCAATAGGGGGCATCTTATCTTCCGTCAGCGAAGTCGCCGTTGCAGATGCTCCCATCTACGCTTATGTGCAGCGGGGGGATTCCATAGCTCATTCTATTTCTAATGCCGATAAGAAGGTTTCGGACTACCTCTATGCATTAGATCGGTTTTCTATTGCGGTAGAAAAGATGCAGCTAGGGAATGACGATTCCCTAGCTTATCGCAGAGCCCTTGTGTTTATGCGGATGAGACCTCTTCTTCGTTCTATGGGCAGCGAGGGATGTCGACTACTGAAAGAGCAACAGGGCTATATGAGGCACAAGCTGCCATGTTATTTGGCTGATGAAGGGATTCGTCCATCAGCAAAAGCGCGCGTTTTCACAGCAGCTCTCTGGCCATTCTTGCACGATCGACTTCTCGCCTTGTATAAGGCTATCTAGATAATCTGGAGCCAAGTTGGGAATTTACTTTGGAACAATAGCTGTTTCGGCAATACTCTTTTATCTTGCAGATAAAAGCAAAGGGTGTTTACAATACGGATTAGCTGCCATATCCATTTGTGTGGTTTGCTTTATAGCCGGTTGTCGTGATATCACCGTGGGAACTGATACCCAGTTTTACCCGCTTATTATGTTCAATGATGCAAAGAGTTATTCTATAATCACATACTATCCAAGAGTGATTAGTATGTTCGGAGAAGCTCAGCCATACGGTTTCACGTTTATTACTTGGATTATTTCCAGACTTGTTTCTAATTTTGGCCAATATTTATTCATACTCGAACTCATAGCAATTCTTCCAGTATATATTGGGCTCTGCAAGTTCAATCCCAATTCAACTTGGGTTGGGATGTCATGTTATCTCTTTATGCTATTCCCTTTTTCTTTAAATGGAATCAAGCAGTGCATAGCAGCTAGTTTTGTCTTCCTGGCCATGGCTTTTTATCTAGATGACTCAAAAAGAACCGCGGTAATATTATACATCGTTGCGTGTCTTATGCATCAGACTGCAGTATTATTTATTGCATTGGTACCGTTGTATTTATTCATTTGCGGGCCAGGTTCTAGTCTTTCTCCAGTAAAAATGTTATTTATGATGATTGCATCTTTTCTATTGATTGCAGCACTGGTCGCATTGGGTGGTCGTTTCGTCTCATTCCTGGGCTCCCTGCGCGAGTCATACTCATTCATTACAGATCATGGGGCAACTGGAGCTAATGAAAGTGGACTAATTATGGCACTCCTAATAGTCCTAATTCACCTCATGTATCTCTCTGGGAATACGTTGAAGCATGAATGTCCTAACGATACAGATATGTCATTGTTTTTCTTTCTCGAGTATATTTCTTTATTTGGGTTCTTTGCGCTTCAATTGGGACTAGTCGCTGATGGGCTAAGTAGAATTGCATTTTATTGTTATCCATTCTTATGTTGTTATTTAGAGAAAATACCTAATAGACAGAGCGCTTTAACAGTGTTTATAAAGATTGTTTTTATTATCTTTATGGCTATATACCTTTATCGTATGCTAATTAGTGGCTCCATGGGTCTTTATCCCTATACTTCAGTGTTTCTTGGAATTAGATAGTCATTACTTCATTGGGGAATACCATGTCAAATGCTCCATTTTTTTCAATTGTCGTGCCCGCGTATAATGCTGAAGCTTATTTGGATGAGTGTTTCAAATCGATAGCTTGTCAAATAAATAGTGACTATGAAGTCATCGTTATTGACGATGGTTCCACTGATGCAACTGAACAGATTTGTGAAGCATGGTGCTCGAATAATGATAAGTGGGCATGCATCCATAAGAACAATGAAGGGCTGCTTTTAGCTCGGAGTGATGGCATTAATCTTGCAAGAGGCTTGTATATCGTATTTCTTGATGCGGACGATACTATAGAACCGGGGCTGCTGAGCAGCCTCTATGAGGCGGCTTCTTGTTACGGACCCGATATTATATCTTTTGACTATTATCGTGACCCTGTGCACAAGTCGCCTGTTTTGAAGCACGGGCTTCCTCGAGAGGGCTTTTACTCGAGCGATGATTATCAATTATTCATGAAAGCGGTTGTTGGTGGAGACTTCAACAATCTTTGCGCAAAGGCCATAAGAAGGTCTGTTTTCCTTGCAGACACCACGGATTATAAGTCTGTATGCCCAGGCTTAATGCGCGGGGAGGATTGGATTAGGCTTATAAAACTTGCCGATATCTCCCATACATTCTATTACCTCCAGAAGCCGCTTTACTATTATCGAATCAATGATGGAGCTTCAACTGCCGCATACAAGAGAAGTCAGGTTGATGAGATTACATTTGTTTTGTCAACTGTTTTACCTATCTCTGCTGGATGGGGAGATGACTATCTTCTTATAGCGAGGGGCGCCGCCATTAAATCTTATTGTGGGCTACTCAAGTCCCTGTGTTTAACTGTCAAAAATGATGGTGACCTTAAGGTTGAGTTCATCCATATATGCAGCGCATATAAGCAGCTTGGACTTGATTCATGTCCCCATGCTAAGCTCAATTTGAATAATCGCCTTCTTGCTGCGCAGATTAGGCATAATAGGTTTTGGGCTGCTTCGCTGCTTGTCAGGCTGATTGATTCTAGCCGTCGTCTTACGAATAGATATTAGTCTATGACCAGATCATTATTGGAGTAGCTGGAAGATGAACGGTACCCCAACAGTTAGTATTATTGTTCCAGTCTATAATGTGGAAAAGTATATTCTAAGCTGCCTACAGTCCATTGCGGACCAGTCGTTCGGCGATTACGAGGTCATTCTCGTCAATGATGGGTCTCAAGATGGCTCAGTCTCAATATGTCAGACCTTCATTAAGAAAGATGACCGTTTTCGTCTTGTGAGTCAGGAAAACGGGGGAGTATCTTCAGCTCGAAACTTTGGGTTGACTCAGGCCAAAGGTACTTGGCTTTTGTTTGTAGATCCTGATGACATGATTGTCGAGAATCTATTAATCCGTTGTCTTGAGAGAGTGGCCGAGACTAACAGCGATCTTGTTGCCTTTCGCTACGCAGCTATGGACGAGTCGGGCATCGTTGCTGATTTGAAACTCGACGCAAAGCCCAGTTATCGTCAGATGACGGGTGAAAGGGCGGTTGCTGAGTTGTGTTTGGGGTCGATAGAGGACTATGTATGGTCTTTTGTGGCCCGAAGGTCTCTTTACGAGTCGAGCTCTATACGGTTTCCTCAGGGAAGGCGCATGGAAGATGCGGCAACAACGTATCGCATTCTTTCAGCAGCAAATAGAGTAGTCTTGATGGATGAGAAGCTATATCTCTATCGCAGTCGTCCAGATTCAATTGTAAGTACCGTGGACAAGCGTTTCATAGATGACTTTCTGTTTGCTATCGACGATTCGCGTAACGGCATAATTCAATTGTATTCAGAGCTGGACGGCCTCGCTCAGTATAGATCGCTGCGACAATTGCTTGCATGCCTCTCTTTAGCTAGAGATCTTAAAGACGCCGGGGATGGCTCGGCAATTTTTCAAGCTCAGCGAGATATAGCGAGTAGAATTAGATCGTTATCATTTAATAGTATTGTAGAATATTGCTCTATCAATACACTAATAAAATATATCTTTATAAAACTACATCTAACTAATATTCTATTGTTTATAGGAAAACAGAGAAAAACAATTAATAAAAAATAGGAGATTCTATTGCATTCTCAACCTTCGATTAGTATTGTAGTCCCTGTTTACAACGTTGAAAAATATGTTCGGGCATGTCTTCAGTCTATAAAAACACAGTCATTCACCGATTTTGAGGTGATAGTGGTTGATGATGGTTCTTCCGATAATTCCGCAACTATTTGTGCGAATCTTTGTGAGGACGATTGTCGTTTTAAGCTTGTTCATAAAGAGAATGGTGGATTGTCCTCGGCTAGAAACTACGGTTTGAATTTTACATCAGGGCAATACGTCATATTCTTTGATAGTGATGATACGGTTGATGCACGAGCGTTGGAGATACTCGCATCTCATTTCAGCGAAAACGTGGATGTTGTCTGCTGCGGAGTGCGCAGGATTAGGGCAAATGGGGAAGCGGTGGATACGTTCATCAGCGGCTGCGATGTTCCCGTTTCTCCACATGATGCCTTAGAGTCCATGTTGACCTTCAAAGGGGTGCAGGTGGGCGCGTATTCTAAGATGGTGCGCCGTAGTTTGATTGAAGAAAACGACATCCGTTTTGTTGAAGGTGAGATTAACGAGGACCTTCTTTATACAACGAAGGTCCTCTTGGCATCGCACAATACGTTTATTACAGGGATACCCCTTTATAATTACTTCGAGAGGCCCGGTAGTATAACTACTCGGCCCATGTCGACCGAGCAGATGGTCGTTATCAAGAATATGGCTCTTATGCGGCAGCTTGTTTTGTCCAAGTATCCTGATCTTGAGCCATCGGTAAATGAATACGCATCGGTCGATCTTTGGACTGTGGCGCGCAGGGCATCAGGGAGAAACTTCCGAAAAAGCCATCGTTTTGAATCTGATTATGCGAGGTCTTCCTTTTTTGGAAATACCGCGGTAGCGAGATTGTCAATGACCAGAAGCCTGAAGGATTTCATCACCTTCATTCTTGTGAAATTTGATTTGTATAAGTACTTAAAGGATTAGATTTGGTTGTCATGGCAAAACAAATTGAAGTAATTTGGGATAGATATAAATCTCTCTCTATTGCCAAGCGCGCCACGCTGTGGATAACTTTAAGCGGGTTTATCCAGCGCGGCATCTCCTTTATTACGGTTCCCATTTTTACGCATCTTCTCAGCACGGCAGAATATGGCCATGTAAGCAATTATTTCAGCTGGTCAAATATAGCCTACACTGTCATTTTGCTTGGATGCACGTACGGTGGATTCAATAATGGCATGATTCGCTATGAGTCTGATCGTGAAGGCTATACCGTTTCTGTTGCGGGCCTTACGACAGCCATGGCACTTGTCTGGCTTGCCCTTGGCTTGCTGTTTCCTGGAACATTCGTGCGTGTTACTGGGCTGAGCTGGTTTTTAAATATTCTTCTTATCGTCGAGGTGCTTGTTAAAGCGTACTTTGATGTGTGGATGTGCAGGCAGCGCTTTGACTTTGCCTATCGCAAGGTTGTTGCGGGCTCACTTTTCTTAGCGGTATTTGCTCCGGCTCTTGGAGTGGCTCTCGTTTTGCTATCTAGGGATAAGGTGCTCGCTCGAATCATCGCCTATGTTCTTGTTGAGGCGGTTATCGGTTTTTTTGCACTGATATATATGACCAAGAGGAGCAAGAGGTTCATCTGGCTAGATTATTGGAAATTCACCCTGTCATTTAATCTGCCTCTCATTCCATACTATTTATCGCAAACCGCTATCAGCCAGGCGGATGTGGTTATGCTTACAAGGTTTGAGTCCGCTGCGGCTGCCGGCGTATTCAGTCTCGCTAATTCATGCGCAATGGTAATCATGATTTTAGTGCAATCAATCAATTCCGTTCTCACCCCTTGGATTTATCACCGCATGGAGGAGCACGAGTATAAAAGCGTCATGAAGAGGGCAACACAATTGCTTTTCATTCTTGGCGCTGGAGTGGTCTTGCTTGAGAGCTTGGCGCCTGAAGTTTTGGCCATACTTGCTCCCAGTAAGTACCTAAGTGCCGTTGATGCTATTCCTCCTATTACAACGAGTGCATTCTTTATACTTATGTACAGTCTCTGTGTTGATTCAGAGCTCTTTTTTGAGAAAACGGCCTATGCCTCAGCATCCTCGGTAGCCATTGCCATTTTGAAGGTTGTCCTTAACCTAGTACTGATTCCGCTCTTTGGCTATTTGGGCGCTGCTTATGGAACGCTTGTCTGTTACTCTGCTATGGCCGCAGCGCATTGCCTTATATCAGGTGCTGTGTGCAGAAAACAGGTCAGCGTAGCTGTGTACAGTCCATTTGTTTTTTTCGTAATGGGTTTCACGATGATTGCCGCCTCCCTTGTCCTTGCTCTTCTTTACCCGTATCCGGTGGTCCGCGTGGCTATCGTACTGTTTCTTTTCGTAATGGCAATTTGGAAGCGTAAGTTAATCATCGAGATCATCAGGAGGTAGGGGAATGGCAGGCTGTTCCCTTGAGGGTATTAGAATTGCCTTCATTTCTGATTTGAAGCTGGGCGGCGTTTTTACTGCCATGAGGCGGTATATGGCTGTGCTGATTGAGATGGGCGCTGGTGTCACATTAATTAGCATGAACGCGGATGGCGTTAATCGAGATAATGTGCCAGTAGGGGTAAAAGTCGTTCCCATCTCATTCAACACTGAATACCGTGCCTATCTAACTGAGTGCGATTGTCACGCGAGTCCGTATAGAAGGCTTGCCTATAAGTTTCTTAAGAGATTCGGTTTGCCTTGTAGGAACAGCTATCCGGACTTGTATGAATATGCTCTAAAGGGCTTCGATCTTGATTTCTATGAGCCTTTTGATGCCGTCTTCGATTTTCTTGGATATGGGAATATTACTACTGCAATCGGAGCTGTTCTATCGGCGAAATATCGCGCTACTTGGGTTCACGACGAGGATGTCCTCTGCTTTTCGAAGGCAATAACTTACGCGCATTATTATGATGATATTTTCTGCGTATCAAAAACCGTTCAGGAAGCCTATGCGCTTGAATACGGCTCTTTATCTGAGAAAGCAATAGTGCTTTATAACCAGCTTGATTTTGAAGACATGCGTTTGCGCTCAGAAAAGCCAACGGTTTTTCCAAGAAGGCAGGGTGTTTCTCGCCTATTGAGCGTGGGCCGACTTGCGGAGCAGAAGGGCTTTGATTTTGCCGTTCGCGTCGCATCTCTGCTTAAGGGCAAGGGTCTTGTATTTGAGTGGCTTATTGCGGGGGATGGTCCCCTCCGAGGGGAGCTTGAGAAGCTGATAGAGGCGAAGGGGGTTTCCGATTGCGTCCAACTTGTTGGACGTATAGACAATGCTTGTGCAGAAATGTCTGCAGCCGATCTTATCGTTCAGCCGAGTAGGCACGAGGGATTTGGTATTACCGCTATTGAGGCGGTCGCCGCGAGAACGCCCGTCGTGGCAAGCGACATCGGTCCATTCCGTGAAATCAATGCTGCTGGAGCAAATATGCACCTTGTCCCGCTCGTCGATTCTGCACTTGCATCGGCGGTGGAAGAAGAGCTGTCTCTAACGGGTAATCGTGTGTCGGGTTTTTTGAATGCGGCCATTATCGGAATCGATAGTGTCGAGGTTCTTGCAACGAGGCTTCTGGCTGCCTTGAAGAGGTGAGACGAGATTGAAAATGAGCATGGTAAAAAGAAACTCAAGTCTAGAGTCATTACGTATTTTATCTATGTTAATGATATTAGCGCATCATTATGTAATGTATAATGGATATCCAGTTGAATTAATGCCGTTTGGTATAAATCGCTTTTACTCCAGATTGTATTGTAGGGAGGGGGACAAGTTGGTGTTGTCATCTTCCTGTCAATCTCAACATGGTTTTTCTTCGATGGAAAGCAATCCTTTTCGCGTTGCTTCAATCGTATATGCAAGTTGGAGCAAGAACTAGTTTTCTACAGTCTGATTCTTCTATTGCTTACGGTCTTGTTTGATAGGCAGGATTTTGATTTCCATTTGATAGTCGCAAGCACAATGCCCACTCTTTTTCAGTGTTGGTGGTATGCAACTGCCTACATACTGCTCTTGCTTTTTTTGCCTGCTTTGCAAGCTGGATTGGTGGCATTGGGCAGGGAGCTGCATCTCAAACTTGTATTTGTGATGCTTGTTTCATTCGGGGTAATCGCCCTTGTGGTAGTGTCAAAAAGTTGGTGTAACGGCCCGACCAGGAGCGGCCGCGCCCTAGAACCGTATTGCCATCCTATGCGGCCTCCATCCTGTCCGCAAGCTCCAGGCTCGCCCTGATCGCCTGCTCGGCCACGAGCCTGAGCTCCGCCGCCCTCTCCGGCGTCGGCGGCACGCGGGGCGCCCGCTCGCCGTCGCGCGGGCGCAGCTCGGCCATCCGGGCCTCGGAGAAGTGCCTCGCACGGGATCACCCCTCGTCCTCGTCGAGCATCACGGCGCAGGCGAGGCGCTCCAGGGAACGCGCGGAGGGGAAGGTCCGCACGACCCGCGACCTGCGCCTTGTCTCGCGGCTCGTGCGCTCCTGGAGGTTGTTGGTCCTCAGGTGCTTCCAGTGGGAAGCCGGGAGGTCGAGGTAGGCCAGCGCGTCGGGCTCCGCCTCCTCGAGCAGCCTGGTGGCGCCCGGGCAGCACCCCCCGGGCATCTCGCATGCCAGGTGGCACATGGCCCCGGCCCCGTCGTCGCCCCTGCCGCGGAAGACGGGGGCGACGATCCCCGGGACGCGGCGGCGGAGCTGGCGGGAGCCCGCCTCCCTCA
>OIXX01000813.1_pt1 | contig 14535 bp, 10 predicted proteins | sample 1588161 | NCBI WGS metagenome assembly OIXX01 (sample SAMN03283274) | human gut metagenome | biome: human-associated habitat; material: feces | host: Homo sapiens | place: Peru | collected 2012
ACGCCATCGTGGCGAGCATGCTCACCTGCGAGATGGCGGCCTGGTACGCCGAGCGTGGCAAGGACCTCTACGAGGCCATGGAGGCGCTCTACCAGGAGTACGGCTACTACCTGAACGGCGTCGTCAACGTGAGCTTCCCGGGCGAGGCCGGCGCGGGCAAGATGGCCGGCATCATGTCGGGCCTGCGCGAGAACCCGCCCGCGCAGATCGCGGGCCTTCCGGTCGAGGGCGTCGTCGACTACAAGACCGACGTCGAGATGCCGGTCGTGGGTGGCGACGGCAACACGTCCGCGCAGCTGCTCCCGAAGTCCAACGTGCTCGAGTATCGCCTGGGCGAGGGCGTGAAGGTCATCGTGCGCCCGAGCGGCACCGAGCCCAAGATCAAGGCCTACCTGTTCAGCAAGGGCGCCACGCGCGAGGAGTCGCAGGCCCTGAACGACCGCCTCGCCGAGGCCGCCAAGATCGAGCTGCTGGCGTAGGGTTTGCGCGTGGGGCCTGCGTGCGCAGAACGCGCCGGGCCCGCGTGCTTTGGGTTCGCCGGGTCCGGGAATCTGTGAGTTGCGGACGGGAACCGTGGCCGAGGGGCCGCGGCTCCCGTCTTTCGTCTCGGCCTTGCCGCCGCAAACATGTCGCCTGCCACCGTCCGACGGGCATGGCCGCAGGCAAGTCGCCGCAAGCGCGCTACCCGCAAGCCGGGGCCCCGCCGTCCCGTCGCCGCAGGCAAGCTGCCGCCTCGCCATTTCGCTTGTGCCCCGCTGTCACGCGCGCGGCCGCAGGTAAGTAGCCGTCTTCCCTTTTCGCCGGCGCCCGACTGCGTTAGTCTCGTTTTTAGCAGTTAAGTGCCCCTTCAGAGCAAGTTAACTGCCAAATTCGAGACTAACGCTTGGCAGGTTGGCAAGATGGCCACCTTCCTGACACCTTGGCAGGTTAGCAAGATAGCCCGCCCCCCCTAACACGAGGGCCCAACTTATGGCTTGGACCCTAGCTCTGCGCCGAGGCAAGCTCCAGGTTCGGTTATTCAAGTCCGTAGGCCTCGAGGGGCACGAGCTCCGGGGCGGGCGCCTCGGGCCGGCGCGTCTCGCGCGGTGCCGGGACCCGAACGAGCGGCTCTCGCTCGCGAGGCACGCCAAACGTCGAGAGCAGCCGGTCGAACCAGCCGACATCGAGGACTTCCTGGTACGAGAACCGCATGATAGCGGCCCTCGTGATGCTGAGCCGGGACTCGCGCCGCCGCTCCCTCAGAATCGCGTCGTGAATCCCCTCCGGACCGGCCATCTCGGGGTCCATGTACTTCTCGACCCCGTCGAGCTCCCCGATGACAAGGCCGCCCTCGGCATGTGGCCAGACGAAGTCAGCATAGTAGCGACGTCGTGAGTCCAGAGGGTCCGCAAAGCAGACCTGCAGGTCGGGCACTGCATAGCCAAGCTCGTACATGACCCTTCGCGCAATCGACTCGCCACCGTTCGCGCTGCGGGCGTCCGCCATGGAGGCAACCTCGCGTGCCCGCGCTATCCCGTGCAGCCCACGCCCGTGCGCCTCGACAAAGTCGCAGAGCTCCTCGCGAGTCATGCCGCGGACCCTGAGCGCGGAATCGGCGATTGCCAAACCTCCTCGCCCGTCGACGGATCGCGTGCAATCAAGGACCGTCCGGGCGGCGGTCGTGGTCATGATGCTGCCGACCCGAATGGTTTCAAGCGGCTCTCTCAGTCGGTGCATCTGCACGCAGCTCCGGTCGAAGGCGAGTCGTGGCCCCGCGGTCATGTGAACCCTGCCGTCAAGCAGGCGATAGGGCACCTGTAGGCCAAGCGCCACGGAAGCGGAGATGCCGCAGGCTATCCAGCCTGGGTGGAGGAGGGCGATGCCGGACAGGATGTGGCGGTGGCGCTGGGTCGGTGAGAGACCGCCCCAGTACGGGGTCCGTGCGAACAGCCGCGGACAAGGCGAGACGAGAAGTCCCAAGCGCATGCGCGTCTCGAGTGCCTTGCAGAGCGAACCCGTTGCGGCGACAAGGCAAGACGCGCTGCGCTCCGCCTCGTCAAGAAGCTGGTCTACTTCGCGGCTCTTGTCGGCGCGGAGGCGATTGCCGGGGGTGTGCCGTGGCTTTGCTGACGGGTGGGGGACTGCAAGATTTCCAGGGGTGGCATGCATGTTGCTCCAGACGCGGGGACTGAGGGGCGGCATTTCGATGGGGCAATTTCAACCCGGCGTGCGCGAGTGGGCTTTCGGGGACGTCCCGAGATTCGGCGAAAGGGGCGTCTTGTGGCTGGTGGTTCGAGGGATTGGCAGGTAGGAGGCTTGCCGGAGGGGTCGGTATGACAAATCTTGTCGGTGAGTGGCATGGCGCTCGAGGCAAACGGCCGCGCGGCGGTGCCGTGGATTGAACGGCCGTGCCGTGGGATGAGCGGTTGCGAGGCAGTGCCGTGGGCTGAGCTGTCGCGTGGCGTTGCCGTGGGATGAGCGGTTGCGTGACGTTGCCGTGGGTTAAACGGCCAGGTGGCGTTGCCGTGGGATGAGCGGTTGCGTGACGTTGCCGTGAGCTGAGCGGTTGCGAGGCGGTGCCGTGGGCTGAGCTGTGGCGTGGCGTTGTGGCGGGCTGAGCGGCTTCTCGGCGTTGTCGCGGCAGCCATATCCTCGTTAGTCTCGTATACAGCAGTTAAGTAGCCCTGGAGGGGCAGTTAACTGCAAAATACGAGACTAACGTGGGGGAGTCGGGCGAGCTGGCCGGTGCGATAGGCGGTATGGGCGAAGGCGCCCGGGGTGGCGAAGGTTTCTCCTTATTCCGTGATGCCGGTGTATGAACGCTACACTTTTGCTGTTCTAGGTAAATATGGACAGCGGCCTCACGAGGGCTTATGTCCTGCGAGAACGCCCGCATGGCCCCGCCTCGTCGCGTGTCCGTGTGGTGCGGGTGAGAGGATGCCCATGAGCGCCAAGCACTTCAGCAACGGCAATCCCGCCCAGCCGGGTGGCTATGGTTCGGGCGACGAGCGAGAGCAGCAGCTCTTCGATGCGGTCGAGGGCGAGGGCTACAACTCGTCCGACGCGAGCTACAACTCGCCTGACGCGGGCTATGGCTCCCACTTCGCGGGCGGCAGCGGCGCCGGCTCCTACGCCGACACTCCCTCCGACGACGTCTCCTACTCCCAGCCCGCTGCCGGCGGCGTGGGCATGAACGACGGCTTCGCGACCATGCCCTCGAGCGACTACTCGCGCGACTCCGGCCGCTACACCTCCGGTGGCCATCACCACCATCACCACCACAAGCACCTCGCGCTCAAGATCGTGCTCGCGGTTCTCGCGGTCGTCATCGTGGCCGGCGGCGTCGTGGGCTTCCAGGTCTACCAGTCCGTCAAGCAGGTGAAGGCCGACGCCCAGACCGTGGTGGCCACGGGCAAGGAGCTTGCCAACAAGATCAAGGGCGGCGACACCACCGGCCTCTCCGCCGACGCTGCCAAGATCTCCCAGACCGTATCCAAGATGCGCGAGGAGACCGACGGCCCCATCTGGCAGGCCCTCTCGCACGTGCCCGCCTACGGCTCCGACGTCGCGGCCGCCCGCGAGCTGCTCGGCGTGCTCGACGACGTGAGCGCCAATGCGCTCGTGCCCGCGGCCAACAACCTCGACGGCGTCACGATGAAGTCGCTCGTGGTTGACGGCGGCATCGATGTCGAGACGCTCCAGACGCTCGTGAACACCCTGAGTAGCGTCTCCGAGCCCATCAAGGACGCTCAGACGCGCGTCGACGCCATCGGCGACACCCACATCCAGCAGGTGACGGACCTCGTGAGTACGGCGAAGTCGTCGCTCGACGCCGCCTCCACGGGCATCGACGTGGCCCAGCAGGTGGCCCCGTACCTGCCGCAGATGCTGGGTGCCAACGGCCAGACGCGCAACTACCTGCTCATGGCCGAGCAGAACGCGGAGCTCCGCGCCGCCGGCGGCTTCCCGGGTGCCTGGGGCATCCTGTCGGTCACTGACGGCAAGCTCTCCATGGGCGAGATCAAGCCGGTCGTGACCATGCAGAACCAGTCCGTCCAGGTCACCGACGAGGAGCGCTACCTCTTCACCAACACCTCCACGCTCAAGATCGCCACGCGCTCGGGCGACACCTTCGGCATCATGGACTTCACGCGTGCCGCGTCGCTCGTCTCCGAGATGTGGACGATGATGTACGGCGACCACGTGGACGGCGTCGTCGCGCTCGACCCGGTGCAGCTGCAGTACATCATGCAGGTCGTGGGTGGCGTGACCCTGCCAGACGGCACGACGGTCGACGGCACCAACGCCGGCAAGTTCCTCTCGAGCGACGCCTACTGGAACTACCCCTACAGCGAGACCGACGGCATCTTCGCCACGGTGGCCCAGGACGTCTTCTCCAAGCTCGTGGACAACACGAGCTCGCTCGACGTCCAGAAGTTCTCCGAGGCGCTCACCAAGGGCATCGACGAGGGTCGCTTCCGTCTGTGGTTCGCCAATGACGAGGAGAACGTCCTGCCCAAGATGCTGGGGGCCACGGGCGTCATGCCAAGTGACCCGTCCAACCCCGAGACGGCCGTCTACCTCAACGACTACACCTACGCCAAGATGGGCTGGTACCTCGACTTCAAGGTCAACCGCGGCGAGGCCACGCCGAACGCCGACGGCACCACGTCGTACGCCATGACGGTGACGATGACCAACACGATGGACCAGGCCACGCTCGCCAAGGCGCCGGGTGGAATCACGGGTCAGGGCACCGGCGGCCAGAAGCAGAACACGGGCGACATCGCGCTGCGCGTCTACCTCGTGGCGCCGGCCGGCGGCTCGGTGAGCAATGCGAGTGCCCAGGGCGGCGGCCTTCAGCTCGAGGACTCCAGCTACGAGGGCGTCCCCGTGACGTTTGGCCTGCTCAACATCTCGCCGGGCGAGACGTGCACCGTGACCTACACGGTCACCACGCCGGCCGAGGCCCAGGGCAAGGAGCTCGCGGTCCACGCGACGCCCACCTGCGGCGAGGCTCAGAGCATCATCGCCAACAAGCAGAGCTAGCCCCAGCCAGGGAAGGCTCTCGGCGCCTGGCCCACGCGGTCGGGCGCCTTCGTCTTTTGATGGCGTCGCTGCGGCCGCGAGGGTGGCCGGGCGACAGCGAGACAAGGAGCGACCATGCGCAAGCTCATCGAGCAGTTCCTCAAGTTCGGCGTCGTGGGCGCCATATCGTTCTGCATCGACTACGGCATCCTCATGCTGCTCTCGCAGGGGCTGGGCTGGGACCCGGTGCTCTCGGCGGGCATCTCGTTCACGGTGTCGGTGATCTTCAACTACCTGGCCTCGATGCGCTACGTCTTCACGCACCGAGACGACATGAGCCGCGGCCGCGAGTTCGTCATCTTCGTCGTGCTGTCGGTGATTGGCCTCGGCATCAACGAGCTCTGCATGGTCGCGGGCGTGGCGGCGCTGGGCGACTCGGCGCTCGCGGTCACGGGCACCAAGCTCTTTGCGACGGCCGTCGTGATGGTGTGGAACTTCGTGTCGCGCAAGAAGTGGCTCGACGCGGGCGACAAGGGCGCGGCCGAGAGGGACGACGCGTAGAAGTGCCAGGCCGCTTGCGGCGGGCGGGCCGTGTCGCTGGCCCGGGCGGACGCCGGCGAGAGGTGGCGTCTGCCCCTACGCCGTGCGCAGGGCGATGAGGGCGTTCGCATAGCCCACGAGCTGCTCCGCCGACCACGCCTCGTCGGAGTGCTCGGGCGAGTTGGGGTCGTTGATGCGCACAGCCCCGCCCTGGTTGAGCCCCACCGCGAGCACCCAGTGGTCGTGCGCGGCAAGCGTGTTGGGCCGCACGCTGACGGCCACGAGCTCGCCCGCCTGCAGGGCCTGGACGAGCGCCGCGGGCGAGTCGGCGAGCCGGCTCCCGGCGATGCCGAGCCGCGCCGTCATGGCCGGGCTCGTGAAGAAGGTCGAGTTGGTGCCGCCAAAGACCTCGTGGACCTCCGTGGCCACGCCGGCCATGTCGGCCGGGGAGAGGTCGGTCCTGCCCGTGAGACCCATGTAGGCCATCGACATCACCGTGGGCCCGCAGCCCGAGAACCCCAGCGGCATGCCGCAGTAGTCCGTGTAGCCCCAACGCTCGTCCCACTGGTAGAGGGTGGGCACCTGGCCGGGCGCGATGCTGCCCGAGAAGGGCTCTGACGTCGGGATGGAGCCGCTCAGGTGGCACAGGAAGCCGGCCGAGAGGGGTTCGCGCGTGGCAAGCGCGAGCGTGCGCATGGAGCTGGTCTCGTCCAGGCCGGCGACGCTCTTGTACGAGGTGGCGTGGGCGCCCAGCCAGGCGACGTCGGCGTCGTGGGAGACGAGGGCCCGGGCACGCGCCTGGAGCGTTCCGGCCGAGGCGGCGGCGAGAGCCGGCTTGGGCGTGGTGTTCGCCGCGCGGGTGAGGACCTCCACGAGCGTGTCGGGGCCCTGCGGCATACCCTGGGGCCGTGTGAGGTGCGGGGCCGAGATGCCTGCCAGCGCAAGCGCCACGCAGGTCGCGACGGCAAGCAGCGCCACCATCGCCGTGCGAATCCTGTCGTCCATATCCGGTCGCGCCCCCTTTATGCTCGCTCCCCAATCGCGCAAATTCAAAATGATACCCTTGTCACGTTTCCTTCCGTATGATTTGTCACATTTCGTGAGGACCCATCGCGCGTCGAAAGGACTCCGCATGCTCGTCTACCTCTCGACGGGGGCCCTCGCCATCGTCAGCGTCGCCGCCGCGAGCCGCGTCGCCCCGCCCTGCGGCCTCTCGTCCCGCATGTGGGCCAACGTCCTGTGGGCCGTCGCGTTTCTCGCGCTCTTCCTGCCCTCGGCCCTGCGCTTCGACGTGGGGACCGACTACAGCTCCACGGAGTTCTACCTCGGCTACGTCGAGGTCTTCCGCGTCTACGCCGACGGTGGCTCCATGCGCTTCGGGATCGACCCGGGCTTTCTGGCCCTCATCCGCCTCACCGTGGCGCTCGGGGGCAACGTCCAGTGGTTCTTCGCGATCACCTCGGCGCTCGTCTGCGGCCTCACGCTGCGCGCGTGCCGGCGCCTCTCGTGCTCGCCCACGCTCTCGGTGGCGCTGTTCCTCGTCGCCGGCCTCTACCTGGAGTCGTTCAACATCGTGCGGCAGTGGGTCGCCATCGCCTGCGTGCTGAACGCCTTCGCCTGGGTGGGCTGGAGCGGGGAGGACGGCGACGACCGCCCGCAGGTGGGGCGGCGCTCCTTCGTGCGCTACGCCCTGTGGGTGCTGGCCGGTGCCCTGGCCCACTCGAGCGCCCTGTTCTGGCTGCTCATGTGGCCGCTGTTTGCCGTGCCGCTCAACGGCCGCCGCGTGCTTGCGCTCGTCGTGGGCCTCGTGACGCTCGCGCTCGTGGGCGAGCAGGCCGCAGCGGTGCTGCTCGAGGGTACGCGCTACGGGCGCTACTTCTACGACCCCACGGGGCTCTACACCTCGCCCCACCTGCGCCCCAACGCCATCGTGACGGCTGGGGTGACGCTCACGCTCACGGTGTGGTCCTATGCGGGGCGACTGCGGGAGGCCTCGCGCGGGGAGCAGGCCGCGGTGTCCGAGGGCTGCGCGCGGGTGCGGCTCGTGGGCGGGCCTGGCTGGGGGCGCTGGGCGTCGGCGCTCACGATGTGCCAGGTGTGCCTGGTCGCGCTGCTCGTCTCGGAGGCGTTTCTGCCCTACATCGTCGACCGGGTGGCGCGCTACCTCGCGCCCCTGCTGATCTTGCAGCTGCCCTATGCGCTGCGGGAGGTGTCGCGGCTGGGCCTGCGCCTGGGGCCGCTGTCCGGCGAGCGCCTGCGCCGCGCGCTCGCGCTGGTGGCCTGCGCGTGCTGGCTGGCCACGAGCTGCATACAGTTCGCGGGCGGCAAGGACGACGTGCTGCCGTACCGCAGCATCCTCACCACGCCGCGCGACGAGGTGGCGCGCATGTTCGACACGCCGCCCGAGATCCCCGAGGCGGACCGCCCGGTCACGGAGTAGGGCGGGCGGGGCCTAGCTGGGCCGTTGAGACTCGGCAGTGGTGCGGCCCGGTAGGGCGGGCGAGAACCCCGCCGAAAGCCCAGTCGGCCTACGCCTGCGCGTCGCTCCCCTTGTGCGAGTCTGCGTCCTTGCCCTCGTCCTCCCACGTGTGCTCGGAGACGATCCAGCGCGGGCGGTGCTTGGATTCGAGGTAGATCTTGCCCACGTACTCGCCGATGACGCCAAGCGACAGGATCTGCGCGCCGCCCATGAGGCAGACGATGACGATGGTGCTGGCCCAGCCGTGCACGCCGTGCCCCAGGATGGCGGTGACGATGGCCCAGATGGCCCCGATGAGGCCGAGGGTGCACACGAACGCGCCCAGCATGGTGATGATGCGGATGGGCTTCACCGACAGGCTCGTGATACCGTTCATCGCCAGCGCGAGCATCTTGGAGAGCGGGTAGTGCGAGCGGCCCGCCATGCGCTCGTGGCGCTCGTAGTAGACGCTCGTCGACTTGAAGCCCACGAGTGGCACCATGCCGCGCAGGAACAGGTTGACCTCGTGGAACTCCGAGAGCGCGTCGAGGGCGCGCGAGCTCATGAGACGGTAGTCGGCGTGGTTGTAGACGCACTCCACCCCCATGTGCTCGAGCAGCTTGTAGAACGACTGGGCCGAGAAGCGCTTGAAGAACGTGTCAGTCTCGCGGCTGGAGCGCACGCCGTAGACGACGTCGCAGCCGTCGAGGTAGGCGTCGACCATGGCCTCCATAGTGGCGATGTCGTCCTGGCCATCGCAGTCGATGGAGATGGTGGCGTCGGCGTGGTGGCGGGCCTCCATGAGGCCGCAGAGCAGCGCGTTCTGGTGGCCGCGGTTGCGCGAGAGCGACAGGCCGCGAAAGACGGGGTCGCTGGCCGCGAGGTCGCGGATGATCTGCCAGGTGTCGTCTGAGCTGCCGTCGTTCACGAACAGCACGTGGCTGCCCGGGGCCACCTTGCCCTTGGCGGCGAGGTCGTCGAGCTCGGCCTTGAAGAGCTTGCAGGTTATGGGGAGGACCTCGCGCTCGTTGTAGCAGGGAACGACGATGGCGAGGACGGGGCGTGTGCGCATGGGAACTCCTGTTGGGTCGGGTGTGGCTCGACACAGTGTAACCCCTGCGCCTGAGCGCGTCCTGACGTCTGCCGCTGTCACGTTTCCTTCCGTATGATTTGTCACATTTTGAAAATGTGACAAATCATACGGAAGGAAACGTGACAGATCTTGCGGTTGTGGAGACGGGCTCGAATCGGTCGCGCTCAGGCTCGAATTCCTCTAGGATACCTACGTAATCCCAACCTTGAGACGCGCGACCCCTCGTGGGGTCCCCGGTGCACGACGCCTTCGCCCGGCGGCAGCCCTGCCGGTGCGGCATGCCCGTCGCCGGATGGTCTGCGCGCGCGGTTCCCGTCGGTCCCGCGCTGTCAGGTACGCGCAAGCGAAGGAGAGTTGTGCTGCAGTTTGGCAAGTACGAGCGGCCGGCCAGCGTGGCCGAGGCCTACGAGCTCCTCAGGAAGGGCCGCTCGAGTCGCATCCTGGGCGGAGGCGTGTGGCTTCGCCTCCAGAACCGCAAGATTCCCACGGTCATAGACCTCTCTGCCTGCGGGCTCGACAGAATCGAGCGCGTGGAGTTCGAGACGGCGCGCCCGGCCTCCGAGGGCGATGCCTGGTCGGTGGGCGCCATGGTGACGCTCCACGAGCTCGAGTGCCACGAGCAGTTCAACGACGCTACCTGCCACGTCTTCGAGCATGCCGTGCGAGACATCGTGGGCGTGCAGATGAGAAACCTCGCCACCGTGGGCGGCAGCCTCTATGGCCGTTTCGGCTTCTCCGACGTGCTCACGGCGCTTCTCCCGCTCGACTGCGAGGTGGAGCTGGTCGGTGCCGGCCGCATACCGCTCGCGGAGTTCGCGGCCTCGCCCTACGAGCGCGACATCCTCGTGCGGCTCGTGGTGCGCATGCGCGACTACCGCGCGAGCTTCCAGTGCGTGCGCAGGAGCGCCACCGACTTCCCCGTGCTCAACGTGTGCGCGGCCGAGTGGGGCGGCGCCTGGCGCGTCGCCGTGGGCGCGCGGCCCACGCGGGCGGTGCTGGTGGCTGGCGAGGCGCTCGGCCTTCCCGCCGAGTTCACGACCAACGAGCTCAACGCCGCGTGCGAGCGGCTCTCCGAGCTGCCGATGGGCTCCAACATGCGCGGAAGCGAGCGCTACCGGCGCCACCTCGCGCGCGAGCTGGGCCGGCGGGCGATTCTCGAGGCCGCGGGCAAGAGCGAGCGCGACGTGGCCGACGACACGCGCCAGCGCGCCGCGGAGGACCTCGAGGACGAGCGCGAGGCACGTCGCGGCCCGGAGCGCGGCGCCGCAGATGCCCGCCGCGCCGATTCCGGCGTCCGCGCCGCCAGGTCCGAGGCCCATGCCGCCAGGTCCGACGCCCATGCCGCCAGGTCCGACGCCCATGCCGCCAGGTCCGACGCCCGCGCCGCCGCGCCCGGTGCCCGCCGTGCGTCCGGCTCGCACCGCATGTCCGAGAGGGGAGGGGAGTAGCCATGCAGGTCAAGCTTGTGATAAACGGGGAGAAGGTCTCGGCCGATGTGGCCCCCGACCTGCGCCTTCTCGACTTCCTCCGCGCCCGCGGCCTCAAGAGCGTCAAGTGCGGCTGCGAGACGAGCAACTGCGGCCTGTGCACCGTGTGGCTCGACGGCCGGCCGGTGCTCTCGTGCTCGGTGGTCATGGGCCGCGCCGACGGCCATGAGGTGACCACCCTCGAGGGCCTGCGCGCGCAGTCCGCCGAGTTTGCCCGCTGCATGGCCGAGGAGGGCGCCGAGCAGTGCGGGTTCTGCTCGCCGGGCCTCGTCATGAACGTGATGGCGCTGCGCCGCGACCACTCCCGGGTCACCGATGACCTCATCCGCCGCTACCTCGCGAACAACCTCTGCCGCTGCACCGGCTACGCGAGCCAGATGCGCGCCGTGCGCCGCTTCCTCGGCACCGAGCAGCCCGCCGCCGTGCTCGCGGCCACGCCCGCCCGGCCCGCGGCGAGCGCGGTGCCCGCGGTGCCCGCCGAGCCAGCCGAGCACAACGCGCCGGCCATATCCGCCCAGGTAGCCGCACCCGCCCAGCCGGCCGCCCCCGCCCAGGAGGTGCGCGCATGAGCGTCGTCTCCAGCTACATCGCCCCCGACCGCCGCGCCGGCGAGGTCAGGACCGTCTCGCACGCCATAGTGAAGAAGGACGCCTACGCCCTGCTCGAGGGCCGCCCGGTCTACACCGACGACCTCGCCCCGGCCGACGCGCTCGTGGTGCGCCTCATGCGCTCGCCCCACGCGCACGCGCGCATCCGCTCCATCGACGTGACGCGCGCCTACAAGACGCCCGGCATCGAGGCCATCTACACCTACGCCGACGTGCCGCAGGAGCGCTACACCCTCGCCGGTCAGAGCTTCCGCGAGCTCAGCCCCTACGACACGCTGCTGCTCGACCGCACGCTGCGCTACGTGGGCGACGAGGTGGCCATCGTGGTGGGCACCTCGGTCCAGGCCTGCGATGCTGCCATCCGTCGCATCAAGGTCGACTACGAGGTGCTGCCGGCCGTCACGGACTTCCGCGAGTCGCTCGACAACCCCGTCGTCATCCACGACGAGGACGATATCAAGGCCTACATCCCCATCGGCGAGGACTTCTCCAGAAACCTCGTGGCCCATGAGGTCTCCGAGGTGGGCAACCTCGACGCCGCATTTGCCCAGGCAGACGTCATCGTGGACGAGACCTACGTCACGCAGGCCGCCCAGCAGGCCATGATGGAGCCGTTCTCGAGCTATGCCTACCCCGACGAGCACGGCCGCATCTGCGTGGTGGCCTCCACGCAGGTCCCCTTCCACGTGCGCCGCATGGTGGCAAATGCCCTCTGCATCCCCAAGAGCCAGGTGCGCGTGGTGAAGCCGCGCATCGGCGGCGGCTTCGGCGCCAAGCAGAGCGGCTGCAACGAGCCGTTCGCGGCGTTCGCGGCCTACATGCTGGGCCGGCCCTGCACGTGCGTCTACACGCGAGACGAGACGTTTGCCTGCGGAAACACGCGTCATCAGATGCAGATGCACGTGCGCGTGGGTGCGCGCGCCGACGGCACCATCGTGGCCATCGACCTCTACGAGCTCTCCAACGCCGGCGCCTACGGCTACCACGCCCCCACCACGGCGGGCCTCACTGGGCACAAGACGCTGCCGATCTACAACCACGCGCTCGCGAGCCGCTTCGCCTACGACGTGGTCTACAGCAACACCGAGCCGGCGGGGGCCTTTCGCGGCTACGGCGCCACGCAGGGCTGCTTTGCCGTGGAGAGCGCCGTGAACGAGCTGGCCGACCGCCTGGGCATGGACCCGTGCGAGCTGCGCCTCAAGAACATGGTGCACGAGGGCGAGGTCATGCCGCAGTACTACGGCGAGACGCTCAACAGCTGCCGGCTCGACGACTGCCTCACCCGTGCCATGGAGATGGTGGGCTGGGCCGACAAGCCCCTGCGCCGAGACCTCGGCGATAGGGTGCGCGGCCTGGGCGTGGCACTCACGATGCAGGGCTCAGGCATCTCAAACGTCGACATCGGCACGGTCGAGATAAAGCTCGACGAGGGCGGGTTCTACGTGCTCAACATCGGCTGCACCGACATGGGGCAGGGCTGCGACACCATCCTCGTGCAGTTTGCCGCCGAGGTACTCGAGTGCGATCCGAGCCGGATCGTGGTGCGCGGGGTGGACACCGACGTGTCACCCTTCGACTGCGGCGCGTACGCGTCGAGCGGCACGTACATCTCGGGCCGGGCGGCCGTGGAGGCGGCGCGGGCGCTGCGGGAGAAGATCTGCGCGGAGGCGGCGCGGGCCTGGGACGTGGACGCCGCGGCCGTGGAGTTCGATGGCGAGGCGCTGCGTGCCACGGGCGCGGACGGCGCGGCGCTCGAGATGAGCCTGGCCGAGCTCGCCGACCGCACGGTGGGCGCGGGCCTTCGGCCGGGCTGCCTCACGGCGACCTCCTCCAACACGCAGCCCGTCTCGCCCCCGCCCTTCATGGCGGGCATCGCCGAGGTGGATGTGGACAAGGCGACGGGCAAGGTCACGGTCGTCGACTACGCCGCGTGCGTAGACTGCGGTACCGTGGCCAACGCCAACCTTGCCCGCGTGCAGGCCGAGGGCGGCATCGGGCAGGGCATCGGTATGGCGCTCTTCGAGGACGTGCAGTACAGCCCGGCGGGCCGGATGCGCACGCGCAACTTCATGCAGTACAAGATTCCCAGTCGCATGGACGTGCCCGACATCCGCGTCGACTTTGCGCCGAGCTACGAGCCCACGGGCCCGTTCGGTGCCAAGTCGATCGGCGAGGTGGTCATCAACACGCCTGCGCCCGCGATTGCGAGCGCGGTGGCCCACGCGACGGGCAACTACGTGCGCACGCTGCCCGTCACGCCGGAGAAGGCACTGTTCGGGGAGTAGGCCGCGTGCTGGGGATGCGTGCTGGGCGTCTGCTCGATCCGCCAGAGCCACGAGGTCGATCGCGACGCCTTTGACCTGCCGGGATGGCTGGCGCTCTCCGTCGCGCTCGTGTGCCTGGTGTTCGCGTTTGGCCAGTGCCTCATGGTGGGCAACATGCTCACGACATCGCTGGGCTTTCTGCCCGCCGCCACCAAGGCCGACGGCAATGCCGTCATCAACACCCTCCAGCAGCTCTCCGGCGCCATCGGCACCGCCGTCGTCAATGCGTCGCAGCTTGGAGCCACCGACCTCGCCCAAGCCACCATCGCCGGCACCTGCGGGCCTACCTGCTCCTAAGCGTCGTCATGGTCATAGCCCTCCTCGACGCCGCCCATGAAGTCCTCCGCCTCTACCACCGCTTAGCCCCCAAGTCCCGCAAGAAGCCCACGACGGCCCAACTCTCGAGAGGCCCCATACCCCGGCTGCCCCTCGACCCGCAACAAGGCTGAACGGGAGGTTTTAGCTGTTGTAATGGCAACATAAGGCCCCGCCACACATGCCGGAGGGAGAGGCTAAGGGACTTTTCGCAAAGCGAAAAGTGACCTCGACCGCAGGCATATGTGGCGGGGCCTGCCAGGTGCGTTGAAGCCGCAAAAGGCCTACAGGTCGTCCACCAGCGCCGTCGACTTGGCATACGCCGTCGACTTGGCCTCGAAGAAGTCCGTCTTCACCATGTTGGCGTTGCTGTACTGGCTCACCCACCGCATGTCGGCCGGCTCCTCGTCGTACCCCTCATAGAGCTGCCCGAAGCCCAACGAGCTCCAGCGCAGGTTGCCCAGGTACTTGATGTAGTCGGTGATCATCTGCTTGGTGAGGCCCTGGATGTCGTCGCCCACCACGTAGTGGCCCCAGGCAATCTCCTGGCGTACGCCCTCCTCGAGCATCGCCTTGAGGTCGGCCACGGCCTCGGGCCCAAAGAGCTCGGGCTCCTCCTTCTGCAGCTCCAAGATCATGTTGCGGAACAGCCACAGGTGCGTGTTCTCGTCGCGGTTGATGTAGCGGATCTCCTGGGCGCTGC
>OIXX01000830.1_pt1 | contig 14279 bp, 14 predicted proteins | sample 1588161 | NCBI WGS metagenome assembly OIXX01 (sample SAMN03283274) | human gut metagenome | biome: human-associated habitat; material: feces | host: Homo sapiens | place: Peru | collected 2012
CCGGTGTTGACCACGGGCTGCGCCTCGGACTCGCCGCAGAGCACCACCATGAGGTTCGAGGCCATGGCTGCCTTGCGCTCGTCGTCGAGGTCGAGCACGCCGTCGGCCGCAAGCTTGCTCACGGCCATGTCCACCATGGAGACGGCGCCTTCAACGATCTTCTTGCGCGCGGCGATGACGGCCTCGGCCTGCTGGCGGCGCAGCATCGCCGGGGCGATCTCGGGCGCGTAGGCGAGATGCGTAAGGCGCGCGTCGTCCACGGCCACTCCGGCGGGCGCGAGCCGGCGGTCGAGTTCGGCCTTCAGGCTCTCGGAGACCTCCTCGATGTCGGAGCGCAGGGTGATGGAGGTGTTGGTGGCGTCATCGTCCTCCATGTGGTCGTAGGCGTAGATGCTCGCCACGTGACGCAGTGCCGTCTCGGCCTGCATAGCAACGTAGCTGGGGTAGTGATCAACGTCGAAGAGCGCCTTGGCGGTGTCTGCCACGTGCCACACCACCACGCTCGCGATCTCGATGGGGTTGCCCATCTTGTCGTTTACCTTGAGCTTGTCACCGTTGAGCGTGCGGGCGCGCACGGAGACGGTGGTCGAGAGACCCTTGCCGGGCTTGTTCTTGCCCGTGACATCAATGTTGAGCTGACTGTCGGCGTTCGAAAGGGTGTGGCTGAGGAACGGGTTGGCCCAGAAGAAACCACTGTCGCGTACGGTGCCCTCATACGTGCCGAACAGGATGCAGACGCGAGCCTGGCCGGGCTGCACGGTGAAAAAGCCCGCGACAGGAATGACCCAGAGGCAAAGCAGGACTATGGAGGCAGCTAGGGCAAGCCCAGCTCCGAAGGGAACGGAGTCTTCGGGATATGAGCCGACGTTCATACCGGCGATGACGACGAAGGCGACGAGGACTACAAGCAGGGCAGTGAGGCCGAAGAGTATGCCCCAACCGCTTTTCGCCCTGTAAGGACGTTCTGTGCTAGGAGTGGTGGAGGAGACGCTCATGAGAGCTCCTTTCGATTGCATGCGCGCGGTATTGCCGCATGCGTGCCCTGGTATGAGGTGGGGGGGCAAATCTCGCGGCATCGCTTCTGCGAAGTTGAGACCATAGTGATATCACATTGAGTTCAAGTCAAGCGTGATGCTCGTTTACCCGCCGACGTTTTTTGCGAGTGGCAACATCGCAGCTCAAAGGCCGCGTAAAGAAGTCTATACGAGGGGATTTGCGCCCATGGCGGCGGGATTTGCCGTGTTTGTGCTTGCACTCTTCTGGCTCAGCCTGCACTACCTCTGGGACTGGGGCTGGAAGATGGCGCCAACGTTTGTGCTTGGCGCGGCGGGCCTTACGGTTGCGCTTGTGGCGGCGCTCGTGGCCGAGAGGACACGGCGTGACAATGACCTGCTCACCTACTGCTCGCCCTTGGTGCCACGTCGGCCGGGGTCGCCAAGCCTTCAGTGGTCGACGCCGTGAAGCTCGGCCTTCTGCCCACGGTGTCGCAGCTTGCGTCGAGCGGTCTCGTGCTTATCCCGGGCATGATGGCAGGGCAGATCATCGCCGGAGCCGACCCGATTCTCGCGGCCAAGTACCAGTTCGTGGTGCTTGCGGCCATCAGTGTGCTCGCCAAGGCCGACAGACGTCGGCGGCGGCCTCCGGTGACTACAGCAGCCCGATGAGCTCGTCCACGTCCTCGGGGCGGGTGGCCCAGCTCGTGCAGAGGCGAATCACCACGCGGTTGTCGGGCAGGGTCTCGATGAAGCCGTACTCGATGTTCTCGGCGAGCTTCTCGGCCTGCTCGTGCGTAACGACCACCATCACCTGGTTGGTGGTGCTTGGCATGTAGAGCTCGTAGCCGCGTGCCACGAGCGCCTCGCGGATGCGGTCGGCCTGGTCGTTGGCGTTTCTCGCGATGCGCTCGTAGAGACCGTCGGTGAAGAGCGCGTCAAACTGCACGCCCAGCAGGCGGCCCTTGGCGAGCATGCCGCCGTGGATCTTGGTGAGCGTGTAGAAGTGTGGGATGAGGCCCGGGGTGGGGAAGACCACGGCCTCGCCGAAGAGTGCGCCCACCTTGGTGCCGCCGATGTAGAACGCGTTGGCGAGGCGGACGATGTCGGGCAGCGTCACGTCGTTGCCGCGCGCGGTGAGGCCGTAGCCCATGCGTGCGCCGTCTACGAATAGCTTGAGCTGGCATTCGTCGCAGGCCGCGCGAATGGCCTCGAGCTCGGCGAGGGTGTAGAGCGTGCCGTACTCCGTGGGCTGTGAGATGTAAGCGGCACCCGGCCATACCTCGTGCTCGTTGTTGGCATCGGCTTGGAAGACGCGCACGTAGTCGCGGATGGCGTCTGCCGTGAGCTTGCCGTCGTGCCCCGGTACCACGAGTACCTTGTGGCCTCCGTGCTCGATGGCGCCGGCCTCGTGGACGGCAATGTGGGCGCTCGGCACGGCGATGACGCCCTCGTAAGGACGCAACAGCGAGGAGAGCACCGTCTCGTTGGTCTGCGTGCCACCTACGAGGAAGTGGATTTCTGCCTCGGGTGCCTTGCAGGCGGCGCGGATCTTCTCGCGCGCGCTCTCGCAGTAGGGGTCGAGGCCGTAGCCCACGGTCTTCTCCATGTTGGTGCGGACGAGCGCGTCCAGAACCTCCGGCGCCGCACCCTCCATGTAGTCGTTCACGAACTGCTGCATCTGCGTCTCCTCGCCTGTCCCGCCCCGTCGTTTCCGGCGATTATGATAGCCACGATAGACGTCAGGACGTTCGAGATGCACTGGCGGGCGAAGCGGCTCGACGACGGAATGGGGGCGTATGGACGGCATGAAAGCGGCGTGAGGTGCGAGGGAGGAGGCGCTGTCTCACAGCGCGAACTTCACGACGCCGGCTTGTGGTATGACGCCAACAATGATCCGGAGATGGTCGCCGAGCGCTTGGCAGCCCGGCGCCTCACGCATCGGTTTAACCTGCTCGAGCCGGACGAGGAGGGCCTGGCTTGCGAGATTCTTGGGCAGCTGCTGGAGCACGTGGGCAAAAGCGTCACGGTGCTTGCGCCGTTTCGCCGTGACTGCGGCTATCCCATCTCCATCGGGGACGGCACGTTCGTGAACTACGGTGCCAACTTCATGGACGGAGCTCCCATTACCGTGGGTCGCAACGTGTTCATCGGCCCCAACTGCGGGCTCTGTACGGCGCAGCATCCCCTTCGCTGGCAGGAGCGCAGCCTCGGGCTCGAGCGCGCGCTCCCCGTGACAATCGGTGACAACTGCTGGCTGGGTGGGGACGTCAGGGTCATGCCGGGCGCCACCATTGGCGAGCGAGTCCTCCGGGACGGCGTCAAGCGCGTGGTAGGCGAGGCGGCCCTTGACGGCCTTCTTTACGGTTTGGTTGCCTATGGTGTCCCCCTGCGCGTGTTTGCCGCGCCATTGGAGCCAACGGATGGCATATGTCGGCGTATGCTTACGTCTAATTCTGACGCCGCTGCGGAGCAGGGGGAGAGGGTGGACCGCGTGCACGTGCATTTTGTTGTTCACGAGTCGTTCGAGTCGCCGGGGGCGTATGAGGACTGGGCGCGGGCGCGGGGCCACGAGGTGACGCTGACCCGCCTCTATGCGGGCGAGACGCTTCCCGAGGGGCCGGAGGGCATCGACCTACTTGTGGTGATGGGTGGCCCACAGTCTCCGGCCACATCGCTGGAGGAATGCCCGTACTTTGACGCGCTTGGCGAGGAGCGTCTGATTCGCTCGTGCGTTGATGCGGGTGCGGCGGTGGTTGGCGTGTGCCTGGGTTCGCAGCTTCTTGGTGAGGCATTTGGGGTACGCTTTGCCCACAGTCCGGAACGCGAGATCGGGCTGTTCCCGATTGAGCTTACGGAAGCGGGCAAAGCCGATGCCCTGCTCGCGGACTTTGGGCCAGGCCTTCCTGTGGGGCACTGGCACGGCGACATGCCCGGAATTGCTCCCGGTGCGGAGGTTCTCGCGACAAGCGCCGGCTGTCCGCGCCAGATCGTGCGCTACGCCCCTCGCGTCTATGGCTTTCAGTGCCATCTTGAGTTTACGGCGGCGTCCATCAGGGGAATCGTCGACGCTTCGACCGAGGAGCTGGCCCGCTATGCCAGCTGTCCGTTCGTGGAGGATGCGCAGACGCTGCTGACTCATGACTACGAGCCCATGAACCGGGTTCTCTGGGGCTTTCTGGACCGCTTGATGGGTTAGACGGGCGTGGCGCGTCAATCGTTCTCGGGAAGGATGCCACGTTTGCCTCGTTCTGTATGGATTGGCGGGAGAGGGTCTGTCGTGAGGTATGCCAGAGGTGGCAAAAAATAACTATAAAGTTATTATCCGGCCTCTCGGAGGGGCGCATTGCCCCTCCGCTCCCATCTCATCCATACAGATCGGCCTGTTTTCGTCATGTGCTGGCTGTTCGTGTGTCATAGGGCAGGAAAACGGGGCAAAGCCGCCGCTGCCGGATGGCTTTGCCCTGCATCGTCAGCCGATTGTCCCGTCGTTTGTGACGCGCGTGCCCGGGTAGCTGCATGCGCCGCGAAGGCCTTCCGAAGGCGCTATTGCCCAAGCATCACGGCCGTGCCACTGGCGGTGACCATAAGCATGCCGTTATCAGAACCGAGCGTCTCGTAGTCGACGTCGACACCCACCACGGCGTTGGCACCGAGCGCACCGGCGCGCTCCATAAGCTCGTTGAGGGCCTCCTCTCGGGCCTTCATGAGCTCGTTTTCGTAGCTCTGGCTTCGACCTCCGACCATGTTGCGGAAACCCGCGGCGATGTCTTTGAACATGTTGACACCGCTGATGACCTCGCCAAAGACGATGCCGTAGTAGCCGACGATCTTGTAGCCGTCGACGCTGGGTGTGGTGGTGACAATCATGGGCGCTCCTTTGGGCGGGCGCGCCCCCACGGCGCGCGTTGTAGGCAGTCTAGTACTGTCATGCGCCGGGGACGGGATGATCGAGCCGCCCTTCGGTGGGTGCGCGTAAGCGTTGTGCCAGCAGGGCCTACAGCTTGCCGCCGTACACCGGAAAGTGCGCTGCCTCGCCGTTGTCGGTAATGGGTGCAACGATGCGCAGCGCCGTCATGGCGACATCGGAGATCTCAAAGTTGACCTGAGCATTCGCACGGATGTGGTCGGGATTGCCTGTCTTGGGCAGCGCCGCCAGTCCCAGCTGCAGGCAATAGCGGATGCACGGCTGCGGAACGGAGACGCCGTAGCGCTTGGCAACCTCGGCAATCTGGGGGTTGCCGAGCACCGTGCCGTGGCCAACGGGCGAATAGGCCTCCGCGAGGATGCCGTGTGCCCGGCACCAGTCGACGAGTTCGAACGGCGTGTGTCCCACGTGGGCGAGCACCTGGTTGACCATGGGCTTTACGCGGCAGCTGCCCAAGACGTTCTCGGCGACCTTCGTGGTCACGAAGACGTCGTCGCGCGCCGCACCGGATGCGCGCAGTCCCTCTCTGACGTCCGCCTCGTTGTCGTAGGCCTGCGCCGTGTCTACGTGGCGATAGCCGAGGTCGATGGCCACGCTCACCGCGTGCGCGGTCTGGGCGTCGTTGGGCTCGCCAATGGGGAAGATGCTCTCGGCCTCGAAGGCGGCGTGCGTTACGGCCTCGGTAATCCTGTGCGAGCTGAGGCAGGAGCTCTCCCTCGTGGTCAGAACCGCTCAGCGCGGCGGCCTATTTTCGAAGCTCTTCGGGGCATCCCGCTCCTTTGAGACAGCTGTCGAAGTCCTCCTGCATCGCACCTCCCTGTTCGTGGGCTCGCGTCAACACGCATCCTAGGAGGTGGGAGGTCGCATGTATAATGCCTATACCAATTTGAATTCATGCACAGAGCGCATGAAGGTTTCAGGAGGGTCATCCATGGAGCTGCGTGTCCTCGAATACTACCTGGCCCTTGCCCGTGAGGGGAGCGTATCGGGCGCGGCCGAGGTGCTGCATATCTCGCAGCCCACGCTGTCGCGCCAGCTTATCGACCTCGAGCGGGAGCTCGGCACGACGCTCTTCGAGCGCGGCAGACGCGGGATCACGCTCACTGAGGACGGCATGTTGCTGCGCAGGCGCGCTACCGAGATCTGCGACCTCGTGCGCATCACGGAGTCCGAGGTGATGATGAACCGTGGCGTGGTAGAGGGCGAGATTCGCATCGGCTGCGCCGAGACCCGAGCCATGGATCTCGTGGTAAGCGTCATGCACGGGCTGCAGGAGGATCATCCCGACGTCACCTACCGTGTGACAAGTGGCGTGGCAGAAGACGTCGTTGAGCAGATCATGCACGGCCTTGTTGACTTTGGCCTGCTCATCCGCCTGCATGAGGAGTGGAATCTGGGCTCGCTGCGGCTTCCCACCAACGAGCGGCCGATCGTCGTCATGCGTGAGTCGTGCCCCTTGGTGGCCTTGGAGCGGGTTGGCATCGACGACCTCGTTACCGAGCGCCTTGTTCTGCCTTCCAGCTATCCCGAGATGCGGTTCCTCGCGAGGGAGAAGCCGCGCGGGGAAGGCGGCAGGCTCGACATTGCGGCAACGTTTGGGCTTACGTACAACGCCCTTCGCATGGTGCGGGCGGGCATTGGCTGCGCCGTCACGCTCGAGGGGCTGGTGGAGGACCGTCTGGGTTCGGGGCTCGTGACGCGCCCGCTTGCCGTGGAGCTCGACATGCCAAGTTATCTCGTCTGGAAGCCGTTCCAGCTGAGAACGCGCGCGTGCGAGGCGTTCCTCGACCGTGCCCGGGAGCGCCTCGGGGAAGGTGGGGGCGGCGGCGTCGCAGCGGGCGGTTGACCCAGCCTTGCGTGATGCGTTCATCTGGCGGTAACCGACCCGGCATTCGCCATGGGGCATACTTTTCCGGACTGACGGGAGGGCGTATATGGGAAAGACAGGCGCACGAGACGCGATGCGGAAACTGGCGCACCTCGTGAGGCAGAACGCGCTGCTCGTAGTGGTAGGTGCCTGCCTGCTCGTGTTTATATCGCTTCTGGAGGACGTGCTCGACGGCGAGCTCATGAAGCTCGACCGGGTCGCCTACTGGCTTGTGGTGCAGCATATGCGCGCGGCCTGGCTCACGCCCATCATGGAGAGCTTCTCTGCGCTGGCGACGCCGGTGACCTTGCTCGTGCTCCTGCTCGCGGTCGCGGCGTTTGCGCCGGGCCGTCGTCCCGGCTGGTGCTGCGCGGTGAATCTGGGGCTCGTGGTGTTGTTGAACCAGGTTCTCAAGTTTGCGATTCGGCGGCCGCGGCCCGATGGGTTTCGCCTTGCCACGGCGAGCGGCTTTAGCTTCCCGTCAGGGCACTCCATGGTGGCCATGGCCTTCTTTGGGCTGCTCATCTGGTTTGTCTGGCGTTTCGAGAGGGACCGGCGCATGCGGGGCGCGCTGGTTGCGGCGTTTGCGTTCGTGATTCTCATGGTGGGCCTGAGTCGCGTGTACCTGGGTGTCCACTACGCGTCTGACGTGTTGGGAGGGTTCTGCCTGTCAGTTGTGTGGCTTGCGCTCTATACGCGGCTTGCGGTGCCGCTGTTCCTCGACGGCGAGGGGAATCCACTCGAGGGCAGGCACGACGAGGGATGAGGCGGGGACGGCTGACATGGGGTGATGCCAATCGTCCCCGCCGGGGGGTCGTATCGACGTCGTGCAAGAGGCTCAGGATTCCCTAGCCGTTGGCGCGCTTGGCTACGGCCTCGGCCGAAATCTGCCAGCTGCGACCCTTCTTGTAGGCGGGGAGCTCTCCGGACTCGATGAGCTTGTAGACCGTGGGCCTGCTTACGCCGAGTGCCTTTACGGTCTGGTCGACCGTGAGCACCTCGGCCGGCTTGTCCTCCGCAGGTGCGGCAGCGTCCGAGGCGGGCATCGCGGCAGCTCCGGACTCATGCTCTGCAGCCGGAGCGGTCGTTGCCTCAGACGAGGGGTTTTCGGGCTCGGCGTCCTGGGCGGGCTTGTCCGCGTTGGGCTTCCCGGCACGCTTGCGCGTGCGCCTGGGCTTGCTGCCCTCGGTCGCGTCCTGGTCGGCCTCGGGCTCGGCTGCGCCCTTGTCGGATTCGGGCGCGGATCCGGGAGTACCCGCGCCCTCGCCCTCGGCCTTGCTGCGGCGCTTTCGCTTGCGCTTGGGCGCCGGCTCCTCGTTGGTGTGTTCGTCCGATGCCGTCGCTTCGCCGGCCTCCGCCTCCTCCTCGCGCAGGGGCTCGCGGTGGGCGTCGGCGTAGGCGCGAAGCACCTGCGTGCGGCTTGCGTCGTCAAGATCGGAGCGCGCGTCGGCGGCGTCCATCGACTCATAGATGGCCTGCAGCACGGAGTCGAGTTGCTCGTCTACCGCTCCCAGGGCCACGGCGAAGTCGTTGAGTGTCTCGAGTGCCTTGAGCGGCTCCGTTGCGAGCTGGCCCACGGTGGCCTCGGGGATGGTTCCGCCGTGGTTCTCGATGGACATGACATACATGGAGACGAGGTGCGCGAGCGCCTCGGAGGTTGCTGGCTTCATGGGCGGGATGCCCTCCTGTTCGATGGGATGCGCCGGACAACGCCGACGTACATACATGCTCGTTGAGGATAGCATGACGGCGCCACGAGGTATGAAGTGGCCCCGGGAAGCGGTGCTTCTCGGGGCCGGGTGCGGCGAGTTGGTAGGTGACGGGGTGGCGGATTGGCGCCTGTCCCCACGCGACATTAGTTCAGTAGCATGCGGTCGTTCGCGAACTCGCCACCAGAGACCTGCTCGAACTTCTGCAGCAGGTCGGGGACGGTGAGCGCCTTCTTCTCCTCGCCGGACACGTCGAAGATCACGTGGCCCTCGTGCATCATGATGAGTCGGTTGCCGAGACGAATGGCGTCGTTCATGTTGTGTGTCACCATGAGGGTTGTGAGCTGGCGCTCGTTGACAATCTTCTCGGTGAGCTCGAGGACCTTGCGGGCCGTCTTGGGGTCGAGTGCCGCCGTGTGCTCGTCGAGGAGCAGCAGCTTGGGGTCGGTGAGGGTGGCCATGAGCAAGGTGAGCGCCTGACGCTGGCCGCCGGAGAGCAGTCCCACCTTGGCGCTCATGCGCGTGTCGAGTCCCAGGTCGAGCGTCTTGAGCAGCGCGGGGTATTCGGCACGTTCCTCCTTCGTGACGCCCCAGGCAAGCCCGCGTCGCTTGCCGCGGCGCTTGGCGAGTGCGAGGTTCTCCTCGATCTGCATGTCGGCCGCGGTGCCGCGCATCGGGTCCTGGAACACGCGTCCGAGGTACTTGGCGCGCTGTGGCTCGGTGAGGCGGGAGATGTCCTTGCCGTCGAGCTCGATGGTGCCCGAGTCGAGCGGGTAGACGCCTGCGATCATGTTGAGCAGCGTGGACTTGCCGGCGCCGTTGCCGCCGATGACGGTCACGAAGTCGCCCTCGTGGAGTTCGAGGTTGACGCCCGTGAGCGCGCGCTTCTCGGTGACGGTGCCCTTGTTGAAGGTCTTGCGGACGTTGGTGAGCTTGAGCGTTGCCATTACTGCTCGCCCCCCTTCGAGTACGAGCGGCGCCTCTGGACGCGCTCCCACACGACGGGCACGCACAGGGCCAGCGCCACGATGATGGCGGAGAGGAGCTTCATGTCGTTGGCGTCCATGCCCATCTGAAGGACGATGGCGCGGATGAGGAAGTAGACGATGGAGCCCACGACGGCCGAGATGAGGCGGCTCGAGAAGCTCGTGAGCTTGCCGGGGGTGAGACGGCCCAGCACCTCGCCGATGACGATGGCGGCGAGGCCGATGACGATGGCACCCGTGCCCATGTTGATGTCTGCGTACTTCTGCTGCTCGCAGATGAGGCCGCCCGAAAGGCCCACGAGGGCATTGGAGAGCGTGAGGGCGATCATCTTGGTGGTGTTGGTGTTGACGCCAAGGGCGCGGATCATGTCCTCGTTGTCGCCGGTCGCACGCAGGGCGCTGCCGATCTCGGTTCCAAAGAACCAGTACAGCAGGGCGATGACCACCACGGCCACGATGAGACCCACGATGATGGCGACGGTGTTGTTGGGAAGCCCCGTCATGTCGCCGAGCCTCGAGAAGACGGTGTCGCTCGTGAGCAGCGGCGTGTTGGACTTGCCCATGATGCGCAGGTTGATGGACCACAGGCTGATCTGGGTGAGGATGCCGGCGAGGATGGCGGGAATCTCGAAGATGGTGGTGAGGAAGCCCGTTACGGCACCGCAGACGCCGCCGGCGACCGTGGCGGCGAGAATGGCGACTGCCGGGTCGACGCCGGCAACCACGAGCACGGCCGCAACCGCGCCGCCCGTGGCGAAGCTGCCGTCGACCGTGAGATCGGGGATGTCGAGCAGCTTGAAGGTGATGAAGACGCCAAGCACCATGATGCCCCAGAGAATGCCCTGGGAGACGGCGCCGAGCATAGCTGTTGCCATGACGTTCCTTCCGCTAAAAACGTGCCCCGGCGAGCTTGCCCGCCGAGGCACGCGACGTACGTCCTGCGCTCGCCGTTAGGCGTCGAGCACCGAGAGGTCGATGCCGAGCGCCTTGGCCATGTCCTCGTTCTTGATGACCTGGAGCTTGGAGGGATCCTCGGTCTCGATGGCCATGTCCTCGGGCTTCTCGCCGTCCTTGAGGATCTTGATGGCCATCTCGCCGGCCATATGGCCGAGCTCGGTGTAGTCGATGGAGAGCGTGCAGACGCCACCGGCGTCGCACATGCCCTTCTCGCCCGGGATGATGGGGAGCTTGCCCTCCTTGGCGATCTGGCCCACCTGCTGCATGCCGGCGGCGATCACGTTGTCCGTGGGGGCGTAGACCGCGTCGACCTTGCCGATCATGGACTCCACGACGCTCTGGATCTCGTTGGAGTTGGAGACGGTGTAGCGGTCGTGGGTGAGGCCGAGCTTGTCGAGGGCGGCCTCGGCCATCTCGACCTGAATCTCGGAGTTGGCCTCGGCGGAGCAGAACAGCAGGCCCACGTGCTTGGCGTTGGGCAGGACCTTGTGGAGCATGTCGATCTGCTCGTCGACGGGGTTCATGTCCGAGGAGCCGGTGACGTTGGTGCCCGGCTTGTCGTTGTCCTTGACGAGCTTGGCGCCAGCGTAGTCGGTGATGGCGGTGCCCACGACGGGGATATCGGTCGTGGCGCCGGCCACGGCCTGGGCCGCAGGGGTGGCGATGGCGAAGATGAGGTCCTTGTTGTCGCCCACGAACTTGGAGGCGATGGTGGCGCAGGCGCTCTGGTCATTCTGGGCGTTCTGCTGGTCGGCCTCGTACTTGAGCCCCGACTCGTCGAGCGCGGCGATGAAGCCCTTGTTGGCGGCGTCGAGCGCGGTGTGCTCGACGTACTGGATGACGCCGATCTTGTACGTCTTGTCGGCGGACGCGGAGCCGCCGTTGCCGGAATTGCCGCACGCAGCGAGGGCGAGCAGTGCCGCCGCGCCGGTGCCGCCGGCGACGAACGAGCGCCTTGAGATGGCATTCATGTGAATCCCCCTTTGCCTCACGGCGCATCGGGTGCGTTCCGAAACCGAACCAGCCAGAGCGGCACCGGGGCGCCAGCGGCTGACGATGCGCCGTCTGATTACACGTCGTTCAATAGTAGTCGCATGGGACGGGGCGAGCTGCCAGAGGAGTGCATTGCGGCTGCTCGTGCCACAGACTTGTAACGTTTGTGGCGCGAGCAGCCCTTCGCGTGCCGCGAGGTCTACGACAGGCGGTCGTGGTTGACGGGGCGGTAGAAGAGCTCGCGCATGGCCTCCCGGCGCTGCTCCTCGGGCATGCCCTGCGTCTGGCCGAGCGCCCACATGGTCTTGGCGACGAGCGCCTCGCAGGTCATGTCGGCTCCCTTGAGGATGCCCGGATGCTCGGCGAAGGCGCGGCCGACTTCGTAAACCCCGAGGTCGAGGCCCTCTTCCGGCACCTGGGTGGTTACCACGAGCGTTCGGCCGGAATCGACCCACGAGAAGATTGCGTCGTGGAGAGAGTCGGGAATGCCTCCGATGCCGAAGGTCTCGATGATGAGGGCGTCGTAGCTCGTGCGGAGCACCTCGAAGGTCTCGGGGGTGATGCCGGGCGTGAGCTTGAGCACGAAGACGCGCGGGTCAAGGTCGTGGTAGACGCGGGGCGCGGTGGGCCTTGTCATCTGCGTGCCCGCCTCGGGGCCAGCGGGGGCCGTACGGATGATGCGGTCGTTGCGGATGAGCGCGAGCTCAGGGTAGTTGACGCTCGTGAAGGCGTTGAAGCTCATGGTGCGCTGCTTGCGGGCGCGCGTGCCGGCGATTACCTTGCCGCCGAAGACCACCGAGACGTCGCGGGAGCCGGGGTCGGCGGCGTACAGAACGCTCTGGTAGAGGTTGAGCCGGGCGTCGGTGAAGGGGCTCGCCATGGGTTGCTGGGAGCCGGTGAGCACGATGGGACGGGGGCTTGCCTGGATGAGGTAGGAGAGGGCCGCCGCCGTGTAGGCCATCGTGTCGGTGCCGTGCAGGATGACGAATCCGTCGTAGTCCTCATAGCGTGCGAGCACGGCGTCACCGATGGCCTGCCAGTCCGTCGGTCGCATGTTGGTGCTGTCGATGTTCATGGGCTGCACGATGTCGATGTCGGCGAGCTCGGAGGCCTGCGGGACATAGGCGGCGAGCTGCTCTCCCGTGAGCTGCGGCGTCAGACCGTGTCCGTCCTCGGCGCTTGCGATGGTGCCGCCGGTGGCGACCATGAGGATGCGGGGCTTTGTCATGGGGCGATGCCCTTTCTGTCGGCTTCGTCGTCGGCTTACCGCACGGGCTGGCCTGCGGCGAGCAGGGTTCTGAGCTCGTCGCACATGCGGGCAAGCTCCAGACGGGTGTCGGGGTTCTTGAAGGGTTCCTCCAGGCCAAAGGGGTGCTCAAGCAGGTCGAACAGGTACCCCTGCTCCACGGCAGCGGAGCGGCTCTCGGGGTAGACGAGCTCGAAGGCGAAGCAGGCAAATCCCACGAGGTAGTCTGCCGGCCGCGTACGTTCCTCGCGGCGGACGCAGCGGTGCTCGGCAAATGCGCGGAGGACGGCGGGGGAGAGACTGCTCGCCATGAGCTCGTCTCCCGTGCAGCCGATGATCGTCTCGGGCGTATCGACCTGCACGGTGCGGAGGATGTCGACCTTGTCGGCGTCTCGCAGGATGTTCGCGAAGGTGCGCGTGCGCTCGTCGAGGGTATCCGGCAGGCGAAAGTCGCTGTGAAGGGCGATGGCTGTCCGGATCAGCTCCTCATCATCTGGGGCGAGCAGGAAGTCGCGTATGCGCGGCGTCGCCGAGACGGGGTCGCTTGGGGACAGCGGGACGCCGAGGCGCTCGCGCGGCCCCCAGAGCACCTCGATGCCAAGGTGGGCATGGCTGGTGGAGTGCGCATCGGAGAACGTGTTCCAGCGGCGCACCTGCTCGAAGCGACCAATGTCGTGGAGCAGCCCACAGGCCCAGGCGAGGTCGACGTCATGCTCGTCCATGCCGAGGCTGCGCGCGATGCGGTCGGCCAGCGACGCCACGCGGTACGTGTGAGCGATTTTGAGCGAGATGCGCGGGTTCTGGGGGTCGTAGGGGGCGACGTATGCTGCGAACGCCCGGCGAGCGAGGGTGCGGTCAATCAAGGCTGGCCTCTGTTTCGGCATATGCCGGGCGCTCGACGGCGTGCCTGCCGTCGAGCGCCGCGATGCGGTAGATTTCGAAGCCTAAGTATAGGTGCGGCTTGCGGAGGGTTCGCATGGGGTTGATTGACGTCGTTCCGAGGCCGCTGCGCCTGGCCGGTGGCTGGGGCGTCGTGCGCACCGTTCGCTCGGAGGAGGGTTCGCCCGTACGCGTATTGCAGGTGGGCGGGGTGTACCAGAGCGCCACCTATCTCGACGAGCGTCGTATGGAGCCGGTGTTTTCGTACTACCGAGCATTCGACTGCGTGTTTGCGGCCGACCCCGGAGCTCGGCGGCTGCTCATGGTGGGCGGGGGCGGCTATGCGTGGCCCAAGCACGTGCTGGCGACCCGGCCGGACAACGTGACGATTGACGTGGTCGAGATCGACCCGTCCGTGACGCGTGCGGCTCGCAGGTGGTTCTTCCTAGACGAGGCCATGGAGCGCTGGCCGGGACGGCTGCGTCTGGTCGAGGGAGACGGCAGGGCGTTTCTCGAGGGGGCCAGACCGGGGACGTACGATGCCATCGTGCTTGACGCGTTTGCGGGTACCGAGCCGGTACGCGCCCTCGCAACCGTCGAGGCAGCGCGAGCCGCACGGGCCTGCCTTGCTCCGGGAGGCGCGCTTGCGAGCAACGTCGTGAGCGGGGACGGTGGGGCAGACGTAGGATTTCTGCGCAGCGTGGTGGCAACGTGGCGCGAGG
>OIXX01000834.1_pt1 | contig 14231 bp, 14 predicted proteins | sample 1588161 | NCBI WGS metagenome assembly OIXX01 (sample SAMN03283274) | human gut metagenome | biome: human-associated habitat; material: feces | host: Homo sapiens | place: Peru | collected 2012
GCGGCATGGCCGACGCCGACGCCTCGCGCATGCTGTCCGAGATGGACCCGGACGATGCCGCCGAGCTCGTGAGCGAGCTTGACTACGACCGCGCCGAGAAGCTCCTACGGCTCATGGGCATCAACGAGCAGCGCGCCATTCGTCAGCTGCTTGGCTACAAAGACGACACGGCCGGACGCATCATGACCTCGGAGTTCGTGGCCGTCCCGCGTGCCACCACAGTGGCCGAGGTCTCCGCCAAGATGCGTGGGCTGCCCGACGACTTCGAGCCGGTCAACTACGTTTACGTGACGGACGACGAGGACAAGCTCGCGGGCGTGGTGAGCGTGCGGCGGCTGTTCGTGTCCGACCCCGACACGACCCTCGACAAGCTCGTGGGCGACGACGAGGTCATCTCTGCCAAGCCCGACGACGACCAGGAGGACGTGGCCGAGGACATCGCGAAGTACAACCTGCTCGCCATGCCCGTCGTGGACGAGAAGACCGGCAAGATCCTCGGCGTCGTTACCGTTGACGACGCCCTCGACGTCCTCGAGGAGGAGCACGAGGAGGACCTGCAGATCGCGGGCGGCTCCTCGGGCGACGCGGGCTCTCACGAGGGCTCGGGCGAGCTCGTGCGTCTCATCCGCCACCAGATGTGGTTCTTCTTCTGGATGGCGGCCGAGCTTGCCATGGCGCTCGCCTGGGGCGCTGCGCCCGCGCTGGCCGTGGGCTTCGCGCTGCCGGCGGCCCTGCTCGTGGCCGACGAGATGGTCCACTACGTCACGGCCTTCTTCCTCGAGCATGACGAGGACGACGAGGACGCCCCGAGCCTGGGCGGCTTCGCGGTGAAGGGCATTGCGCTTGGCGTGTTCTGGGCACTCGTGGTGCTGCTCGTCGCCATCGTTACGGGCCGCGTGGTCGCCACGACTGACGGCGCGGTTGCGGCGGCGTCGCTTGCGCTTGCCGGCTTCCAGGCGGCTTCCGTGGCGGTGCTCGTCTCGTTCGTGACCGCGCCCGCCTACCTCGTGCTGCTGCGCCGTCGCGATGACGCTGGCAAGGACACGAGCGGCACGGTGCTGCACGTCGTGGCGCTCGCCATAGCGCTCGCCGCCTTCGCCGCCGCCGTCCTCGTCACGGCGCTTCCGCTCGTAGGCTAGGGGGCGCTCGCATGAGGCGACTCAAGGTCTGGCGCAACCTTCGCGGCGTGCACGCCGTTGGCGCGGACTCGGGCATTGCGCCGCGCACCCACAGCAAGCTGCAGGCGGCGGCGGTTCTCGGCGCGCTCGGCCCCGGTCTGCTCACGGCGCTCGCCGGCATGGACGCGGGCGGCGTGGCCACGTTCTCCAACGCCGGGGCGGTCTTCGGCTACGGTCAGCTGTGGTCCATCCCGGTGATGTGCTTCCTGCTCATCGTGGTGCAGGAGACGGCCGCGCGCATGGGCTGCGTCACGGGCAAAGGCTTCGCCGCGCTTATCCGCGAGCAGTTTGGCGTGCGCAGGAGCGCCTTCGCCATGCTCGCCCTCATCGTGAGTAACACCACCGTGACGCTCTCGGAGTTTGCCGGCATCGCCTCGGGTATGCAGCTCTTCGGCGTGCCTACCATCGTGAGCGTGCCCATCGCGGCCATCGCCGTGTGGCTTTTGGGCATGAGCGGCTCCTACAAGCGCATCGAGAAGATCCTGCTGGCCATCGGCTGCGTCTTCGTGACGTACGTGGCGGCGAGCTTCCTCGTGGGGCCCGACTGGGGCGAGGTCCTCTCGGCCACCTTCCTGCCGCACGTCTCGGTGACGCCGGCCTACGTGAGCCTGCTCGTTGCCAACATCGGCACCACCATCTCGCCGTACATGCTCTTCATGGGCCAGGGCAACGTGGTCGAGAAGAACTGTGACGTGGACGACATTCCCTACCAGCGCATCGACACCGTGAGTGGCGCCGTGGTGGCTCAGCTCATCGCCTTCTTCATCGTGGTGTGCACGGGCAGCGTGCTGCACCCGGCGGGCATCGAGGTCAACTCGGCCGAGGACGCCGCCCGCGCCCTGTCGCCGCTGGCGGGACCCTATGCCGAGGTGCTCTTTGGCGCGGGGCTTGTGGGCGCGAGCTTCCTGGCGGCCTGCGTGCTGCCGGGCATCACGTCGAGCGCGGTGTGCGAGGCCTTTGGCTGGGAGCGCGGGCAGGACAAGAGCTGGGTGGAGGCACCGGCGTATCGTGGCATGGTGACGGCCATTACGCTGCTCTCTGCGGCGGTAGTGCTCGTGCCCAACGTTGACCTCTTCGGGATCATGATGGTGGCGCAGGTCATCAACGGCGTGCTGCTGCCGGTGCTGCTCGTGTTCATGGTGAAGATCGCTGACGACCGGCACGTGATGGGGCCCTACGCCAACACCCGCGCGTGGACGGCGATCACGTGGTTCATCGTGGTCGTGGTGGTCGTGCTCACGGTGGTCATGTTCGTGCTGCAGGCGCTGGGGTACTAGCGGGCTGCGCGCCGGTTGGGGCGGCGGCCGTCCAGGAGCCTAGTGCCAGCCGAAGTCGGACAGGCAGCGCTCGACGTCGGACTCGAGGGTGCCGAGTTCAATCCCTTGTGACTGAATTGCGGAGGCGTCCAGCCTAAAGTCGCGGAAGCGATCCGCGTAGCGCTCGGGGTTGGGGAGGATATAGGCCTCGACGTCCTTCCTCCGTGCGATACCGCTCTCCACAAGCTTTTCGCCGATGAGCCTCGCTGCTTCATAGGTGGAGAGGCCGTCCCTCTCGCCCGCGCCGTTGCTGCTTGCGAAGTGGTAGGTGCCGCTTGGCAGCTCGCAAATGGCGCCAAACTGTTCCGCGAGGCGCTGCGCATACGTCATGCAGCGCTTTTCGTTCACCGTGAACTTTGTGGGCGTTTTGGTTCGGAGTGCCTTGAGTACGTTGCCGAGAACTCCCGGCGAGGGGTGAACCCCCGGCATCGCCAGACCAAACATCCAGGAAAGGCGTAGCGTGACATAGTTGCCTGCGTTTGTCCGCAACCACTTATCAACCTCAAGCTTCTGCTGTCCGTAGGCGGTCACGCATGAAGGCTCGACCCCCTCGTTAAAGGGGCCCGGGACGGTCTTGCCGTTATACAGCTGCTCGGTCGAGATGAAGACCATGCGCCGGCCGAGGTGCTGGCAGGCACGGGCGATGGCGATGGCGGAGTCGCAGTTAACGAGGTGCGTTCTCTCCGGATCGTTCTCGCAGTCTGCTGTCGTGGCGTTAGCGGCCATGTGAAGCATGAGGTCGAAGTCGAGATTGCGGACGTATGCCTCAACACTCTCTGGCTGGAGGTAATCGACGTCGCGGCGGGTGATGGGGACGAACTCGAACGAGTCTCCGTTGTAGATTTGAATGAGACTGGCAAGGTACCCGCTCGCCCCCGTGATTGCAACGCGCATATTGACCCCCTTGTGACGTCCGGATAGAGCAATGCGAGGCGCGAGAAATGCCCGCGCCTCGCCAGCAACTTACAGCTCGATGGAGTCGGCCCCCCGCTCCTCGAAGCGGCGGCGGAGCTCGTCGATGATGGGGATGCCCGCCGAGCAGCCGATCCTCGTGGCGCCGGCCCGCACCATGTCGAGAAAGGTGTCGGCGTCGCGGATGCCGCCGGCGGCCTTGACCTGCACCTCGGCCGGCACGTGCTCGCGCATGAGCCTCACGTCGGCCACGGTGGCGCCGCCGGTGGAGAAGCCCGTCGAGGTCTTGACGTAGTCCGGCCTCACCTCGCTCGCCACGCGGCACAGCCCCAGCTTCTCGTCCTCCGTGAGCAGGCAGTTCTCGAAGATGACCTTGCAGGGGATGGCCTCCTCGCGGCCAACGCTCGCCTCGCGGCAGGCGGCCACGACCCGGCGCATCTCGTCGGTCACGTAGTCCCAGTCGCCGGCCTTGACCTCGGTGAGGTTGACCACGTAGTCGATCTCGGTCGCCCCGCTCTCGATGGCGTCGCGCGTCTCGAAGACCTTGGACGCGACGCTCGTCTGCCCGAGGGGGAAGCCGATGGCCGCCCCCACGTGTATGTCGGTGCCCGCGAGCAGCGCCGCGCACCGCGCGCTCTGCCCGGAGTTGATGGCCACCATGCGGAAGTGGTAGCGCCTCGCCTCGTCGCAGAGCCTCTCCATGTCGGCCACGGTGGCGTCGGCGTGAAGGTTGGTGTGGTCGACGAGCCTCGCGAGGTCGTCGAGGGTGTAGCGCTTTCCCATGTGACTCCTTCCTAAGAACTCCTGTGCTTGCTGGACGTCTTAATTCCATCCCTACCTGCATCATAGCAAAAACATGACAAATAGCGAGCGAATTAGAAAAAGTCCTTACAAATAAGTAGAAAAGAGACTAATAAGTACCATTCACGGTTGAATTATGACCGCTTGGGGTTCTGAAAAAGACAAACAGTTAGTTCTAGGTGGTCACGCGTTAATCTCTGAGTCACGACATAAAGGAGGCTATATATGAACATATTAATAACCTCACATGCTCACCTCTCCGATGGCCTTGTCGAAGCTTTTCGAATGTTCGCCTCTAACTGCCCACTTGTCCACAGTGTTTGCCTGGGTGACCGTGGAGTGGATGAGTTTCGAGCCGATTTATCCAAAGAGGTCGAGTCCCTACTTAGTCAGGGCAAGCTACTAATAATGTCAGACTTATTGGGAGGTACGCCGTACAACGAGTCGTACGTTCATGCTGTTGGGCATCCCCAAGACATCAAGCTTGTTGCCGGAGTGAACCTCCCGATGCTTGTCGAGGCGGGTGTGCTCGCGATGAGCTTGGACGATCTCGACGCGGTTTACGAGGCTGCCCTTACCGCCGGAGCGGCCGGAGTTTCTGGTGCAACTGTTAGCGACGAGGCGTATTCGCCTGAGGAGGATGACCTTTTCTAAGGGTTCAAGCTGGCAGTTTGATAATCGTTGGCAATTATTAGGCTTGATTGGCGATAGGAAGGAAAAGGAAATGGCTATTACTCTTGCAAGGGTCGACGACCGCGTTATTCATGGTCAGACTACTACTCGATGGATGGCTAAGAAGCCCGCGAACTCCATCATCGTCATCAGCGACAAGGTGGCAAATGACGAGCTAAGGAAGAAGGTTCTCAAGGCTGCTGCTGGCAACCTTAAGCTGGGCATCTATACTGTCGCGCAGGGTGTTGCCGCGCTAGAAAAGGTGCACGCGTCATCGAAGAACTTCTTTATCATTTCGGATTCGACGACCGGGTTCGCGGATTTGAAGCGTGCCGGTGGAGACTTCGGACCGGTGCTGAATATCGGCAATCTTAACGGTACGCGTGAAGGAACGAAAAGCATGGGCCACGCTGTCATGCTCAACGATGACGACGTGGTAGCTCTCGACTACCTTGAGGGCCAGGGCGTTGAAGTTCAGTTCCAGCTTCTCCCGGATGACGATATCCGCAGCTGGGCGACTGTGAAGGCGAAGTACCAGTCGCTCTAGGGGCAACAAGAAATCATCGCAAGAAAACTAGCTAGGAGTTAAACCCCCGCTATTTTGGGGGTTGGCGAAGCGTGCTGTTTTGTAAAGGAAGAAAGAGGACATAATGGGCTTGCTTTTCCCAGCAATCATGTGTGGCGTGTTTTGCTATCTGGGCGCCATCGAGTCGGCGCCGATGTTCGGCATTACCGGCAGCTTTTATGGTGTTGGGCGCCCGCTCGTGGCGGGCCTGCTTTGCGGCCTTGTGTTTGGTGACGTAACGCAGGGAGTTCTGTGCGGCGTAGCCGTCCAGGCCGTGTTTATTGCCAACCTTTCTACCGGTGGTGCAACCAACTCTGAGATTACCTATGCCTCATACGGTGGCATTGGACTCGCTATGGCAACTACGAAGGACCCCGCTGTCGCCGTAACGCTTTCTGTGCTGGTGGGACAGACGTTCGGTCTCATCTTCTACAACACGCGTATGGCGGCGTACTCCTTCTTCAACAACGGCGCGCAGAAGGCCGCCGAGGAGAATAACGATCGTGGCATCACCCTTTGGCACGTTGTCTACCCGCAGATCTGCACGTTCTTCCTGCGGGCAGTTCCTGTGTTCCTTGCCATCTACTTTGGTCAGGGTCTTGTGGACTCGCTCCTGAATTCCGTTCCGGAGATTGTCACCCACATCATCTCCGTGCTCGGCGGCGTCCTTCCCGCCCTTGGCATCGGCATGCTTATGAACATCGTCGTCAAGGATAAGATCCAGCTGGTCTTCTTCTTCGCGGGCTTTGTGCTCCTGTCGTTCGCCGGCCTCTCCATGGTGGCCATCGTGTTTATCGCCGTGCTCGTTGCGTACCTCGTGTACCTTTCCTCGGCCAAGGCGGCAGTCCCTGCGGCTGAGACGAGCGGCACCACAAATACGGACGACGCTGCTTACGAAGACGACGACCTTTTCTAGGAGGTAGCGAAAATGGGCAACGAGAACGCGGTAAAGAAAGAAACTGGTATCGCAAGCCAGGATAAGAAGCCCGAGGGTCTTACGAATAAGGATCTCAACACGCTTTGGCTTCGCTGGGCCTTCACGCATCTGTCTTCTATGAGCTACGAGAAACTGCAGGGACACGCATTCGCCTGGTCGTACATACCTTTTGCCAACAAGTACTACAAGAACGACCCTGAGGGAAAACGTCGCCTGCTTGTACGCCACTCGGTCTTCTACAACACGGAGCCGCAAACGGGTGCCATCGTCAACGGCATTGTTGCGTCCCTCGAGGAGAACATCGCCCTTAAGGGCGAGGTCTCCGAAGAGATGCCCAACAATATCAAGACGGCTCTCATGGGGCCCCTTGCAGGTATTGGAGACTCCATCATCCAGGGCATTATCGTTCCGACGCTTCTTTCAATCGGCATGAGCCTTGCTGCCGGCGGTAGCCCTCTTGGCCCACTCTTCTACATTGTGACCTGGGGAATCATCGGCCCGCTTATTTCCTTCATCTGCTTCCGTACGGGCTACCGCATGGGCGTCGGTGCTGTTGACATGGTGGTCGGCGAAGCCGCAAGAAGGATCACGGATGCCTTCAACGTCCTTGGCATCATGGTCATCGGTGCTCTTTCAGCGGGAAACATTGTGCTCAAGACGACGCTGAACATCCCGATGGGCGGGGAGTGGCAGCCGCTCCAAACCACGCTCGATAGCGTCTTTCCGGGCATTCTTCCGCTTGCGGCGGTTCTTGTCACCTGGTGGATGCTGAACAAGAAGCAGTACACGCCTACGAAGGTCATCGTCATTCTCTGTGTTGTGGTCACGGTGTTCTGCCTGCTTGGCGTCTTCTAGAAAGCTAATTGGGCGTGGGCCGTAACTCGGCCCACGCCACACATTGGCACAAGACCCCTTTGGTCGCTCTCTATGGATGGGATGAGAACATGGCACTACTTCACTTCAAGCCAATCCCCAAGCAGACTATCTGGGGCGGCGATGTAATTAAGAACTACTACGGATACGACTGGATGCCAGACAATGTTGGACAGGCGTGGGCTTTTGCAGCCCAGCCAACCGAGTCAAACGAGTGTCTCACGGGCCCCTACAAGGGTTTGACGCTCAAGGATCTCTGGGAGAAGCATTGCGAGTTGTTTGGTGACACCGACCGCCTCTTCCCGGTCATCGTGTCGCTGCTCGGACCGGTTAAGGACCTGTCTATTCAGGTGCATCCGGATGTCGAGCACGCCCGTAAGGCCGGATTCCCGTACGGGAAGAACGAGTGCTGGTACTTCCTTGAGGCGGAGCCGGGCTCGAAGATCGTCTTTGGCCATAACGCGAAGAACGAAGAGGACCTTCGTAAGTACATCGCAGAAGGCCGCTGGAGCGACCTGATTGATCACCTTGATGTTGCCAAGGATGACTTTGTCTACATTCCCGCCGGTCTTCTGCACGCGTGCTGCAAGGGCGTCTGCGCCTATGAGGTTCAGCAGTCAACGGACGTCACGTATCGTTTCTACGACTTCGACCGCGTTGACGCTCAGGGCAATAAGCGCGAGCTTCACCTCGAGAAGGCCATAGAGACCCTTTCGTACGACAAGAGCGCCATGGTGAACATCGCACACCCCGTGGCAGAGGAGATTCCGGGCGGAATTGTCACGCACCTTATCTCAAATGAGTCCTTTACCGTCACCAAGGTCGAGGTAGATGGCCAGGCAAAGCTGCCTGCTGGTACGTATCAGCTGGTGACTGTTGTTCGCGGCTCAGGCGTGGCCAATGGCGAGAACGTGCAGGTTGGGTCGCAGTTCTTGCTGCCTCGTGGAGAAGCCTTGGAGCTCTCGGGCAAGCTGACGCTGATGATGACGACAGCCTAGGAGAGTTGAGATGCTGCTTCTTCCGTCGATGATGTGCGCCGATTTCTCGCGCTTGGGCGAGGAAATCGACGAGCTCTGCGCCGCGGGGGCCGACGGGTTTCACCTCGACGTCATGGACAGCCACTTTGTCCCAAACTTTGGTCTTGGCCTCGGCGACATCGAAGCCATCTGCAGACGTTCGACGATTCCCTGCGACGTGCACCTCATGGCAGAGAACTCCGACGTGCTGATTGAGCTATTCGCCAAGGCCGGAGTAAAAATCATGTACGTCCATCCCGAGGGAGAAAAGACGGTCAACTCGACTCTGCTGAAGATCGAGCGCCTGGGCGCACATCCCGGCATTGTTGTTGACCCGGGCGTTAGCTTCGAGTCCGTCAAGGAATCCCTGCCCGTCGTCGACTACGTGCTGGTCATGACGGTCAATCCCGGGTTTGCCGGCCAGAAGTACCTCGACTACTGCTCGCCTAAGATCAAGCAGTTCGCCGAGGCGAAGGGACGCTACGGCTACAAGGTTATTATCGATGGCGCCTGCTCCCCCGAAGTCATCAAGAATGCGGCGCACCTTGGTGCGGACGGTGCGGTTCTTGGTACGAGTGCTCTGTTTGGGAAGGGCGAGTCCTACGCCGATATCCTTGCAAGGCTGCATGCAGACTCTTAGTAAGCATAAGTTTGCCAATGGTCGCAGGAGCGCGGTCGTCCGGTGGTGGGCGGCCGCGCCTTCTTCTTGAGACGCCGTGATATTGGACGAATGGCCTTGTGTCTCATACTCTGTGAATAGGTAACATTTGTAAGTATGCTGGTATAAAGAGGAACTATGGCCACGCTATATTCGGCAATAAAAGACGATCTTCTCGCAAAAATAAAAGATGGACTCTACAAGGAAGGTGACATTATTCCTTCCGAGGTAGATCTTGCAAAAAACTACGGCGTTAGCCGGCCGACCATCCGTCAGGCCCTTCAGATTCTGGTAAATGAGGGATATCTAGAGAAGCGCCGTCGCCGCGGGACTATTGTTACCAAGCCCAAAATCGAGCAGGCATTCGCGATGGGCGTCCGCAGTTTCGAGGACGACATGATTCGCGCGGGCCGCGTGGTCAGAAGTGCCGTGATCATCTTCAAGCGCGAGATTGCTGGGGAGGACGTCGCGACCCATTTGGAGCTCCCACAGCATTCGGAAGTTTTCAAGCTCGTGCGACTGCGATACGTTGACGAGCAGCCAAACGTGTTCGTGGAAAGCTACCTTCCGGCTGAACGCTATCCCAGTCTCGACACGTATGACTTCACTACAAAGCGCCTGTATGGCGCAATGGAGGAAATAGGGAAGCCCGTCGTGAGGGCTCACAGAAAGCTCGAGGCCATCAAGGCCGATTCGGCTCTTGCTGCTCTACTTGATATAGATGCGGGTGACCCGCTCTTCCTGTTTCATACGACTGGTCGCGACGAGGACGGCGTTGCAGTCGAGTACTCGATAGCCACATATCGTGGAGAGAACAACATATTCGAGTTCGACGTTAGTCGTGCCAACTAGCTGGGGTTACTACGACCCCGGCCAAACCGAGTACACCCTTTGCACGTCTCTCGCGTTCACTTGCCCAAGCACGGCGCTGAAGGCGTCGTAGGATTTCTAGAGGTGGAAACGCCCGTCGCCGGCCACCAAGAGTCCATTGCCGGCAGGTGTTCCTTGGCGTCGTGCGCGCGCTAGATGATATGAAAGCCCGTTTGGTTGGAGCGTGACGGTGCTGACCCCCTCTGCCACGGGCCCTACTTGACATAATCCCTCCACATTGGCAGGGACGTCGCTTGTTATAAATCCCCAAATGGGTAATATCGCCCCATGCGACGTGGCATATGCACCGCGGAGCACATGCAGCTTGCATTCGTGGGAGTGTTTGCGGGAGTTATTCGCCACAAACGCTCCTGAGCGTGCAAGCTGCAGAGCATGCAATCGACCTGTCTGAGCCCCGGCGTCCCGCCCCGCGCCCGACAGGACGCACGTCAAAGGGGGAACCATGGAAGTCCGGAAGATCATGTGCGCCTGCGGCTCTGGCGTTGGCGGCAGCCTCATCCTCGAGTCTCACGTCCACGACACCCTCGAGAAGCTCGGCAAGTCTGGCATCGAGGTCGCCCACGCCACCACCGCCGATATCAACGCCAACAAGGCCGACCTCTACGTCGTCGCCCGTGATCTCGAGAGCTACGTCAAGCAGATCCCCGGCGAGTCCAAGGTCGTCGTCAACGACGTCATGGACGCCGCCGACCTCGAGGGCAAGCTCACTGCCGCCCTCGCTCGCTAAGCCCGCTTGGCTCGCCCGCCTCACACTTCGCTCCCACTGGAGGGAACGCCCGGCCCGACATCGCTTCAGAGACGCTAAGCTTCTGGACGGTATCGGGCTGTTTTTGTGCCGCCAACACGAGAGTCAGGAGACTCATGGAACTCAACCGCATGATCGACCACACGCTGCTCAAGGCCAACGCTACGCGCGCTCAGATCGAGAAGCTCTGCGACGAGGCGCTCGAGTATCACTTCGCCTCCGTGTGCGTGAACACCTGCTGGGTGCCGCTCGCGCACGAGAAGCTCGCTGGCAGCGACGTGGAGACCTGCTGCGTGGTGGGCTTCCCCCTCGGCGCCATGCTGCCTGCCGCCAAGGCCGCCGAGACGAAGCTCGCCGTTGAGGCCGGTGCCGACGAGATCGACATGGTCATCAACATCGGTTGGTTGCTCGACGGCGACAACGACGCCGTGCGCGACGACATCCGTGGCGTCGTGGAGGGCGCCAACGGCAAGTGCGTCAAGGTCATCATCGAGTGCTGCCTGCTCAACGACGAGCAGAAGGCGCGCGCCTGCGAGCTCTCCGTCGAGGCCGGCGCGACCTTCGTGAAGACGAGCACGGGCTTCTCCACCGGCGGGGCCACCGTGGCCGACGTTGCCCTCATGCGCAAGACCGTGGGCGACAAGTGCAAGGTCAAGGCCGCCGGCGGCATCCACACCACCGAGGAGGCCAAGGCTATGATCGAGGCCGGCGCCGACCGCATCGGCGCCTCCTGCGGTATCGAGATCGTCAGGGGCGAGTAGGCTCGACACATCCCAGTGAGGCCCGGCACCTCCCTTCGTAACGTCCTCGCCCGCCTTGCGGGCTGCGGCGTGTTGCTTCGGGAGGCGCCGGGCCTCTCGCTGTTTGGGCCTACGGGTCGCCGGGCTGCTGTGCCGGTTGTTAGAATTCGGCTGTTAGAACTGCACCTTGGGGGCCTGACGGGCCTGCGCGTCCTCGGTCTCGAAGCCGTTCCGGGGCGTGAAGCCGCCGATGCCGGCCACGAGGTTGCCGGGGAACATCTGGATGGCGTTGTTGTAGATGAGCACGCAGTCGTTGTAGCTCTGGCGGGCGTAGACGATCTTATTCTCGGTCTCCTCGAGCTGCGCCTGGAGCTGCTGGAAGTTGGCGTTGGCCTTGAGGTCGGGGTAGGCCTCGGCTACGGCGAAGAGCTGGCGCAGCGCCCCGGTGAGCACGTTGTCGGCGGCCATCTTCTCCTCGGGCGTCTTGGCGCTTGTCACGCCGCCGCGCGCCGCGATGACGGCCTCGAGCGTCTTGTTCTCGTGCGCCGCGTAGCCCTTCACGGTCTCGACGAGGTTGGGGATGAGGTCGCTGCGGCGCTGGAGCTGCGCATCGATGTGCTGCCACGCGTTGTCGCAGCGGTTGCGCTTGCCCACGATGCCGTTGTAGAGCGAGATGATCGCCCCGGCCAGAACCACGAGAACCACGACGATGACGATGAGCACGACCATGGGAGTCCCTTCGGTTGCGCCGACCCCGTGGATGGTGTCGGCAGTTGGCAAGCAGTATACCCGCGCGCCGCCTCCTCCCTTGCGCGACGGCTCGCGTCGGGATTACGGTATGCCCCGTCGAATTGCGGAGGAATGCCATGGCCACGAGCGTGTATGACCCGGATTACGTACCAAGGAGCGGAGACGGGCAGGAGGGTCGCCGTACGCTCATCCTCGTGAACGTCCTCATCATGACGCTTATGGTCTGCGTGGACATGAGCATCGTGGGCGTGGCTCTGCCCGTCATGGCGCGTGAGCTGGGCGTGGGCATGGGCGACGTGCAGTGGGTCAACACCGCCTACCTGCTGGTTTCGTGCGCGGGCATCCTCATCGGTGGCAGGTTGGGCGACATCTACGGCAAGGTGCGCGTCTTCATGACCGGCGTGGCGCTGTTCACCGTGGGGTCGCTCATGTGTGGGGTGGTGCCGTCACTGGCGCTCTGCATCGCCGGCCGCGCCATCCAGGGCCTGGGCGCCGCCTGCGCGTTCTCCAACAACCAGGGCATCATCACCGAGACGTTCCCCGCCAACGAGCGCGGTCACGCACTCGGTTGGATCGCCACGGCCGCCAGCATCGGCTCGCTCATAGGCCCTACGCTCGGCGGCTTCATCCTTACGGTGACGTCGTGGGGCGGCATCTTCCTCGTGAACCTGCCGTTTGGCATCGTGCTGTTCACGATGGGCCTCAGGATTCTCCCCAACCACAAGCCCGCGCACCCCGGCAAGCTCGACAAGCCCGGCAGCGTCCTGCTGTTTTGCTCGCTCATGCTCGTGGTGAGCGCCGTGACCGAGCTCCAGCAGAGCTCCGGCCCGCTTGTGTGGGCGCAGCTCGTGGCGGGTCTCGTGCTGCTCGTGGCGTTTGTGGCCGTCGAGCGACGCTCGGCCGATCCGGTGTTTCCCCTCGGCATCCTTCGCAACAAGACGCTGTTGCTTAACATGTTCACGATGTTTGCGCTGTTCTTCGTCATTGGCGGACAGTCGATGGTGCTGCCGTTCTACTTCCAGGACGCGCGTGGCCTGTCAGCGGGCGTGGCGGGCCTCTACATGACCGTGATCCCCATCATGACTGGCGTGGTGGGGCCCGTGGCCGGCGCCCTGAGCGACCGAATTGGCTGCTATTGGCCCACGTGCCTGGGGCTATTGCTCGCAAGTGTGGGCGAGGTGGGCGTCGCCATCTGGGGCGCCGGCACGCCGATGGCGCAGGTCATCATCACGCTTGTGGTCTACGGCCTGGGGAGCGGCATGTTCAACGCGCCCAACAACTCGCTCATCATGGGTTCGGCCCGTCGCGAGGACCTTGGCGTGGTGGGCGGATTCGCGGCCTTCGCGCGTACCTTTGGCCAGACGGCGGGGCTCACCGTGGCCACGTCGGTGCTCTACGGCTCCATGAGCGCGATGGTGGGCTACCCGGTGACGGACTACGTGGACGGCAGGCCGGACGTGTTCCTCAACGCGATGACCTTCGTGTTTTTGACGCTGGCCGCCGTGGTGTTCCTCGGGTTTGTGTGTACGGTGGTGCGTTTTGTGGCCGTTCGCCGCAGCGAGCGCGAGGGCGAGGCACGGCTGGAGTCGGGCGAGTAGGGCTCGCTGTGTTTTGGGGTGGGGGACGTACTGCTGTGCCACCACCCTGCTGCGGTGCCATCCCGTCATCTCGCTGCCCCGGATGCCGCCGAATGTACGATTTGCTGCTTGGACGCGGGGTGCGTGCCGCTGTGGTGCCGCCTCGATGACCCGGATGCTGGCGAATGTACGATTCGCCGTCCGCGTGCTGCCGACCGTCGCGGTGTTTCTCGGCAAACGCCGGGATGTGCGGGTGCAGAGGCGACCCTGCTGAAGTGGTGGTCGTACATTCGGCGCGATGTGGGGCAGCGGGAGGCCGTTTTCCTGTCACGGCGCACCTGCATCGTACATTCGGCACAATCCGGGGCACCCGCCGCCTACGCCCGCCTGCGAGCAGCGTGTCCGTGCGAGAAGTGCGAGAAGTGCGAGAGACGCAGCCGCCGCCCCCACCCCCGCACACAAAAAGCGCCCCGCGGCCAGCCCATCGGCCACGGGGCGCCGTGCATTCTGGCGGAGGAGGAGAGATTCGAACTCTCGAGACGGACGAGCCGCCCAACGGTTTTCAAGACCGCCGCATTCAACCGCTCTGCCACTCCTCCG
>OIXX01000835.1_pt1 | contig 14218 bp, 10 predicted proteins | sample 1588161 | NCBI WGS metagenome assembly OIXX01 (sample SAMN03283274) | human gut metagenome | biome: human-associated habitat; material: feces | host: Homo sapiens | place: Peru | collected 2012
TGATGTGTAATTCTTTAGTTTTGACACAACTTCTACTGTGTAACCTTGTGTTTTTTATGTTTTCCTTTTGTTGGCACAGTGATGCTTCGGCATCACTCATGATATCGTTTGGAGGATGGGTGTCGAGAGCAACGCTCTCGTAAATCCCATTCGCCAAACGATACCATGAACCCGAAGGGTGTGACAACAAAAGGCTTGTGGATAAAGGTTTTTGTCAAAGCCCTGCCTAACACAGCTACCTCACAGATAAATTTCTGTTTACAATTCAGCTTAACAAGCAAAAAAAAATATGGGCAGCCATTGGGGCTGTCCATATTTTCTTTGAGTGAACTGAGTTTTTATATTTATGACATTTTCTTTTAGAAGTTGATGTCAATACCAGCTGCGAAGACGTTGTTGTTACGCGAGTAGTCGGCGGAGTAGTTGATGGCGTTGCCCGGTATGAGCTCCACAGACTCCGTTGTCTTCTTGTGCTGATAGAAAGTGTGGAAGTAAGCCACGGTGAAGCTCATCTTCTTGTTGAAGTGCCATACGCCACCCAAGCCCACAGAGTTAGAGCTGGTCACGAACGACTTGTCATCCATGAAGCGCTTGTCCTTCGATGTTGTGGCCTCCTCTTCAGGCAGACCGTAGTTGGTGCTCTGCCATCCGGCGCTGACCGTGAACTTCTTGTTGATGTCATATTCCACGCCAGCGTTATACTCCAGTGTGCCGTGGTCGAGCTTCTCCTGACGGTTGTTGTAAGCCTTGGCGTTCTTGTCGTCGAAGAAGTGGAAGCCTACGTTGATGCGGAGCGGATCGATGGGGCTGTAGCCTACGCCTACGCTGAGGTATGCGGGGATGTCAGCGGCAATCTTCTTGCCGTCAGCATATTCGCCGATAGCCTCGTCCAGCTCGGTGTCGAACTGATTCTTCAGACCCAGCATAGTCTTCTGCACAGTCTGGTTGGCAAGTACTGCAGCTGCTTTTGCCTCTGCCTGCTCAGCGGGCATACCTTTCTGAGTGAGAATCTGAGTCATCTGCGCTGAGAGGTTGGCGGGAAGGTTACCGATACTCGGCACGAGGTTCACCGACTTGTTCTTCAGACGCATACGGGTCTTGAATTCGTACTTGGCTGAGAAGTTCCACTTGCCGGTCTTGAAATCAACGCCGATAATCGGAGTGAAACCGATGCCGCTCTGGTCGCAGCTAAGCTCAATGTTGGCAGCGTCCTTCTTTGTGGGGTCGAGCACCATATAGAGAGGCATGTTGCCCACCTTGATGTCCTCCACGTATCCGTAATAGTTGGTTGTGGCGTAAATGCCGCGAACGCCTCCGAAGACGCTGAAGTTGTCAGACACCTTGTAAGCGGCGCCGAGCGAAAGACCGAAGTAGTACTGACGGCCGTGCATATAGCTGTTATAGCTGTACTTGCCGCCAGCTCCGAAAGCCTGGTCAGAGCCGAACATGCTCACCTCTCTGCCGAGAACGCTTCCGAGGGCGCCGTCAACGGTGCGTGCAAGACCGCAAGCTGCCATGGCTGTCTCTGCCACAATGCGCTCAAACGATCCCAGACCGTTGTCGAACGTACACTTGCCGCCGCCACCGGTCAAGGCGAAGTTGCCCTGGAACGACCAGCGGCCCTTGTTGTAGGCGTATTGGAATGAGGGAATGACGGGCGCGAACGCCTCACCCTTGAATTCGCGTGGTGTGATGGGGTTGTTGACGTTATTGGTGAACAGACTGTAGTCGTTCTTTATCGTACGGTCCTGATAGGCGAGCTGCCAGTTGATGGAGAGGTGGTGGCCGTCACCGAGGAACACTACGCCGGCGGGGTTATAGTAAACGCCGTCTATTCCTATAGAAGCCTCACGGCTCATCATTCGGTTGAACGCTACATTCTGATTGGTGTTTGTGAGGAATCCTCCTGCAAACGAGACACTGCTTGACGCAATCGCTGCTGTCAAACAAGCTGCTTTTAATTTGTTCATCTTAAATAACCTTTATTAAATTGGTTACAAAGGTAAGCAAATTGTTCTCTTTTTCCGTGTTTGCGACTTTCAATTTAAGGTCTATTAACAAAACAGACGGCTTCTATTGCACAAAGAATTAGGTTTGTGCAATAAAAGCCGCTGTTTCTTAGCTCTTTCATAACCTATAAATCCATAGGTTCTTCTTGGCATATTACATAAATTGATGTAAATTTGCTGACCCAATCAGATAAACAAATCAATCAACCTTATATTATATAAAAATGAGAGAAGACTTTAAGTTTGAGATATGCGCCAATGGCGTGGAGAGTTGTCTGGCAGCGCAGGAAGGAGGCGCTGACCGTGTGGAACTTTGTGCGGGCATTCCTGAGGGCGGCACGACGCCGTCGTACGGAGAGATAAAGGTGGCACGCCGTATGCTTACCACCACCCGTCTGCACGTCATCATCCGTCCGCGCGGCGGCGACTTCCTCTATTCGCCGCTTGAGGTGGAACGTATGCTGGAGGACATCCGCGTATGCCGTGAGCTTGGCGTTGACGGCGTGGTGATAGGCTGTCTGAATGCGGACGGTACGCTGGACATGGACGCCAACCGTCGCCTCGTTGAGGCTGCCGAAGGAATGTCCGTGACGTTCCATCGTGCTTTCGACCGCTGCCGCGACCCGCACCTCGCCCTCGAACAACTCATCCAGCTCGGCGTTGACCGTGTCCTGACTTCCGGTCAGCAGCCCACCGCCCTTGAAGGCATCGGTCTGCTGCGCACCCTCAACGCACTCGCCGCAGGACGCATCATCATCCTTGCTGGTTGTGGCGTCAACGAGAACAACATCCGTCAGATACGTGAGCAGACCGGCGTGCGCGAATTTCATTTCTCTGCCCGCACCCCCGTCCGCAGTCGCATGCAGTTTGCCAATCCCGACGTCTTCATGGGAGCCAAGGACGCCGACGAGTCTACATTGATGTATACGTCGGCAGAACGCGTGAGGGCGACAATTAAGAATGCGGTGGAGGAATAAATAGCAGTTTTTTAAGTTGAGAGTTGAGAATACACATCCTCTCAGTTCTTCTCCTCCTCGCTTGCCTTCTTCATCTCCGGGTAAGAGATTCTGGTATGGTAGATGGCTTTCAGGCGTTCTATGAGAACCAGCTTGGCAATGGCGAGGTCGCGGAAGGTGATGGGGCATTCCTTGAAGTAGCCGTCCGTCACGTCCTGGTCAATCATGCGGTTGACGAGAGTGGAGATGCTCTCCTCCGTGTATTCTGGGAGGGAGCGCGAAGCAGCCTCCACGCCATCGGCAATCATGAGGATGGCCTGCTCGCGGGTGAACGGGTTGGGACCGGGATAGGTGAACGGAGCCGGATCGACCTCCTCTTCGGGATGCTCGTTCTTGTATTTTATGTAGAAGAACTTGGTGATGCCCGTGCCGTGGTGCGTCACGATGAAGTCGCGTATGATGGTCGGCAGGTTCTCGCGCTCAGCCAGTTTCACGCCCTCCGTGACGTGAGAGATGATGATGCGGGCGCTCTCCTGATAGGTGAGCGTGTCGTGCGGATTGACGCCAGCCTGATTCTCGGTGAAGAACACGGGATTCTTCATCTTGCCAATGTCGTGATAGAGGGCACCCGTACGTACGAGCAGGGCGTTGGCTCCGATCTTGTTGGCAATCTCGGCGGCGAGGTTACCCACGGTGATGGAGTGCTGGAAGGTGCCGGGGGCTATCTCGGAGAGGTCGCGCAGCAGACCGCGGTTGGTGTTGGAAAGTTCGAAAAGCGTCACGCTCGACACGAATCCGAACATCTTCTCTATGATGTACATCATCGGATAAGCGATGAGCAGCAGCACGGCGTTGACCACGAAGTGGTAATACATGTCGTGGTCCATGCTTGAGAAATCGTTGTCCTGCATCAGCTGCAGCGCCAAATAAACAAATGTGCTGCCTATTCCCACAAGGATGGCGGTCTTGAACACCTGCGCACGCCTTGTCAGCTCACGCAGCGAATAGATGGCGATGAGGCCCGCCACAAGCTGTATGATTATGAATTCGTACTGATAACGCACGGCGGTGGTGCATATCAATATCATCGTAACATGACATACAAACGCCGTTCGGGAGTCCATAAACACTCGCACGAAGATGGGCACCATGGCGAACGGCAGCATGTAGACGCTGAGGAAGTTATGGCGCATCATGAGCGAAACCACCACCGGAAACAGCGTTATGAGCGTATAGAGCATGGCTATGGATCGCGGCTTGTTGAAGTAGTCGCGGCGGAAGAGTCCCAAGTACATTGTGAAGAGGAACACCATGAGCGTCACGAATATCACCTGACCGATGATGGTGTTGGTTATCTGCGTCTGTGTTGCCGACCTTCTCTTTATCTCTCGCTCGAACGAGCTGAGCACGCGGTACGTGTATTCGTCCACGATATCGCCACGGTCGATGACCTTTTGTCCGCTCATCACCATGCCGCTGGCTGGCGGTATGGAGGAGAGGAGGTCGTTGCGCTCGGTCTCTGACTTGCCCTTGTCATAGATAAGGTTAGGTTCGATGTAGTTGTTGAGGTTGCATCGCTGTAGGATGGGCCTCTGCATGGCTATCTGCTCGTCGATGAAGAGCTGCTCGTAGGCGGAGAGAGTGGAATAGACGCACGCTAAGGAAATGCTCTGTGCGTTGTTGCCGCTCACCAGTCTCACCTGCGAAGTGGAGTCGCGATAAGCCTCGTTATATTCGGGCGTATCCATGATGCCAGCCTGATAGAGCCGGTGCAGGCGGTCGGCTATGAGGCGCACGTAATTGTGGGGCAGTCCGGGAATGCCGTTCTGATAGTCCGCCAGGAACTTGCTGACCTGCTTTTTCTCCACCGCCGGGTCGTAGTTGTAGTAAGGCTGATAAGTCTCCAGCAGCGAGTCTTCCTGCTCCTTGATGGCCTCGTCGGTCTTGTAGATGGGGAAGTCGAACTTGGCGATGAACGATCCGTACATCCACGGCTTGCCGATGTCGTAGCGGAACTGCTTGCTTTCGTTTCGCGGCAGCGCCCATACGATGAGGAGAACGGTGATTAGCACGAGTAGCGTGCGGCTGAGGAAATTGCGCCACTTAAGCTTTCTGCTTGAATAGAATTTTTCCATAATGGTGTTGTCTTTGGGATGTCGTTTAGGTGTCCGGCGGGCTTTGCCTGTGGACGTTTGTGCTTATATTCTTATGTTTAGACTGCAATATTACGAAAAAAATGTCAGAATCGGAAAAATTGTACTACCTTTGTAAAAATAAACGATATACAGATACATAAACATATATATATTCATTTATGTTAGAGAGAAAAGTAAGGGTGCGTTTCGCACCGAGTCCTACCGGACCTTTGCACATCGGTGGTGTGCGTACAGCATTGTATAACTATCTTTTCGCCCGCCAGCACGGCGGAGACCTGGTGTTCCGCATTGAGGACACCGACTCTCACCGCTTCGTTCCCGGAGCAGAGGAATATATCATCGAATCGTTCCGCTGGCTCGGCATCAAGTTTGACGAGGGTGTGAGCTTCGGCGGCAACCACGGACCTTACCGTCAGAGCGAGCGTCGCGCAATATACAAGAAGTACGTTGACCAGCTCCTTGCTGACGGCAAGGCTTACATCGCCTTCGACACTCCCGAACAGCTCGAGGCCAAGCGTGCCGCTGTGCAGAACTTCCAGTACGACGCACGTACACGTCAGGAGATGACCAACTCGCTCACTCTTCCGAAAGAGGAGGTGGAGCGCCGCATCGCCGACGGCGAACAGTATGTGGTACGCTTCAAGGTGGAGCCCGGAATAGAGGTGCACGTGAACGATATGATCCGTGGCGACGTCAAGATAAAGAGCGACATTCTGGACGACAAGGTGCTCTATAAGAGCGCTGACGAGCTGCCCACATACCACCTTGCCAACATCGTGGACGACCATCTTATGGAGATAACACACGTTATCCGCGGCGAGGAGTGGCTTCCGTCAGCCCCGCTGCACGTGCTTCTCTATCGTGCTTTCGGATGGGAAGACACCATGCCTACATTCGCTCACCTGCCGTTGCTCCTCAAGCCAGAGGGCAAGGGCAAGCTCTCGAAGCGTGACGGTGACCGTCTCGGATTCCCCGTGTTCCCGCTGGAGTGGCATGACCCGAAGACCGGCGACATCTCTTCAGGCTATCGCGAGAGCGGCTACTTCCCCGAAGCAGTCGTAAACTTCCTGGCTCTGCTCGGATGGAACCCCGGTACGGAGCAGGAGCTCTTCTCGCTGGACGAGCTTGTGGAGCAGTTCGACATACACAAGTGCTCGAAGTCAGGCGCCAAGTTTGACTATCAGAAGGGCATTTGGTTCAATCATGAGTATATCCTCCGCAAGTCTAACGAGGAGATTGCACGTCTCTTCGCTCCCATCGTTGCCAACAACGGCGTGGACGAGAGCATGGAGCGCATCACCAAGGTGGTGTCAATGATGAAGGACCGCGTAAGCTTCGTAAAGGAACTCTGGCCTCTCTGCTCATTCTTCTTCATCGCTCCGCTGGAGTATGACGAGAAGACAGTCAAGAAGCGCTGGAAGGCAGACTCGGCTAAGGTGATGACCGAACTGGCTGAAGTACTCGAGGGCATCGACGACTTCTCCGTAGAAGGTCAGGAGCCCATCGTGATGAAGTGGGTGGAAGAGAAGGGATATAAGCTCGGCGACGTTATGAACGCCTTCCGTCTTGCCCTCGTCGGTATCGGCAAGGGTCCCGGAATGTTCGATATCTCAGCCTTCCTCGGCAAGGAAGAGACGCTCGCTCGTCTCCGCAAAGCCGTAGAGGTGCTTAAGTAAGAATAGGCACACATCCATCCACAACCAAACAAAGTGAAATGTATAACATAGTCATCTACTTGTACCTGACCGGCGTCGCCATAGCCAGCCTCTTCAGCGAGAAGGTGAAGAAGATGTGGCGAGGGGAACGTCAGACCATAAAGCTGCTCCGCGAGAAGGTCGACCCCGACGCTAAGTATGTATGGTTTCATGCGGCTTCACTCGGCGAGTTCGAGCAGGGCCGCCCGCTTATGGAGCGCCTGCGCCAGACCCATCCCGAATACAAGATTCTGCTCACCTTCTTCTCGCCTTCGGGCTACGAGGTGCGCAAGGACTATAAGGGAGCCGACATCGTCTGCTATCTGCCCCTCGACACCATCCGCAATTCGCGTAGGTTCCTGAGGGCTGTGCGCCCTGTCATGGCGTTCTTCATCAAGTACGAGTTCTGGTACAACTACTTCCACATCCTTCAGCATCGTGGCGTGCCCATCTACAGCGTGTCGAGCATATTCCGAAAGGACCAGGTGTTCTTCCGTTGGTACGGCAAGCAGTACGGCAAGGTACTGAGTTGCGTGACGCGCTTTTTCGTGCAGAACGAGGAGAGCAGCCGTCTGCTGCGCACCATTGGCATAGATGCTTCGGAGGTGGTGGGCGACACACGCTTCGACCGTGTACTCCAGATTCGCGACGCTGCCAAACCATTGCCCATCGTGGATGCGTTCCGCAAGGGCAGGACGGACGGCGGAGACGGACCGGAACATAAGGTGTTCGTAGCAGGATCGTCATGGGGACCGGATGAGGATATCTTCATCCGCTACTTCAATGAGCATCCCGAATGGCGTCTGATAATAGCTCCGCACGTCATCAGCGAGGACCATCTGAAGCAGATTCTCTCAAAGCTGCGCCGCAAGACCGTGCGCTACACGCAGACCACACCCGAGGAGGCAGCTACGGCTGAATGTCTGATCATAGACTGTTTCGGCCTTCTCTCATCGGTATACAACTATGGCGACGTGGCTTACGTGGGAGGCGGATTCGGTGTTGGCATCCACAACGTGCTGGAAGCGGCAGTATGGAGCATGCCGGTGTTCTTCGGTCCAAACAACGCACACTTCCAGGAAGCGCAATGGCTGAAGGCATCGAAGGGTGGCATCGAGATATCGTCATACGACGATTTCGCTGCTATGATGAACCGATTCATCACCGACCCGAAGCTCATAGCGGAGCGTGGCAAGGCTGCTGCAGAGGTTGTGGACAAGCATACGGGAGCAACAGAAGCCATACTGAAGGCTGTAAGGCTGAAGTAACTTCAGACAAACATAAAAGACAGCAAAGCCAACGATTTGTATATGGCATACCATATCAATTCGTTGGCTTTGCTGTCTTTATTCCGCTCCACTCATGCTGCGTCGCCATGTTCTCAAGCCGTAGATGGCGATAACCACGAAGCAGATGAAGGGAAGGACGAAGGATACGTTTACGGCTGGCATGCCGATAAGGGTGCCGCGGTCGATGATGGAAGCCTGAAGCGGGGGCAGAACGCTACCGCCAAGGATGGACATGATGAGTCCGGCTGCACCGAACTTGGCGTCATCGCCGAGCCCTGACAATGCAATACCGTAAATCGTGGGGAACATCAGCGACATGCAGGCGCTTACTCCAACGAGGCAATAGAGGCCCATACGGTCCTGCAGGAATATCACGCCGACTGTCAAAGCACCGCCAGCGATGGCGAGAAGCATCAGCAGTCGTCCCGTATTGATGTAGCGGAGGAGGAAGGTGCAGATGAATCGTGAGCAGCAGAATATCACCATTGCCACAATATTATATTGCTGCGACAGCACCTCTGCCTGCTGTTCTGCCATGCCTTCAGCCATAAAAACGCGTGTGCCGTACTGGATGATGAAGGTCCAACACATAATCTGAACGCCCACATAGAAGAACTGCGCGATGACTCCCTCACGGTAATGGGGCAATGAGAAGATGCGGCGCAGGGTAGGAATGAAGTTGATGGCGTGGTTCTTGTCGCCGTTCTTCGGCATTCGCCAGAAGAGGATGACGAGGAACATGGCGAGGATTACGAGGCCGATGACCAGGTAAGGTCCGATAAGCACGGAAAGGTCGTATTCCTTTACAGCCTCAAACTCACTTTCGCTGAGCTGCGTACGTGATGCCGTATCGAGCGGATTGAGCTTTGCCTGGATGAAGTTCATTGCCACGAACATGCCGAGCAGCGATCCCATAGGATTGAACGACTGCGCCAGATTCAGTCGGCGTGTGGCTGTTTCCTCCGTTCCCATAGAGAGAACATAGGGATTGCTGGACGTCTCAAGGAACGAAAGACCGCAGGTAAGGATGAAGTAAGCGAACAGGAAAGGATAGTAGTCGCCCGTCATCTTGGCAGGATAGAAGAGGAAAGCGCCGAGTGCGTACAGTCCGAGACCGACGAGGACGCCAGCCTTATAGCTGAAACGGCGGATGAAGATGGCGGCGGGGAACGCCATTGCAAAGTAGCCTCCGTAGAACGCCACCTGCACAAGAGCGCCGTCAGTGGCTGACATACGGAATATCTTTGAGAAGGCTTTCACCATCGGATTGGTGATATCGTTAGCGAATCCCCACAACGCGAAGCACGACGTGATAAGGATAAAGGGGACGACGTAGCTTACGCCGTCCTTTGAAAGTATTGACTGTTTCATTCTTTTAGGTTAGTATTTACATGCTGTCTCTTACTATCTGCCTCATCTCTCCCACTCCACTTACTTCGCCCTTGGCAAGTGCCTGCGTAAGGATGTTGCCCATTCCGGTGGCTTCCACGGGTCCTGCCATGACGGGGATGCCGAGTGCCTGCTGGGTAAGGGTATTGAGGAGCTGGTTCTGCGATCCGCCACCGATGATGTGGAGGCAGCGTATGGGTTGCGGCAGCATATCGTTAAGGTGGCTTACAGCCTGGGCATAACGTGCGGCAAGCGACTGCAACACTACGCGAGCTGTTTCAACCTTGGTCTGCGGCGCGGTCATGCCGTGGCTGTGGCAGTAAGCGTTGATGGCGCGTTGCATGGACTGCGGGTTCTGGAAAGCGTCGTCGTCCACGGGGATAAGGGCGTCGGTCTTCACCTCTGCAGCAGCTGCGAGCAGCGGTCCGTATTCCTGCGGGTCGCCTTCCTCGCTCCATTCTGCCATCAGACGCTGCAGTATCCACATGCCGGTGATGTTCTGGAGGAACGTTATCTTACCCCCTACTCCACCTTCATTGGTGAATCCTGCCACGCGTGCCTGCTCGGTAAGGATGGGCTTGTCCGTCTCCACGCCCAGCAACGACCACGTGCCGGAGCTGAGGAATGCCACGGGACACTCGTCGTTGGCGGCTGGCACAGCAGCCACGGCGCTTGCCGTGTCGTGCGAACCGACAGCGATGACGTCCACACGTCCCAGTCCTGTCTCTTCGGCTATGTCCTCGCGAAGTTGTCCGCGGACCGTTCCGGGCATTACTATCGGACAGAAAAGGCGGCGGTCCAGCCCGAGACTGTCAATAAGCGCCCAGTCCCAGTCGCGCTTTTCAGCGTCGAGCATTTCCGACGTTGAGGCAATGGTGTATTCGGTGTTGGCTTCTCCGGTAAGGAAGAAGGAGAAGAGGTCTGGCGTGAAGAGCAGTCGGTCGGCGATGTCGAGCTGCGGGCTACCAGCCTTCTTCATGCCAAGAAGCTGGAAGAGAGTGTTGATGTCCATCACCTGCGTGCCGTTGACGGCATAATGTGCGGTGGCGTCCACCTCCTTGAAGAACTCAGCAGCCATTCCTTTCGTGCGTTCGTCGCGATAGCAGACGGGATTGCTGACGAGGCATCCGTTGCGGTCGACGAGTCCGAAGTCCACACCCCACGTGTCCACGGCTATTCCCTTCACGTCCAGTTTCAGGGCAGCCGCCTTGCGCAGTCCTTCCTTCATGTCGGCAAAGAGTGCGGGGAAGTCCCAGTAGAGTCGTTCTCCGAGGCGCACCTGCCGGTTTGTGAAACGGTGTATCACCTGCATGTCAAGGCGCTTCTTCCCGTCCTCTCCAGCGGTGAGTGTTCCGGCGATGACGCGTCCTGAGCCACCACCAAAGTCGATTGCCAAATATGTCATTTGATGAGTCGTTTAAAATTAAATTGAGAGTTGAAGGTTGAGAGTTGATAGTTATGATTACTTTGATTGCTAATTATCAGCTTTAAATATCAACTAATCATCGCTCTCAATTCTCAACTTTCAACTCTCAACTATCAACTGTATATGTTTTTACTTCGTCACCTTTCCGAGTACATAAGCCTCGAGGTCGTCTATTTCCTCCGGAGTAAGAGTCTTGTAGTGGCCCTGGCTTAGGACGATGATGCGGCAAGCCATCTCGAAGAACATAGCACGCTCGAACACCTCGTCGAATGTCTTTCCGCAAACCACCTGACCATGCTTGAGCATAAGGGCGGAATTGTGGTCCTTGAGTGCTGCCTTCACAGCCTCTGCCAACTCAGGCGAACCGGGACGGAAGTAAGGTATTACGGGGATTTCTCTTCCCACGTGGCACGGCACCTCCGCTGTTACGTTGAAGTCCTTCGGTGTCTCCTGCATGCACGAAACCACCGTGGCATACTTCGACTGGAAGTGGAGCACTACGTCGCAGTCGGGACGCTCACGGAGTACGCCGAGATGGAAACCGCTCTCCATCGATGGCTTCACGCCGTTAAGCACCTCGCCGTCTGCCACACGACAGACTGCCACCTTCTCCTTGGGGAGTGTAGGCACCCAAGAGCCTGTGCCCGAAACGAGCGCTTCGTCGCCGATGCGCCATGAAATGTTACCGCTTGAGCAAAGGGTCAAGCCAGCGTCGCCCACACGATGGGCCTGACGCAGAAATTCCTGTATCTGATAGTCCTGTATCATTTCCTTTTTTTGTTGAGAGTTGAGAGTTAAGAGTTGAGAGTTATGATTACCTTGACTGATAATTTTCAGTTTCATTGTCTTATACAGCGAAACATATCATAACTCTCAACTCAGAACTGTCAATTATAAATTTACTTGTAAATCGGTCCGTAGTTCTTGCAAGCGCGGAAGTCAGCTCCCTCCTTGTCCATACCGAATGCGTTCCATGAAGCGGGACGGAAGATCTGGTCTTCCTCCACGTTGTGCATGCAAACCGGGATGCGGAGCATTGAGCAGAGAGTGATGAGGTCGGCACCTACGTGTCCGTATGTGATGGCACCGTGGTTGGCTCCCCAGTTGTTCATTACTGAATAGACATCGTTAAACGGAGCCTTGCCCGTAAGACGCGGAGCGAACCATGTGGTAGGCCATGTCGGGTCGGTGCGCTTGTCCAGAATCTTGTGGATTTCGGGATCGATGTCAACTGTCCATCCCTCTGCGAGCTGCAGAACCGGGCCGAGTCCCTTCACGTGGTTGAGGCGGACCATTGTCACGGGCATGCCGCCGCGTGTGAGGAAGTTGGATGAGAAGCCGCCGCCACGGAAGTAGTCGCGGTTGGCAGGATACCATGTTGTGGCCTTGAGGCAAGCGTCCACGTCCTCGTCTGTCATCTCCCAGAAGTGCTTCATGATGGGGTTGCCCTCAGCGTCAGAAGCGGCGCCTGATCCGTCCAGAGTGGTAGCGCCTGAGTTGATGAGGTGGATGATGCCGCCGGCAGCGCGTCCGGTGAGTTCCTTGCCGGTAACACGCTTCACAGCCTCGGGGCTCCAGTATGTGCGCACGTCGGAGAAAATCTGGGCGCGACCCGTGAGGAGGTGGTTGAAGAGCATAGCCACGCCGTTGCCAGCGTCGTTCTCCGTAGCGAGAATGATCGGCTCACGAGTGCCGTTCCAGTCGAATGAGGTGTTCATAAGAGCCTCGGGATAGTCGCCGTTAGGATAGAAGTCGGTCCACTGGCGCTGTCCCTGGAATCCGCCTGCGATGGCGTTATGTCCGATGGCTTCCTCCTTGAATCCGAGCTCCTCAAGGCGCGGATTGCCGTGCATGAGGTCCTTCATGATAATCATCATCTTCACGATGAACTCCCAGTCCTGGTCCTTCTGCTCGCGTGTCTTTGCCTTCTCGGGACGGTTGGCGATGTCCTCGCCCTCGTTGGTCATACAGTGGTCGCGTGTCCAAGCCATAGCCTTCTCATATTCCACGGGGTCGTATACGCCCTCTGTCATGCGGCGGATTATCTCGGTGAGGTCAACGCTCTCGTTGCGCATGCCGAGATACTCCTGGAAGAAGTCGGGATTGACGATAGATCCTGCGATACCCATACAAGCGCTACCCATTGAGAGGTACGACTTGCCGCGCATCGTGGCAACAGCCTGTGCAGCGCGTGCGAAGCGCAGAATCTTCTCTGCCACGTCCTCAGGTATCGAGTCGTCGCCGAGGTCCTGAACGTCGTGTCCGTAGATGCCGAATGCGGGGAGTCCCTTCTGTGCGTGTGCAGCGAGGACGGCAGCCAGATATACAGCACCCGGACGCTCCGTACCGTTAAATCCCCATACAGCCTTCGGCCAGTGCGGGTTCATGTCCATAGTCTCTGCGCCGTAGCACCAGCATGATGTCACGGTGATGGTGGAGCCGACGCCCTCACGCTCGAACTTCTCGGCGCAAGCGGCACTCTCTCCCACGCGTCCTATAGTAGTGTCGGCGATTACACACTCCACTGGCGAACCGTCGATATTGCGGAGATTGTCTGTGATGAGTTTTGCCACTGAGCGGGCAAGGTTCATGGTCTTCTCTTCGAGGCTTTCGCGTACGCCGCCCTGACGTCCGTCAATAGTGGGGCGTATGCCAATCTTAGGAAATTTACTCATAATCTTTAGGTTTTTATGATTTTATGGTTTTTAAGTATTGTAAGTTCTTATATATAATGTAATGTATGGTTTATTAGGCGTGATACAAAATTAAGAAAAAGTTAGCAATGAGAAGAAGTATACAATATAATTTTTGTTATAACAAGAAAATATTCGGATTATGCTTCGGAAAAATAGCGAAACTGTATATAAGAATGACGGCGGAACGATTGGTTCCGACGGTTTGACGGTGGGTATATATACAAAAAAAGGGGCTCCGCCGAGTCCCAACCTTTGTTAACCTTAAATCTAATACCATGAAAAACATTGCAAAGATATAGGTATTTGATGAAACGGCAAAGCTTTTGTACCACAAATTTAACGAAAATGAAACCAAAACCCCTGTTTCTTGACCTGTGTCAAAGCAAAAAGAGGAAGAAAGGTTACAATCTCGAAGTTTTGACGGGTAGACGGAGGGGGTTTGACAGGAAGACATGATCTTTAGACAGGAAGACAGGTTATTTTAGACAAGAAGACAGGAAGACATGTTCTTTAGACAGGAAGACATGAAGAACATGATATTTTACTAGAAGTACATGATTTTTTCTGACTGATGGCGTAACCAATTAATAAATACTAATTAAA
>OIXX01000837.1_pt1 | contig 14184 bp, 14 predicted proteins | sample 1588161 | NCBI WGS metagenome assembly OIXX01 (sample SAMN03283274) | human gut metagenome | biome: human-associated habitat; material: feces | host: Homo sapiens | place: Peru | collected 2012
TGCGTCGTTCTTCGACCGTCTGGACGCGCTCATCACCCTTCATCAGCGTAAGTATGATGGCTGCACCTTATCCCCTATCTTTTTTAGAAAGGTGCACACTATGCAGGAAAACATCACCGCTGAATCGCTATTCTGCGACTACTACGCCCAATGGGTGAAAACGTATAAGGAAGGTGCCATCAGAGACGTGACCATGAGTAAATATCGACTCACACAATCTTGGCTCGGCAAACTCATCCCTGAACTAAGACTTGCCGATATGGATCGCACCGCCTATCAGCAGCTCATTAACGGTTACGCGCAGCATCATGAGCGCCAGACCACCATGGATTTTCATCACCAGATCAAAGGCGCCATTCTCGATGCCGTTGATGAAGGACTCATTCCCCGTGATCCGACACGCAAAGTCATCATCAAAGGCAAGCAGCCACGCATCAAAAAAATGAAGTATCTCAACCAATTCGAGCTGCACGCTATGCTCGCCGATCTTGATCTTGGCTCTGAGGCAAGTTGGGATTGGCTTATCCTCCTCATCGCGAAAACCGGACTCCGATTCTCCGAAGCACTTGGACTCACGCCCGACGACTTCGATTTCACCCACCAAACGCTTTCCGTCAGCAAAACCTGGGATTACAAAAACGGCGGCGGTTTTGTACCCACGAAAAACGAATCCTCCGTACGCAAAGTGCAGCTTGACTGGCAGCTCATCATGCAGCTTTCCGGATTACTCAAGAATCTTCCGCACGACAAGCCCATCTTCGTGCACGGCAAAATCTATAACTCCACAGCCAACGGCGTACTCGCCAGACACTGCAAGAACGTGGATGCGCCGGTCATTTCCATCCACGGATTGCGGCATACGCACGCATCACTACTGCTGTTCGCCGGCGTATCAATCGCCAGCGTGTCGCGCCGCCTCGGCCACGCCAGCATGACCACAACACAGGAAACCTATCTGCATGTCATTCGCGAATTGGAAAACAAGGATGTGGATATTGTAATGCGAGCACTGTCGACGCTTATCTGACACGATGCTGTTTTGCGAGATGCCGATGGACGGCTCGCAGGTCCTTCAATCGCAAGGTATCTAGAAAAAGAAGTCCGCTGGAGAAATCGGTTCTTCCAGCGGGACTTCACATTGCGAATCAATATGCACTTTGCAAACTTCGCATATAGGGGTAATATCCGGCCATAAATCGTCTGTCACCTGTCGAAATGTATGTCGTCACCGAACAGGTTGATCCACAAACGCAGAATTTGGTCAGTATTCTGCTCGATGACGAACTGCAACTGACGAATCGTCTTCTTCGCGAGCCTGCCATGATTATGCGAAAGTAGCGCGCGCCCATCAGCTGTAATGATGAATCGAGCCAAGTCAAGGTTATGACCTTGCCGAACATGGACATGCACTCCATGTTCAATGTCCAAAGCAGAAAAATAAACGGCATAACCGCCAAGACTGAATACCTCAGGCATTGGCATATTCCCGATCGATGGCACGCAACCCATTCACCATTGGAACGATTTTCTGAAAATATTTTTTCAGGAAAGGCTTGCCCGCATCTGTGAATGTGGAAGACAACACGTTGCCATCGTTATCGAACGTCGCTGTATGGTCAAAGCCCATTTCGGTGACAGTGATGGTATTGCTGTCCCATTCGGTTTTAATGCCATCCTGCACGAACACATTATTCTCGGAAGTCATGGTACGCCGCCTTTCATCTTTCACCATTCTACAGAAACACAATGTCGAACATCCAGTTTCTCGATTGACGAAATCGAAAAGCCATACATAACAAATCGCAATGCAGCTAGAAAAAGAAGCCCGCTGGAGAAAATCGGTTCTTCCAGCGGGATTTCGCATTGCGAATCAGCGTACAGCGCATGTCACAGATAGGTGTTCCAGCCGAGCTTGACGGCGAGGATGATGCCGGTGAGCACAGCGGCGGCGCGCATGATGTTCTCCGGAATATGGCGGGTGACGGGTGGTGCGATCGCACTGCCGATCGTGCAGCCGAGGCACATCATGATGGCGAACGGCCAATCGACGGAACCACGGATGATGAACATGATCGCTGCGGAAATGTTCGCGCCGAAGCCGACCACTGTTTTCAGCGCGTTGATCTGATGGAACGGACCGATCTTGCCCAAATCTAGGATCGCCAAGGCAAGCGTGCCTGCGGCAGCGCCGAAATAGCCGGAATAGACGCCAACGAAACTCACGCCGACCCACAGCCACCACGGATCGTTGCGCAACGTGCCGCTTGCGGTTTTGCTGGCGATCCGCGCGGCTCGTTCGCCTTGATGTGATTGCGGCAGCGCCTGCGCCACGGCGTCACGCGCGGCCGCCTTCTTCCGTGGGTTGAGTGCGATGATGATCGCGCTGAACAGGATAAGCGGCGGCACCGCGAATTCGAAGACCTTCGCCGGCAGTTCCAGTAGCAACAGCCCGCCGATGATGCCGCCGACCAGTCCGATGCAGGCGTAGACTGCCACGCGCACGCCTTGGCCTTTGAGCTCCCTGCGGGCGGAAAGCAGTCCGCCGATGCCCGTACCGCACACACCCACCGTGTTCGTGGTGTTCGAAAGCACTGGTGGAATGCCAAACGCCAACAACGCCGGATAGGAGATCAGCGAGGATGCGCCGACCGCGTATCCAACAAATCCCGCCCCGACGCCGGCTACGAGCACCAGCAGCAATGTGGTGATGGACACTCCCGCGATCATGGCATTCCTTTCATACTCGGCTCATACTTGGCTCATATTCGACCCGTTCAGCGTCTCGCATACAACGAGAGCCAAGTCTATCGGCTTGGCTCTTTTTGTTCAGAAAGTGTTCAGAACGTGGTTCATCGCTTGGCAATCGCCCCACCACTTCCGCTGCCCCACCGTACCAGCACAAAGCCATGTCCATACTTAACCCGAACTCATTGCGTTTACATGTTGACTGCTACACTTACCGAGTTCTTACGATTCGTCAAAAATGTCGGAGGCGTTGTCGTACCGCGCGATAATCATCAAGGAAAGGAACACCATGGCGGAACTTGTTACGATGGCGCTGTTCTGTGCGGCTTTGATCGCCTGCATCATAACCAACATATCCATCGTTCCCGCACTGCTGGCCGGCGTGGTCATGTTCCTCATTCACGGAAAACTCACCGGTCACAAGTTTGCAACCATGCTTTCCAAAGGATTCGCCTCCGTACGCGCCGCAAGCATTGTGGTGGTGACGTTCGTGCTGATTGGTCTGCTGACCACGCTGTGGCGTGCGGCCGGCACCGTACCGTTCATTGTGGCGAACACTTCCAGCCTGGTGCGCCCGCATGTGGTTATTCTGCTCGCCTTCCTGCTCAACTGCCTCATGTCACTGCTGACCGGCTCGTCGTTTGCCACAGCCGCCACCATGGGCGTCATCACCATGACGCTCGGCACGTCCATGCAGGTTTCGCCCGTATTCCTTGGCGGCGCGATCCTGTCGGGCGTCTATTTCGGCGACCGCTGCTCCCCTGTTTCCACCAGCGCGCAATTGGTCAAAACACTCACACACGAATATTTTTGACAACATCGTGCTGATGTTGAAAACATCCATCGTTCCGTTCATCATTACTTGTGCGATGTATGCGGCGCTCGCCCTGTGCACGCATCCTTCCGCGGGTTCCATTGATATTGCGGGATTGTTCTCAAGCGCGTTCGATCTTCATTGGGTTACCGTTATTCCCGCGTCGGTGCTTGTGGCGCTTGCGATCGCCCGGATGGATGTGCGCATTACGATGGGCGCGAGTATTCTCACCGCATTGCCGATTTGCGTGCTGGTGCAGCATATGGATTGGCTGGAGATCGGCCGCGCTTTGGTGTTTGGTTTTCATTGTTCGGACGCTCAGGTGGCATCGTTGATTGACGGCGGCGGCATCGTTTCGATGATCAAGGTAATGCTGATTGTCTGCATTACCTCGTCGTATTCCGGTATTTTCCAGGAAACGGGATTGTTGGATGGCGCGCATCGGCTTATCGCTTCGATGGCGGAGCGCATCAGCGTGTTTGGTGCGACTTTGGTCACGTCTGTGGTTGCGAGCGCGGTTGCCTGCAATCAGACGTTGTCGATTATGTTGACTGATCAGTTGTGTGGCAATTTGGAAAGTGACGAGCAGCGTAGGGTTATTAATTTGGAGGATACCGCTGTTGTGGTGGCCCCGTTGATTCCGTGGTCGATTGCCGGTGCGGTGCCGCTCGCTTCGGTCGACGCTCCTACGGAAAGTCTGCCACTGAGCTTTTTCCTATACTTGCTGCCAGTCTGCTCGCTGATTCGTGCGTTGTTTGCGGATCGTCGCAAAGTTTCGAATTCACAGGACTATACACCGCAGGGACAGCCGAAAAAAATAGTATTGGTAACTAGATTTTTATTGTAGTGGATATATTGAACTGTTATAATATGAATATAAAGAAACGAACAAATTAGAATTTTGATGAAAAGGATGTATGATATGAATAAAGCGGAACTAATAAATGTTTTGGGAGAATTTTGTGGCAAAAGAGATATCCCGAACTTAACTCAGAAAAGTTTATATAGTGTATATAATATAAAAAAAGCAGATGTATTTGTGTTATTTGGTGGAAGTATACTTGAAGGCGGAGATGTACTGGCAGAAGCCATAAAAGCTGAAATTGCGGAAAAATATATCATCGTTGGCGGTGCAGGACATACCACAGAAACATTACGGGAAATTGTCAGCGAAAATTTCAATGGGATTGATACCGAAAACTTAACAGAAGCAGAAATATTTAATATATACATAAAGAAAATGTATGGACTTCAAGCTGACTATCTTGAATGCAACTCTACAAACTGCGGAAACAACATTACATTACTCTTGGAACTGCTACAAACAAAACATATCAAATGTAATAGCATAATTTTGGCACAAGATGCAACTATGCAATACAGAATGAGTGCTACTTTGAAAAAATATGTTTCTAATGAACTGCTTATTATAAATTATGCTACCTATCAAGTTCATGTAATTCAAAAAGATGATGAATTGCTTTATCAGGAACAACCTTTAGGAATGTGGAAGATTGATAGATACATAACACTTCTTATGGGGGAAGTATCGAGACTAAGTGATGATGAAAACGGCTATGGACCTCGGGGAAAGAATTTCATCAGTCATGTTGATATTCCACAAGAAGTAAAATATGCTTTTGAAAAATTGAAAGGAATATTTTCTGAGAGTGTTAGGGAAGCTAATCCACTATATGCGTCAAAGTGACAAATCCTAGTTTTACAATTTCATATCCCTACACACAAAGCGGTTAGTCTTAGGATTGACTGCTTTTTAATAAAAGAGACCACATAGGTTAATGGTGTCTTTTTAGTGCTGGTTTTATTATCATATCAAGGCTCATTTAATCGTGGTAAATTCGTGGTAGAACAAATGTTTCGATATACTTCAAAATACTTGAAAGTATAGTATTTATGCAGATAATTGAAAATCAAATATAAAATTTCAACTAATTATTTAATGCAAATTATTTGATGTAAATGAAAAAGTTGTGCCGCGCACGGATTATTCAGTGTGCGACACAACATTATCTAGAGATATCTGAAGATATTTAGAAGATTTTTAGAAGAACAGAACAGCCACTCCGGCGGCGAAGCACATGAGCAAGATTGAGGTGAGCAGGCTGGCGAGGAACGCCTTCTGTCCCTTCTTGGCGAGTGCCGAGAAGTTCACGGTGATGCCCAATGCGGCCATGGCCATGCCGAGCACGATGTAGGCGAAGTCGACCAGCTGCGGGGTGATGGTGGCGATGAACGGCACAAAGGTGCCGATGATCGACGCTCCAATGAAGCCAAGCATGAACCATGGGAAGGAGATCTTGCGCTTGCCGTCCGAAGGCATCTGCGAATGGTTCTTATCCCACCAGATGGCGATGATGATGGCCGCGAGTACGAGCATAAGCACGCGTGACAGCTTCATAATGGTGGCGATATCGACCGCGCCGAACGCGTCACCCGCCGCCACGGCGTGTGCGATCTCATGCAAGGATGCGCCGGCGGTAATGCCCAGCTGGGTGTTGGTCAGACCGGTAAGCGGGCCAAGTGCGATTTCCACGAGCGCGAAGATCGTGCCCATGATGGCGATGATGGCCACGGCCATCACCTCATTGTTGGCTTTTTCGTCTTCCTGTTCCGGCGGAACCTTGATGGATCCGGAAAGTCCCATGACGGCTGCGGCGCCACAAATGCCGGTGCCACCTGCCACGAGAATGGCCAGCTGCGGATCAACGCCAAGCTTGCGAGCGATGTTGTAGCACACGACGATGGTGAGCGTCACCACAACAGCTGCAATCGGCAGACATTTGATGCCCTGCGTGAACAGCACCTGCAGGTTAAGCTTAAAACCAAGCAAAATAATGCCCAGGCGGAGCAGCTTGTTGGAAATCAGTCCGGCTGCGTCTTTCACACCGGCCTTATGTTCCGTCGAACGGCTGGAATACCATTTGCGAATCGGAAACTGCAACACCATGCCGATCAGCAGTGCGATGATCAACGCACCGAACAGACTGAGTCCTGGGAACTGCTTCAGCCATGAGGCGATAATGGACGCCGCCAGCGTCACAATGCCGATGAATACCATTTCTTTGGTGGCAATACGCTTCCACCACTTCTCACAAAACTCTTTCACAAGCATTCAAGAATAAAACAGATACAACGCGGAATCAATGGCAGTGTCCGAAAAGTTGCGTAGTCATGGAAAGAACATCATGGCCATAAGCGGCGCGGCCGCACCCATTCGGAAGAACACCATCCACTGCGTCGGCATATTGTCTTGCGCATGCTTCAATAAGGTGTACCCGGACCCCTATATGGCCGTTCACCAATATCATGGCTCGGGCTACTGGCTTCGATACGATGCCTTCCGATTACCCCTGATTCACTTCGCTCATACAGACAAACGCTTTCAACGCGTTTCTTCGCTTTCTAGCACACTCTCATACGTGCCTTGCGGCACTTCCAACTGTAAGTGCAAACGAGATTCCGAACGCCACGCGGTACGCCGGAAAATGTTTCACCGCGCTTTGGCCGCTTGTTGATTCACCCAGCTGTCAGCCATTTCGATGGCTTCGTCAAGCGTGGTTTTGGCGGCCTTGTAATACCTAGATTCCTTGACGTCACTATTGTCGATCATCTGCTGACCCGCATCAACGGCTTTGGATAGCGCGCTCAACAGTTTGCGTCCGATAAGGGTGAGATTGTCGTCGTTGCTGAGTTTGTCGATGAGCGCGTTCGCCTTGTCAAGCGACTCCTGCAAGGCCAGTTTGGAGTCTTCCAACGATTCGGCATTGTCGTCTAACTGGTTTTGGACCGTCTCATCGTTGGATTGCGTTGAATTCGCCGTGCCGTCGGAAGTATCGCTGCCGCTTTGAGACTGCTGGTCCTTCTTTTCGATTTTCTTCAGACTGCCGTTCAAGGAGTCGGTTGCGCTGTTCAATGTTTTGGAGACGAGATTGAGTTGCGTGATGGTGGCGTTGGCTTTGCATCCTTCCACGTCGACGGTGCCTTCGGCGCTGGTCGCGGCGTCCGCGAACGCATCCAGAACATCGTCGACGCCAAGCACATCGCGCAGTACTTTCTGTAATTCGCTGCTATTGTCGGACGTGTCGAGAATCGCCTTACGTGCCGCACTGAATTCCGCAACGGATTGACGGCATGATGCGAGCGCCTCCTGTTGCTTGACGTGATAGACGTACGCGCCTACGGCACCGAGCATTGCCAGTACCACGACCACGACCAGAATCACCAGTCCATGTGATCCGGAGCGTTTTTCTTCGGTCTCATCGTTCATACTCACCACCACCCGTCATCCACATATCGTTTACCGTACAACAGCGTATAGGCGAATCCCCCGATATCTTGGCATGTCACCCAGGTCATGGCCGACGCGAGCATGAGCAGCGGCCAATGGCCACGGCGTTCAATCGTCAGCAGTTCGCCACGAATCGGAATGCGAATCACGGCGAATGCGAAACGGCGTCGTTCTGCCTGCGAGTCGCCGATTGGGAGTTGGAAGTTGGTTGTTATGACATGCGTCGCCTGCGGTATGCCGTGTGTGGCGTCCTGTCCCCGTTTGCGTGGGTTGAACGGGAGCTGACCCGTGAGCGGGGTCTTCAGGTTCGGCAGGCATCTGCGGAACCTGCCGGAGCGTGGATCGTAGTCGTCGGTGACGGTCAGCAGGTGCGTGGTGAGTTCGCCCATGGCGTTTTCGGCGCTCAACTGGCCGACCTGGTTCAGCAGATCGAACGAGAAGGTCATGGGGTCGCCAACGGGGAAAGGCTGAAACCCGTCGATTCCATCCACGCCGAGACACTCGGGGGCGTGGTCGTCAATCCGGCGTTCGTATATCCAACGGCCATAAGTGTCGTGGATGGGATCCTGAAGCGATGGGTCGTACCAGCAGCGGATAGTCCCGTTCGTGCAGATGATCATAATGCTGCGGTGAATGAGCAGGCCACAGTATCCGAGGATATCCGCGACGGTGGAATCGCAACCCGACAGACGGTTCTTGGCCGTATCGGGTTCAGTCACCCCTGGGAACGGGACCTTCATTGTGTCATAAGAGACAAACAACCCGGAAGCATAGGGTTCCCCAAATCGGCGCATTCGAAGCAACGCGGGCAACCGGGACAACAGTGTCAAGCTGTCTCACCTGTCCCCGGCGGTAGAGGTCGGAATGGACACATACTGAGACGGGGAAAGCACTGGAATACCGATGATTGAGTCGTCAGGTCACACTTGTCTCAGCGAAAATGGGGTCTTGAACCAAATCTGTTTCAATCATCGCCGGTACTGAACATAGATGTTCGTTTTATGCCCTGAAACCAACATCCGATATTCTCTAGACTAGATTTGCTGATTCAACTGGAATTCTTAAGCCAACGTATGCTCCCCATGCACCCATAACAGGCCACTGCAGCACGATTCCGCGGCATTAACCGCGCATTAATTACCGAGCCCTCAGATGTACAACAAATAATGGTTTCCCTGGTGTTGAGGGATAAACAAGGTGCCATCATCTATGGAGGAATGGCATTCGTGGATTGGCCGGACAATGGCCAATCCATGCCTTTCTCGATACTGGTGTACGATTTGCCGGACTACACGTTCTACGAGTTGTACGCACAAATTTGGTAGTTCGGCTTAATCGCCATCAGGCCGCGTTACGCGCCGCATCGACACTAGTGTTGCGCCGTGCCTGGCCGAACAGGTAAACGCCGATGGGCAGGGTCAGAACACCGCCGATGATGAACACCAGCGAAATCGGGATCGCGTCGGCCAGTGGCGCGAAGATCAACATGCCGAGCGGCATTCCAAGCGCGCTCAGGGTGGTGTCAAGGCCGAATACATGGCCCACCATCTTCTCATCGGCCTCGGTCTGGATGATGGTGCGCATCGGGCCCGTGCAGATGGCCGAAGCCAAACCGTTCACCACATCAATCAGCAAATACGCCAGCAGATTGTGAACCACGCCAAGACCAACGACGGAGACGCCCACCAGAGCGATGCCGAAGGCGACCACGCGCATGTTGTTGCGGATGAGCTTGGCACCGATGGTAGACATCAGCGCGCCGCCGAGCAGCATACCGATGCTCCATCCCAGCTCGTTGGCGGCGAGTTTATCGGAGGCGGTGGTCAGGTTGATGAATCCGAGATTCAAATCGATGCCCTCATATTCGCGGGTCATGAGCAACAGCGTAAGGTTCATCGGCGCCACGGCCACGAAGCACACCAAGGCGCCACCGAGCACCGCGTTGCGCAGGTTCGCCCGGCGCCATGTGTAGCTGAAGCCATCTTTCAAGTCAGCAAACACACGACGGACGCTGACAATCAGCGAACGATCAGCATTGGCATCCGACATCGGTTCGAGTGCGGGTTGCCCGCTATTCTCCGCTTCAGCCATACGCCTCGCAACATGTTCCGCGCTCTTCTTCGGCGCTTTGATCAACGCCACAAAGCCGACGCCGATAATGGCCGTGGTCACATCGACTAACAGAATCGACCACAGCGGCACTGTGTTGATAAGCACAGCAGCCACCGCAGGTGCCACAATCATATTCACCGAATCAATCACGCCGTATATTGAGTTGACGCGCAATAGTTTGCCCGAGGGAACAACATCCGGTATGAACGACTGCACAGCGGGCGTCTGCACACCGCCGCCCGCCGAACGAATGAACAGCACCACGAAAATCATGGTCAGACTCGCCCATCCCATGGCGAAGCTCAGCGACAGCACGACGGTGACCACAGCAATCACCATATCCGGCAGCATAATCAGCAACTTGCGACTGTGACGGTCGGCCCAGGAGCCGCCGAAAATCGAGACGATGGCCTGCGGCACCACGCCAAACAACGTGGCCAGCAGCATGGCCGAACCGGTTTTAGTCTGCAATACGATCCACCACCAGATGGCATATTGCACAATATTGGAGCCCAGCAGCGAGAACGCCTAGCCGGTGAGTAGAAGCACTACACGGCGGATCCACGCACGCTCGGATTCCCCGTTGGCCACTGCTGCGGCATAGGCGGCACCGGGTTTGTTCGCGCTATGGACCGCTGCGCGCGCATTCGCATTGTCATCGCCGGAAACCTCGGGTGTTTCGCGCACAGTTGGTTCAGTTGTTGTACTACTAGAAGACATACTGTTCTCAATTCTTCAATTCCACTACAAAGGTCACATCACGGCATACGCACGCCGACGCGCGTATGCGTGCACGACTCCAGCAACGAGCCGTACCCGCCGTTAGATGGCAGGCTTCAGTATCGTGACGCCATGCGTTAGCGTCACCATGCAACGATAGGAACCCACTATTCGATAGTATATCATGAAGGCGTGACGTTGCCCTTGCGCAGGTGCCGTAAGACTCCGCGGACAAAGCAATGAGGCTTCCCCCGCGAGAAGGGAAGCCTCATATTCCATTCATTCTATTCAGCGATGATGGCGCCTAATCACCGATCATCCTTTGGGAACAGCGCATCGAAGGCATGTTCCATCACGGACTTACGGCGGATCACACCGACGAGTCTGCCTTCACCATCCACCACCGGCAGTTTCTTGAACTGCTTCTTGGCGAGGATTCGGGCCACCTCTCCAACATGCTGATCGGGCGTGGCGGCAACGACCTTGCGCGTGGCGATGTCCATCACCTTCTTGCCGGAGAGCGCCTGCACCTTGGAGGCCACGGTTTCGTCGTCGAACACCACCATCGTCGAACCGGTGCCGGTGGAAACCGTACGGGATTCATAGGTGGCAATCGATTTCATGACATCGCCGTCGCTGACGAAGCCGACGAGCCTGCCATCGCCGTTCACCACGGGAAGGCTGGAGACGTTGAGGCGGATGAACTCGCGCACCACATGCGTGATGTCATCGCTGTCCAGGCAGCTGTAGGGCTGATCGTCCATGATCCCGCCGATGGACTGTTCCTGGGCCTGCTTGAACAGGGAGGCGGCGGGGGCCACGTATGCGCCGGCGTAGTGATGCTCGGCGGGCTGGCCTTCAGTGGTTTCGACCGCGACTTCGGCGGAGGTTTGCGCCTCGTAGGCCTTGGCGTTGCGTGCGGCCTTCTCCTTGGCACGGCTGGTGACGGTGAAGATGCAGATGATCAGGGCGACCAGCGAGATGGCGGCGCACAGCAGGTAGGAGAACGCGATGCCGCTGGCCGTGGCGGACTTCACACCCTGGGACATGTGCGAGGCGGTCACGGATGTTTCTGCGGTGACCAGAAGCGAGGTCGCAATGGCTGCCGCGATCTGGCGGCCGGTGTTGGCGATGGCGTTGCCATGGGCGATCATGTCGTTCGGCAAAGCGTTGACGCCCCAAGTGTTGATCGGCATGTTGGCGATAGCCTGACCGGATGCCTGCAATGCGCAGAACACGGCGACAAACAGCACTGATGTCCTGGTGCTGATGGTGCCGAGAAGACCAAGAGAGATGGTCATGAGCGCAAGGCCGCCGATGCCCACGCCGCGCGGGCCGAATTTGTCGAATGCGGCACCGGCGACCGGACTCAGGATGATGCCGACCGCCGCGGCGGGCAGCATGACCATGCCGGTGACGGTGGCGGATTGGCCGAGCACATTCTGGATGAAGATAGGCAACGTCACGTTGGTTGCGGCGACTGCGGCGTTGATCAGAGTGACCAGAATCGCGGAGTTGCGGAAGTTGCGGGTGGCAAGGGTGTCAACGCGCAACAATGGCTCATCGAGCTTGACTTGCTTGTATACGAATGCGACGAAGGCCACAAGACCAACGACGATTGAGGTAATGACGACCGGACTGGCCCATCCCATCGTGGAAGCGGACGAGAAGCCATAGAGCAGGCCACCGAACGCGATGGTCGAAAGGACCACGGACAGGATGTTGAGCTTTGGGTTCTTCAACTCGCTGACGTTCTTGAGCATCATCGTGCCTCCGACAAGGATGACCAGTGCCACGACTGCGATGCCAATGAACATCGGGCGCCATCCGAAACTGTCAATCACCAGACCACCGACAACCGGGCCGATAGCCGGGCCGGCGGCCATGACGATACCGGCCATGCCCATGGCAGTGCCGCGCTTATCCGGCGGATAGACGAGCATCGGCACTACGGCGACCAATGGCAACAGCACGCCGGAGCCGACGGATTGCAGTATGCGTCCGACGAGCAACAGCATGAAATTCGGCGCGACGGCACACAGCAGTGTGCCGACCATGAAAGTGGCAAGAGCTCCGGCGAAGAGCTTTCGGGTGGAGAATTTATCAATCAGATAGCCTGAAATCGGCACCATGATGCCCGAGGCCAGCATGTAGACGCTGGTCACCCACTGCACGGTGCCGGTGGTGATATTGAAATCACGCATCAGTGCCGGCAAGGCCGGTGACATTACGGTCTGATTGAGCAGCGCGATGAACGAGCCGACGACGATCACACCCACGACGATGAATCGGGTGTGCGGATCAATAGGCTTTACGGAACTGGCGGCGGACCCGAGTTCCGCGGTTTTCTGTGAGGTCACAGCATTTCCTTCTGTTGGTAACGTCATGTGTGGGCGATCCGGCCCCATGCTTGTGTCAAGACGCGAGGACACCGATGAGTCCGGACGTAAAGGAAAAGCCGCCATCCGTTCCGCATTCATATACGGCAAACGATTCGCGGCTTTGCGTAAGTTGATGGCTATGGTGAGCGATTCATGCGACGTCGACTGCGGATGGGCCATCGGTACATCCCGGCATAAGGCGTGTCCCCGCTACACCAGCATCGAGAATAGGGCCATTTGTGGATTGGCAAACAGAACATTGCCGATGAACGACCCACGGCAGGCGCGTGCGATGAACATCGCGTAGCGATACAGGTTCATGGCATCTCCTTGATGGGTTTTCGTACGGCAGACATCGAGAAGCCTATCATCATTCAAATCGACGGTGAAACCCACGTATGCCCGACAATACACAAAATCTTCGCAAAAGGATTGGGCTTACCGCATACGATCCGCCTGAATAGCGGTCCGAGGATGAATCAGGGGCGAGCCAAGGGTTGCGTCTCGTGTTTCCGTCATGATGTCTGGCAAAATAGTGAAGCTGAATATGCGAGGCATCGACCGAAATCGGAAAGGGGCAAATCATGCGAGTTCTCGGCAATATCCTGTGGATCATTCTTGGTGGGTTGGCCATCGCAATCGGATGGGCATTGGTGGGACTGATTCTGTGCATCTCCATCATCGGCGTCCCGCTCGGCATTCAAGCGTTCAAGATGGCGGGACTCACCCTGACGCCGTTTGGCAAAACCGTGCAATACGGCGGCGGAGTCGGCTCTACCTTGGCCAACATCCTGTGGGTGGTGCTGGTCGGCTGGTGGATGGCGCTCGGCTATCTGGGAGCCGGCGTGCTTAACTGCATCACCATTATCGGTATTCCGTTCGGATTGCAATCATTCAAGATGGCCAAGCTTGCGCTCTGGCCGTTCGGCGCGGAAATCGTCAACCTGTAGATTCCAAATACCACAAAGCCGCCAAAGCAACCCTTGACGAGGCGGTCACCGACGTTAACAATTGGATTGACCAGCAAGCCTCCAAGGCCGAATAATAAAACACACATTATGCTGCTGCAGCAGCCAGTCCTTGCAGAACAATGTCATGACAAA
>OIXX01000839.1_pt1 | contig 14121 bp, 13 predicted proteins | sample 1588161 | NCBI WGS metagenome assembly OIXX01 (sample SAMN03283274) | human gut metagenome | biome: human-associated habitat; material: feces | host: Homo sapiens | place: Peru | collected 2012
AGGTCTGGATGTTGGCGAACATGTCGCGGCGCAGGTTCTTCGAGAAGCCCACCGATGCCTTCGAGCACGTGATGCCGGCCGCGGCTCCGAAGGCGAGCGAGCAGAGCGCCATGAGGGCGAGTCCGCCGCCGTAGGCGAGCAGCGTGGGCAGGTCGGCACCGAACTTGACCTTGTCGATGAGCGAGGCCGTGCCGTACGGGATCATGACCTCGAACAGGACCTCGCCGGTGACGAGCAGCGGCGTGGCGATGGCCGCGCCCCTGTACTCGCCGATGCTTCTGGCAAGCGTCTTAATCATCCAGGCTCCTCCAATGCTGCTTGATGCGGTCGAGCATGTCCTCGAGCTGCTTTCGTTCGGCGGGGGAGAGGCAGGTGAGTGCCTCGGCGCGGAAGCGCTCGCGGTCGAGCTGGTCCTCGTCGGCCTTGGTCTTTCCCTCGCTAGTGAGACTCACGATGAGCTGACGGCGATCCTGCGGGTCGCGCGCGCGTGTGAGAAAGCCCGCCTCCTCGAGCTTGGTGAGCACCTCGGACAGAGAGCCTGCCTTGAGCTCGAAGCCGCTTGCGAGCTCGCGCTGGCTCATGGTGGCCCCATGCTTGCGCAGGGCGCAGAGGATGGGTGCGCGCCCGCTCCTTCCGCCCCCGTGGACGTGCATGTAGTGGCCGCAATACCCGAGCAGGTCAAGCACGTGCGCGCACCGGCGCTCCTCCGGGTCGGCGAGGTCCATCCAGCGAGGCTTAGCCACGCGCGCTGCACGCTCTGCAGCCTGGCCTTCCGGCAGCGTGTCAGTCTGTTCCGCCGTCATGCCGTAGCTCCTCTCTCTCTTGTTTGACGGAGGGCATGCTACGCCGCCGCCGAGAAAGAGTCAAGGTACCTAATCATATGGAGCCTAAAGTAATGGGAACCTAACTTATCGGTACCGAAGTGATGGCGTCAGAGGCGAAGCCGGTGGGAACCAAGGCTCTCGTGGCGGCGACGAGCCTGCCTCGTCATGACGAAGAGCGCAGCGGGAGACGCGGCTTCTGCAGGGCTTGCGCAACCGAATGTCATGGGAGTGTAAGGAGCGGTCACGGAAGGGTAAGGGCTCGGGAGTGACGGGTTTTTCGGGGCGAACGGCTCATAGCATGCACGTTGGATGTGATGAGGCGGGGCCTGAGGGCCTGCGTATGGGCCTCATCAAGGACACAGGAAAAAGGAGAACCATGCGCACGGATATGTCTCGTCGTCAGTTCCTCGGCCTTGCGGGTGGCCTTGCCGCCGTCGCCGGCCTCGGCCTCGTCGGCTGCGGTGGCTCCGGTGACGCCGCCAAGAGCGGCGCTGCCGCCACGAGCGGTGCCGCTGCCGCCGACCTCGACGGCTCCATCACCTGCTCCGGCGCTACGAGCTTCCAGCCGCTCGTTGAGGCTGCCGCCAAGCAGTTCGAGGACGCCAACCCCAACGTCTCCATCGCCATCTCCGGCGGCGGCTCGGGCCAGGGCCTCTCTGACGTGAAGGACGGCAAGGCCCAGATCGGCCGTTCCGACATCTTCGCCGAGAGCAAGCTTGAGGCCGCCGACGCCGAGAAGCTCGTCGACAACCAGGTCGCCGTCGTGGGCATGGGCCCGATCGTCAACAACAGCGTCAAGGTCGACGGCCTCACCACCGACCAGCTCAAGGGCATCTTCACCGGCGCCATCACCAACTGGAAGGAAGTTGGCGGCGACGACGCTCCCATCCAGGTCATCAACCGTAAGGCCGGCTCCGGCACCCGTGCCACCTTCGAGGGCGCCGTCCTGAAGGGCGAGAAGGTTCCTGACTCCTTCAAGCCGGTTGCCGAGGAGGACTCCTCGGGCACCGTCGTCGAGAAGGTCCAGCAGACCGAGGGTGCCATTTCCTACGTCTCCTTCAACTACTTCGACGACTCCAAGTTCAAGGCCCTCAAGGTCGACGGCGTGGAGGCCAAGAAGGAGAACGTCGAGAGCGGCGACTTCAACATCTGGTCCTACGAGCACATGTACATCTCCAAGGACGCCGACGAGGTCACCAAGGCGTTCGTCGAGTACATGCTCTCCGACGACGTCCAGGGCTCGCTCGTCGAGAAGGAGGGCTTCATTCCTCTGACCGGCATGAAGGTCTCCAAGGACGCCAAGGGCAACGTCTCCAAGAAGTAGTTCCCTCTCTTAGTGCGGGGCGCTCCTGCTCATGGGGGTGCCCCGTTTTTTTGTTGTCTTCCCACTTCCTCGCGAAAGGTCGCGCAATGGCAAAGCAGTTGCTGCCCAAGCGTCGCCTCGAGGACGTCGGCCTAGGACTTACGGGCGCATGCGTCGCGCTCGTGGCCCTCGTGGTTCTCACGCTCATCGTTATGGTGGCGCAGCAGGGCCTCGCCACGTTCTTCAGTGACGGCGTCAACATCGGCGACTTCCTCACCGGCCAGAACTGGATCCCTACCGAGGGTCGCTATGGAGCGCTTCCCCTTATCGTTGGTTCGTTCTCGGTCACCCTCCTGTCGACGCTCTTCACCCTCCCCATCGCCCTCGGCTCGGCCATCTTCGTGGTCGAGGTGCAGCCTGGCTTTGGCCGCAGGGTCTTCCAGCCGCTCGTTGAGCTGCTCGTGGGCATTCCCTCCGTCGTCTACGGCCTCATCGGCCTCACGGTCGTCAACGCGGCCATGCGCGCCATCTTCGGCGCGGCGGCTGGTACGGGCGCGGGCATCCTCTCGGGTGCCATCGTGCTCGCGGTCATGATTCTGCCGACGGTCACGACGCTCTCCATAGACGCGCTCGCCGCCGTGCCCAACCAGTACCGCGAGGGCTCCTACGCCCTCGGGTGCACGCGCTGGCAGACCGTGTGGCACGTCGTGCTCAAGAGCGCGCTTCCCTCGCTCATGACCGCCGTCATCCTTGGCATGACGCGTGCCTTTGGCGAGACGCTCGCCGTGCAGATGGTCATCGGCGGCGTCGAGAAGGCCATGCCCACGGGCCTGCTCGACCCGGCTGCCACGCTCACCACGGCGCTCACCTCGGGTCTCGCGAACGCCACGACGGGCTCCGAGATCTACCACGCGCTCTGGAGCCTGGGCCTGCTGCTCATGCTCATGTCGCTGTTCTTCATCCTGATCATTCACATCATCGGCAAGAGGGGGGCAAAGGCCAATGGCTAGCACGGACGAGAACGCCACCACGGTCATCGGCGGCAAGCCCGTCGACCTCAACGCGCACGCCGCCAAGATCGGCAAGCGGGACAGGCTCGCCACGGCCATCCTCACCGCCATCGTGGGCCTTGTGCTCGCGCTGCTCGCGGCCATCATCATCTACATCCTGTTCCAGGGCCTCGGCAAGGTGTTTAGCCCGGGATTCCTCACCAACTCGTCCACCGACGACGTTCCCGGCATCTCCTCGCAGCTCTTTGACTCGTTCTACATGCTGTTCATCACCCTGCTGATCAGCGTGCCCATCTCCCTCGGCGGCGCCATCTTCCTCGTGGAGTATGCCCCCGACAACTGGCTGACCAAGGCCGCCTCCACCGCCATCGAGACGCTCTCGAGCCTGCCTTCCATCGTCGTGGGCATGTTCGGCAGCCTGTTCTTCGTGGTGGTGCTCGGCTGGGGCATCTCGATCATCGCCGGCTGCCTGGCCCTCACGATGTTCAACATCCCCATCCTCGTCCGTGTGATCCAGCAGGCGCTCGAGGACGTGCCGAGGAGCCAGCGTGACGCCGCCCTCGCCATGGGCCTCACGCGCTGGGAGACCACGCTCAACGTGCTGCTTCCGGCCGCCATGCCCGCCATCGTCACCGGCATCGTCATCTCCGCCGGTCGTGTGTTCGGCGAGGCCGCCGCATTGATCTTCACCTCTGGTTCGGCCGCCTCGCGCATTAACTTCGCGGCCAAGCTCACGAGCGCGCGTAACCCCTGGAACATCTTCCGCCCGGCCCAGACGCTCGCCGTCGAGATCTGGCAGCTCAAGATGGAGCCCAAGCCCGGTAACGACGAGATTGCCTGGGGCGCCGCGGCGGTCCTGATCATCTGCGTCCTGCTGTTCAACGTGCTGGCCCGTGTCGCGGGCAAGGCACTCGCGAGGAAGCTGACGAGCGAATGAGCGAAGTAACCAACAGGGCAGCGTCCACGAGCGCGCAGTCCGCTCCCGCGCACCTGCTATCCACGCACGACGTGACCGTCATGTACGATCACGTCAAGGAGGCCCTGCATCCCACGAGCCTCGACTTCGACGCCGGGTGCGTCACGGCCCTCATCGGGCCTTCCGGCTGTGGCAAGTCGACGTTCCTGCGCTGCCTCAACCTCATGAACCGTGAGATCCCGCGCTGCGACATCGGTGGCGAGATCGACTACCACGGTCGCAACATCAACACCAAGGAAGAGAACCTCTTCGAGCTGCGCAAGTCCATCGGCATGGTCTTCCAGCAGCCGACGCCCTTCCGCAAGTCCATCCGTGAGAACATCCTGTTCGCCCCCAAGCGCCACGGCCGCATCCGCAGCCGTGAGGAGGCGGACGAGCTCGTGGAGACGTCGCTCAAGCAGGCGGCCCTCTGGGACGAGGTCAAGGACAAGCTCAACCAGAGCGGGTTCGGCCTCTCGGGCGGTCAGCAGCAGAGGCTCTGCATCGCCCGTACGCTTGCCATGAAGCCCGACGTGGTGCTCTTCGACGAGCCGTGCTCGGCGCTTGACCCCATCTCCACCTTCGCGGTCGAGGAGACGATTCGCTCCATCGCCGATTCGGGCATCTGCGTCGCCATCGTGACGCATAACATGGAGCAGGCCACGCGCGTCTCCGACCGCACCGCCTTCTTCTACGTGGGCGACATGGTCGAGACGGGCACCACGAAGCAGATCTTCTCGGCGCCGAAGGACTCGCGGCTTGCCGACTATCTCAGCGGAAGGTTTGGCTGATGCAGATGGAGAAGGAATTCGACCAGGCTGAGCATCGCGCCATCGAGGGCGTTCCCTCGACGCTTTCCGTGCGCGACTTCAACCTCTGGTACGACGACGGTGGTTTCCAGGCCCTGAAGCACATTAACCTGGAGATTCCCGAGAAGCGCGCCACGGCGTTCATCGGCCCGTCGGGCTGCGGCAAGTCGACCCTGCTGCGCACGTTCAACCGCATGTGCGACTTCGTCGAGGGCGTCAAGACCGAGGGAACCATCGAGTTCCGCGGTGACGACGTCTTCAAGATGGACTCCAACGCGCTGCGCGTGCACGTGGGCATGGTCTTCCAGCACCCCAACCCGTTCCCGATGAGCATCCGCGACAACATCCTCTACGGGCCCGCCCGCATGCGTAAGCTCTCCAAGGCCGAGGGCGACGACATCTGCGAGAAGACCCTCACGGAGGCCGCGCTCTGGAACGAGGTCAAGGACACGCTCGACAAGAGCGGCCTGGGTCTCTCCGGCGGTCAGCAGCAGCGACTCTGCATCGCCCGCGCCCTTGCCACCAACCCGGACGTCCTGCTCATGGACGAGCCCACGAGCGCCCTCGACCCCATCTCCACGCTGCAGGTCGAGCAGCTCATGACCGAGCTCTCCCAGAACCACACGGTCGTCGTGGTGACGCACAACATGCAGCAGGCCACGCGCGTGGCAGACAAGACGGCGTTCTTCTACCTCGGTGAGCTCATCGAGGCAGGCCCCACCAAGGAGCTGTTCTCCAACCCCAAGGAGCAGCGTACGGTCGAATATCTCTCAGGGAGGTTCAGCTGATGGCTCGTCTCGAATTCACCAAGCAGCTCAAGGACATGGAGGCGCTCGTCAAGCGCTTCGGCGACAAGTCTGCGGCCGACGTCCGCGCCGCTGGCCTTGCCGCCACGGGTGACAAGGGTGCCGAGCAGGGTATTCTCGAGGGCCGCAAGGCCGCCGAGCGCCTGCGCGACAACATCGAGAGCAACTGCCTCGACATGCTGCTCCTCCAGCAGCCGCTCATCGGCGACGACCTGCGCTTCGTCTCGTCGAGCTTCCGCATCGTCTCCGACCTGGCGCATATCGACGGCATGACGCGCGACGTCGCCTTCATCTTCTCGGAGCTCTCCAAGAAGGCCTCCGACCGCATGGCCGACAAGTTCGTGGCCATGAGCGGCCGTGCCGCCGAGATGGTCGACGGCGCCGTCGAGGCATTCCTGACCAAGGACGCCGACAAGGCGCGCGAGGTCATCGCCTCCGACGACGAGCTCGACCGCATGTACTCCGAGTCGGTTGACCTCGTGATTGACCTCATCAAGGCCGGCAAGCCCTCCGCAAAGAGCCTGCCCGAGCTCCTCATGGTGGCCAAGTACTTCGAGCGCATCGGCGACCACGCGCAGCGAATTGCCGATTGGGCCGTGTTCCGCGCCACCGGTGAGCGTATCCTTACGGCGGGAGACCACGCCCCCGCGGATGAGGCCGAGGGGGCGTAGGGCTCTTCGCCATGCAGGCTACACTTTCGCAGCAGGGGAACGGCCACGTGATCTATTACGTCGAGGACGAGAAGAACATCCGCGAGCTCACGGTGTACGCGCTCTCTCAGGCGGGCATCGAGGCCAAGGGGCTTCCGGACGACGCGGCGTTTCGTCGCGCCTGCGCCGAGCGCGTCCCCGACGCGGTGTTGCTCGACATCATGCTTCCCGACACCGACGGCCTTTCCATTCTGCGGCGCATCCGCCAGACCCCCGGCATGTCGCGCGTCCCGGTCATGATGCTCACGGCTCGCGACTCTGAGCTTGACACCGTGACGGCGCTTGACGGCGGGGCCGACGACTACCTCGCCAAGCCCTTTGGCATGATGGAGATGGTGAGCCGCGTGCGCGCCCTGCTTCGGCGCGCGCCGGCCCGCAGCTCCCAGGAGGCTGCCGACGACACGCTCAAGGTGGGCCCGCTCGTGGCCTCCCCGAGCCGTCACGAGGTCTCCCTGGACGGCAAGCCGGTCAACCTCACACTTCGCGAGTTCGACCTGCTCGTCTTCCTCATGCGCTCGCCGGGCGTGGTGTTCAACCGCGAGACGCTCCTTCAGCGCGTGTGGGGCTGGGACTTTGACGGCGGCAGCCGCACGGTCGACGTCCACGTCCAGACGCTCAGGCAGAAGCTCGGCGACGAGGCCGGTCTCGTCGAGACCGTCCGTGGGGTCGGCTACCGACTGAAGGGATAGTTGTTCATGGGCAAGGGGCCGAAGATCGACGAGGACCTCGAGGACGCCGAGAAGGCCTCGCGAGACTCTGACGCGGACGGTCGAGTGGTCAAGAAGCAGCCCTCGCTCGTCCGCCGGATCTTCATGTCCCTTGCCATCGTTTCCACCATCGCCACCGTCGTGGTGATGCTGCTTTCCACGCTCATCTATCAGGCGAGTCAGGTTGACGACACCGGGCGCATGCTCGACGGGCAGGCCCGCCTCATCGGCTCGATGCTGCGCGGTGATGACGGCGATCTCATGACGCTCGCCAACCTCCAGCTCGGCGAGGTGCGTCTTACCCTCATCGATGACGACGGCACCGTTCTCTACGACAGCCAGTCGAACGTCAACGACATGGGCAACCACGCCGACCGGCCGGAGGTGTCCGAGGCCCGCGAGGACGGCGAGGGCTCGGCCGAGCGCGACTCCGAGACCACCGGCATGATTAGCATCTACCGGGCGATTCGTCTCTCTGATGGCCGCATCCTGCGTCTTTCCGTCGACCGCGAGGGCGTCTCGGCTGCCATATCCCACGACATGCTGCTCGTGGCGCTCGTCGCCGCGCTCATCGTGGTGTCGTGTTGGGTGGTGGCGCGCGTCGTGGCCGACGCCCTCATGCGGCCCATCCTCGCCATCAACCCGAAGGATCCCGACCCCGAGTCGTCGTATCGAGAGGTGGCGCCGCTCCTCCAGCGCATCTCAGACCAGATGGAGGACCTCAAGGGCACCGATCTCATGCGTCGCGAGTTCACCTCCAACGTGACGCACGAGCTCAAGACCCCGCTCTCGTCCATCCAGGGCGCGGCAGAGCTCATTCGCGACGGCATCGCGAAGCCCAAGGACGTCCCCAACTTCGCGGGGCGCATCTATGACGAGGCGCGTCACATGACGACCCTCGTGAACGACATTCTTGTTCTCTCGAAGCTCGACGAGGCCGAGCGCTCCCAGAGCTCCGACGCCCTTCTTGGCAAGGAGGGGCCGGTGAACCTTTTGCGCACGTGCTCCGCGGTGGCCGACCGACTTCGTCCCAACGCCGAGGCCGCGGGGGTGGGTATTGCGGTGGCGGGGGACTCAGTGACGATTCAGGGGCTGCCGCGCCTGCTCGACGAGCTTGCCTACAACCTGAGCGACAACGCCATTCGATACAACCGCGAGGGCGGCCGTGTTGACGTGTGGGCCGGTCTCGTTGACGGCAAGCCCACCATGCGCGTGGCCGACACGGGCATGGGCATCCCCAAGGCGGCGCAGCGCAAGGTCTTCGAGCGCTTCTACCGCGTGGACGCCTCCCGTGCGCGCCAGACGGGCGGCACGGGCCTTGGCCTGGCCATCGTAAAGCACGCCGCCTCCTATCACGGTGCCGAGATCTCGCTCGAGAGTGAGGAGGGCGTGGGGACCACCGTCACGGTCACCTTCCCGGAAGACCGCCTGCTTGCCGGTGCCTAGTCTCTTTTGACGAGCGCCACGGGTGCGCTCGGGGGCGAGAAGTGCGAAACTACTAGGTTATCGGCGTCGTGCGCGTGGCTGAGCCACGCAGGTGCGCCGTGCTCGCCACGCTTCGACCGAGAAGGGTTTCGATGACTTCCGACAAGCTTGCATCCGCACACGTCGCCGCTCGCCCGTGCTTCCCGAAGCGCGCCGTCGTCACGGCGGGCATGCCCTATGGCAACAAGGACCTGCACTTCGGCCACATCGGCGGCGTCTTCGTCCCGGCCGACTTCTTTGCCCGCTTCCTCCGCGACCGCATCGGCGAGCAGAACGTGCTCTTTGTCTCGGGCACCGACTGTTACGGCTCGCCCATCATGGAGGGCTACCGCAAGCTCACCGAGTCCGGCGAGTTTAACGGGACCATCACCGACTACGTGCGTGGCCACCACGACAACCAGAAGACTGCCCTCGACGCCTACGAGGTGTCCCTCGACATCTACGGCGGCTCGGGGCTTGAGCCGGCCAAGTCCTACCACGCCAAGCTCTCCGACGAGTGGATTCGTCGCCTCTACGAGGTTGGCGCGCTCAAGAAGCGCTCCACCCTGCAGTTCTACGATACCGAGGCCCAGACCTTCCTCAACGGTCGTCAGGTGATCGGCCGTTGCCCCGTGCGCGGCTGCAAGTCCGAGAAGGCCTACGCCGACGAGTGCGATCTTGGGCATCAGTTTGACCCCGAGGAGCTCATCAACCCCGTAAGCCAGCTCACGGGCACCAAGCCCGAGCTGCGCCCCTGTGACAACTGGTACTTTGACCTGCCCGCCTATCAGAAGGCGCTCGAGCAGCTCATGGACGAGTGGGACGCTGACCCGCAGGTGCGCGACGTGGTTACCAAGACCGTTCACGAGAGCCTCGTGGCGCCGGTCATTTACATCAAGAACGAGCTGCGCGAACAGCTTGACGTCGTTGCGGCCGAGCTGCCCGCGCACACCGTGCACGAGGCCGAGGGCAACCAGGCGTCCTTCTCGGTCGAGTTTGCCAACTGGGAGGAGCGTGACGCCGCTCGTGCCGTGCTCGAGGCCCACAAGATTCGCTTCCGCACGGGTAAGTGCCTCCTGCCCTTCCGCATCACGGGCAACATCGAGTGGGGCGTGCCTGCGCCCGAGCTTGACGGCGTGGGCGGGCTCACCGTCTGGTGCTGGCCCGAGAGCCTCTGGGCTCCCATCTCCTTCGTGCAGACGGCGCTGGGGGAGAGCGAGCCGGGCCGCTACAGCTCGACCGACTGGCACGACTGGTGGTGCGCCGACGACGCTCAGGTCTTCCAGTTCATCGGCCAGGACAACATCTACTTCTACTGCGTGGCGCAGCCGGCCATGTGGGAGGCGATGGGCTGGGGGCTCAAGCAGACTACGCCGGTCGCCAACTACCACATCCTGTTCATGAACAAGAAGGCCTCGAGCTCCGGTGCCATCAAGCCGCCCATGGCGGCCGAGCTGCTCGAGCACTACACGGCCGAGCAGCTGCGCGCCCACTGGCTCTCCCTCGCGCTCGATGCCAAGGCCGTGAGCTTCTCGCCGAAGCCCTATGACACGAGCGTGTCGAAGAAGGGCAAGGGCGGCGAGCCGGACGTGCTCGTGAAGGACGACCCGCGCGTGGTCGACCCGGCCCTCAAGGAGAGCGCCTTCCTCACGAACATCTTCAACCGCCTGGCGCGTTCGTGCTTCTATGGCGCGGCCAAGGCGTGCGGCGGCAAGCTTCCGGGCGAGGCGGGCGACGAGGTCGTCGACGCCTGCCGCGAGGCCACGCTCGCCTTCGAGCGAACGGTGCACGGCATGGACTTCCACGGCGCGCTCGCGGCGGTGGAGGAGTTTGCCCGTGCGGCCAACAAGCGCTGGGATAGCGCGAGCAAGGCGGCGGGCGACGACCGGGCGGCCTACGTGGCGGCCCTTGCCGACGCCTTCGCCGAGCTGAGGACGACGGCGCTGCTCATGCATGCTGCGGTGCCCCATGGCTGCGAGCTCGTGGCCGAGCACATGGGCTTCACGGCGCACGACTTCTTCTCCTGGGAGCACGCGCTGGCGACGCCGTGCGAGCTGGCCGAGGCCCTCGGCGAGGACGCAAGCGAGCACGCCGTCGTCGAGCTGCCGCCGCGCTTCGACTTCTTCCGCAAGCACGAGAGCCAGTACAAGAAGTAGGCGGTTGCATGGTGCCAGTCTGTCGCGTTGCCGTCCCGATGGCGGACGGCGCGTCCGTCGTCGCGTTCGTCTATGCGCCGGCGGGCGTCGTCGACGCGCCGGGAACGCCGTTTGCCGTGACCCGCAACGCTGCCCCGGTGGTGGTGCTGCATGGTAACGGCGAGAGCCACGATCACATGGCCGACATCATCGAGCCCCTCGCGCGCACGCGAAGCGTCATTGCCGTGGACTCCCGCGGCCACGGGGCGTCGACGCGCGGGACGGATCCGCTCTCCTACGAGCTCATGGCGGCCGACACGCTCGAGGTGATGAGTCGCCTCGGCGTGACCCAGGCTCATGTGCTCGGCTTTTCCGACGGCGGCATCGTCGGGCTGCTCCTCGCCCGCGACGCGCCGTATCGCGTGCCGTCACTCACGGCCGTTGGCGCCAACCTCACGCCTGCGGGACTTTCGCGCGACGCGCGGCTGGGCATGGAGCTGCGGCTGCAGGAGCTAGCGGAGGGGGCGCCTGAGGCGGCCACGCGTACCAATGGCGAGGATGCGAGCGGCCGCTATGGCGAGGCGGAGCTGCTGCGCCTCATGCTCGAGCAACCCCATATCGAACCGGCCTCGCTTGCGGCCATCAGCTGCCCTACCTGCGTGCTTGCGGGCGAGCACGACCTCGTGCTGAGCGAGGAGACGGAGACGGTCGCGTCTTCGATTCGAGGAGCGCGCCTCGTGACGGTTCCGGGTTCCGGGCACGACCTGCCGAGCGAGGCCCCGCAGGCGGTCGTTGCCGAGGCCGAGCGCGTCATGGCGGCGGGGGAGCGCCCCGCTCGGGACCGCCCGCTCGTGACGTGGAGAGGCGACGGCGCGCCGCACGTGGCCGACGTCGCTCCGTCCAGCGTCGCGGTCGTGAGGGCTACGGGCGACGACGAGCCCGCCGTGCTTGCCATGTACGGTCGGCTTCTTGACTCCTGCGACGTCCCAGGTGCCGAGACCTGCGGCTGGCGTCGCGGGTTCTGGCCCCTCCCCCACGACGTGAGCCGACGCCTTCGCGAGGGAACGACGTGGGTTGCCGTCGACGCCGCGGACGTCGCGGACGGCCGGCGCCGGGCGGGCGCTCCCGTCATCGGGGCCATGTCGCTCGACGGAGACCTTGGGCTCCCCGGCGTCGACATCGACTGGGAGGAGCTTTCCGAGGGCGAGGCGCTCACCTGCCACCTGCTCGCGACCGACCCGGCGGCGAGGGGCAGGGGCGTCGCCACGGCGCTGCTCGCGGCGTATGCGCGCGAGGGCATCAGGCGCGGCTGCCGGGCGCTGCGCATAAACACCAATCCGCAGAGCCTCGCCAACCGTCTCTACCGCGAGCTTGGCTTCGTGCAGCACAAGCCCGTCTACTTTCCCTACGAGGGCCTGCCGCTCACGGCATGGACGGACGTCTTCGAGATCAGGCTCGACCGCCCTTGCACCGCATGATGACGACGGTAGGGGAGGTCGACTTCCTCGGGGACGAGGACACGCGCCGTCGTCTGCTGCGCTGGAGCCTCGTGCTTCTTGGCACCGGGCTGGCGTCTGTCGTGCTGGTGATGCTAATCCGTCTTGGGGTGCATGGCGCTGCCGTGGGTGAAGATTCTGCCTGGCTGGGGGTTCTTGGCCCCGGTCTTGCCCCCGTCGTGTGGATTGCGGACCTTGCCTTCGCGACGCTCGTGTCGCTGCCCGTCCACGAGCTCGTTCATGCCGCGCTGTTCCGGCTCCTTGGGGGGCCTGGGGCGCGCGTGCGCTTTGGCTATCAGGACGGGATGCTCTATGCAACCTGCCCGGGGCTCATTCTGACGCGTGCGAGGTTCTGCGTGGTGCTTGCGGGCCCGGCGGTCGTTGTGTCGGCGCTGCTGCTCGTGTCTGGCTTTGTCTTTGACGTGCCGCTCATGGGCTGCGCCGCCTTCGCCCTCCACCTCCCGGGCTGTGCCGGTGACCTTCTCGCCATATGGCTGGTGGCACGCACCCCGCACTGCACGCATTGCCAGGACACGGAGCGGGGCGTGCGGCTGCTGGGATAGCTGCCGCACGCCCCATAGTGTGTTTGGTGGCGTTCGTTCGCTGGCGTTAGCCGAGCCCCCGGCGGAACAGGGCCTTTGGTACCCGAGGCACGCTGGTGCCGGACAGCTGGCCGTAGGGCACGAGCAAGGCCAGGAATCCACTCGCGGAGATGCGACCCTCGTGCGCGAGCGACTCGAACGCCTCGGCAAGCACGTGACTGCGCTGGTCGACGACGACGGCACTGTCCACGTGCGCAAAGAGGGCCGTCAGCGCCTTGACGGCGTCGGAGCGACCGATACGCCAGACGCGGACCCCGCGCACGGTGTCGTCAGCGTCCGTCTCCGCGTCATCGGGGGAGAGGTCGTAGAGCGGCGTGGCCTCCGTTGCGGCGGCGAGGATGATGTCGAGGGCGGGCACATCCTGAAACGCGAGCGTCATGGCCTCGACCTGCTCGGATGCGCTTGAGAGGGCACGAGCAACGTCGTGCGCCTCACGCAGGAAGGCCTCCTCGTCGTCCGGGCGCAGGCGCTCGGAGCACGTCAGGGTGCCGTCCGTCAGGCTCGGGGCGCTCAGGGCGCAGAGCACGCCCGTCACGCTGTCTCCACCTTCGAGCGAAAAACGAAACGCGTAGAGAGCCCGCCCCGCGTCGGTCACAGAAGCAGGGGCCTCCTGCGAGCCCACCGTATCGGCGGGGGCAGGGCGGCGGGTGCAGGCAAACGGCTTGATGTCCACGGGCGCGCTACTTGATGACGCGGACGCGGTAGACGGCCGGGATCTGCTTGAGCGCCTCAATCGTGGCGTCCTCGAGGTGCTCGTCGGTGTCGAACATCGTGTAGGCGTTCTCGCCGGCGCTCTCGTTGACCATGCGCTGAACGTTGGCGTTGTCCTTGGCAAGGATCGCCGTGATCTGGCCGATCATGTTGGGCACGTTGGCGTGCAGGCAGGCCACGCGGCTCGCGGCGCGCGCCTTGCCCATGGAGCAGGCGGGGTAGTTGACCGAGTTGGCGATGTTGCCGTTCTCGAGGTAGTCCTTGAGCTCGGAGATGGCCATGTCGGCGCAGTTGGCCTCGGCCTCGCCGGTGCCCGCGCCCGAGTGGGTGGTGATGAAGGTGTTGGGCATCTTCACGGTGCCGGGCGTGGCGAAGTCGGTGGAGAACCAGGAGAGACGCCCGCCGCGCAGGGCCGCGTCCACGGCCTCCTCGTCAACGATGGTCTCGCGCGCGTAGTTGATGAGGACGGCACCCGGCTTGAGCAGCCCCAGCATGTCCTCGTCGATCATGTGGATGGTGTCGGCCTTGCTGGGGACGTGCACGGTGAGGTAGTCGCAGCCGCGGCAGAGGTCCTCGAGCGTGCCCACGC
>OIXX01000841.1_pt1 | contig 14103 bp, 10 predicted proteins | sample 1588161 | NCBI WGS metagenome assembly OIXX01 (sample SAMN03283274) | human gut metagenome | biome: human-associated habitat; material: feces | host: Homo sapiens | place: Peru | collected 2012
ACGTGTTCTACCAGCTGCACCCGTACGGCACCCAGTGGGGTCCGATGCACTGGGGACACGTCTCCTCCACCGACATGCTCAACTGGAAGCGTGAGCCAATCATGTTCGCACCGTCTCTAGAGCAGGAGAAGGACGGCGTGTTCTCAGGTTCCGCCGTCATCGACGACAACGGCGACCTTCGCTTCTACTACACCGGCCACCGTTGGGCCAACGGCCACGACAACACCGGCGGCGACTGGCAGGTGCAGATGACCGCGCTGCCGGACAATGACGAGCTCACCTCCGCCACCAAGCAGGGCATGATCATCGACTGCCCGACCGACAAGGTCGACCATCACTACCGCGACCCGAAGGTCTGGAAGACCGGCGACACCTGGTACATGACCTTCGGTGTCTCCTCTGAGGACAAGCGCGGCCAGATGTGGCTGTTCTCCTCCAAGGACATGGTCCGCTGGGAATACGAGCGCGTGCTCTTCCAGCACCCGGATCCGGACGTGTTCATGCTCGAATGCCCCGACTTCTTCCCCATCAAAGACAAGGACGGCAACGAGAAGTGGGTCATTGGCTTCTCCGCCATGGGGTCCAAGCCCAGCGGCTTCATGAACCGCAACGTCAACAACGCCGGCTACATGATCGGCACGTGGGAGCCGGGCGGCGAATTCAAGCCGGAAACCGAGTTCCGCCTGTGGGATTGCGGCCACAACTACTACGCCCCACAGTCCTTCAACGTGGACGGCCGTCAGATCGTCTATGGCTGGATGAGCCCGTTCGTGCAGCCGATTCCCATGGAGGATGACGGCTGGTGTGGTCAGCTCACCCTGCCGCGCGAGATCACCCTTGACGATGACGGCGACGTGGTCACCGCGCCGGTCGCCGAAATGGAAGGTCTGCGCGAGGATACCCTCGACCATGGTTCGATCACGCTCGATATGGATGGCGAGCAGGTCATCGCCGATGACGCCGAGGCCGTGGAAATCGAAATGACCATCGACTTGGCCGCCTCCACTGCCGAGCGTGCCGGCCTGAAGATTCACGCCACCGAAGACGGTGCCTACACCTACGTGGCTTATGACGACCAGATCGGCCGCGTGGTGGTGGATCGCCAGGCCATGGCCAACGGCGATCACGGCTACCGCGCCGCCCCACTGACCGACGCCGAACTGGCCTCCGGCAAGCTGGACCTGCGCGTGTTCGTGGATCGCGGCTCCGTGGAGGTCTACGTCAACGGTGGCCACCAGGTGCTGAGCTCCTACTCCTACGCCTCCGAAGGCCCGCGCGCCATCAAGCTCGCCGCCGAGTCCGGTAGTCTCAAGGTGGATTCCCTGAAGCTCCACCACATGAAGTCCATCGGACTGGAGTAGCTCTCTCACCTCCCTCACAGAGGGAGGTTTTTTGTGTGCCCCTGTCGTTCGCCTTCGCCTATACTGATGGACGGCATATAACACAATCCTTCACACGACCGGCAGGCGCGCAGGCTCCTCACCTTACTGTTCCACGCCCCGGCCGCAAGCGCCACCAGCAAACCGGACTGGCGCGGAAAGCAAGGTGACATCCCATGTCCATCGCCAAGCGCCTCAAGCGCCGCATGCCCACCGTCATCGCCGTCATCGTATTGCTGGCAGTCTGGGAAACGTGGGTGGATCTAGGACATGTCTCCCCCACGATGATCTCCGCGCCAAGCGAGATTTTCGCCGCCACCATCGAAACGTGGAACACGCTCGGCCCGGCCGCGGCGATCACCGGCTATGAGGGCGTGGTCGGCTTCCTGTTCGCCGTGTTCTTCGGCATTATGATCGGCATCGCACTGTACTGCTCGCACACGTTCAACGCGGCGTTCTATCCGCTGCTTGCCGCCGCACAAACCATGCCGCTGATTTCCATCGCCCCGTTGTTCCTGATTTGGTTCGGCTTTGAGATTTCCGGCAAAATCGTAATCGTGGCGGTATTCGGCCTCTTCCCCATCGCCGTGCAGACCGTGCACGGACTAGAAGCGGTGCCCCAGTTCTATTCCGACGTCGCATTGACCTGCGGCGCGACCCCGGTCTGGACGCTCTGGCACGTGAAGCTGCGCGTTGCCGCACGTCAGATCTATGGCGGTATCCGCGTATCTGCCGCATACATCTTCGCCACGGCATCCACCGCTGAATATCTTGGCGCGCGCAAGGGCCTCGGCATCTGGCTGCAGGCTGCCTACAATTCGTTCCGCACGCCGCTGATCTTCTCCGCCACCATCGTCATTATCCTGATGACATGCGTACTGATGCTGGCGGTGAACGCCAGCGAGCGCATCCTGCTCGGCCCGGCCGGCGATGACGAAGACCCCGACGCGGACCAGTAGTTCTTTTTACCGTCAAAGACACAAGCCGGCGGCCAGAACCGACTGAACGGGGCGGCTTCTCATGAGGTCTCCAGCCCTGTCTCTATAATGGAACAGCTTTACCAGCGTGTGGCAAACCGGCTTTCTTGAGCTTTCATAGGGAATGTCGGGGGCGCTGGTCGAACGGAAATCAAGGCCCTCCATATCGTTTTCTGCCGACTTCCGTTCGAAGCAATCCCAGAGAACGATAGAGAGACAACGAATTAGGGAACCATCATTATGAAGAAAAGCCTTGTATCCAAGGCCGCTGCCCTCGTGGGCGCCCTTGCTATGACTTTCGGTTTCGCCGCATGTGGTCAGACCAACACCGCCGACTCCTCCAACTCCAACACCTCCGACCTCAAGAAGGTCACTTTCATGCTTTCCTGGGCGCCCGATACCAACCACATCGGCGTGTACGTGGCCAAGAACAAGGGCTACTTCAAGGATGCCGGTCTTGACGTGGATATCGTGGCCGTGGCCCAGGCCGGTGCCGAACAGGCCGTGAACAACGGTGTGGCCGACTTCGCCCTGTCCAACTTGACCAATGTGGGCATCTACACGCTGAAGGGCGCTCACATCAAGCAGGTGCTGCAGGTGCAGCAGAAGCCGAGCGCCATTTGGTGCGCACTGGCGTCCAACACCGCCATCAAGTCCCCTAAGGATTTGGATGGCAAGACCTTCGCCACCTTCGGCTCCAACGAGTCCGACGCCGTGGTGCGCCGCATGATCCAGACCGACGGCGGCAAGGGCGAGTTCGACAAGGTGACCGTCGGCACCTCCACCTTCCAGACCATGGAATCCGGCAAGGCCGATTTCGGCGGCTTCTACGCCACGTGGGAAGGCGTGCAGGCCGACATGTACGGTCCGAAGCTCAACTGCTTCACCGAGCCTGACTACGGCGTGCCCGGCAACGCCGACGCCATCGGCATCATCACCAATGACAAGACCATCAAGACCAATCCCGACCTGGTCAAGAAGTTCACTCAGGCCACTCAGAAGGGTTACGAGTACGCGTACGCCAACCCGGATGACGCCGCGCAGATTCTCGTGGACGAAGCCCCTGACGCCAACCTCAAGCCCGAATTCGTCAAGAAGAGCATGCAGGTTATCGTCGACGGCCAGTACTGGGGCGATCCGGCCAAGATCAAGGACGGCTCTTTCGTGCTCGGCACCAACGACTTCAAGGGCACTCAGGAATACTTCGACTTCCTGGCTGAAGAAGACGCCTACACCGACAGTCATGACAAGGTGATTCATGAGGCCCCGCAGGCCAAGGACCTTGGCACCGACGAATTCCTCGGCAAGTAATTTCCGATATTCCGAATTTGAATCTACGCAAAAATGCGTCCTTCCCATGAGGAAAGGACGCATTTTTGCGTATCGGCCGATAAGGTTATTCATAGCGAATCATGCTAACAAGGAGGCGATTCCATGGCCCAACGTCCTGACCGCATTATTGCCAGCATGGATACCGGTGTTGATGATGCGTTGGCGTTGGCGTATTTGTTGGGGCTGGCGGATGAGTGCGAGCTGAGCGGTGTGATCGCCAGTTATGGCAATGTGGATGCGAACACGGCTTATGCCAATACTTGCGCGGTGCTTGATTTGTTTGGCCGGGCGGATATTCCGGTGTTTTTGGGCTCCGAGCATCCTTCTTGGGCTGATGCGTTTATTCCCGATGCAGGGTGTGCCCAGTTTCATGGGAAGGATGGACTGGGGAATACTTGGCTGGCAGGGGCCGGGGCTCTGGCTGATGGAGCTGGTGTGCCTGGTGATGATATGTCTGGGGATGACATGCCTGGAGATGTGCCCGATGGGGTTGTTTCTGTTGGCGGGTATTTGGCGGGGGATGTTCATGCTCATCCGGCGTTGGGGTCTTGTTCTCGTGTGGACCGCTCTCGGTCGGTGGACCATCCCCAGTCGGCTACATCGACAGCTCTCACCAGCGGGGGCAAAAGGAGGTGCTCCGTTGATGCTGCGGATGGGGTTGAGTATCTGATTGAGCAGGTTCGCGAGTTTGGCCGAGACGTTACCGTGCTGGCTACCGGGCCGTTGACGGATGTGGATGCGGCTATTACTCAGGCACCGGATATTGCATCGAAACTCAGGCTGGTGATGATGGGAGGTACGCTTACCCAACCCGGCAATTGTTGGGATGCGGTGGCTGAGACGAATATCATCCAAGACCCTGAGGCCGCGAATCGTGTATTTCATTCCGGCGCAGACATCACAATGGTGGGACTTGATGTGACTCACCAGTGTTTGCTACCGCAATCGGCGGCCGACCAGTGGCGTGCGACGGGAACCAAGCGCGGACGGTTCTTGGCCGATCTCGCGGACTTTTCCATCAAGGCAAATTTGGAAGCCGACCCCGCACTGTTCTCTGGCGGCATGCCGCTGCATGACCCATTGGCGGCGGCGGTTGCGCTTGATTCTTCACTGGTCGATTGTTTTGATCTTGCGTTGCGCGCGGAGACCAATACCGGTGATTTCAATGGAGTGCGAGGCCGGACCACCGGAGACCCGGTTGGGCTGGTGGATCATTCCATGCCGCGTGTGCATGTGGCACTTGGCGTGGATGCCGAACGTTTCCTGAGTAGGTTCGTGGAGAGGATGGCTGAGGTGTGCCGGTAACTCCCCTCAGTCCGCTACGCGGCAGCTCGACCGCAATTACGGACGAGCTGCCGCTCGCATTCTTCTGGCTCGACTCTCGTCTCGCCTTCGCCTACAAACAGCCCACCGGACCGTTCCTTACTTCACACCGCCAAATCGGCGATCGCGGTGGATGTAATGGTCGATGGAGCGCCATAGCACGTCACGGCCGCAGTCCGGGAAGAGTTCGGGCACGAAGTCGAGCTCGGCGTAGGCGGCCTCCCACGGCAGGAAGTTGGAGGTGCGCTGTTCGCCGGAAGTACGGATCACCAAGTCGCAATCGGGAACGTCCGGATTGTACAGATGGTCGGCAATCATCTTTTCAGTCACACGGTCGCCGGAAATCTTGCCATCACGCACTTCGCGAGCGATGGCGGCGCAGGCGTCGGCGATTTCAGCACGGCCACCATAGTTGATGCAGAACACCACATCGATGACCTTGTTGTTCTTGGTACGCTCCTCGGCGGCCTCAAGCTCGTCGATCACCGACTTCCACAGCTTGGGGCGACGACCGGACCAACGCACGCGCACACCCCACTCGTCCATCTGTTCCACGCGGCGGTGGATGATTTCACGTGAGAAGCCCATGAGGAAGCGCACTTCCTGAGGCGAACGCTTCCAGTTTTCAGTGGAGAACGTGTACAGGCTCAAATACCGCACACCGGCTTCGATGGCACCGGCGATAGTGTCGAACACCACCGGTTCGGCAGCCTGATGACCATTGGTGCGAACCATGCCGCGCTGCTTGGCCCAACGACCATTACCGTCCATAATCACACCGATATGGCGGGGTACCTTGTTCTTGGGGAAGTCGGGAATACGGGCAGGGTCGCTGAACGGAGCTGCGGGAATGTCCAACGACGTGTAATCAACGTTCTCAAAAGCCATACTCATGAATCTATCAAGCGCAGCGAACGAATCGGGCGTTCGAGGTAATACTCCCCCCAATCTTCAACCAACTCCTGCACAACCCGCTCCACAGGCGCGACATCAAGCACCGACCAATCGCCACGAACCAGTGCATCGAACTGGCTCAACACGAATGGCGCGATACGGCGCGCGTCGGTAGTGTGGTCGGCTTCGCACATCACGCCGCCGGACGCGATGGACAGGTACCCCGGCTCCGCCTTGCCGCATACCACGCAAGTGCCCAATCGTGGCGTCCAACCGGCCAAGGCCAAGGCGCGCATCACATAGGAGTCGCCTATGGCTTGCGGGGCGTGGGATTGTTTGGCGAGCGCGTTCAACGCGCCGATGAGCAGCCGATATTGGTTCGTCAGCTGCTCGTGTTCGGTGCTGGCGAGTTTATCGATGGTCTCGACGATGACGTTGGCGGCCTCATACGCCGCATAATCCGCCGCGATCGGAGCACCGTAAGCGGCGACCGCTTCAGCTTGGGAGACCACGTCAAGCGAGCGGCCTTCAGCGATAAGCACATCGACGCGCATGAACGGCTCGAGCCTGGCACCGAAGCGTGATTTGGTGCGGCGCACGCCTTTGGCGACCGCCCGAATCTTGCCATGCCCGCGCGTCAGAATGGTGATGATACGATCGGCTTCGCCCAGTTTGGAGGTGCGCAACACCACACCTTCGTCTCGGTACAGCGACATCTCATCTCCTTTCCCCGCGACGCCCGGCAGACTCTACTCAATGAAGTAGTCAGTAAATAAACAGGCCCCAGAAGGCGAACACCAACAGTATGTACAGCATAGTGAAGGCCACCAGCCAGAACAGGACTCGGCCCAGACGGGTGGAGGCGAGTACCGGGTCGGCACCGGTGACGATGTCTCGAACGGATTCACGACGAGGGGGTATCTGAATCAGGCCGCGGGCGGAAGCGACCTCTATCAGATGCATAAAGACGCGGGACCAAGCCCATAGCACCAGCACGGACACCACTTGGATGACCGGCCAGCTCCAATACATGACGCCCGGCGTCTCGGTAGGCGCGCTGCCCCATGCAAGTTTGACCACACCCATAATCACCTGTCCAAGTCCAGCAAAGAAGATGAGCAGTGTGGCAAGAGTGGTGAGGGTCAAAGTCAGCAGCGCGTTGCCGAAACCATGTGCGAAACCGAGTACCACAGGCCGTTCCGGTATCAGCATGCCCGCACGTTTGGCCTCGCGTTTCTCGCGCCGCCATCGGGCATCCGCCGCGATTTTGCGGCCCAGCGCCACCAGTGCCAGCACAATGGATGCGAGCAGCAGCAGTACCACCGTGACGTGCAGAATCACACCATATATGGTGCCGACGCGTCTTGCTTTCAAAGCGCCCGGCAGGCCGATTGATTGGTACAGATTGGTGCCGGCCACCTTTTCGCTGGTCTGCGTGAGTCCGGCGGAAGTGCCGACGGCCCAATCGATGAGATCGTCCACATAGGCGTCCGCAAACGGGGTGCCCGCTTCGGACTCATCCCCCAAACGCAGCACATGGTTGGCGACCGGATAGCTGCGCACGGTTACGTTCCAGTTATCGGCTTTGTGGGCGTTGTAGAGAATCGCACGCACGCCGTCGACCTGCGCCGTCATCACGTCTTTTGAACCGTAAGCCACATATGTGGGTACGGCGTAGGCGGCGGGTTTGAGCGTGGCGAGGTCGAAATTATTCAGTCCGAACAGGCCGGTGTCCGCGCTGAACACGCGTTGGACGATGGATTGATAGCCTTCGTTCGCGCCGACAAGAGTGAAATCCTGGGTGACGAAAAATCCCAGTGATTGGCGTGGGCTGAACACCATCGGGCTCAGGAGAATCTGGAAGGCGACATCCGGATCGTCCTCGAGCAGATATGAGGAGATCCATGTCGATTCGGAGGTGGCATAGATGCCGACCTTGGCGGCGTCTACATCGCTTTGGGCTCGCAGGTATTCGATGACCTGATCATATGCCTTGGCTGAGGCCGGATAATCGCGGTTGATGTCGGTGGTGCTCCAGACGGGCTTGTCGAGCACTGCGGTCACAAAGCCGGCCGAAGCCATATCGGAGGCCACGTCGCCAAAGGAGTTGTCACAGGTGCCGTATCCGGCACCGTGCATGAACACCACGCCGGGGCGCTTGCCTGATGCGTTCTGAGGTTCCCGAATCAATACCTTGATGGCTTGGATGCCGTCCGCATTGGCCTTGCCTTGGTCGCCGGGCTCCTTGGTCAGATTGCCGTCGCTGGTCATGTTCAGCGTGATGTATCGCTCGGTGACCTCATACGTGCCTTTTGCCGGCAGCGTTTCTCCGGACGGGTTATCGAAGGTGACTTCAGTATCGTCGGTGAGCGTGGCCATCGACTGGCCGGTAGGTTCGATGTTCCAAGGCACCGTGGTCAGATTGGAAATGGAGACCAGCACACCGATCAGGATAATGAAGATGGGCAGGCTGACCATCAGCCGGTGGGTGCTGGTCCACGGCTTGGATCGAACAGTCAGGCAATGCTCTTCTTCTTGCGGCACGTGCGCTATTGTAATCCGACCGCGATATTTATGCCGAGGGCCTATTCGGCCGAATCAGTGACCGGGATGCTGGATTGGGACCACGACCGGGCCGGTGGAATTGACGGGGACTTGGCCGTCGGCCTCCATTTGGGCGGCGATATCGTTCGCTATGGTGAGCAGCGTGTCGACGATCTGGTCTTCGGGCACGGTCTTGATGACCTTGCCTTTGATGAAGATCTGGCCCTTGCCATTGCCGGAGGCCACGCCGAGGTCGGCTTCGCGTGCTTCGCCCGGACCGTTGACGATGCAACCCATGACGGCTACACGGATCGGCGCGGTCACGTCCTTCAGGCCTTCGGTGACGGCGGAGGCGAGCTGGATCACATCCACTTGGGCGCGGCCGCAGCTCGGGCAGGAGATGATGTCGAACTTGCGGGGGCGCAATCCCATGTATTCCAAGAGTTTGCAACCCACCTTGACCTCTTCGACCGGCGGCGCGGAGAGGGACACGCGAATCGTGTCGCCAATGCCCTCGGCCAAGAGCGCACCGAACGCCAGGCAGGATTTGATGGTGCCTTGCCAGGCGGGGCCGGCCTCGGTAACGCCGAGGTGCAACGGCCAATCGCCCTTGGATGCGAGCAGTCGGTACGTTTCGACCATGGTGATGACGTCATGGTGTTTGACGGAGATCTTGAAATCGTGGAAGCCGACGTCCTCGAACATGTGCGCTTCCTTCAAGGCGGAGGCCACCAGCGCTTCCGGAGTCGGGCCACCGTATTTGGCGTAGAGTTCCTTGTCCAGCGAGCCGGCGTTCACGCCGATACGCAGCGAGATGCCCGCGTCGGTGGCGGCCTTGCAGATGTCCGGGCCGACTTCGTCGAACTTACGGATGTTGCCGGGGTTCACACGCACGGCCGCGCAGCCGGCGTCGATGGCCTGGAACACGTATTTGGACTGGAAGTGGATATCGGCAATGACCGGAATCGGCGATTTGCGGCAGATTTCCGGCAGCGCGTCGGCATCGTCCTGACTTGGCACGGCCACGCGCACGATGTCGCAGCCGGCGGCGGTCAGTTCGGCGATCTGCTGCAACGTGGCAGGTACGTTGGCCGTGAGCGTGTTGGTCATCGACTGCACGGAGATGGGCGTTCCCCCGCCCACCGGCACCGGGCCCACCATGATGCGGCGGGACTTGCGGCGCGGGTGCAAGGGCGATTCGCTGGTCAGGTCGACCGGATCACCGGTTTTGCGGAACGGCTTTTCGATGGGATTATTCGTATTCAAGGTATTCATCATTGCTTGTTTATCAGGTCGTCGGCGCGTCGGCGGGCTTCAAGCTCAAGCTGGTTCATTTCCTCCACGTCCGCGAACAGCGGGTTACCACGAAGCTCGGCGTCCATCTGGTCCAGCACGGCTTTGACCGTGTCAACGATGCCGAGGTATGGCAGACGATGCTCGAGGAAGGCATGCACGGCCTGTTCGTTGGCAGCATTGAGCACCGCCGTATGCTTCTCGGAGGCGGCCAGACAGTGGCGGGCCAGTTGCACGGCGGGGAACGCCTCATCGTCCAACGGTTCAAAGGTCCAAGTTGCGGCTTGCGTCCAGTCGCACGCTGCGGCCACATTGGTCATGCGGTCCGGCGCGGACAGGCCCAGCGCGATGGGCAGACGCATGTCCGGCGGCGAAGCCTGGCAAATCGTGGCACCGTCCACAAATTCGACCATGGAATGGACGATGGACTGCGGGTGCACGGTCACGTCGATGCGTTCAGGCGGCACATTGAACAAGCGGGACGCCTCGATGACTTCGAGGCCCTTGTTCATCAGTGTGGAGGAGTTGATGGTGACGACCGGCCCCATGTTCCACGTCGGATGATGCAGCGCCTGCTCGGGAGTGATGTTCTCCATGTCGACACGTTTCCAGCCGCGGAATGGGCCGCCGGAGGCGGTGACCACAAGCTTGGCGACTTCGGCGTGGGTGCCGGAGCGCAGGGATTGCCAGATGGCGGAATGTTCGGAATCGACCGGGTTGATCTGGTTCTCGCGCACTTGGGCGCTGAACAGCAGATGCCCGCCCGCGACTACGGACTCCTTGTTGGCCAATGCCAGCTGGGAACCGGCCTTGAGCGCCGCGATCGACGGTTCGAGGCCGATGGATCCGGTGATGCCGTTCAATACGACATTCGCACCGGAGCCGGCCATGGCGATGACCGAATCCGGACCGCCGGTCACGCGGACACCTTGTGCGCCGGCCTGTGCGAGAGCTGCTTGCAGTGCTGGAACCTTGGTCTCATCAAACACCGCGACTTCGGGCACATGGAACTGTGCGGCCTGTTGCGCCAGCAGCTCGATATGTGCTCCGCCCGCCGCCAGACCGGTGACGGTAAATCGTTCAGGGTGACGCGAGATGACGTCAAGTCCTTGGGTGCCGATGGATCCGGTGGATCCGAGAATGATGACGGTGGAGTTGGAAGCTATGCTCACTGTTCCTTCTTCGTATCGTCATTGTTCAGTGTGGGGAACGACAGGTCGGGGATATCCGAATCGAAGTTATCGACAAGCGGGAACAGCAGCGGGAACGAATCGTTGGAATCGTGCTTATCCTGTGACGGCTGAGCTGCTTCCGTGTCGTGGGACGCGGCAACGTATTTAGATGATTCCGCAGCCGGACGGGAGATCGTGCTGCCTGCAGGCTGACTATCGGATACGCGAACCGGAATGGAGTTCGTGTTACGATCCGGCTTGCTGGTGGGAGCAAAGGAGACCGGCATGGCAGCGGACGCAGCCTCGTCGGCAGTGCTATTCACAGGTTGCGCTGCCGGGGCGGAGGGTGCCGGGGATGAAACCGAACCCGGTACCTCATTCAATTTCAGCGCATTCGGTGTATCAAGGCTGGGCATCTTGGGAGCGAAGGACGGCGCATCCACCGCCGGAAGTTCCTGAGAAACCGCAGCCATGTGGGCGAGAGCGGCCAGAGAGGAATCGTTCTGCACCATATCCACGGGCTGTTCCGCGAACACCGACGGGGTCGATGACGGAGCTGCGGATTCGTATGACAACTGTGCCGGAGCAAACGAGGGGGCGCTGCCAGCGGTCACACCGGAAACCGGCGCGGACGGGGCACTGACGGGAGGCTCAGCCGCAACAGCTGCGGTAGGAGCCATGGAAGGTGTCTCGGAGACGGGCTTCGCCGCGGACTCGTTGGACGTATGCACCGGGTATGCTGCGGGAGCAAAGGAAACCGGCTGTTCCGCATTGGTGTTATTGGTGCTTGTGGAAGCATCGAACGATGCAGGAGCCGGCGCATAGGCGATCGGTACCGCCGCGGCCGGCGCTGCGGGAGCAACCGGAGCCGGAGCAGTGAACAAGCTCTGCTCGGCCTGATGCAGGGCATCGAATGATTCGTCATGAGCAACGGCAGCCGGTGCAAAACGTTCGTCAGTTGCCGGGCGCTGCGTTCCGGAAGCGAACAACGGTGAGACGCCGTTCGCTTGAACGGTCACGTTCGTGGCGGTCTGGGCAGGAGCCGCGGGCTCGCCGGACACGAAATCGGCCACACGGGCATAGGATTCCAAGCGACTCAGCAACTGCACGCAGGCGTTCAGGAAGTAATCGACCTGTCGCTCGTCATAGCCTTTCTTGCCCTTGCGCTGGGTGAAGATCACATTGTTGACCGTATTCGCATTGAGATCGGCCAAAGACCGTACATCGTCTTCGGTAACGCCGTCAACGCCCAATGCGGCCGCCGCCTTGTCCACAATCTGGTCGACCAGACGATCCACCTGCTTCTTATCGTACGAAGGCTGCTTGGGCGCTCCGGACTTGAAGCGTTCGCGCTCGTTACGCTCCGCATGGTTCTGGACTTCGTGGTACAGCTTCTCGGTCTTCGCCTTCCACGTCACACGCCCGTGCTGTGCGATCTCCCATGTGGTCTGCTTATCGACCACGGCACGTTCCAGACGTCCAAGCGCGGCGTCAACCTGTGCGATCACATAGCCGTTCTTGCGCAAATCAAAAGACACATTCTGAATGTCATGCTGGGTGAGATTCATGCCCTCGCTGTCATACAGAGCATGGGCGCGCTCCAAGAAAGCGTCCACCTGAGCGGGGTCATACCCCCACTTGCGCTTGCCCGCACGTGCGATGCCCGATTTGCCGTCCCCTTCACGAAGTTCCTGCGCCATCGGCTATTCGACCTCCTGCTGGATATAAACACTCTGCCACAACTTTACGTGACTATTGAGACGCATCTGACCAAGAAGACCGAAATTCACGATTTTGTAGCAGTACTGCAAGCTTCCTTCTGCACGCATCTCACTGAGATTTCAGAACCCTTGCCGAAGACTGTCAGGGAATATCGTCACAACTCATATCGGTGGAATGAGGTGGAATGTATGGGGTGATGAAGGGTGAAAGTGGGCGATACAGGACTCGAACCTGTGACATCCACCGTGTAAAGGTGGCGCTCTAACCAACTGAGCTAATCGCCCGCAAATGACAACAATAGCGCATGGCCGGCACTGCGCGACACGTGGTGTCGCATACGCGTGCCGTAGCGCTCAATCGCAATGACATTCAGTCACGCCCAGCAGCACTACGCAGCACGCGACGCCAGTCAATACGCTTAAAGTCAAGCGTATTGACTGAGGCTTATCAGCGGCCCTTGCCGAATGCGCGCAGACGGATGCCGTTCCAGTCCGAGCTGACGGTCAGCGGGGTGGCGGCGTTCATACCGGCGGTCTGTGCGGCGGACTGCACGGTGGAGGAGCTGGCGGCACCCGGGCGGCCGGGCTTGGGAGTCAGTATCCACAGCGGGCCATCATTGCCCAGTACCGCGTAGGCGTCAACGATCGTATCGGACAATTCGTCCTCATCATCGCCGTCGCGCCACCATACGATGACGCCGTCCACAGCGGAGTCGTAGTCCTCGTCCACGAGCTCCTCGCCCGTGAGCTCTTCAATCTGGGCACGAATGGAATCGTCCACGTCGTCGTCCCAGAGCCACTCCTGGACGATATCGCCGGGCTCGAAACCAAATTCTTCAGCGTTCTGTGATGCCGTTTGATTCACAGGGGACACATTAGCAAGTCTTCGCGAACAAATGCGTTAACACGGCCGAAAATCGCCGCATTGTGGGCAGACCCATGCGAGTCGTCTCATCAGAAACAACGACTGGCCGCGCGTGTCAGGCCTCGCAATGAGGCAAATCGTCGGCCTGCCCCTTGCCGATGGCCACCAACGCCTGATACGCCTCGTCCAGCGTGGCGACCTTGACGTCGCGCAGACCATCCGGCACGCGGCCGGCCACATCCGAACAATTCGACGCGGGGGCCAGGAACCATGTGGCGCCATCGCGCTTGGCGCCAAGCATCTTCAGCTCTATGCCGCCGATTCTGCCGACTTTGCCGTCCTTGTCTATGGTGCCAGTGCCGGCGATGGTCTTGCCGCCGCTTTCGTTGGCGGGGGTGAGTTTGTCGATGAGACCGAGCGTGTACATCATGCCTGCGGACGGTCCGCCGATGCTGTCCACGTGCATCGTCACCTTGGCGTGTTGCAATGTACTGGCGTCAATGCCCAGTTCGTCCGCATGGGCTTTGGCATACGCCAGACCGACGGCACTGGCCGAATCCTGGGAACCGGCCATGTCCTGTTCGACTTTCTTCTGATACTGGT
>OIXX01000848.1_pt1 | contig 14041 bp, 8 predicted proteins | sample 1588161 | NCBI WGS metagenome assembly OIXX01 (sample SAMN03283274) | human gut metagenome | biome: human-associated habitat; material: feces | host: Homo sapiens | place: Peru | collected 2012
CCATCATCACCCCCGAAATCGTGGCTACGGTAATGGACACCGCCACCGTGCGCTATGACAAAGATGGCGACGACCATTACGACGTCATCTCCGCGTTCATCAAATCCATGCGTGGCTCCGACCCGGATGCCGCCATCCATTATCTGGCTCGAATGCTCAAAGCAGGTGAAGATCCGCGCTTTATCGCCCGGCGCATCATGATCGCCGCCAGCGAGGAAGTCGGTATGGCCGCCCCGCAGATATTGCAGGTCACCGTGGCTGCGGCACAGGCCGTGGCTCTGGTCGGTATGCCTGAGGCGCGCATTATTTTGGCCGAGGCCACGATTGCCGTGGCCACCGCGCCCAAATCAAACGCCAGCTACAACGCCATTAACCAAGCGCTCGCGGACGTGGATGCCGGCAGGATCGGCGCTGTTCCGCTGTATTTGAGGAACGCCCCCACCAAGCTTATGAAAGAGTGGGGCAACCACGAGGGCTACAAGTATGCGCACGATTGGCCCGGTGCCGTGGCGCCACAGGAATACATGCCCGAAGAGTTGCGTGGCATCGAATACTACCATCCCAACGATCGCGGCTACGAACACGAAGTCAGCCAGCGTCTTGCCAAGATTCGCCCGATACTGCATGGTGGGGAACCCGAACAGAAATGAACATAGGGGAGTAAAGTGTAACGCAACAATAACAGTGGAAAAAGGGGAGGCAAACACCATGGCGACCATCTTCATCGTGGACGATGATCAGGCCATCGGCGAAATGCTTAGTCTTGTTTTGGAAAACGAGGGATTCCAGACTGTGACCTGCCTGGACGGGCTGAGGGCTGTGGAAATGTTCCCCATCGTCAAGCCCGATTTGATTCTGCTTGACGTTATGCTCCCCGGGCTGGACGGCACGGAGGTGGCCCGCCGCATCAGAGCTACCTCTAATGTGCCGATTATCATGCTCACCGCCAAATCAGACACACTTGACGTCGTGGCCGGCTTGGAAGCCGGTGCCGACGACTACGTGCCCAAGCCCTTCAAAGTAGCCGAACTGCTGGCGCGTATCCGTGCACGCTTCCGCATTGCCAAGCCGGCCGCCGAAGACGGTGCCACCGGTGGCGCAAGCGGTGGCAATGCAAACGTCAACCATCTGGAACGCGGACCCATCGTCATCGACCGTTTGGAACACACCGCCACCAAGGATGGCAAGGACCTGAATCTCACTCCAATGGAATTCGAGCTGCTGTTCATGCTTGCGGCCGCCGCCGGCGAGGCCATCAGTCGTTCCAGCCTGCTCAAGAATGTCTGGGGATACGAGAATTCCGGCGATACGCGCCTGGTCAATGTGCATGTTCAACGCCTTAGGGCCAAAGTGGAGGACGACCCCGAGAACCCGCAAATCGTGCAGACCGTACGCGGTATCGGCTACAAGTTCGTCACTCCTGAACAATGAACCTGCGCCCTCGATTCAGCCTCAAACGCTTGCTGCGCCACGGACGCGCTGAAGTTCGTCGCTCACTGCAGGCCCGCACCGTGGCCCTCACCGTGATTCTTACGCTGGCCGTGGCCATCGTCTTCTCTGGCGTATCGATGGTATCAGTGCGCGCCTCGCTGCTTACCCAAATCACTTCGCAGTCGCGTGCCGACTATTCAAACATGGTGCAGCAGGCCCAAACCAGTCTGGACGCGGCCGATGTCTCCGCCGTAGTGCAGATCCAACAGCTGGTCAATGACTTGGCGTCCTCGTTGCAATCCGAGGGGTCCTCCAACCTGATAGGTGTGTATTTGTGGAGTCGTGATACCAACTCGCGTGCCATCATCCCCGTATCCACCGAACCCAGCTATCAAAGTCTGATTTCTGACGACATCCGTTCGTCCGTGGCTTCCGACTTGGATGACAGCGTGTTCTATCAGCCGGTCGAAATTCCCGGTGATTCCGGCATGCCGGGCAGCGGGACGCCCGCAGCGGTGCTCGGCACCGTATTGGACTTTGGCGTGGCCGGCAACCTCGAATTCTTCGCCATTTATTCGTACACGTTCCAGCAGCAGTCCTTGACGCAGATTCAGCTCAGTCTGGTGGTCATCTGTGCGTTGCTGTCCATCGTGGTGGGCGTAGTAATCTGGCTGGTGATTCGTGGCATCGTGCGCCCGATTGGACGAGTGGCAGCGGCCTCGGAAACACTGGCCTCCGGCAATCTCGATATGCGCGTTACCGTGGATCGTAAGGATGAGCTTGGTGTGCTGCAGCAATCCTTCAATACGATGGCTGATGCGCTCAACCAGAAGATCGATGAGCTGGAGGAAGCAAGCGTTTTCCAGAAACGATTTGTGTCCGACGTCAGTCATGAATTGCGTACCCCGGTGACCACCATGCGTATGGCTTCCGACCTGCTCGAAATGAAAAAAGACGGCTTCGACCCCTCCACCAAGCGTACGGTCGAACTGTTGGCCGGCCAGATCAGTCGATTCCAAGACATGCTCGCCGATCTGTTGGAAATCTCCCGCTACGATGCCGGTTATGCGGCACTCGACCTTGTGGAAACCGATTTATGCGAACCAATTGAAACGGCAGTGGACCAAGTTGACGGCATCGCCCAAGCCAAACGGGTGCCGATTCACACGTATCTGCCCAATGTGCAGGTTTTGACTCGTATCGATTCGCGTCGAGTGATTCGCATCGTCAGAAATCTGTTGGCCAATGCCGTCGATTTCGCTGAGGACCGGCCGATCGAAGTGCGCGTCGCGGCCAACCGCAAAGCCGTGGCCATCAGCGTTCGCGACTATGGCGTTGGTATCGACGAAGACAAAGTCGCTCATGTATTCGATCGATTCTGGAGAGGCGACCTTTCACGTTCACGCGTTACCGGCGGCACCGGATTGGGCCTGGCCATCGCCATGACTGATGCCTTGCTGCACCACGGTAGTATCCGTGTACGTTCGGCAGTGGGGGAGGGCACCTGGTTCTTGGTATTGCTGCCGCGTGACCCCGACCAAGGTGAGGTGGCGGACGCTGAACTGCCGGTGAATTTTGCTTCTGAAACGCCGGATGACCTGCGTGTTACCGGTGGGTTTGGTGTGGCCACCAGCCAAGTCACACATGATTATCATGAGGTTCGCCGCGACACGATGATGGGGAGGCCACTATGAGACGAGTGACCAGAACGATTGCCGCCGCAGGCGCGGCCATAGCCTGTTGCATCACGATGACGGCATGCTCAAGTCCGTTCGGTTTGCCGATTAGCGGCTCGGTGCAGACTCTGGCACCGGTGGAACAGCAGACCCAGCGTGTTTACACCAATCCTCAGGGGCCTGCGGACGATGCACAGCCGGAAACCATTGTCAAAGGGTTCTATGACGCTATGCCTGCTGGCGTGCAGTCCGATGGCTATCGCGTGGCTCGCGAATTCCTGACTGGCTCGGCTTCTGCCGGGTGGAATGGAGATTCTGCGGCACTGGTATACAGCGGCACCCCTGATTTCCGCCGACGCGCCAACACCATAAGCGCGCCACAAGGTGCGGAAAGCTCACTGATTGTGGAAGTGGAACTTCAGGTGGTGGGTTCCTTGGATTCGCATGGCGTATACACGCCGTCAAACAGCACCCAAACGCGCAGGCTTCCCTATACGCTGATGAAGAAAAGCGGCCAATGGCGCATCTCGTCATTGGAAAGCGGCGTGGTGATTTCCACCGCAGATTTTGAACAGGTGTTCCGCCAAGTATCCGTGTATCAGGTGAGTACTTCCGGCAAGCAACTTATCCCGGATATTCGTTGGTTGAGCTGGCGCAACTGGCGCACCCAGGCAGTCGGTGAAGTGCTCTCGGATGCACCCTCCTGGTTGGAAGGAGTGCTGCGAGGCGCCGGCTTGTCTACCATCAAACTCGCGGTCGACAGCGTGCCGGTGAAGAACAATGTGGTGGAGATACACCTCAACAGCGGTATCAATGCGTTGAACGAGGAAGAACGAGGCCTGCTGGTACATCGCATCCGTCTGACTATGGGCGACGGCAATGCCGAATACGCGCTGAGGATTACCGGCGATGGAGTGGACTATTCCGATGCCGACGCAAATGTGAAACTTACTACCGAGCAGCCGACAGCGGGCGTATACACGTTGACCGGTGGTCATATCGTTTCCCTGGCCAGCTCCAGTCCGTTGCGTGTAGGGGAGGCCCCCGGATATGACGATGCTCGGGGCTTCGTTTTTTCCTCATCCGGCGGCGCGGTGTTGCGTGCGGACGGCGTGGTCGAATGCCTGAAATCTGATGGTGCGTCCTGTGGGGTGATGTTCTCCGGCGAGCCGATGCGATCGATTACCGAAGGTCTGGATGGCGAAGTATGGGCTGTATCCGAGAACGGGCGCGAATTGCATGTGTCAGATGGGGGCAAGGAAACCGATCTGAAGCTTGATTGGCTTGGTGCTGCCGACAGCATTGTGGCATTGGCGGTTTCTCCGGAAGGGTGCCGATTGGCGTTGGCAGTCAGGGGCGAGGACACGAACGGCGTGATGATGACCGGTGTGGCGCGCAACGGTGATAAAACACTGAGCGGTCTGAGCAAAGCGGCCACCCAAGTGAGTGTGCTCAGGCACGTCACCATGCTCACGTTCTACAATGATCTGAATCTGGTGTACGCCACCACACCTCCTGAGGGAAACAGCGAACAACAAGAGGCATGGCGTCAAATGGCACCAGGCCCGGCCAATGCGCAGCGTTTACCCAATGGAATCATAACGTCGATGGCATCGGGGCAGATCAGCCTGTCTCGTCGCCTGGCCATTGTGGACGATTTGGGTATTGTGCGCTCCGTTTCCGGCTCACTCGACGGTTCCTGGACCATCGCCGATAGCCAGGTCACTGCCCTCGGTGCGCAGTAGATGGTATAAGAAAAACGGTGTTCATAATAACTGTTCTTGTGTTGTGATGCGGCGGCTTTGTCGCTCGGCTGACGAGCGGCATTGCCGCCGTGCAACCACCTCTTATTATGGCTTAATAACAAGGCAAAACGGCGCTGTGAAGCCGTTTTTTGAACTACTGTTATCAAACTGTTATAAACCTGTTATCAAACTGTTATCGCATGCGATTGAACATTTGGCCTGTGAGCGTCACACTAGAGATTGTCGATGACGAACAGTCACCAAACAGGATGGAAGATCATCCAAAAAATAAACACTGCTCGAGGAGGAGTATTTATGAAGAATTGGAAGAAGGCCATTGCCCTCGTTGCTTCTGCTGCTGCGCTTGTCAGCGTTGCCGCATGCGGTTCCAGCAACGCAGGTGGCAGCTCGGACTCCGGCAAGAAGACGGTTGGCTTCGTTGCTGTGGGCCCTGAGGGCGGCTTCCGTACCGCCAACGAGAAGGACATTCAGCAGGCATTCGAGGATGCCGGCTTTGACCTGACCTACTCTCCGACCCAGAACAACGATCAGCAGAAGCAGATTCAGGCGTTCAACAAGTTCGTTAACGACGAAGTCGACGCCATCATCCTGTCCTCCACCGAGGATTCCGGTTGGGATGACTCCCTGAAGAAGGCCGCTGAGGCTGAGATTCCGGTCTTCACCGTTGACCGTAACGTGGACGTCAAGGACGCCGAGGCCAAGAAGGCCATCGTTGCTCACATCGGACCGTCCAACGTCTGGTGCGGCGAGCAGGCTGCCGAGTTCGTGAACAAGAACTTCCCGGATGGCGCCAACGGCTTCATCCTCGAAGGCCCTGCCGGCCTGTCCGTGGTGAAGGATCGTGGCACTGGTTGGGACAACAAGGTTGCCTCCAACGTCAAGGTTCTTGAGTCCCAGTCCGCTAACTGGTCCACTGATGAGGCCAAGACCGTGACCGCTGGTCTGCTCGACAAGTACAAGTCCGACAACCCGCAGTTCATCTTCGCTCAGAACGACGAGATGGGCCTCGGTGCCGCTCAGGCTGTTGACGCCGCCGGCCTCAAGGGCAAGGTCAAGATCATCACCATCGACGGTACCAAGAACGCTCTGCAGGCTCTTGTTGATGGCGACCTCTCCTACGTGATCGAGTACAACCCGATCTTCGGTAAGGAAACCGCTCAGGCCGTCAAGGACTATCTGGATGGCAAGACCGTTGAGAAGGACATCGAGATCGAGTCCAAGACCTTCGACGCCGCCTCCGCCAAGGAAGCCCTGGACAACAACACCCGCGCCTACTGATAAGTCTGCTGCGACTCATTGATAACTGGACCAAATAATTGATGTGATGGTGTGAGAAGGATGTTCCTTCCACACCATCACTCATGTGTGGCTCAAATATCACAAAACGATAACATCTCATTCTCGTTTAAGGCAAAGACATGACAGATAAAAACCCCATCGTCGTAATGAAAGGCATTACGATTGAATTCCCGGGCGTCAAGGCCTTGGATGGTGTTGATTTGACTCTCTACCCGGGTGAAGTTCACGCCCTGATGGGTGAGAACGGTGCAGGCAAGTCCACCATGATTAAGGCTCTGACCGGTGTGTACAAGATCAACGCCGGCTCCATTATGGTGGACGGCAAGCCTCAGCAGTTCAACGGCACCCTCGACGCACAAAACGCCGGTATCGCCACCGTGTATCAAGAAGTGAACCTGTGCACCAACCTTTCCGTCGGTGAGAACGTGATGCTGGGCCACGAAAAGCGCGGCCCCTTCGGCATCGACTGGAAGAAGACCCACGAGGCCGCCAAGAAGTATTTGGCACAGATGGGCCTCGAATCCATTGACCCGCACACTCCGCTGAGCTCCATCTCCATCGCTATGCAGCAGCTGGTCGCCATCGCCCGCGCTATGGTTATCAACGCCAAGGTGCTGATTCTCGATGAGCCGACCTCTTCGCTGGATGCCAACGAGGTCAGGGACCTGTTCGCGATCATGCGCAAGGTGCGTGACTCGGGCGTGGCCATCCTCTTCGTCTCCCACTTCCTCGATCAGATTTATGAGATTACCGATCGTCTGACCATTCTGCGTAACGGCCAGTTCATCAAGGAGGTCATGACCAAGGACACCCCGCGCGACGAACTCATCGGCATGATGATTGGTAAGTCCGCCGCCGAGCTGTCCCAGATTGGTGCCAAGAAGGCTCGCCGTGAAATCACCCCTGGCGAGAAGCCGATCGTCGATGTCAAGGGTCTCGGCAAGAAGGGCACCATCAACCCGGTTGATGTTGACATCTACAAGGGTGAGGTCGTTGGCTTCGCTGGCCTGCTGGGCTCCGGTCGTACCGAGCTTGGTCGACTCCTGTATGGTGCCGACAAGCCGGATTCGGGTACCTACACGCTCAACGGCAAGAAGGTCAACATCTCCGATCCGTACACGGCTTTGAAGAACAAAATCGCGTACTCCACCGAAAACCGTCGTGATGAGGGCATCATCGGCGACCTGACCGTCCGCCAGAACATCCTTATCGCCCTGCAGGCAACGCGCGGTATGTTCAAGCCGATTCCCAAGAAGGAAGCGGACGCCATCGTTGACAAGTACATGAAGGAACTCAACGTTCGTCCCGCCGACCCGGATCGCCCGGTCAAGAATCTCTCCGGCGGCAACCAGCAGAAGGTGCTCATTGGCCGTTGGCTGGCCACGCACCCCGAGCTGCTGATTCTGGACGAGCCGACCCGTGGTATCGATATCGGTGCCAAGGCTGAAATTCAGCAGGTCGTGCTTGACCTGGCTTCTCAGGGCATGGGCGTTGTCTTCATCTCCTCCGAGCTTGAAGAGGTCGTGCGTCTGTCCGACGACATCGAGGTTCTCAAGGACCGCCACAAGATCGCAGAAATCGAAAACGACGACACCGTCTCTCAGGCGACCATCGTCGAAACCATCGCTAACACCAATGTAAACACCGGAAAGGAGGCATGAGATGGCTGAAAAGGCAAAAGCCGAGGGCAACAACTTTGTCAAGAAGCTGCTGAGCAGCAACCTGACCTGGTCGATCGTCGCATTCATTCTTCTGGTCATCATCTGCACCATCTTCCAGCATGACTTCCTGGCTCTGAGCTGGAACAGCAACACCGGTGGTCTGGCCGGCCCGCTGATCACCATGCTCCAGGAATCTGCCCGATACCTGATGATTGCAACCGGTATGACCTTGGTTATCTCCACCGCCGGTATCGACCTTTCGGTCGGTTCCGTTATGGCAGTGGCAGGTGCCGCCGCCATGCAGACCCTGTCCAATGGCATGAACGTGTGGCTCTCCATCCTCATCGCCTTGGCTGTTGGTCTGGCCATTGGCTGCGTCAACGGCGCTCTGGTTTCCTTCCTGGGCCTACAGCCGTTCATCACCACCCTGATTATGATGCTCGCCGGCCGTGGTATGGCCAAGGTCATCACCTCCGGTGAGAACACTGACGCCTCCGCAGTTGCTGGCAACGAACCGCTGAAGTGGTTCGCCAACGGCTTCATTCTGGGCATTCCCGCCAACTTCGTCATCGCCGTTATCATTGTGATTCTCGTTGGCCTGCTGTGCCGCAAGACCGCTATGGGCATGATGATTGAGGCCGTGGGCATCAACCAGGAAGCCTCCCGTATGACCGGTATCAAGCCGAAGAAGATCCTCTTCCTCGTCTACGCGATTTCCGGCTTCCTCGCGGCCATCGCTGGTCTGTTCGCCACCGCATCCGTGATGCGTGTCGACGTGGTTAAGACCGGTCAGGACCTCGAAATGTACGCCATTCTGGCAGTCGTCATCGGCGGTACTTCACTGCTGGGTGGTAAGTTCTCCCTCGCCGGCTCTGCTGTCGGTGCTGTAATTATCGCCATGATCCGCAAGACCATCATCACCCTGGGCGTCAACGCCGAGGCAACTCCGGCCTTCTTCGCCGTCGTTGTGATTGTGATCTGCGTGATGCAGGCTCCGAAGATTCACAACCTGAGCGCGAATATGAAACGCAAGCGCGCGCTCAAGGCTCAAGCTAAGGCGGTGGCAGCATGACAACAGCTACGGCAAACAAAGTGAAGGCTCCCAAGAAGGGCTTCAAGCTCGATCGTCAGATGATCCCGACCCTCGCGGCCGTGGTGATCTTCATCCTGATGATCATCATGGGTCAGGCGTTGTTCGGCACCTACATTCGACTGGGCTTCATCTCCTCCCTGTTCATTGACCACGCCTACCTGATTATTCTGGCTGTGGCCATGACCCTGCCGATTCTGACCGGTGGTATCGATTTGTCTGTCGGTGCTATCGTGGCCATCACCGCAGTCGTCGGCCTGAAGCTGGCGAACGCCGGCGTGCCCGCCTTCCTGGTCATGATCATCATGCTGCTCATCGGCGCTGTGTTCGGCCTGCTGGCCGGCACCTTGATCGAGGAATTCAACATGCAGCCGTTCATCGCGACCCTGTCGACGATGTTCCTGGCCCGTGGTCTTGCCTCCATCATTTCCACCGACTCGCTGACCTTCCCGCAGGGCAATGACTTCTCGTTCATCTCCAACGAGATCAAGATCATCGACAATCCGAAGATCTCCAACGATCTGTCCTTCAACGTCGGCGTGATCATCGCACTGGTGGTTGTGGTCTTCGGCTACGTCTTCCTGCACCATACCCGCACCGGACGCACCATCTACGCCATCGGCGGCTCCCGTTCCTCCGCGGAACTTATGGGTCTGCCGGTCAAGCGCACGCAGTACATCATCTACTTGACCTCTGCGACTCTCGCCGCCCTGGCCTCGATCGTGTACACCGCAAACATCGGCTCTGCCAAGAACACTGTGGGTATTGGCTGGGAGCTCGACGCCGTTGCCTCCGTGGTCATCGGCGGTACGATCATCACCGGTGGCTTCGGCTACGTGCTCGGCTCCGTGCTCGGCTCTCTGGTCCGCTCCATCCTCGATCCGCTCACCTCTGACTTCGGTGTGCCGGCCGAATGGACCACCATCGTTATCGGTCTCATGATCCTCGTCTTCGTTGTGCTTCAGCGCGCGGTGATGGCGGTCGGCGGAGATAAAAAATAGCGGGCTTGCCCGCTCGGTCTCCGCACCGAATACGACACACACCATAACTGAATGGGCGGGATCAGCCCGGCTGCTGTGATGGCAAGGTCACAGCAGCCGGCACTGCCCGCCAAAGCTTTCTTTCTCCTTTTCTTCCTTTCATTAGCGTGTGGGGCGTGCCCCGGGGTTCTCCCGGGGCACGCCCCACACGTGTTTGGAAAGCTGGGACTCTATTGATGATCGGATTTATGCACGCTTACGTGCCGCGCGAATGCGGAACGCGGTGGCCAGACAGCACCAGCCAATCAGGCAGATAACCGTCATCGTGGCAAACGTCCATGTGCCGCCGACGGCAGTGGCGTGAGCAAACTCAGCGGTGCCTTCTTCTCCTGCGCCGGCCTGAGCCACGGAAAGAATCGTGGAGAACAGTGCGGTACCGGCAGCGCCGCCAAACTGAAGACACGTGTTGAAAATGGCGTTGCCGTCCGGCTTGAACTCGGGAGAGACCTCCGACAGGCCACTGGTCATCACATTCGCATTGCCGATGGAATAGAACAGACCGAAAATGAAATAGAATCCGGCGAGCAGCACGGGCGTAAGCTGCATCGAGAACACCAGCATAAGCACTGGGCCCAAAATAGCGATGCCGATCGGAATCAGAATCGGCTTGACCGCGCCGAACTTATCGTAGAACCAGCCGCCAAGCGGGGCACAGGCAGCGCCGACCAGTGCTCCGGGCAGCACCAGAGAGCCGGCCACAAATGCCGTGGTGCCGAGCGAGAGCTGTGCCACATTGGTGATGACATAGCCGTAGCCGATGGCGACCAATGGCAGCAGCAGATATGCGCAGGCGTGTAACAGTACGGCGGGATCCTTGAGAATGCCAAGGCGCAGCAGCGGGGAGAAGGCACGCTTGGAACTCATGGCGAACACGATCAACAAGGCGAGGCCCACAATCAGACTGACAATGGCGATAATGCCGGAGCGTGTGGCTGACTTGCCGGACACCGCCGCACTGATGGCCACGCCACCTTGGTTGAGCGCCAGCACCAGACCGACCAACGCGACAACAATGGACCCAAGCTGAATCGGGTCAAGATAGGCAGCCTCGGTCGGTGTCTTCTGCTCAATGCACTTCATGCCGATGCATGCTGCGATTAGCACCAGCGGAATGGCGATGACGAAAATCGCGCGCCACGGCAGCACTGTGGTCACCGCGCCGCCGACGGTCGGGCCGATGGCCGGAGCCACGGTAATGACCAGCGATCCTACGCCCATCAATCGGCCGATTTTCGAACGAGGAGACTGCTCCAGAATGATGTTGATCATCAACGGCGTGGCCACGCCTGAGCCAATGCCCTGAATAATGCGGGCGACAATCAGCAGCGGGAAGGCTTGGGCGACGATCATAATCAGCGAGCCAACGATGGCCAGAATCACAGCCGCAAGAAAAATGGTTTTCAGTGCGAATCGGCGCTTCAAAAACGAGCTGATGGGCATGGTAGCGGCCACCGCCAACAGATAAATCGTGGTAATCCATTGCACAGTGGCCGTGTCGACATGGAATTCGCGCATCAGTGCGGGGAAAAGCACGGTCATCACGGTTTCGGTCAGAATGCCAATGAAGGCAAGTGAGCCGACGGCTACAATCGCGCCGATAAGACGTGTGGGAATCTTCTCGTTATCAATATGCTGCTCAGGCATACATGCTCCTAAACGTTCGGTTGCAAGGTATGGAATGTAAGGTTTACCAACCGGCGTAGGTACCTGTGCGTGCGGATAAACCGGCAATCGTACTGCCTTGGCTGCACGCTATGGAATCACAAAACCACCTGTGAGTGTACGGTTCGGGGCGGACGCTACGATCGATGCGCAATAGGTCGTCTCTTGGTTTGGTGGGGCTTGATGGGGCGGGTTCGGCATTGGTCCGGTAGCAGTTCGGCATTGGTTCAGCACGAGGAAACGCGCGATAATATCCGCCCTGCCGCCTAATTTGGTGAACCATGGGTATTGAGAACACGCATAAGCTGATTGTCAACTGCCTGCCGCTCAACGAAGGAGAACGGAGGGCTTTCGCCAAGGCGGCTCGCGATGTGCCTCAGGAATTCGTTGGCGATGAAGCGCAGCGCGGCGACATGGTATGGTCGGCCGCTGTTCCCGAGGAACTTCGTTCCCGAGCTACCGCAGTCATCGGCAATTTCCCGGTCTCGCAGGCCGCCCAATACAACCGGCTTGAATGGTTGCAGACCTTCAGTGCCGGTGTGGATGCGTATATTCGCCCGGGCGTGCTGCCACGCGGTACCATGGTCACCAATGCCAGTGGTGCCTATGGGCAGAGCGTCTCCGAGCATATGTTTTCCATGATGTGGGCGTTGATGAAAAATCTCAACCGGTATGCCGGCAATCAGAAGGACCATCGTTGGCGGGATGAGGGCCCGGTGCTGAGCCCTGAAGGCGGTATTGCACTGATTATCGGCGCAGGAGATATAGGCTCGCATTTCGGTCAGCTGGCCCAGTCTGCGGGTATGCGGACGTTTGGTGTGCGCCGTCATGCGGACGTGCCGGCCAAAGGCATTGAGAAAATGTACGGCTTCGAGCGACTGGATGCTCTGCTGCCATTGGCCGATGTGGTGGCGATGGCAGTGCCGAGTTCGTCTCAAACCCGTCATTTGCTGAATGCGGAACGGCTGGAGCTGCTCAAACCTACGGCGATCGTGATTAATGCCGGGCGCGGCGATGCCATCGACTCCAATGCCTTGGCCGCCGCCTTGCATAAGGGACGTTTGCATGGTGTTGGATTAGACGTTACCGAGCCGGAGCCATTGCCTGCCGACAGCCCACTGTGGGATGAACCGTGCTGCTTGATTACGCCGCATGTGGCCGGAGGCAATCACCTGGAGAAGACCGCGGGGCAGATCATTCGCATCGCATTGAACAATGTTTCACGCTACGCCAAACATCAGGAACTGCTGAATCTCGTACGTCACTAGGCGTGATTGGCGGTGGTAAGGATATGAATGAGGGGCGTATGACTTCGTCGTCATACGCCCCTCAGCGTAATTCAGGGGAAGGCGAATGGCTGGTAGTCGGCCAGTGATTAGCCAGCACTGAGTGTTGCTATCAGTACTTGTTCGCGCCTACACCTTCGAACTTCACGTTGAAGCCGCGCTCATAGTGTAGGAACATGCTGGCGCCATAGCGGTCAACCGGGCGGTGCGTGAACAGCATACGGATGGCGAATGCGGTCTGCACATCCTTCGGCAACGCGAGGAAAGCCTTGTGCGCATCCCAGTAGGGATCGTGAACCACGGCGGCACCGGGCACGTAGGCGTAGCCGTATCCGTCTTCGTTCACATATCCCATGAAGGGCAGATCCCATGCGTCATGCTTGGTGAGCTGTTCTTTGTAGTTTTCTACTTCTGCCAGCGCTTCGTCGCTCAATCCAAAGCTCTTGGCCACTTCGTTGGCCTTTGCCGTTTTCGCCGCTGCGTCTTTACCGAACATATCCGGGTTTACTACGATGACTTTTTCCTCCGCCATAACGGTTCCTTTCAACATGGCGTTCCTGGAACATATGCTCCGGGAATGACTACTTGTTGTGCGATTGATATTTGAATCGCACAACAAATTACCTTCTCTGCGAGAAAAACTATGTGCACTGCTTTGCGGTGCTGGTTCCATAGCTTAGCACGCATAATGGCGGAAATAAGCCGTTTTATGGTTTGTTAATCCATTGGTAACGCAATTGGTCGGTTATGTTCGTCTGTGATATTTGGTGCTTGCATATTGCAAAATCGAACATTTGGAATGTGTTATTTTCAAGCAAAGCGAACAAACGAAACCGGCCATGCGCAGAACACTATGCGCATGGCCGGCGTGTCGCACTGGCTTGTCTCCCGGGGCTGAGCCGCTGAACTCGGCTTCCTTGATGAGGTGAGCTGTCAATGGAGCCGGTCAGGAAACTCCGCCACCAACTAATCCGTCAGTTCGTACCCATCGGCATCCTTATGCCACGGCGATCCATACTGACTGCACAGAATCAGAATGCCTTCGACCAACCCCCAGATTGCCGCAGCGATCGGTCCAAGTCCGAGCAGAATCCAGCCGACAAGCGTCAGCAGCAGCTGGGCCACGGCCT
>OIXX01000849.1_pt1 | contig 14028 bp, 10 predicted proteins | sample 1588161 | NCBI WGS metagenome assembly OIXX01 (sample SAMN03283274) | human gut metagenome | biome: human-associated habitat; material: feces | host: Homo sapiens | place: Peru | collected 2012
CGGCGCCACGGCGAGGGCGATCCGGTATTCGCCCTCGATCCGGGCGGGCGGCTCGTGATATGTGCTTTTGAACAAAAAGCTCGCGGCCCAGCTACCGTTAGGTGATGTTGCAACGACTGACTCTGCGTATAGGGCGGCTTTAGTTTCTGCTGTTATCCACTCCTTCTGATTCATCGCATAGGCAACAATCCCATTCTGAATCCCCGAGATGCTCGGCGGGAATGATTGGTTGTCGGCGTCGATGGAAAAGCTCTCTTCCTTGGCATCCAGGTGCTGCTGAATGCGGTCGGCATACTTCTCTGTCCATTCATCGGCCTTGCCATTTCGCACAAAGTAATTGTTGGACAGGTCGGTTGAACGGTAGGCGTAATCGTCCTTTTGATAGTTGGCCGTGTGGTCGGAGTGGGCGATTGCCATGAGCTCGTCGGTCAGGCCAAAGTACAGATGGCGCTGGTCCAGGTCTCCGTACCAGTTGTCGCTGGTGTCGTCCCAGGTTAGGTCCATCTGGCACCATTTGCCGTCGATCTTTACGGCATTCCAGGTGTGGCCGTTGCCGGTGATGCGCCCGTTGGCGATGCCCGCGGCGTCAAGGAGCTTGGAGTAGATGCGCTGGTAGCTCTCACAGGTGCCCTGGTGGCGCGTGAGGCCGCTTTCGGCCGAGCACCAGTTAAGGCTGTGGTCGTACTCCAGCTGGTCGAGCGTCCAGTCGTGGAACCACAGCGCCATGTCGTATTCCGAGCCGTCTGTCTCTTGCCTGCACTGGGCCACGGCGTTGTTGACGATCTGCGTGACGCTCGGGCGAGCGGCGTCGTCTACGGTCACCTCCGCCGTGGTGCGCAGGTAGTAGATCCCCTTGTCGTTTTGGGGGTCGTTTCTGTCGTTGTCCATAAAGTAGAAGTGGATGCGGTACGTGCCCGATGCCGTGAATTCAAAGGTAAAGTCGTGGCCCGTGGTGCCCAGGCTGCAGTAGCTGGACCATGCCGGGCGCGACGGGTCGCAGACGCTTTCCTGGCTGACGCCGTCCCAATAGGTGGGCACGTCCATGCGCGCCTTGGCCTGGGACGAGCCGTTGGTCTGGGTTACGTGGAAGGTCGTCGCGGTGCCCGCGGGGGCGTCGTTCCACGAGACGGTGAAGGTGACGCCGTTTTGGTCTGCGGTGGCGGAGTGGGCGTAGCCGGTTTGTGGTGTGGTGGAGATCGCCTCGGGCGTGGGGTTGGTGTGGGCACGGAGGGATGGGGCGGGGGCTGTGGTGGCCGTGCCGGTTGCGGCGGCGGTGCCGGGCTTGGTGGGGGTGCCGTCGGCGCTTTCCGTGTTGGCTGCGCTGGCGCCGTTGGATGTTGCGGTGCTGTCCTCTGCGGTATCTGCTGTCGTATTTGCGTTGGTGCCGTCTTTAGCCTTGCCTGTGTCGTTGTTCGTGTCGGCGGCTTGCGCCTGCTGCTCGGCTGTTGCCCGAGGCTGGATGGCATCCGCAATGGCCGCCATGGGCAACGTCGCGCCGACCATGGACGTGCAAGCGATCGCGCAGAGCAGGTAGTAAAGGGGTCGTTTCATAGCGGAGCCTCTCGGTGAGCAGCCAATAGGGTCCGAAGGCAGCTCCAGGCCAGCACTCCGCACACATTTTGTTGGGCTTTATTTTACGGGAACACCAGTCAACATCAGCGAGCTTTCTGGGGGATGTTGGGGAGGGGGAGGAGGGGTGGACTGGTGGGCTGGCGCCATAGGAGACGGCGCCAGCAACTAATACGGATTGTCAGCGAATTGACATGGCAGCTGTTTTTTATCGATGGCACCGTCGTCAATAACACCCTGAATGGTCTTTGCGACATTAGAGGTCAAACGACCGACAGCAAGATCTGGGTCTTGATTGAGCCTTGCCTCTGCGGCCAGTGCTGCCTCAAAATTTGAAGCAAGGTCACCAACGTGATGATTGGTTTTTGGATTCATTCCGAGTTCTTCGCTAGCAAGCTTCTCAATATATCTACGTCGACTACCCGGAGCGTGACCATTTTCCACAATTTCATTTTTATGGGGCAAAATAGTTGTCTCAAGTGCGCCGGGCTTATGGAGCATCAAGTAAAGCTCAAAGCTTGGATACGTCACGGCGACTTCAATTCTCTCTCTGCGGAAATCCTTTAGCAGCGTCGCGTACCCATCCGGATTGTTCTTAAAGACATCGACGTCAAAACAACAACAACGCGATCAGAGCCATTAATGAAGTCACTCCCATTAACTTGGCCATTCATAACGGCAATCGCGTGCTCCAACAGCTTCTTGGGTGAGGATTGGTTTTTCTCTCCTTCGGTTCTTTCGACCGGCGTTAGTTCAATTAGTTCCGGTTTACCCTCCTTGGCTAGACGTGTTGCAAGCGAGTCGAAGTACCAATATTCGGTATTGGCTCCTTCTCCAATGAGAAAGCACTTTGATTTTGGCTTTTCGACTTTCCATTCGGTTCTACTGGACCAAGTGTCAAGGGAGTTAAGCGGTGGCATCTGGATCCCCAATCAAACCGAGTGCATCAAGAGCTCTTCCTGTTGATAAAACCGGAACGCCGCCATAGCGACCCTCAAGGTATTGCTTATTGACACGGGCATCGGATCTTGCCCCGCTGTCTGCAAACTTATCAAGCGGGAACAGGCTCGAATAGCCATGACGGTCACGTTCGACAAACCAGATCTCATCACGCCTGAAATAATCAAAACTCATGATTGTGTTTTCATGGGTTGTAAATATCAGCTGACAGTCGTCTTGCGCATGGACACGGTTAAACAGTGAGACAAGTTGCTGGGTAAGCATAGGATGAAAGCTGCGATTAAGCTCGTCAACCAGGAACAACTTGTCTTTACTGCTTGTAAATAAGATGTCCATAAAATCGAACAATCGCTTGGTCCCGTCCGATTCCTCCTTAAAATCGAAGTCAAGGATAGAGCCTTCGTGCTGCAGTTTCAGCACCGTGGCACGAGGCTCGGACGCCCCCTTGCTTTCAATGCTCAGAAATGCGTCGTCGCTGCGAAACGTTACGGTCGACTCGGCCTTCGGGCCAGAGGGAATGTTCTCGGCCATGAAGCGTTTTACAGAAAGCAGCACTTCCGAAGGAACATACTTTTCAAGTTCGTCCATCCCTATTTTTTGTTTACGGAGGCTGCTGATGCCCGTATCAAAGGAGGCCAGTACGTTGGCCACCTTGTTCAAATTGGCTCCGTGTCCGTAAAACTCAGAAGATGCAGGGCTTTGGTTGGCTCCAATAGCAGAAAAATTCAAATTAAACCAAGAAAAAACATCCGTTAAAGCCGCCATGGTAGATCCCTCTAAATAGTTTCTACCATTAGCAAGCGCAGATAGAAATAACTCAGACCCTATGCTTTCGCTGACACGATGAAGGAAATCTTCGCGATAAACATTAAGCCTGGTTTTATCAACATCGGATGCGCCTTGTTCGAGACCTCGACAGTTAACGGAATTCGAACCGATTCTTTCAAATAACAAATTCGATTTGTCGCCGAGTTCGTAAAGCCACTCCGAAACGATTGTTAGTTGAGCTAAATTGCAGCTAAAGCCATAGTCGAACGCGCGGCCATTTTTATAGAGTTGAATATCGAAAACTGACTCCTGTTCTTTAAGGCCAGAGCCGCATTTGCAATACTCAACCTGGGCCCCTTGAGGAAGAGTACCGCTTAAAATAACATGCCTCATAAAGAGGAGCGCTGTAAAAATCGTGCTCTTACCGGAGGCATTGCCACCGTAGATAACCGCATTTCTTAAAACGCGAGCGTTTTGCGGAGTTGCGCAAATATGATTTTTAAGGCGCTGAATTTTAGAGGTCGATACCATGTCCAACGTTATCGGGTCTTCGCCTACTGACCTAAAGTTCTTAAATGAAAATCTGATAAGCATGGGTCTCCTAGGTGATCAGTTACCTTGCATAAAAGAGGCAGTCATTAGAAGAGTAGTATTTGACGATTTTTTCGTCAAATAAATGGATGAGGTTGACGGCGCTTTCCCACCATACTTCCAATTTGCCGCACATATCCGAAATTGGTCTCTGTTGCAGGCTTTATTTCACTGTTGAATCAATTAGATAATGGACAAAATTGCCAAATCAGTTTCCGTGCTTAAACGCCGACAGGGGCGAAATCGCTCATGTCGGCAATAGGTGCGTCAGTATATGCTACTCGCGGCGTCGGCTTGCGCCTACTGCCCGGCTGTTGCCCGGGGCTGCATGGCTTTTGCGATGGCCGCCTTGGGCATCGTCGCGCCGACCATGGACGTGCACGCGATCGCGCAGAGCAGGTAGTAAAGGGTTCGTTTCATAGCGGAGCCTCTCGGTGAGCAGCCAATAGGGTCGAAGGCAGCTCCAGGCCAGCACTCCGCACATATTTTGTTGGGGATTATTTTACGGGAACACCAGTCAACATCAGCGAGCTTTCTGGGGAATGTTGGGGGAGGGGGAGGGCGGTGGGCTGGCGCCATAGGATACGGTGCCAGCGACTAATACGGTTAATCGGCGACCGAGAAGAAGGAGGCGATACATGGCGATAAAGATAAGGGTGAAGCTGGTCCCTCGGCTTCGCGAAGCGGGGATGTCCCAAAACGAGATCGCGAGGTCCCAGGGGATATCCAGACAAAGCGTCGGCGACGTCGTCGCGGGCGCCAGGGGGGCTCGGAATCGAGGGGGCGGGCGCCGAGCGAAAGCTCGTGCAGAAGCTGGTCGCCTTGACCGTGCTGGTGCTGGACGAGTGACTGCTGGATGAGCCCGATGCGGGGTTCTGCAGCATGATACCGGAGCTATGGAGGTACGGTACGGCATCGCCTCCACGATCTTCTGCACGCAATACCGCAAGAAGGACTGGCTCGCCAGGCTCGGCGCTGACGTGCGCGCCGACGCCATCATGGACAGGATAGTCCACAATACCGTATGGGTCGCAAGGGCGACTTCAACATGAGGGGAAAGCTAGGAGGAAGGACTGCCTCGTAGGCTGACTCACCGGGGGCGATGCCGGTCGGCAATATAAGCGGCGCTGATTCGCAATAATCACTGGTGCTCAGAGGAGCAAATACTCACCCTTAGAAGCCCCCCTCTATCCCTCCCTTCTGCCTTCTTCATGAACTCTGGGATGTTGGCATGGATGATGCCGATAAAACTTCCAGGCATCCGTCATTCAGCAACTGTCTCTTCTGAAAACTAAGGTCAGATGTTGTAGTGACCAAGATTGAAAAATGCCTCGGGCGCTTTAACGTGCTCGATTTTGGCGAGGAATCCACCACGAGTCTACCCTTGTTCCTTAGCTATGAATGTTTCAACTCTGGTACCAAGAATCTGCTCGGGGCGAAGGTTGTGCTGGTTGATTAGCGTTTCACATTGCGCCAATCGACTTCTCTCATTAAGCGTTCCGCAGCTTAGGATCGCAATCAATTGACCGATTGATTTTACAAGCTCGTTAAGCTTATTAAGTGTAAGCACTAATGCTGATTCTGCACTTGCATTCTTGTATGCCAAATTATTTGGATGAACAGATATTGCAAAGCATTCCATTTTTGGATATCGAGCCCGTAACCACTCTTTTGCGACCTGAAGCTGTCCATGCTCTTGTTTCGTGAGCGGATTATCCGGAAGTTTTTCGTTTTTTGCTTCAAAGGCAAAAGCAATATGCTCTTCTTCAAAAACCCAGACAACATCGGGCCCGTCACCGTTATTGTCGTAACGTTTCGAGCTGGCACCGAGGTATTTCCCCAGCAACTCAAGTTTTGATTCGAATTCTTTTGAATGGCATTGCTCCGTTAAGGATTTCAGGTCTGTGTCGAATTTCGTCGACACATCGCTACTCTTTCGTGTTTGGTACGAAATAAATTCAGCAATCTTTTTTGCTTGCAAGCTAGCGTCAGAGTCTGAGCTGGAGAATATGGGCTTAGCAAGTGAACGGTTGAGCCCGCTTGCGCGAGTTTGTAGCTCTCTGGAAGTCTCTACATCGTCATCCGAATAGGCGATTTGAGCTGCCAGGCGGAGAACAAGCCCCTTTACTGAATTGTCTATATTTTCACCATTCGTAAATTGTTTTAGGAGTTCGACAGCTCGTCCACTCCTACCTTTGCGCCATTCGTTTAGCGCTTTTCTTTCACATAGAGCAAAATCTTCGAGCATGCTGTCATCAATAGAATCAAAATCGTTGACCTTGTCTGCTACATAGGCGGACAAATAGGATGCAAAATTGGGGTCGTCATTGACTCCCTGGTCGACGACCTCCTTGAAGTCATTTACTGAACATATTTCATTCATGATGCCTTGACCGCATTCGATTTGGGCCCTTGTTGTTGGGGTCAAAAATACAGCATGGCGGTTGTCTTTAATCCACTCGCATAGATCGGATCCTGTTAATGCGACGACGCAGTAGTCACCTGAGCCCCTCGTGCCTCTACCTATTGCCTGTTCAATGTTTTGAGCAATTGAGCGGGCATAGACTTTGCTATGAGCTAGGATTTTTGACATCAGTTTATGATGATCAGACATCCCTTTGGGGATGCCTGAAACGACAAGTAGGCGGCATGCATCGCCCGGCAGATCGATGCTGTTATATCGATTTGCAAATACAATTGGCACGTCAAGCTTTTTTTCCCTTAGATCGCTTACCGCCTGAGCAACATCGCTTCCTTTTACACTTACGATTCCCAATTGCTCCCATTGCTTCGCGCCTGCAAAACTCGGCTCGAGGACTACAACACCTTTTTTGTCTTTAGCGAGAGCGATCATTTTTTCGACGAGCGCGACTCGTAGCTGCTCCTTTGTCCCAACTTCTAGAATCATCCTGCGCCCTACTCCGGCAAGGGTTTTGGGAGAGATAATATTAATCTCATCTTTCTTGCACCCGAAAGATCTCACGATCGCACTCTCATCAGCGAATGTTGCAGACATGTACACCCTTCTAGGCGATTCTTCGAATGTCGGAAACCTCTCTACAAGGGGAAGAATTGGGGTAATTGAGAATCTGACGCGACTCAGCGTTGCAAGACAGTATTTGAGATCGTCTTTGATGAGATCCCAGCCGAAGTTTATAGAGTTTGCCGTAGGCGTGTCTTCTTCATTTGACGTTGCGAAATCAGAAATGATTCGGGCGACCTTCTGTCGATGCTTATCCCACGCCCAGAATGGGACTTCTAGCACCTCTTCGCCAGCCGTGCGAGTCCCAGAAACGAAATCGTCGAAAGTTGACACCCTATCGATATCATCAAAGCTTGAACGAAAGAGCGTCGTAACTTCTTGATATAAGCTAGGCGAATCCGATGCATTTATCTCCACCGTGAATGCGCTTCGAACCGAGTCAAAAGATGAGTGCGCATCATCTATGACGATTACTGAAACTTCCTCCGCTTCGGGTTCTCCCTCCAAGCCAAAGGAAGACTTGCCGTTAAAGAGCGCTTGATAATGGGCAACGAGAATCGTTGAGCCATTTCTGAAATCTGCAGTAAGAGATCTTCTTCCATTATATTCGGAAGCGGGTATTCCAAGTGTCCTCGCCTGTTCGCACACTTGATGAACAAGCTGTTTGTTGTCAACAAGATACAATGCCCCACGTTTTAGCTCTCGTGCACTGGAGATGGCAATCAGCAGTCCTATAAGGGTTTTGCCACCTCCCGTGTTTAGCTTGATAACAGTGTCTTTTTTATTTCTGTTACTAAACCATGCATCAAGTACCTCGGCCTGGCTGCTATGTAAATCATCAAAGGATTGGGGTTTCGGCAACCTGTCGAAAATCTCATCAGGCTTGATTCGCAGCGTAGGGTTCTGCGATGCTGCCATCTTTTTAAAATCAACCATCTAATAGTCCTTAGCTATGCTGTTCGACGTTGCAAACTAGATGTTACCTGCTTTTACCATTGCCGTCCTCTTGGGACGCCGCACGTTACCAATGGTAAGGATGCTCGTAAGAGGGTACTGGGGCGACAACCCCCGATGCCCTCCTGATGTATAGTGTTGCTGTAGTCAGTGGTTACTCAAACTCCACCTCAACTTGACTGTGCTCGTAAATCTTGAGCTCGTTATCAATTTCGAGCCGTTCGACCATCCAGCCAATGGCGGAACACTGTCGTATGAATGTATCAATTCGGTTCTCGCCTTTTAGATTGTGGATGGTGACCACTACGCCAAAACGCTGCGGATCATGCGAGCCCTTTTGATATCTCGACGACTTGCGAATCATCATGCCCCACATTGGGTTGGCATACGCTTTTTTGGGCTTACTGCGGCTGGTTAGCGGTTCGGATATGTGCTTGACATTATCCCATTTACGCAGCTTTTTTCGAGCCTTCTCTTCATCGGTCGTACAGCTTTCCTCACCCTGGTCGTTGGGCTGCAGCGACTTGATTAGCCCGTCGTTTCCGATTCGCCCAAAATGCAAATCGAGCTCGGTGTCTGTATAGTCGACGCCTTGGTTTCTGTTGCATTTGGGGAAGTAGCACAGGGTCGCTCTCGCTACAGACGGGTAAGATGTGCCCGAAACAGGGATAGGAAAGTTGAAGTTGTAATTCTCGCGTTCGGTGGCCACGCCGCTGAGCATAAAACGAATTTCGTCGTTACTGGTTTCTAGTATTTTTTCAATTTGGACGGGAACGATGCCGTAGCCGAGTCGATCCATGTCTTCGGGTTTTGTCCACGCACATGCGGCATCGATTAGCAGGGCCTTGGCAAGTTCACAGCTCAGGTGCATTTTATAAATGAGATAGGCAGCTTTCCTTGAAATTAACGGGGCTGCAAAAGAAGTGCCGACGGCCGGATAAGCTCCAGTTCCGCAGCAGGCTGTGATAGGGTCGTTGCTTTCCCCTCCATAATATGCAAGATCCGGTTTGTGGTGAAAACTCAAGACCGGCCCTCTTCTTGTGTAGGTGGCTGGTTCGTTATTTCTATTAACGGCGTTGACAACGAGGGCATTAATGGAATCTGCCGGGGATCCAAGATATGTGGGCTTACCTTTTTCTTGGTTAGTGCCGGCAACAACAAAGAGGACGTCGTATTTCTGCTGCAGTTTGTCTAGTAGGGCCGCTTCGGGCGATATGGAATTTCGAGACACCTCTTCCATTGATCCCAAGGAGATGTTCCAAACTTTGATGTCTTGGTTCTCGGCAACGATGCGCTCAATGTGCTTCATTACCGCGAACGAACTGAATTTGCCTGCGGTTGCAACTCCAAAATGTCGAACTCTAAAGTGTCCACAATGGTCGTCTAAGGAAGGGTTTTGTGCCTGGACGTCAACGATTAGAGAGCTAACGCAGGTGCCATGTCGATAGTCGCTTGAAGTGGGATGTATGTCTTCGGGTAAGCAGCTTCTGTAGTCCACCCAGTTGCTGAAGTACGGTGGGTATTTCTCCTCAAATGGAGTGTCGATTACGCCGATGATGGGCTCATCGGCGGGATATTCGGGGAGACTGCTGATGGCAGGGGAGGCCGAGCCTCTGTCATTCATGGGAGTGTAGGAAGACAGGTCGATAACCGACATGGCTACAAGGTAGGGGGCACGCTCGAGTAGCGTGCGATATTCTGTCTCGGTTAATAGAGCGCTGTTCTCTAAGAGGTTTGCAGGGGATACGTCAATGTGAAGCTCCTCAAATAGGTCCTGTGGGTCTCTCTCCGTTTTAAAGAGCGTAACGATTGCGTTCTCGTCAGTTGCCGCTGGCGGTTTGTCTATCTTAAATTCATTGACGTAATAGGAATCTCGAATAAGTTGCGCAAAGCCCGATCGGGTGAGCGTGTTTGAAATGGCAGCATTCCATTTTTGCTTGAGATCGTCATTTTTAACTAGATCGATCATCTTGTCTGCGTTCATCAGTCCATTAAAATGATCGAATACGATTTGCTCGCACTCTCGTAGCTTATCAATGGTAGACCGGACGGTTGTCTCGGGCACGTAATGGGTCATCAGGTGCCTTGGGTGGTTCCCGTTAAAATCGAGGTAGCGGGCGCCGCGGATGGACAATTCGGGCTCTTGGTCTTTTCCGCCATTCAGCATCTCTCTAATTCGATTGCTCTTGGCTACAATCTGGCGGTATTCAACGGAGACCAAGATGTCTTCGATTATGGCATCTTCGGGCCATTTGCTCAGAACGGTTTCGAGGCTCTTGCGAATGTACGAAATCTTCTCTGCAGTAACCGTTCCTTTGGCGGGGAGCGTTGCGGCGCCCGGTCGCGAGCCTCTTGCCGTTTGAAAATCGCCAGTGAGCCTGATTAAGCTGTTCATGAGCTACTCCTTTAGGGTTCGCGCGATGGTGCTTCGTGAAATGCCTGTCAAAACTTCCATTTCTCTTAAAGTGAAACCTTGAGTTTTAAGCAGCTCGAGTGAATCAGGCTCATATCCGTGTAGACGCTGATACAGCTTGCGGAGATAGTCGTTCGGATTAAGAGGATCACTAAACGCGACGGAGGTCTTAATGAGGTTTTTAAGCGTGCCGGGCCAGGGCAGATCCGGGCAACTCTGCAGCACCTTTTTTAGGGTCCGAGAGTCGTTTTTGATTGTCTGATTGTTTTTGGTCAGATTCTTTGCGATTGATTCGCCGATATCAACGAGATCGTCATGGGTGTATCTATTAAAGTCAATTTGTACATCGAAGCGCCTGGCGAGTGCCGGGTCTAGTTTGTCGTAAAGGTTCGTTGTTGCGATGATGGCGGATCGCGTGTTCAGCTTGTCGAACTCTTTTAGGAGTGCACTTGTGGCTCGTCCCATCTCACGGACGTCGTTTTGGTTAATTCTATCTAGGGCTATAGCATCGATTTCATCGAACAGGACGATAGCGCCGTCGCCGATATCGTGGATTTCATGGAAGACCTTCGCGACATTCTTGGCCGTCTCTCCGAGTTTACTATCGATGATTTGATTGAAATCAACGGCATATAACTGGTAGCCAAGTATTCTGGCTATCTGTTTTGTAGCTTCGGTTTTGCCGGTTCCCGATGCGCCGTAAAAGAGGACAGTGTTAATGTCCACATCTTTAGATAGAGCATTGAGAAGCCCCTGGATATCGTTAGCGATGGCCTGAGGAAGGGGTAGCGAGGTATTGTTGCTGATTACCTTTTCCAGGAAGTCGTATTTCTGTTCAGTGACTTCTTGCGGTACAAATGTGCGCGTTCTGGCAATGAGGGCCATGATGTAACTTGCAAGCTCGGGCTGTCCAGACGTCTCAAAATCTTTCGCGATAATAGTTGCTGCGTTGTTGAAGGCGATATCGTCGTGTTCCGAATGCGCTCGGATTAAGTCGATGATGTCTGATCTCTTCATGTGTGCTCCTCTCCTTGCTGTTATTATATGAGACAAACTGAGACAAAGCAAGACTTAGCTGAACAGTGATGCAATGAAGTATGTTATGATTGGACTGTCAAGAATCAAACTGTACGAGATTGGAGGTGAGAATATGGCTACCCATCATGGAGGAAAGGTTGGCGCTGCTGCCAAGACGCTCGCGAGCTCCTCGACGAGTAAAGCCGCGAAGTCCGCGGCTGCGAAGACTCTGGTCAAGCACCAAATTGCAAAGCATCGCTAGTCTGCGAGCAAGGCGTGGTGTAACAGCAGGGAGGTGATATATATATATGGCTTCGAAGACAATTCGCGTAAAGATTCCGAAGTGCCGAATTAGCTCAACGGGTGCGGTCAGGAAGATCGGAACGACCACGAAGGCCACAAAGCTGAAGATCCGCTAGGCTTTAGCGGCAACTAAAGCCTAGCGTGATGTTGACTTAGCGGGCCAACATCAAACATTTTATGGGGTCTCGGGCGAGATTCAAGCGTCGGGGCCCCGCATTATTTTTTGATTTTATCGGCATATGCGCCGCAGCCTCTTCTTGTACGACATGTGACGGCGCCAGTAGATTGGACAGTTAATGAGTGAATTAGATTTAGTATCCCTTTGGATTAGTTCGATGATGGCCATAGCAACTGTCGCTGCATCGTGGACGAGCCTTAGAACCCTGGTGAGTCAAACTTCTCCGGATATTATTATGTTCATTCGGCCAGATGTTGTCTCGCCCTCAATGGCGCGGCTTGTTATCAGAAATATCGGAGAGGCGCCTGCATACAATGTTTCGTTTCGACTTTCTCCTGACTTGTTTCTAAAGGATTCTTTCGAATACAAACATGCTTCCGTAGTGTTTGATAGGGGCTACGCTTTTTTGCCTCCTAAACAGGAGAGGGACATTCTCTTGGGAAGCTTTGAGGACCTCGAAGGATTGTGGGGGCACTCCATTGTTGATGTAAATGTCTCCTTTTCAAAGAAATATAGGCGCAGGCGCTTCTCGACTATCTGCCCAGTTGAGATAGGCTCATTTGAGAGCATGATTACAATTTCTCTTGAGACCGCGTTTGAGAAGGACCAAAAGGCCGCCTACCGCGAAATTAGGCAGCTTGGCAAGCGCCTTCGCGGTATAGAGAATGCGATATGTTTATTGGCGAATTGTGACGAAGAGTAAGGTTGTGCGTGGGTGACACATAGTTTCTTCCACAAATCGACAACCTCATTGCGGATCACGACCCACGCCCCGTCATACGATTTCTAGCGGTTAAACAACAAGTCAGGCGTCCATTTCTCGCTGATGAGCGAAGACGATGCCAGGGCTTATCTGGAGAAGAAAAGCAACTATTTTCGTCTACGTGCCTATCGGCTTGGGTTCCCCAAGGTTGAGGAGGGGGCTCGTAAGTGGGAGCATGCAAATCTAGATTTCAAGATGTTGGTCGACCTGTCGATTGTCGATAGGCTTCTTCGTTATGAGATGTTGCCGCTCACGCTTGATGTGGGGCACTTTGCAACGGTCAAACTATTGAAGCGCATCGAGATGGAGGGGGAGGACGGCTATGCGGTCGTCCCGGAATATATTTCCTCCTACGATGGCATGAAGCCAGATGGCACACCGTGCAATTCGCTCAAAGATGAGATCCTTAGAGGCAAGAACAGCCCCTACACTGGCGGACTGATTGCTAGGTATGCTGATTTCCTGCATCCAGTACATAGCCGCGAACTTGTGACGGAGGATAGAGCGGCGGTTTGAGAGAATAATTTGAGCTATCATAGTCACTCAACAAAAAACAGAAGCCTGATTTTAAGGCCAAAGTTTTGTAAGGGGGTTCCTTCCCGACGGAGGGCATCCCCTATTTTTATCGGCCGTGCTGGTTCTGTGTGTTAAGCTTTCTACCTGCAATACAAAAGCTCTTTTGGGAGCTTTAAGGGTGACGCTTTCAACTAGAGAGTGTTGCCCTTTTTTATGCGTGTGATGCCTGACATGCATGCCAGGCTTCGTTTCATTTGGTCGATAGTCAAGGGTGTCTGAATTAGGGTTATAGAGTTGGGTTATGGAGTTGCCGTTCGGGTCAAAATAATAGCGTTGAATTATGGGCCAATAATCGGTAGCCTATCTAAAAAGCGGTATTGACGCGGGCAACCTACGGGCCCTGCGTCCTGCGGAAAGGCGGCTATTCTTCTTGGGATGGTTGCCTTTCTTCATCTAAGGAGCTCCAATAACAGCAAAGCCTATTCTCTGTTGACAATCAGGCCAGATTTCCTGTTAACAGGGGAGAGGGTCGGTACGGGTCTTGACTGTGGCCCCCGGCATGATCGCATCGATGAATGGCTGGTTCATGAAAAGGATCAAAAGTTGATTCAAGAGCTTGTTGGTATTGGATTGACGGCTTCTCGAGTTCTCCCTTAAGGTATTGGCTGTGATGAGGCCTTGCGACGGTATGTCCGGCTTGGTCCGTGGGAACCGCCGAAAGGCGGTTTTCGCATTTAAGGGCCGTTTTCCGAAGGGTATATGTCGCGTTTCCGCCTCAGGACAGTGGGATTTTGCGGCGAATTTCGGAAGTGCGGGGAAAAATCGAAACACGCCGAGCACACCACGTTTTTTGCCAACAAAACCTCAGGTCGCTGAAGCGTAAAGGTAGCGCGCAGAGATGTGGTGTAAGGTCACGTAAAATTTCTTTCGCAAATTGACAGCTGAATACATCCAGGAAAGCAAAAGACATGGTCACCAGCCATCGGTATGATTCTTTGCGACCAAACAAAAGA
>OIXX01000850.1_pt1 | contig 14020 bp, 10 predicted proteins | sample 1588161 | NCBI WGS metagenome assembly OIXX01 (sample SAMN03283274) | human gut metagenome | biome: human-associated habitat; material: feces | host: Homo sapiens | place: Peru | collected 2012
TATGAGATAAAAACTTATCTCATTCTCAATCACTTATAAAAAATACGTACTTTCGATTCAAGAAAATCCATCTTCCGAATATTAGGAAATCGATTACACAAAAAATTATGAGAATTATGAAACAGCAATTTGTAGAAACAATAAAAATCAAGAACGGCAAGGCCCTGGCCCTGCCCTATCATCAGGCAAGAATGGAGAGAACCATCCGCAGGTTCTTCCCATCCATTGCATCAGAAGAAATAAATCTTTCATCCCTCATTTCTCTCAAAGAAGAAATGAACCTTTACAAGGCACGAGTAGTTTATGGCGCCCAGGGCGTGGAAGCCATCGAGTATGCCCCCTACAAGATGAAGGAGATTCATTCCCTCAAGGTGGTAGAGGATAATAATATCGACTACACTTACAAGAGCACAAACCGAAGTGCGCTCAACGCCCTGGTAGCCCAGAAGGGCGATTGCGATGAAATTATCATCGTAAAAAACGGCCGCATAACAGACACCTCCTTCACCAACCTCGCCCTTTTTGATGGCAAGAAATGGCTCACCCCCAAGCATCCCCTGCTCCAGGGAACCAAGCGTGCACAGCTTCTGGAAGCCGGCATCATCGAGGAAGCCGACCTCACACCAGAAGACCTCAAGAAGGCAGAAAAAGTGAGCCTCTTCAACGCCATGATAGATTTCGGAGAGCGGGAAGTGGAAATCCAGAGAATCCTATAGCTCAATTACTTCCAAATCATCCGGAACGAAGATTCTACCCTTGAAGTTCTCAGCAGCTTCACGAGTATAATTTTCTTTACGGGTAGCAAGAGTCTTCTCCTCCGTATGATAAAGAATGAGATTCTTCACCCCCAGTTCCTCCGCCAGTTTTCCGGCATCAAGCGCCGTGCTATGGCATTTCTCGTAAGGCTTGAACGTATCCCGGTCGGCATAAAGGCAGAACGCCTCACACATCATCCAGTCCGCCCCCTCAATGTAGCGACGATTCTGCTCATTATAAGGTTCATCGCCCAGACACGCCAAAACCAAAGGTTTAGCATGATTTTCAGATGCAGCCTTATCGGATGCAGCCTTATCTTCTGAAACATTATCTTCTGAAGTTCCTGGCAACTCAGCACGGAATCCGAACTGCTTCTCCTTAGTAGATTGAATATCAAAGCATTCCAGCTTCATATCCCCCACCTCGAAACAATCCCCATCTTCCAGCTGATGGAACACCACCCTTTCAGCCACCTTCGCCAGTTGCTTCTTGGCAAGAATCATGTCGATAATGGTCTTGATCACCTTCATCACCTTGTCGTTTCCATACACATGCAGCAATCCCTCGTACCCCTTGCATTGAGCCACCATACGGATTACCCAGATCACGCCCAGCACGTGGTCGGTATGCGCATGGGTAACGAAGAGGTGATGAATATCAGAAATCTGAACATTCACCTTCTTCAGCTGCGAGAGGATTCCATTTCCTCCGCCCGCATCTACCAGCATCAGGGCACTGGGAGTCTGGAGCAGAAAACAAGTATTATAAATCTGGGAAACCGTAGCATTTCCCGTTCCGAGCATCGTAATTTGATTCATCTTTTCGCTATTTTCGTTATGATTCATATTTATTTTATCTCAATCTCCCCCATCAGGAATAGATTCCCTCATCTTCAGGAATAAATCTCCTCATCATCAGGAAGATTTGATTCACTTATTACAGAGAAGATTCACGTCCGCAAAACTACTCATTTTTTGATAAACCACCAAGAAAAAGCCCCAAAAACTTTGCTTATTCCAAATAATAATCTTAACTTTGCGGCATAAAAACAAAAAGTTGGTTTCGATTATGGCAAAAATAGAAAGACAAAAGCGAATCTATCGCAAGCGCATCCCTTACGGAATGCAGAATTTCGAGGATGTAATCAAGGAAGATTGCTACTTTGTTGACAAGACTCCTTTCATTGAGAATATAGAAGAATCAAACAAATATTTCTTCTTCATTCGCCCTCGCCGTTTCGGCAAGAGCCTTACCCTCTCCATGCTCGAAAACTATTACGACATCAATAAAAAAGACAAGTTCGAGAGCCTCTTCGGCAAACTTTACATCGGAGAAAATCCTACCCCCGAACGCAACTGCTACCTCATCCTGCATTTGAATTTTGCTATAGTTGTGGGTGGACTTGATGATTACAAGAAAGGCCTCAACGATTATTGCGATACACAATTCAATTATTTTGCAGATATTTATTCCCACCTCCTTCCGTCAGACACCAAGCAAGGGCTTAACGAACAGGAAGATGCCATCAACCAGTTGAACTACCTCTGCGCCCAGTGTAGCAAGGCAGGCCTGAAGATTTATCTCTTCATCGACGAGTACGACCATTTTACCAATCAGATTCTTGCCCACAAGGAGCATGAAACCCGATACCGCGAGCAGACTCACGGTGAGGGATATTTGCGCCATTTTTTCGACACCATCAAGGGAGCCGCCGGAGATTCACTGGGCAGAGTTTTCTTTACAGGAGTAAGTCCCGTAACCATGGATGATCTGACCAGCGGTTTCAACATCGGTACCAACTATTCCCTGTCTCCGGAGTTCAACGAGATGGTGGGATTCACCGAGGATGAAGTGCGTGAAATGCTGGCTTATTACGCCAGCGTGCTGCCATTCCGCCATAGCGTGGATGAGCTGATAGAAATGATGAAGCCATGGTATGACAATTATTGCTTCTCAGAAGAAAAGTACGGCAACACAACCATGTACAACTCCGTGATGGTGCTCTACTTTGTAGATAATTACATCCGCAACAACTATGATATTCCGAAGAAGCTGGTGGAAACCAACATCCGCATCGACTACGACAAGATACGCATGCTCATCCGCCATGACAGGGAGTTTGCCCACGATGCCAGCATCATACAGGATATCGTGACCAAGGGATTCACCACGGGAACCCTGATGGAGAATTTCCCAGCCGAGCGCATCAACGATCCCGACAATTTCCTGAGCCTGCTCTTCTATTTCGGCATGGTAACGATAGACGGCACCTACCAGGGCAACACCCGCTTCGTGGTTCCCAACGAGGTGGTGCGCGACCAGATGTACACCTATCTGCTGGATACCTACAAGGAGAACAACCTCACCTTTGAGCAATACGACAAGACCCAGCTGGAAAGCAAACTTGCCTATGAAGGCGCCTTCAAGCCCTACTTTGCCTACATAGCCGATTGCCTGAAGCGCTTCTCCTCCCAGCGTGACAAGCAGAAGGGCGAGGCTTACGTTCATGGCTTCACCCTGGCGATGGCGAGCCAATGCAAGTTCTACCGTCCTATCTCAGAACTCGACAACGACGGCGGTTATGCCGACATCTTCCTGCTGCCCCTTTGCGACATTTATAAGGACATGGAAGATTCCTACATCGTGGAACTGAAATATTGCAAGTCGGGCACCAGCGATGAGCAGTTGAATCATCTCTTCGAGGAAGCTTCTGCCCAGATAAGGCGCTACGCCGATAGCGACATCGTACGCGAATCCGTGAAGATCACGAAGCTTCATCAGCTCGTTGTGATTTACCGGGGAGCAGAGATGGCGATGTGCGAGGAAGTAGAATAAGAAGGGAAATAACAGAGAAAGGACAAAAGCATCATACCATATATTGACTAGGTAATGCTTTTGCCCTTTTTCTTTAGCTGATAATGTATTAAAAAACGCCGATGGTAGCAATCTTGGCTTCATTATCTTCTGGAACTACTCCAAAAGCTGCTTCAACTGCTCTTCATTCAATCCTGTAGCCTTCACAATCTGAGGCAAAGTCATACCCATTGCCAATAGGTTGCGGGCTATTGTCAAACTTTTAGACAGCTCACCTTCCGCACGACCTTCCACACGGCCTTCAGCCCTACCTTCAGCTCTACCTTTAGCTATTCCCTTTTCCTCGCCTTCAACATAAGAGCCATAAAGACCCGAGTAGTAATCGTCAACAGCCTTAATACTCTCATCGTATTTTTCCTGCTCCTCACTACTCAAGCAACGAACATCTGCCAATTTCGCAAGATGATCAAATATCTTCTTCTGTGCCGTAAAAGGCAATCTCTCCAATACTTCCATATATTTCAACACATAAATCCATTTTTCAAAACCAGTCTCACATTCTTCCTCACTCTTATCAAAGAAGGGAAGAGAAAGATAGATAAAACGAAGCTTGTCAGAAAAAATAGTGTCGCTAGACTTCTCCCTCAAAGCAACGTCTGTCCTAAACTTTGTCACCTCATGCTCCCTTGGCATAAAATTCATGATGCAAACCACATAAACCGGCACAAACTGGTATAAAACAGGAGTGCGCTCACCTGCTTCATCAAACCTCTTGTGCTGGGCAACAAAAGCCTTACTAGCATAATAGATGGAACGATTCACAAAGAAGGGTACCCATCTGTTCTGCATCTCAACGATGAAATGCTTGCCATCGTCGGTTACACAATAGATATCAAAGATGCAGCCACGGAGATCATTAGTATCTCCAAGCTGTTCCTTATCCTTGAATGTTACGTCCTTGATTTGAAACTCGCCTTCAAACAAGTCGTTCAAAAAATTAATCAGCAAGTCCTTGCTGAACTCTTGACCGAAGAGACGCTTGAAGCCCCAATCGGTAAAGGGGTTGATGTATCTACCCATAATTAATTATTTTAGATTCTATAAATCTGCTGCGAAGATACGCATTTTTATTGAAACTGCCAAGAAATTATAGGATTTTCTTTCAGCCCCCGACCTTGACATTACCAATGAGACGGTGTGCAAATCTGTGAAGACCACAAAGCTTCATCAGCTCGTTGTGATTTACTGCGGCGCAGAAAGGGCAAAAGCATTTACCCGATAGATAGGATAATGCTTTTGCCCTTTTATCGTTAACGGATAATGTATTTCAAAACGCCGATGGTAGCAATCTTGGCTTCATTATCTTCTGGAATTTCTATGGTCTGGAAGCCATCTTTGTTGAGCGGCTGCAGTTCTATCTTTGAATGAACTTCCACCCCTTCTTCATTCACGAATTTCTCGCTATGAAACTTTTTAATGGTATATTTTCCGCCATATTCCTCGTAATATTCATTTACCTGCGAGAGTACGATTTCTCCCTCCCTTGAACCTCCATGATAACGTTCAAACACGCATAAGTCTCCATCCTTAATTTTCGGCAGCATAGAGTTGCCTTTAGCGTGAACCACGAACATTTCCCTATTCGGAGTGAATGGTAACGAGGATACATCCACCCATCCTTCCGCCTCAGGTTCCTCATATTTATCAAAGTAGCCGCAGGCTGCCTGGATGGAATACAGAGGGAGGAAACGGGTGAAGCGACAGGAAGGAGAGATGCTATTCTCCTTTAGAATCTTCCAAGCCTTATTCTTCGTTTTTAATACCCCAAAATCAATAACAGCCTCTTTAAAATCCGTATTGAATGCAGCTTCTCTTTCCTCATTATAGAAAGGTAATCCCCATACATTAAAGCTATCAGCCTTAGTTATCCAATGTACGTCTGCCATCTGTTGGATTTGCAATAGAAATTTTTCTTTCCATTTATCCTTCAGAAGCAGTTGGTTTCCCTTCGGTTCTATAAAGATCTGCAAATTATCATACTTAGCATCATCTCCCTTTATGCGAAGAAACAATATGTAATCAGGCTCAAAAGCACCACCTTCATCAAAGCTGTAGATGCAGACATCCTTCTCATTACGTACAAGATATATTTCATCATACTTTTCTTTGAGTTTTGGCATGATTCCATCAATATACTTCACAAGTGCCTTTTCTTCAGAAGTACCGAAATTATCGTTATAGGCATACCAATCTTTTTCAAAAAGATCAAGGGTATAATCGATATTTGCCGGATTCTTCTGCGAACGCCCAAATTCTTTTTCTCCTCCAGATACGTTTACCTTAAGAATTATATTATCTCGAAATTGCTTATTAAACGGCAACGGCAGAAAAGTCTTCGTTCCCCGATAAGTTTTCCCGCGAGTCCTAAGCAAAGGTTCTAACTGTCTCAGAAGTTCTTTAGCTATATATAGTTTATCAGCTTGCCCGTATTCTGCAAGCGAAGCATATTTGCCTATTACCTTCACCTGAAGTTTTGCAAGATAATTATCCGATGCTACAAATTCAGCACAAGATTTTAAACTTGGATACAACTCATGCAACACCTCGTAAGTATAAGTAGAAAACCTATTCATAGCTGAACGAACAACGTGACTTCCAATCCGTAAAAAATCAAATTGCGGTATAGTAAGACTAGTCAACTCTTCAGCCGAAGCATTATCTCCAAAAATGATTCCTGTAGACATTTTCCCTGTCGGCATTTTAACAGTAAATATCTTATCAAGAATAGACTTGCCTAAAGTGCCATCATCTTCCATTTCGGCCACTTTTTTTCTTTCATTTACAAACACAATCCCTTTGGTATAGAGGCGGCTTTTCTTAAAGTCATCTTTCATAAAAAGATTGATTTGTACATGATGCTCGGCCATAATACCAGTCTGAATAAGGGCGTTGCGCAACTCTTGGATATAGCGTGGATTATGAGCACTATGATAATGCAGTTTTTCTACTACGCGACAAGGATTAGCAACATCACAATCGTACTTACGCTTATCTATCGCCAAAGAATCATCAGAGGGGTCTCTGAAAGGCATGTAACGAGCACCTCTTCCTATAAGCTGAGCTTCCTGCATAGTTGTTTTTCCAGGTTTGCCTCCGTTAGCATCACGAGTATCATAAAGTCGTACTATATCATAGAGATTCAATACATCCCATCCTTCATTCAGCATATCAACGGCAAAAATCGCTCTGATACCATTTGAAGCATCTTCTAGAGAATTGAGCAGCCTTTGTTTCTCTGGGGTAATCGTTTTACCATCCACAAGCAACAGACGCTTTTCGGAAAAATCATTCTGAAGTTCCAATATCAGATTCTCATCAGTCACACCATTTGACTGAAAATAATTAAAAGCCGCCAACAGGTCTTCCTTTGCCCTAGCTCTAATATTGCTAATGTCTGCTAGTTTGAGTGTTGCAACACGCTCTTTAAAGGCTTCATAGTTAGCCTTGTTATCCTTGATGGATTTTGACTTCAACATGATTACAGGCTTGATGTCTTGTCCCAACTTTACAAAAACCTTGCGTTTGTACTGGCTTAGAATCATAGCCTGAAGAGCACGATCCAATTCGTCCAAGTCTGTTACGAAAGTCTCAACCTCCTTGGAATAACCATCTTCACGAAAGCGCTTTAATGTATAATCAAAGATTATTTTATCATCATATTTCTGGGCAATAGCCTGATCTGCTAAATCCATAGTAGCAGTAAACTCCAACAAAATATTCGGTAGTTTTCCATTATCTCTCTGAAAGATATTGGTAATAGTGCGTTCCCAGTTTTGAACGTATTCAGCTTCTTTCTTGCTACGTTTGTTTGCCGCTTTTGTCTCAGCATTCAGATGATGTGCTTCATCAGCAATCAGCACAACAGGTTCTGCCGTAAAATCTTCATAAGTTACAGCATTCTCTTTTTCCGCAGTCAAATCTGCATGCAAACCTTGAATGGTAGTCAAACAAAGGTTGATGCTATCAGAATCTGTCCCCTGGAAGTTTTTCACTTCTTTTACTTCCACCTTTCTGCCTTCTATAGTAAGAATTGGTGCAAACAGATATTTTGAAGAAGACGAATTCAAGAAATTATCACGCGTCTTTTCTACAATATTATTACTGCTGACAAAGAACAGAAAGTTTCTATATCCACGTTCATAGAGATAAAGCATGGCAAGTGCCATCATCATCGTCTTTCCTGAGCCTGTAGCCATATGGAAGAGCAGATGAGGACTTCGTTGTTTTCCGTAAAAGTTTTTATCAGGATTCATGTAAGTCAGGAAATACTTCATACATTCCTCCTGATATGGACGCAGACGTTTTGAGGGATTCAATCCCGTTTCAAAATATTCCGGCAATTGCGTTTGGGCAATATTTAGTTGCCCAAACATTTTATCTAAAGTGTCTTGTAGTTTTGCCATCTTTATCAGTTTTTATGATAGAACTCACGTGTCAAACGCTTATCCTCATCAGTCACACCATACTCATTACTGTCTATATCAGATAGAGGAACATAGAGCAGATTCTTGTCCAGACATTCTATAAGGAAACGTTTCTGATCATCCAAGCTCAAACTATCAAAGTCTGTCACGTTGGCATCAACTTTTTTTACATCAACCTTATAGTTCAAATAATCTGTAGCCTTCATACGATTCCAGATATCCATCAATTGACCGTTTGTTTCTGCTTTTTCAATCTCATCAGCGAATTTTCCATTCGCTTTTGAAAGTTCGCAATAGACAAAAGAGCCTCCACCTTGCCAACCGATGCTCTTGCTGATGCCTGTTTTATCGCCGTTAATGACATTTTGGAGTCTTATTGTACTATCATTTTTTCCATAATCCAATTGTTCTACACCAATATACTGTCTTTTTAATTTGTGAGCAACAGCTGCAGTTGTACCGCAACCCAAATGAAAATCTAAAACGAGATCCCCTTCATTTGTGGTCATTTCTATAATTTGCTTGAGTAACTTTTCAGGCTTTTTCCCATTCTTAAGTTTAACTCCACCTTCCTTTGCAATACCTGCCCAAGAAATATGATTCCAAAAGTCTGTTAATAATTCAGTAACACACCTTTCTCCATCGATCACTTGCATTTTATTAGAATAGAAAGCTAAAGCTCCTCCATTATAGAAATAAGAAATTGTTCCATCTTCTTTTTCATAAGCTATAACATGACCAACTTCCTTTGATTGTTTCATTAACGATTTTACTGTCTCTGTTGGTTTATGAGGATCACGTACACTTACAACATTATCAGAATGATTAAAGGCATATTGAGATATCAATTGACTTTTTAATGTCTTCCACATATCTCCATACCTATCCTTGGCTTCTTTTTCTGTTTTGAAACCTAGTGATTGTAACATCGCATCTTTTATTGGAGTAAATTTCCATTTGAGAATATCTTCATTCTTCTCTAACACAAGATTATAATTAACGTTATAACCAACTGGAACATAAGCCTTTTTAAAATTAAAACTATTTTTATGTTTCGTATAAAAAAGAATGTATTCAGTTACATCTATTGGTCCAGGGTTTACTGTCTTAAAGCCTGCAGGCGTTGCAGTCTTAACAGAAATAACTTGTACTTTATTTTCTACTCCAAAAATAGAATCCAGCAAAGCGCCTATATAATAGAGTTCATGATGATCTATATGAACAAAAATAGAACCTTCGTCAGATAAAAGCATACGTGCGACTTCTAATCTGTTTTTCATAAACGTTAGCCATGAAGAATGATTAAAACTATCATTATAACCAAACTCATCACTTCCTGTATTGTACGGCGGATCAATATAAATCAATTTCACTTGCTTCGCATACTTTTCTTTCAAAGAATGCAAGGCTAGCAGATTATTACCTTTAATGATCAAATTTTCTGTATCAGAAAGGTGTTCTACCTGATGCTCACCCTCTTTATCATAACGCTTAAAGTTAGAGAAGACCTTTGGTTCTGTCAATCGGTTTACCTCATCTGGAGCCAGAGTCTCATTCCAAAAAACTTCGTTTCGCTTTGCATCTTCTTTCGTTTGGCCACCTTCAAGCATACAGTCCTTATAAGGCCATGAAAGAACCACCTCTCTGCTTTCACTCACAAAGCGACCATTTTCATTTGCCAAACCGATTTTGTTCTTGAACATCGTATAGCTGCCGCCTAAAAACTGAGTATCAGATACAAAACGCTGGAACTTGACCTTATCAAAGACCATACCCCCCCTCAACATCGGTAAAGAACGCTTTCTGCAATTTTTCATTATCAAGAAGTTCCTTCACCAGAAGAGGCTGAATGCTCAAAGCATCCTCCACTATTCGGTTCTTCAGTAATCTACCGTCATCCATACAATAACGGCTATTCATTCGCAAGAGCTGTTCAAGCTCATGATAGAGATTTAATGTATCCATTCTATTCAACAGTTAGATTCTGCATCCAACTATCATCAGGCTACTCACAAAAAGACACAAAAGAAGGGTGTGAACGATTCTTAAGGTCTTCCGTGGCAAGCCGAGGAAATGTCTGAACCACCGTCAAATATAAGAATGCTCACACCCTATATCGGGCATGAACATTGACTCTACATATTTGACGAGAGGCTCACCTATGCTTACCACAGATGAAGCCAACCATTATTGGTGCGGTCGTATATTCAGAAAGAAAGTTTCCTACGCTTTTTCCGGAAGACCACAATAATAGTCAATGCTTTGTTTTTACAAAAATGTCTGGAAGCGGCTTCTGCCGAATCCATGCGCAAAGGTACAAAGAAACTGGCAAAAAACAAAAAGAAATGGGATTTATTTTCATTTTATAACTCATTAGCAGGTTTAAGAAAAGCCTTTATGCTACTTTTAAACAGCATTTCGCCAACAAAAAACCTCTTTAAAATAGGAAAGAATACGGAAAACACAACTTTTAATATTAAATAACGTGAATTTTTCACGAAACACAAATTTTCATTTTGCATTTCTGCTTTTTTATCGTATATTTGCAGCAAAAAAACAGCTATGATACAGGAATTTCAAATACAAAACTTCTTCAGCATCAGGGAAAGGCAAACGCTCAGCTTCCTTCCTACTAATGATGACAAGATGAGAAGCCAATACCTATACGAAGTGGCAGAAGGTGTTGAGCTCCTCAAGATTGGTATCGTGTATGGCAGCAACGCCAGCGGCAAAACCACCCTGCTCGATGCCCTCGCATTCTTCCGCCGCACCATGCTCAACAAGCCGGAAAACAAGAATATGGGAATGGGGTATGTTCCTTTTCTTCTGGATAATCACAGCCGCAAGGAACACTCCTCGATGCAGATGATCTTCTGGCTCAACCGGGAAAAATACGTCCTAAGCCTGGAATTCGACGAAAAGCGAATCTACGAGGAGATGCTGATGGTTTATACAAGCTCACGCCCTACCAAGCTATACAGCCGCAGCTACCAGCAGGAAACAGACCACTCGGAAGTTACCTTTGGCAGCAAATCGGGCATCAACAAAGCCACCCAGCGAGCCATCGCCGGCAATACTACCAACAACTGCACGGTTATGGCAGCCTTCGGACAATCGAATGCAACCACATCACGGCTGAATATCGTGGCAGAATTCTTCTATTCGGGAATGCGAGACACGCTGAGCCCGCGCGCCTCCCTGACCTTCAATGTGAAAGACGAATTGCGCCATGACAAGGATGACAAGAAGAAACGCTTTCTGTTACAGATGCTGAAAGCGAGCGACTTCAACATCACCGACCTTTCGCTAGACGACCGCGAAGAAAGTATCACTCCGGAAATGGAGAAGACCATCAAGAGTGCTCCCATCCCAGAGGAGGCTAAAGTAGAGATGCTCCGCCGTGGTACGCTTAAGCATGATGAGATACTATTCCAGCATACGGGCGACGGCGGCGAATATACTTTACACGAACGAATGGAATCGGCAGGCACCCACAGGTTTCTGGGCATGTCGGTGGTACTTTATTATGTGCGTCACCACAACAATTTCATCCCTATCGACGAGGTGGAAACGAGCATCCATTATGAGCTTCTCTCCTACTTCATCAAGTTGTTTCTTGCCAACAGCGAGGGTTCTAGCCAGCTGCTCATGACCACCCACGACATCAATCTGCTGAACGAAGACTACATCCGTCGGGATGTGGTATGGTTTACAGACAAGAGCCGTGAAGGCGCCACCCAGTTGAAACGTCTCAGTTCGCTGGGACTACACAAGACGATGAATCCATATAATGCCTACAAGCAAGGCAAGCTGGTGGATTTACCATTCCTTGGAAGTATTTATCTAGATAAGGAGGATTAGAATATGACAGTAAAGAAAAGTATAGCAATCATAGGTGAAGGCGAGACGGAGTGGTTCTACTTCGACTCGCTCCGCATCGCCTGCCGCTACCCCTTTAAGGTGGCACCCGATTTTCCCCAACATTCCGACATTCCTCACATGGCAAAATTGGCAGAGTCGTATGTAAAATGCGAAACCGACTATGTAATCTGCCTTGTTGATATGGACCGTCTGTTGCAGAATCCCAAAGAAATGGAAACTTACTCCAAGATACGCAAGAAGAGCAGCCGTAAGATTATGTGGGTGGAAACCAATCCATGCACGGAATTCTGGTTTCTGCTGCATTTCCTGCCTCAACTTTCCGTGAAGCATTACGACAGTTACGAGCAGCTCATTCCTGAGCTTCAGCGCTATATGCCTGGCTACGAAAAGACCGTAAGATATTTCCGCAAGAACAAGCTTTACAACTATCTTACGGAAAACGGCGATCTTCAGCGAACTCTAGGTTATGCCAAGGAACTCTCTCGCCTAAGCGAGACTACGCCAGAAGATAAGATTGCCTATAGCCAGATGCACCGGGTATTCGAGTTGATAGCATCGATGAATCATGATGAAACCTGCAAGGAAATCATCCTACCGAATGAACAAATCCCAATTGGAGACAACCAGCAGGAAATCATCAATTTCATCGTCAATAACGGAAAATCTGATTTAAAATCCATTTCAAAAGCTACAGGCCTGAAAGTTTCAAGAACACGAGATTATCTCAAAACGCTCGTTGATAAGGGTCTGATTGATGTGGAGGGAAATTATAAAGATAAATTATATAAATTAAAGACACCCCCTAAAATATGACAACAGACCAAAAAGAAAAATGCCGCAAGGCATATTACCATTCTGATATCGAGCCTACACTAGACCGACTAAATCAGATAAAGGAAATAGTCTCCAAATTTGAAAAGGATGGAGCAAATCGCCTTACCTGTGCCCTGGAAATGAAGCACAAGGATCTAGACGAAATAGAACAACTTTCGGGATTCATAGCCCAAGCCTGCGACAAAATGGAAAAAGAACTGGAACGACTGAAAAAGTTTGAACCCTCTTTCAATAATCAATTTGCCACAGACCACAACAACTACTACAATTCAGTAAGCGAAGTTCTAAGACATATCAGAAGCCACTTGTCCCCTCTGAAAATCATCCTCAAGAAATTCTGCCCGCGAAAGCATCCTTCGGCTGCAGAATGCGAAATGTATAATATTCCGTCCAAATCGGTAATCGATGCTTCATTACTTGGAGACGAAGTTTACCAGCCAGATTTGTTTGAACTGGAAAGCTTTCCGCCAGCAGTACAGGGGCTGTATAACGAGATGATTAAATTCTTCAAGGCAGAAAAGGAATGTATGGATATCTGTGCAGAAATTCTACAAGAAGAACTGGCTATACGCAAGGATCCTATCAAGAGTAAATGCATATTGGATAAATACAGACAAAAAGCATACAAACGTATGGAAAATACGATTATGCTCATCTCCGAAGATACGATAGAGTATCTCAAGGCTACAACACCTGCTTACCAGGCGTACCAACACTATGCTTCGGAGGAAGGATTTGCGCAAGGAGAATTCCACAAGCAGAACTGTGCCTCGATGGATCATCTATGCCTTATCGAAGCTAAGACCGAAAATGAGGATATAACCATTAAAGAGAAGGTGCTTTGGGGCAACAATCCAAAAACCATTAAGAAAATAAGGTACGTAACAAACCACTTCGACGAACTGCTGCCAGCTGATTTCAAGCACAAACTGATGGGAATGTATGAATATATTTTCTGCCAATGGGCTTTGCCTGATAATGTGAAGCAGGCAGTAGAATACTTCATCGAGCACTACAATGGGAACTACGCTCCTGTAAAATATGCCGCAGTAAACAAACATAGTCTGGAATATAACAAGAGTTCCAAGATGGTAAAAGATTTCATATCCGGCATCAATGTACTTTTTGCAAATAGCAATAATGAAGACCTGATGGATTTTAGTGCTTAAAAAGTAGATTTGATTGGGAGTGAAATGTAAGTATTCGGTGAATGCCGTATTGTGTGCCTAGATAAAGTTTCGTACCTTTGC